>Ga0207686_10000084_pt1 | contig 79402 bp, 75 predicted proteins | sample KBSM24metaG_FD_184396 | JGI IMG/M metagenome (GOLD analysis project Ga0207686, IMG submission 184396) | Miscanthus rhizosphere microbial communities from Kellogg Biological Station, Michigan, USA - KBS M2-4 metaG (SPAdes) (version 2) | ecosystem: Host-associated > Plants > Roots > Rhizosphere >... | reverse complement strand
GCTTTCATTCGGCGGTAGCGGCATCGTCGCCAACTGCTGCGCGCTCGCAATCTTGCTGCGTGTGGATTACGAAAACAGACAGATGATGAAGGGGTATTCACTGTGAGACGGACGCCGGCCGAGAGGACGACATGAGAACGATCCTCATCATGGCTGGTGGAACGGGCGGTCACATTTTTCCGGCACTGGCGGTGGCCGAAGAGTTGCGCAACAAGGGCTGGAAGATCGTGTGGCTCGGTTCCAGGGCGGGAATGGAGAGCAATCTGGTACCGCCGCACGGCTTCGAAATAGAGTGGGTGCGTTTCTCCGGATTGCGCGGCAAGGGGATGCTGCGGCTGTTGTTGCTGCCGCTGAATTTGCTGATTGCATTCGCGCAGAGTGCCCGTGCGATTTTTCGCGTGCGGCCGGACGTGGTGCTTGGCATGGGCGGCTACATCTCTTTTCCCGGTGGAATGATGGCCGCCGTGCTCGCGCGTCCGCTGGTGCTACACGAGCAGAATTCGGTCGCCGGACTTGCCAATAGGGTGTTGGCGCGGCTTGCCGACAAGGTCCTCGTCGCCTTTCCGGGCGCCCTGAGCAACGCCGAGTGGACTGGAAATCCGATACGTCAGGAAATTGTGAAGCTGCCGGCGCCAGAACAGCGTTTCCGCGGCCGCGCCGGGAATCTCAAGGTATTGGTGGTTGGTGGAAGTCTCGGCGCGCAAGCGCTCAACGAAACCGTGCCGCGCGCACTGGCGTTGATGCCCGAGTCGCAACGTCCCGAAGTCACACATCAATCGGGTCAGAAGCATCTGGCCGCGCTCGAAAGCGAATATCGCAAGGCAGGTGTGAGCGCGACGCTTCTGGGGTTCATCCGGGACATGTCGAACGCTTATGCCAGCGCCGATCTGGTGATTTGCCGCGCAGGGGCACTGACCGTGTCGGAACTGGCGGTGGCGGGTATCGCCAGCGTTTTGGTTCCGTTCCCCCATGCGGTGGATGATCATCAGACCTCCAATGCCCGCTACCTCTCGGATCAATCAGCCGCGGTACTCATTCCGCAAGCCGAGCTGACGCCGCGCAAACTTGCCGACCTGCTGCTCGGCATTACCCGGGAAACGTTGCTTGACATGGCCAATCGTGCGCGCGGGCTGGGAAAGCCGGCAGCGACACAGACCGTAGCGCAACACTGCATGGCGGTCGCCGCGTGAAGCACAAGGTCAAGAATGTCCACTTCGTCGGGATCGGCGGCGCCGGTATGAGCGGTATCGCCGAGCTCATGCTCAACCTGGGTTTCGTGGTTAGCGGCTCCGACATCTCGGAAAACGCGGCGACCGTGCGGCTGAAACATCGGGGAGCCCAAATCCGTCTCGGACACGACGAAGCGAATGTAAGCGGTGCCCATGCCGTGGTCACGTCAACCGCGGTCCGCCCGGATAATCCCGAAGTCGCCGCCGCCCGCGCGAAGCGGATTCCTGTCGTGCCTCGGGCGATGATGCTCGCAGAACTGATGCGCCTGAAGCAGGGCATTGCAATCGCGGGAACCCACGGCAAGACCACGACGACCAGTCTGGTTGCCAGCGTGCTCGCCGAGGCGGGAATGGACCCGACCTTCGTCATCGGCGGCCGTCTCGAGGCCGCCGGCTCTCACGCCAAACTCGGCACGGGGGAATTCATCGTCGTCGAAGCCGATGAATCCGATGCGTCGTTTCTTTACCTTCAGCCGGTGCTCGCGGTCGTGACCAATATAGATGCCGACCACATGGAAACCTACGGACATGACTTCGGCCGTTTGCGCCACGCATTTCTCGAATTCATCGAGCACCTTCCTTTCTACGGAATGGCCGTCCTTTGCATTGACGACGCTAACGTGAGGAGCCTGCTGCCGATCATCACCAAACAGGTGACGACCTATGGCTTGCTCGAGGGTGCTCAGATTCGCGCCGTGGACGTCGTAGCGGACGCGGCCCGGATGCAGTTTCGCGTGATGCGCAGAAACGGGCAATCAAAGCCCGCCGCCGATTTGGAGATCACTCTGAACCTGCCCGGTCTGCACAACGTGCAGAACGCCCTTGCGGCGATCGCCGTGGGCATGGAAATCGGTGCGGCCGACAAGGCCATCGTCAAGGCGTTGGCGGAGTTCCGCGGCGTGGGCCGGAGGTTTCAACGATACGGCGAAGTGAACCTGGCGCAAGGCAGTTTCACCCTGATCGACGACTATGGCCATCACCCGGCGGAGATGGCGGCAACTATTTCTGCCGCCCGCGGTGCTTTCCCGAACCGTCGTCTGGTCCTCGTCTTCCAGCCCCACCGTTACACCCGCACGCGGGATTGTTTTGAGGATTTTGTGAAGATTCTTTCCTCCGTGGATGCCCTGCTGCTCACCGAGGTGTATCCGGCGGGCGAAGCTCCGATCGTGGCTGCCGACGGGCGCGCGCTTGCCCGGGCCGTGCGCGTGGCCGGAAAGATTGAGCCCGTGTTCGTGGAAGGAATCGGGGATCTGCCCGAGGCGACTCTGGCAATGGCGATGGACGGCGACGTTGTCATCACCATGGGAGCCGGTTCCATTGGAACGGTGCCGGCAAAAATAGCTAAACGAAACTGAGCCAAGACGCATGGATATGGCAGAACTGGAACAGATCGAATCTGACGGACTGCGTGGCGAACTCAAGCGCAACGAGCCGATGGGCAAGCATGTGAGCTGGCGTGCGGGAGGTGCCGCCGATCGCGCTTACGCGCCTGCCGATCTGGAAGACCTTGCCATCTTTCTTGGACGGCTGCCGGCGCATGAACGTATTTTCTTCATCGGCCTCGGCAGCAATTTGCTGGTCCGGGACGGGGGTCTGCGGGGAACAGTCGTGTTTACGCATCGTGTTCTCGCACGCTTCTTTCTGGAGGAGCGCGCGGGCCACGCCGAGATCTATGCAGAGGCGGGCGTCGCCAGCCCCAAAGTTGCGCGTTTCGCCGCAGTCAATAACCTCGAGGGTGCGGAATTTTTCGCCGGAATTCCCGGCACCGTCGGCGGCGCGCTGGCCATGAATGCCGGCTGCTATGGATCTGAAACATGGAATGCGGTCGCGCGCGTGCGCACCATCGACCGGGCAGGCCGGTTGCAGATTCGCGAGCCTCGTGAGTACGCGGTCGGTTATCGCAGCGTTGTTCCAGTGCAGGCACGCGAAGAGTTTTTCGTCGCCGCGTGGTTCCAATTCGCGCGGGGAAACGGTGACAGAGCCCGCCAGAAGATAAAAGAGTTGTTGGCCAAACGGATCGCTACGCAGCCGCTCGCCGAACCCAACGCGGGGTCGGTATTCCGCAATCCGCCCGGCGACCATGCCGCACGCCTGATCGAGGCAAGCGGCCTGAAAGGCAGGCGGGTGGGCGGCGCGCAGGTGTCACCCCTTCACGCAAATTTTATCGTCAACAAAGGCGGCGCGACGGCGCAAGACATCGAAGAACTGATTCTGATCGTACAGAACGCGGTAGCGCGCGCAACGGGCGTACTGCTGGAACGCGAAGTGCAGATCGTAGGTGACGCATGAAGGTGAACCTGTGAGCGGCAACGGTTTCGGAAAAGTGGCCGTGCTCATGGGCGGTCGCTCTGCCGAAAGAGAAATTTCCCTGCTCTCCGGAAACGCCGTCCTCGGCGCTTTGCGCGAGCGCGGTGTCGATGCGCACGCATTTGACCCCAAGGACCGGCAGATGGCGGACCTTAAGGGTGAGAACTTCGACCGCGTCTTCATCGCATTGCACGGTCGTTACGGAGAAGACGGGACCGTGCAAGGCGCGCTTGAATTGCTTGGCATTCCCTATACGGGAAGCGGTGTGATGGCGAGCGCGTTGGCAATGGACAAATGGCGCACCAAACTCGTGTGGCGTGCCATCGGCATCCCCGTTCCCAAGGACGTGTTGCTCGAAGAAACGTCGGATTGGAACGCCGTCGTGCAATCGCTGGGATTGCCCATGATTGTCAAGCCGGGCCACGAGGGTTCCACGATAGGGCTGACAAAGGTTCGATCGGCAAAGGAGTTGCCCGCTGCCTACGCCCTGGCATCGCGCCATGACCGGATGGTCCTTGCGGAAGAATTCATCGATGGCCGCGAGTTGACCGCTTCCATACTGGAAGACACCGCGCTGCCGTTGATCCGCATAGAGGCGCCGCAGGGAAATTACGACTATCAGAACAAATATTTCACTGATGAAACGAAATATCACTGCCCGGCCGGGATAGGTGACGAAGCGGAACAAACCATTCGGGAAGTCGCGCTGCGTGCGTTTAGCGTGCTGGGTTGTGAAGGCTGGGGCCGCGCCGATCTCATCTTGCGAGCCGATGGCACGTTCTCCTTTCTGGAAATGAATACGTCACCGGGAATGACTGGCCACAGTCTGGTACCAATGGCCGCTCGACAAGCAGGGATTGCTTTCGCAGACCTGGTGGCGCGAATTCTGGAGGGCGCCCATGTGGGGTGACGCGGGCGCGCTAAAAATCTGCGCGAATCTGCTGTTTGCCGTTGCCGGCGCGTTGATGCTCTATGCCATCGGGCATCACCTGGTACGTCTCCCGATTTTTCCGCTCCGCGAGATTCAGGTCATGGGTGACGTCACGCACGTCACACGCGAGCAGGTTGAAGCGGTGGTGACGGGGGAGTTGCGCGGCAATTTCTTCACCGTGGACCTTGCGCAGGCGCGAACCGCCTTCGAAAAACTGCCGTGGGTACGCAAAGTCAATGTCCGGCGGCAGTGGCCAGATTGCCTGCAGGTCTCCATGGAGGAGCACAAACCCCTCGCGCGGTGGGGTTCCACCGCACTTGTCAGCGCGCAAGGCGACGTGTTCGAGGCTGCGATCAATGCCACCTTGCCGGTAATGCACGGCCCTGCGGGTAGCGCACCCGAAGTCGTCTCGCACTTCCAGGCTTTCGAGCGCGAACTGCAGCCGGTCGGGAGGCACATTCAGGAAATCACGCTGTCGGCACGACGTGCCTGGGTACTGAAGCTGGATGACGGCATGGTGCTTGAACTCGGCCGTGAAAATCTTGAGTACAGACTCGCAGGTTTCGTTTCCGCGTATGAGCAGACTGTCGCTCGTTTGCCGAGACCGTCAGCCTACGTTGACCTTCGGTATTCGAACGGGTTTGCCGTGCGCAGCACCGGCCAGTCGTGGCCGGAAAAAAAGAGCTGAGCGAGACCGATGGACAGAACATGGCGCTGAGTGGAAGAAAAGAAAGCAAGAATCTGATCGTCGGACTCGACATTGGCACGTCGAAGATCGTGGCAATTGTTGCCGAGTTAAAGCCGGAAGGCGGCTTCGAGGTCATTGGCATGGGCAGCTCGCCTTCGCGCGGGCTCAAGAAAGGCGTGGTGGTGAACATAGAGTCGACGGTCAACGCAATCCAGCGCGCACTGGAAGAGGCCGAGCTCATGGCCGATTGCAAGATCCGCGACGTCTGGACCGGCATAGCGGGCAGTCACATTCGCAGTTTCAACTCCCACGGCATGGTTGCAATTAAAGACCGGGAAGTGGCGCAAAGCGATGTCGATCGCGTGGTGGAAACGGCCAAAGCGATACCTATTCCCACCGATCAACAGATTCTGCACGTGCTGAACCAGGAATTCGTAATCGACGGCCAGGAGGACGTGCGGGAACCGCTTGGCATGAGCGGAGTGCGCATGGAAGTGAAGGTGCACATCGTAACTGGCGCCGTTTCGGCGGCCCAAAACATCATGAAGTGCGTTCGGCGCTGCGGGCTGGAAGTCAACGACCTCATCCTGCAGCCTCTGGCTTCTGCGATGGCTGTCCTTTCCGAAGACGAAAAAGACCTCGGCGTGTGCCTGGTCGACATCGGCGGGGGCACTTCCGACATTGCAGTATTCACGCAAGGCGCGATACGGCACACCGCCGTGATACCGATTGCCGGCGACCAGATTACCAATGACATTGCCATGGCATTGCGTACCCCGACAAAGGAAGCCGAAGAGATCAAGAGGCGCTACGGATGTGCACTGCGCGAGTTGGCCGATCCCCAGGACATGGTCGAAGTCCCGGGAGTGGGCGAACGCACATCCAAAAAGATGTCGCGACAGACTCTCGCCGAAGTAATCGAGCCTCGTGTGGAGGAGTTGTACTCGCTGGTGCAGGCCGAACTCCGCCGCAGCGGTTTCGAAGAACTGCTTTCCTCGGGCATCGTCATTACGGGCGGCAGCGCCGCAATGCAGGGAATGGTCGAGCTGGGAGAAGAAGTGTTCCACATGCCCGTGCGACTGGGCTTGCCGAGCTACGCGGGCGGATTGTCGGAAGTGATTCGCAATCCACGCTATTCAACAGGAGTGGGACTGTTGCTGGCGGGCCTCGGCCAGCATCACCGGCAGCAGATCGAAAAAATGCAGAGCGGCTCGTTCAAGCAGATCGTCGGCCGCATGAAAAAATGGTTCGAGACGAATTTTTAGCAAGCGAAGCTCAGTGTGTTTTGTTTTTTTAACTAGTCATACAGGAGGCAGCCAATGTTCGAAATCGTGGATACACAACCTCAGGAAGCGGTGATTAAAGTGGTGGGTGTCGGAGGATGCGGTGGCAATGCGGTCGATCACATGATTAACGAAGGCGTAGACGGCGTGGAGTTCATCTGCGCGAATACCGACTCCCAGGCGTTAAAACGCAACAAAGCCAAGACGCTTTTGCAGCTCGGCCCCAATGTCACCAAGGGTCTTGGCGCGGGAGCGAATCCGGATATCGGGCGCGAGGCTGCCATGGAGGATCGCGAGCGCATCATAGAACTGATAGAGGGCGCGGACATGCTCTTCCTCACGGCGGGGATGGGGGGTGGCACCGGCACTGGTGCTGCGCCCATCGTGGCCGAAGCTGCGCGCGAACTGGGCATATTGACAGTCGCGGTGGTGACCAAACCCTTCGCTTTCGAAGGCAAGCGCCAGAAGATCGCTCAGCAGGGCCTTGAAGAGCTTTGCCGTCATGTGGATTCCCTGATCGTGATCCCGAATGACAAGCTCATGCATGTCCTCGGTGAAGACGTCAGCATGCTGGATGCTTTCAAGGCGGCCAACACTGTGTTACATGGCGCAGTTGCTGGTATTGCGGAAGTGATCAAGTGTCCCGGCCTGGTCAACGTCGATTTTGCCGACGTGCGCACAGTGATGTCGGAGATGGGCATGGCGATGATGGGATCGGCGGTTGCCGCAGGACTGGATCGGGCACGCTCTGCCGCAGAGCAGGCTGTTGCCAGCCCATTGCTGGAGGACGTCAACCTTGCCGGCGCGCGAGGCGTTCTGGTCAACATTACCGCGAGCACAAGTCTGAAGATGAAAGAAGTGCACGAAGTAATGAATACGATCAAGGGGTTCACGGCCGAAGATGCAACCGTCATTGTGGGTACGGTGATTGATGAATCCATGGAAGATCGCTTGAGAGTGACCATGGTGGCCACGGGACTGGGTGGGACAGTGAATCGGCATCAGCAGCAAAAGCCGTTGACCATGGTTAAAACGGGCACCGATGCCACGCCGATCGAGGTGAATTACGGGGATCTCGAGACTCCCGCAGTTTTGCGCCGTCGTTCCCGTGATGCCGCTGTTGAAGCCATGAAGCAATCGGGAGTGGATATGCTGGATATCCCGGCGTTCTTGCGCAAACAGGCCGACTAGCCACTGGGATGGCAAGGTATGCTGCGTCACGGCAATATTTTTGTTGTGGCGCCATACTATTGCGCCTATGATAATCTAATCAACCATTTATCCAGGGAAGCGGCGAGGGGACAAATCCTCGCTGGCCTGAGTGCATGACATGATCAAGCAACGCACGCTGAAGAATATCGTTCGTGCTACCGGCGTCGGTTTGCACACGGGAGAAAAGGTCTATCTGACGTTGCGCCCGGCAGCCCCGAATAGCGGCATCATCTTTCGGCGCATAGATTTGAATCCTGTCGTTGAGATAAAGGCCGACCCCTACGCCGTCGGCGATACTCGATTGTCATCGTGCCTCGAGCTCGACGGTACGCGAGTACAAACGGTGGAGCATCTGATGTCTGCGCTCGCCGGACTTGGCATCGACAACGTTCACGTTGATTTGACTTCGGGTGAAGTCCCCATCATGGACGGCTCGGCCTCGCCTTTCGTATTCTTGCTGCAGTCGGCAGGTATCGAGGAACAACCGGCCGCCAAACGGTTCATCCGGATAAAGAAGCCGGTCGAAGTAAGGCAAGGCGACAAGTGGGTGAAGTTCGAACCGTACAATGGATTCCGAGTGGACTTCAGCATCGACTTCAGACATCCCGTTTTCGCACATTCCAACAAGCGGGTAGTGGTCGATTTCGAACACACTTCCTACATAAAAGAAGTGAGCCGGGCCAGGACGTTCGGATTCATGCAGGACGTCGAAAACATGCGTGCCCAGGGACTCGCTCTTGGCGGAAGCCTCGACAACGCCATCGTGATGGATGACTATCGGGTGTTGAACGCGGATGGGTTGCGCTACGAGGACGAATTCGTAAAACACAAAGCGTTGGATGCAATCGGCGACCTCTACTTGCTCGGGCATCCGATCATAGGCGCCTATTCTGCCTACAAGTCGGGACACGCTCTGAACAATGGCTTGCTTCGCCAATTGATGGAAGACACCTCGGCCTGGGAGTTCGTCACCTTTCTGAAGCCGGAGGAGGCACCGGCATTCCTCCGTCTGCAAATGCAAAGCGTTTGAAATCTGCGATGTGAATCTTGTCCGGAGGCCCAGTCGCCGCCGGATCGCGCAAGACAGATGCTAGTTCTCCGTATTCTTGTCCCCTTGCTGGTTATAGCGATGGGCGCCTTCGCGGCAGTCTATCTGGTAACCAAGGACCGGCGGTGGCTGCGGTACTCCTGGCTGGTCCTCAAGCTCGGTCTTATTATCACATTGATATTTATAGCTTTATTGGCTATAGAGCGGCTTGCCATCGTCTTATGAGCCGTCTCTACCGCGGCGGCTCAAACGATCGAGGGCGACCTTCAGAGGGGAGGTATCCAGTTGTTTTGACAGGCTCTCGATCGCTTCAGAGGCGCCTGAACTCATAGAAATCTGTTTTTCCGGCAATGGGTTATCGCCGGTTCTTAGTTGCACTTCTACGCGAATTCCGTTAATCTCGTGGACGTGTTTGCGTAGTGCGTCCAAAATTCGCGGCGTCAGTTGCTTTAACTTGGCGGCTGTGGCGCCGTTATTAGCTGACAGAGTCACAGAGCCTGCCTTCATGACGGATACACGGATGGAGGTGGACAGGTCGTCGGGCAGGATTTCCGCCAGAGCGCTTTGCAGTACAGCCAGTTGTTTCAGTTCCCGGTTTAGGGCCTGCAGTTCAGGAAGGCTATTGAGCAGGGAGCCGACGCGTGTCTCGGGCACAGGCTGATTTTGACGAAGATGAGGGAACGGATGAATATTATTCTGGTTTCCAACAAATTGGCACAGGCGCGAAGCTTCACGTTGAGCACGCCGCAGATGGTTTTCCTCGGCCTGCTGTTCGGCCTGGTAATCGTATCCCTGGCCGTATTGCTCAATTATTTCTCGTTGCGTTACGCGGTAACCAATCAGAGCCCGTACCTCCAGTCGTTACTCGAGGCGGTGCAAGCCGATCAGACCCGAAAGACCCAGTCCTATCTGCGCGAAAGCCTCAACACCATGGCCGCCAGGCTCGGCGAAATGCAGGCCAAATTGTTGCGTCTGGACACGCTCGGCGAGCGCCTGACCAAGCTCGCAGGCATCAAACCCCAGGAATTCATGTTCGATCAGACTCCTGCCCGTGGCGGCGCGGTCTCGTCGATTCCAGCACAGGAACTGTCGATGAGCGAACTCCTCGACAAGGTGGAACACCTTGCCATACAAGTGGACGACCGCACCGACAAACTCGGTGTCCTCGAGTCCATGCTTACGTTGTCCCACGCAAAAAAACAACTGCTGCCGACGCAGCTCCCGGTATCGACCGGTTGGTACTCCTCAAATTTCGGCTGGCGCATTGATCCGTTCACCGGGTGGAATGCGTTTCATGAGGGCATGGACTTCATGGCCGCCGAAGGTACAGCGATCACTTCTGCGGCCGGCGGTGTCGTGGCCTACTCGGGCCTGCATCCCCAGTATGGTAATATGATAGAAATAGATCACGGCAACGGCCTCATCACGCGCTACGCTCACGCGTCGAAACTCATTGCCAATGTTGGAGACGTTGTACTGCGGGGCCAAAAAATTGCGGAGGTGGGGTCTACCGGGCGCTCAACGGGAACGCACTTGCATTTCGAAGTGCGCCAATGGGGTGCTCCGCAGAATCCCGCTCGCTTCCTGCAGGTGCCAAGTTAAACGGCAAGATAGCAAGCATTCCAGCGAGAGGGGTGGGGGCAGGTTCCCCACCCCTCTTGCTTTAAGGACATCCTGAAGCAAATGATCAATAGCATCCTCAAAAAAATATTCGGAAGCCGCAACGATCGGTTGTTGCGAAAGTATTCGCATGCCGTTACGGCCATCAATGCGCTTGAGCCGCAGGTCCAACAGCTGAGCGATGCGGACCTGCGCGCGCGTACAGATAGCCTCCGGCAGCGTGCCGGCGCCGGTGAATCGCTGGATGATCTTCTGGTCGAAGCATTTGCCACGGTGCGGGAAGCAAGCAGGCGCGTCCTGAATATGCGCCATTTCGATGTGCAGCTGCTCGGCGGGATCGCATTGCATAACGGAAAGATCGCCGAAATGCGCACTGGCGAAGGCAAGACCCTGGTGGCTACGCTGCCGGCTTTTCTGAACACGCTTGCCCGAAGGGGTGTACACGTCGTAACGGTAAACGACTACCTTGCCAGTCGCGATGCAGAGTGGATGGGCAGGTTGTATCGATTTCTCGGTCTGTCTGTTGGTGTCAACCTCTCGCAGATGGAGCATGAACTGAAGCAGCAGGCCTATGCCGCAGACATCACTTACGGCACCAACAGCGAATTCGGGTTCGATTATTTGCGGGACAACATGGTGTTTCAGGCGTCCGAGCGCGTCCAGCGAGGACTGACCTATGCGATCGTTGACGAGGTGGATTCGATCCTGATTGATGAGGCGAGAACGCCGCTGATCATCTCGGGCCAGGCCGAGGATAGTACAGAGCTGTATTACCGCATGAACGAAATCGTTCCGAAGCTGACCCGTGTCAAAGAAGAGAACGGGCCGGGCGATTTCACCGTCGACGAGAAGGCGCATCAGGTGCTGCTTACGGAAACCGGCCACGAGCGCGCGGAGGACCTGCTGACGCGCGCGGGATTATTGCCGGAAAACGGCAGCCTCTACGATGCTGCAAACATCAATCTCATGCACCATCTCTATGCGGGTTTGCGCGCGCACTCCTTGTTCCACCGCGACCAGCACTATGTGGCGCAGAACGATGAAATCATCATAGTCGATGAATTCACAGGTCGCTTGACACCCGGTCGCCGCTGGTCAGACGGATTGCATCAGGCGATCGAAGCCAAAGAGGGTGTGCGCATACAGCGCGAGAATCAGACTCTGGCTTCGATTACTTACCAGAACTATTTCCGGATGTACCGGAAGCTGGCAGGCATGACCGGCACGGCGGACACAGAGGCATACGAGTTCCAACAGATTTACGGGCTCGAAACGGTCATCATGCCGACGCACATGCCGATGGTCCGAGAAGATCGCCTGGATCAGGTATACCGCACCTCGCAGGAGAAATACCAGGCAGTGATAAATGACATACGGAGTTGCTTTCAAAGCGGACAGCCTGTGCTGGTCGGCACGACTTCGATCGAGAACTCGGAACTCCTGGCAAAATTGCTTGAGAAGGAGAAACTTCCACACCAAGTGCTGAACGCCAAACAACACGCGCGCGAAGCAGAGATTATTGCCCAGGCCGGGCGCCCCAAGATGGTGACCATCGCGACGAACATGGCAGGCCGAGGCACCGACATAGTATTGGGCGGAAACCCGGAACCAGAGATCAACAAGGTCCGCAACGATTCGAATCTCTCCGAACAGGACAAGGACACGCGCGTTGCCGAAATGCGAGAGCAGTGGCAGAAACTTCATCAGGACGTCATCAGCGCAGGCGGGCTTCACATTGTGGGTACCGAACGCCATGAATCCCGGCGGGTCGACAATCAACTGAGGGGCCGTTCCGGCCGCCAAGGGGATCCGGGATCGAGTCGTTTCTACCTCTCCCTGGAAGACCCTCTGCTGCGCATATTTGCCTCGGATCGCGTAGCGGCCATAATGGATCGGTTGAAGATGCCCGAGGGGGAGGCGATCGAACATCCATGGGTCACGCGCGCGATCGAAAATGCGCAGAGAAAGGTTGAGGCGCGCAACTTTGATATCCGCAAACAGTTGCTCGAGTACGACGACGTTTCAAATGACCAACGCAAGGTTATTTACCAGCAGCGCAACGAGCTGCTGGAAGCGACGGATATCTCCGACACGATCAGATCGATGCGCGAAGGTGCTGTCGATGCGGTTATTTCGCAGCACATCCTGCCTGGAAGTATCGACGAGCAATGGGACGTCGCGGGCCTGGAGAAGGCTCTTGCAGGAGAGTTTGGACTGCGGCTACCGATTCGGGAATGGCTCGACAAGGAAGAAAATCTGGACGAGGAGCATCTGCGTCCCCGGATTGTGCAGGCCGCAAACACACACTACGACGAAAAATTTTCAAGTGTAGGCGACGCTCAGAAGGTACGCGACTACGAGCGCGCCATCATGCTGAATTTTCTTGACAGTCACTGGCGGGAACATCTGTCTGCGCTCGATCATCTGCGACAGGGCATTCATTTGCGAGGGTACGCCCAGAAGAATCCCAAGCAGGAGTATAAGCGCGAAGCTTTCGAACTCTTCTCCATGATGTTGGATACCGTGCGCTCCGAAGTTACCCGCCAATTGATGCTGGTGCAGATCCATACCGAGCAGGAAGTGGAGGCGGTGGTGGAGAAACAGGAACAAGCGGAACTGAAGAACGTTCAATATCACCAGAATGTCGACCAGGATGAAGCGCTTGAGAAAGCAAACGCCGACGTGAAGGTGCAGCCTTTTGTCCGGGGGCAGAAAGTGGGACGCAACGATCCATGTCCATGCGGTTCCGGGAAGAAATATAAGCAATGTCACGGCAAGCTCGGTTGATTCGATAGTAACGCGCGGCTCGCGTTTGCCCCCCTGGATAGGTGAGACTTTCGAATGGCGGTAAAACTCGCGGCCCCCAATCCCTCCGACTTGCTGGCAATCAAAGGAATACGCCTCGGGGTAACCGAAGCCGGTATACGCAAGACAAATCGCCGGGACTTGCTGCTGATAACACTTGCAACGGGAACCAGGGTGGCCGGTGTTTTCACCCGCAACCGCTTCTGTGCGGCCCCGGTGGTCGTTGCAAAGACGAATCTGCAAAGCGGCGGCAATATCCGGGCCTTGCTGGTGAATACGGGCTGCGCGAATGCCGGGACTGGTGAGGACGGTATCGCGAGAACGAGACGGACATGCGCCGAGGTGTCCGCATTGCTCGGATGCGCGCCGGACCAGGTGTTGCCGTTTTCCACCGGTGTCATCATGGAGCCGCTCCCGGTCGATCGCATTGCCAGCGGACTGCCGCGCTGTGTCGCCGCACTGGGAGAAAAAAACTGGGTCGATGCCGCAACGGCAATCATGACCACCGACACTGTAGCCAAGGCGTTTTCGCGACGGATCGACATACATGGAAAGGCGGTTTCAGTCACGGGCATCGCAAAGGGTTCGGGGATGATTCGCCCAAACATGGCGACAATGCTGGGATTCATCGCTACGGACGCACTGGTCGACCAGAAGTTGCTGCAGCATGCGACGACCTATGCAGCCGAGCGAACGTTCAATTGCGTGACCGTCGACGGCGATACTTCGACGAACGATGCCTTGATCTTGATGGCCACCGGACAAAGCGGTGCTCGGGAAATCAACAAATCGGATTCGACCGAGTTCAAACTACTGATCGACGCGATTACCGAAGTTGCAGCGGACCTGGCACAGGCTCTGGTGCGCGATGGAGAGGGCGCGACCAAGTTCATTACCATCAATATCGAGGGGGGAATGAACGAAACGGAGTGCCGCAAGGTCGGCTATGCAATAGCGCATTCGCCATTGGTGAAGACCGCATTCTTCGCCTCCGACCCGAATCTCGGTCGCATCCTCGCGGCGGTTGGCTACGCGGGTATAGACGACCTCGATGTATCGAAGGTCGATCTGTATCTCGACGACGTGCTGGTGGCGAAATCCGGAGGACGGGCGCCCACTTACCGCGAAGAAGACGGCCAGCGCGTGATGAAGCAAGAGGAGATCGCCATTCGAGTGGCGTTGAATCGCGGCGCCGCTTCCGCGACAGTCTGGACCTGCGATCTGTCCAACGAATACGTCCGGATCAATGCTGACTATCGTAGTTGACTACCATGGATAGCAAGCTGGAGCTCCTGATTAACCGCGTCGAGCAACTACTCGTGCGGTTTGAAGCAATGTTTCCCGGGCCACCGTCGCAACCTGACTGGAAGAAGGGCTTGGCTTACCGATGGCGCAAGCGAGGAAACGTGGGCTATCTGCAGCCAGTAACGCATCTACACAAGATTCATCTTTCGGACTTGCAAGGAATAGACGATCAGATAAAGCTGGTAGAGCAGAATACCCGGCAGTTTATCGAGGGACTTACAGCCAACAATGTATTGCTTACCGGAGCGCGTGGCACCGGCAAGTCATCGCTGGTGAAGGCGCTCCTGAGCAAGTTCTCGTCGAAGGGTTTGCGCCTGATCGAAGTGGACAAGCAGGATTTGATGGACCTTGCTGACATTGTTGACCTGATCGCCGCCGCTCCATTCAAATTCATCTTGTTTTGCGACGATCTCTCATTCGACGCCGACGAACCCGGATACAAGGCACTGAAAGTAATCCTGGACGGTTCTATTTCCGCGCCATCGGAAAATCTCCTGATCTATGCGACATCCAACAGGCGGCATCTTATGCCGGAATTCATGCAGGAAAATTTGCAGACGAAATATCTGGGCGAGGAGATACATCCGGGAGAAACGGTAGAGGAGAAGATATCGCTCTCCGAACGATTCGGACTATGGGTCTCATTCTATCCATTCGATCAGGATGAGTACCTCACGATCGTCGACTACTGGCTCGCTGAACTCGGGGTTCCGGATCGGGAAAGGGGAGCAAAAGCGAGAAGTGAGGCACTGCAGTGGTCGCTGACACGCGGATCGCGCAGCGGACGGGTTGCGTGGCATTTTGCGCGTGACTGGGCGGGCCGGCACAAGATCTCATCCGGCGTGTTGCGCAAGAGATCCTGACCCGGGGTCTGTCCAATGGCGCCACAGATGGTGGATGTCGCGGCCGCAGTGATCGAGCGTCCCGATGGAAGTTTTTTGTTGGCGCAACGTCCCACCGGCAAGATATACGAGGGCTATTGGGAATTTCCGGGTGGCAAAGTCGAACCGGGCGAGTCGATTTTGAATGCGCTCCATCGAGAACTGCGGGAGGAACTCGGCATTCATGTCGAGTTGGCGTATCCATGGGTAACGCGGGTTTTTGCCTACCAGCATGCAACGGTGAAGCTGCACTTCTACCGCGTGATCCGCTGGCGGGGAGAGCCTCACTCCTACGAGAAACAGGCTCTGTCTTGGCAGTACAAGAATGGACTCACAGTTTCACCAATGCTGCCGGCGAATGCGCCGGTGCTCAAGGCGTTATGCCTGCCCACCAGTCTTGGTATTACCTGTGCGTGGAATACGGGAATCGAGTCTGCGATGAACGGGCTTGGGCAAGCGCTCACGCAAGGACTGCGCTTGGTTCAGATCAGGGAGATGTACCTGGATCCGAAAACACGCAATGATTTCACGGCGCGGGCAGTAGAGGCGGTAGGCGCGGTTGGCGGCATCGTACTCATCAACAGCGACGCTGAACTCGCCGCGAGGTTTAACGCGGGACTGCACTTGCCGTCGCGCGAATTGCTGGCTAAGCAATCTCGCCCTGACGTCGAATGGTGCAGCGCCTCCTGTCACAACGTTACCGAGTTGGAAAAAGCTCAGGATTTGGGGTTGGATTTTGTCTTGTTGGGACCGGTTCAGCCGACACCAAGCCATAGTGAAGGCCCCGAACTGGGTTGGGAGCGATTCGCAGACCTGATTAAACACTATTCGTTGCCGGTGTTCGCTCTCGGAGGAATGCGTTTGACAGATCTCGATCAAGCGCGCCGTTTCGGGGCGCATGGTGTAGCAATGGTTCGAGGTGCCTGGGAACAGGTATAGATCTAGGGGTCTTCGTCCTCCGTTTTTCCGTTGTCCCGCTCTTCCTGTGGAATTCGATAGGCCCCCGTGGCCCATTGGCCGAAATCGATGAGTTTGCAGCGTTCAGAACAAAAAGGCCGGTAGGGATTTTCGATGCTCCATAGCATCTGGGCATGGCACTGCGGACAATAAATCTTGCGCGGTGCCGCTGGGTCGGTCGGCATCAAAGATTACAGAATGTAAGCTGGAAACTCACGTCTTCGACACTCGTGCGGCGTTGCGTGCCGATTGCAGTCGTGAAGCGGACATTGAGTGCGTATTTGTTGGCGCTGATTTCCGGGACGCACTCGTAGTTATCATCGAGCCGAATGCGCAGCATCTGGGCCAATCTTCCCGCCATTGTCTGTTGATACACGCCTTGAGGCGCAACCTGACTCGCGGTCTTACCGTTTTCACGAAGCAGCTTCAGGATGATTTGCACGCCATTGCGGATCGGCAGGAATGGCGCCAGCCATTCATCGAGATCGCGGCGGCGCGCCTCGACGCTCTGGTTCAGCCAGTAGTGGTATGAAGGCAGATCGAACTCGCAGACGCCACCGGGAATCGCGGAACGCTGTTTGATTCCCATCAACCAGTCGTTCTCACGCAATTCCTGACCGGTTTTTCCCGATGAGAGGAAGAGGTCCGATACCGCTTTCTCGATATCGGCAAGCACCTTATTCAGCGCCTCCTGGGAAATGGCCGGATTGCTGCGCAGGGAATCGAGGTGCTGCTTCTGGCGCTCCAGTTCTTGCATGATGTCGGACTTGAGATCGGCACGTCCACCGACATCCAGAATTTCGAACAGCGAAGTAAGGGCGACATGGTGTTCTTCAGGATCGCTCTTCAATGCAAAGTAGTGCGCACGCTGGTACAGATCCTCCAGGCGCAGCAGGGTGCGAATCCTCTCGTTGAGTGGGAACTCGTAGCTGATCACAATGTGGGGGCTGCCACTGGAGTTGGACGAAGTATTGCCGAAAAGGCCCAAAAAATAAAGCTGCCGGCAGCGTCGGTTATTTTGGGCGCCAGTCTATCGGTCACCTGCCGCAAGACCCAGATAGAAAAGATGCAACGGCTTTACCTGCGCGCGCAGCGTCTCGAGGTCACTGTCGTTGTGAATGATATCGTCTGCCTCGCTAAGTCTCAGCTCCCTGGGAGCCTGTGCAGCAATGATTGAAAGTACCTCATTCCGGGAGAGTCCGCTACGCTGCATTACCCTGTTCACCTGGGTTTGAGGCTCGCAATCCACAACCAATATGCGGTTCAACGCGCGTCCATGGTCTCCGGATTCGATGAGCAAGGGCACGACCAGAACGACATAGGGCTGGGTCGACTCTTGTATCTGCCGTGTGCTCTCCTGCCTGATGAGAGGGTGCAGGATGGCCTCGAGATCTTTGCGCTCCGACGGTTGCGCAAAAACGAGCTTGCGCATGCGCACTCTATCAAGGCTCCCGTCCTCCGCGACAAACTGGGGTCCAAATCTGGCAGCAATGGCCTCGACTGCGGGCCGGTTAGCCGCCGTCAGCCGGCGGGCGATCTCGTCCGTATCTACGAGGCCGGCGCCTTCGGACGCAAATAACTCGCCCACCGTGGTCTTGCCCGAACCTATTCCGCCGGTCAGGCCAACTATGAACGCCATCGCTCAAAACATCTGCAGATAAGTCCGATTCATCGCTTCGCCCCAGAATAAGGCTAGTAGTCCTGCGGCAGCGAGATAGGGACCAAAAGGTATCGGCGTATTGCGCCCATGTTTCGTAAATACGATCAGGCTGATGCCGACGATTGCACCCACCAGAGAAGAAAGCAGTATTACGATCGGCAGCATCTTCCATCCCAGCCATGCACCAATGGCAGACAGGAGTTTGAAATCCCCGTAACCCATGCCTTCTTTTCCGGTGGTGAGCTTGAACAGCCAATATACCGTCCAAAGCGAAAGATATCCTGCAACCGCTCCTATGACGGCCGATTGGAGGTGCGTAAACCCGTTTGTCATATTAACCAGCAAGCCCAGCCATAGCAGGGGAAGGGTGATGTCGTCGGGGAGCAATTGCGTGTCGATATCGATCGCGGTAAGAGCGATGAGCGACCATGTAAAGATCAGCGCTCCCGCCATCGCCAGGGTCAGCCCGAATCGCCATGCTATGTATGCAGCGAGGATTCCGCTGATCGCCTCTACTACCGGGTAGCGAATGCTGATCGGTGCCTTGCACGATGAACATCGGCCGCGCAGGAAGACATAGCTGACAATGGGAATGTTCTCGTACCACCCGATCTTGTGGCCGCAACGCGGGCAGGCCGAAGCTGGGATCATCAGGTTGTAGCGGCCGACATCGCCATCGCGAAGCTTCTTTGCCTCGTCAGGCAGGTTCTTTTGCTCGAGCAGGTCCGCTGCCTGAGCGTCCCAATCCCGTTCCAGCATTTTCGGCAGCCGGTGAATGACTACATTGAGGAAACTGCCGACGACGAGCCCCACCAGCCCGCACACGGCTGCGAGCATCACGCCTTGATTCTGAAGAACTTGGATGAATGACATCAATGCGAATACGCGCCTGAGACAGGCAACTTCCGGCGATAAAAAAAGCGCCCGAGTTCATCGGGCGCGTCATCATTCGTGGGGGCAGCTATACGGCTTGACCCATCTTGAAGATCGGGAGATACATCGCAATAACCATCCCGCCGATCAATACACCCAGGACGACCATGATCATCGGTTCCATCAGGCTGGACAGTGCCTCCACTGCATCATCGACTTCCTGTTCGAAGAAGTCGGCAACCTTGCTCAGCATTCCGTCCAGCGATCCTGACTCCTCACCGATGGAGACCATCTGGATGACCATGTTGGGAAACACGTTGGTATTGGTCATTGCGACGGTCAGGCTTACACCTGCGCTTACTTCCTGCTGAATTTTTTTGGTGGCTTCGAAGTAAACCTGGTTGCCGGCCGCGCCAGCAACGGAATCCAGTGCCTCGACCAAAGGTACGCCGGCGGCGAACATCGTTGACAGCGTCCGCGTCCAGCGCGCAATGGTCGCCTTTCGTATCAAGGGCCCGAAGACTGGGATCTTGAGGAACAGGCGATCCAGCACGTTTTGCATTTTTACCGAACGTTTCCACGTGTAAAAGAAGAACCAAACGCCAAAGCCAACGCCCCCGAAGATCGCCCACCACCACTGAACGAAGAAATCCGAGATTGCCATCACGAACAGGGTAGGTGCAGGGAGGTTCGCACCAAAATTCGAGAACAAATCCTTGAATGCGGGAATAACGAAAATCATGATGATGGCGGTAATGATGAATGCCACCACAATGATGGAAACGGGATAGAACAGGGCAGCCTTGATCTTGCTCTTGATCGCCAGAATCTTTTCTTTATAAGTCGCCAGGCGATCAAGCAGGCTGTCCAAAATACCTGCTTGCTCCCCCGCACCTACCAGGTTGCAAAATAAAGCATCGAAGTAGAGCGGATACTTGCGAAACGCCATCGTCAGGCTGTTGCCGGTTTCCACTTCGTTCTTGATATCCATGAGCAGTTTGCCGACCGCGGGATTGGCGTGGCCTTTCCCGACGATGTCAAATGCCTGGAGCAGCGGAACGCCAGCCTTCATCATGGTGGCCAATTGACGCGTAAACAGCGTGATGTCCTTCTGCGTCACCTTGCCGCCCACGCCACCTCTTTGGCGTTTGACTTTCAGGACTGCGATGCCTTGCCGCCGCAGCTGGGAAAGCACGACGTGCTCACCCCCGGCGCGCATGTCGCCCTTGACCAGTTTTCCGGCTTTGTCCTTGCCTTCCCAGAGAAAGGTGTATTCCTTGACCCTGTCTCTTGCCGCTGTTGCGGTAGCCATGTGTTACCTCGTCACTGTCACTGATAGCTAGTCCAGCGGCGAACTTTGCGCCGCTACAGTCGAGAATAATGCACTGCCCAAGGCTTAAAGTAAAGATCGAAGTATTTGATAAATATTGCTGATTTTTAGTCGTTATCAGGAGGAAGCAGGCGTACGGACTTAATAATCCGGTCCTGCGTTTGAAGGACCTCAATGGGGTATCCCGCCAGCTTCAGGCTGGTCCCCGATTCAGGAATGTCCTGAAAGTGCTCAAGAATCAGGCCATTCAGGGTTTTCGGCCCGTCCAGCGGAAATTTGTACCCCAGTTTGCGGTTCATGTCCCGGAGCAGTGTCCCGCCCTCGACGATGATGCTGCCGTCTTCCATGCGCCGGAACCGGGCCGTCTGCAGAGGTGATTGGGTGGTGAATTCTCCTATGATTTCCTCAAGAATATCCTCCAGGGTCAGCAGCCCTTTTAACTCGCCATACTCATCGACAACGAGACCCATTCGATCCTGCTGTTCCTGGAAATTCTGCAATTGGGTCAATAGCGGCGTCCCCATCGGGATGAAATACGGTTCGCGCAAAACTTCTGCAAGGGTCTTGGCATCGATGTGTTCGCCTTCCGAGAGATTGAGCACCTTGCGTACATGCACGATGCCGATGATGTCGTCGAGTCGTTCGCGATAGACGGGCAGGCGGGTGTGATTGCTGATCGCGATTTGACGGCGAATTTCATCCGGCGGCGATTCAATGTCGATGGCCTCGATCTGATTGCGCGGCGTCATGGCATCTTCCACGGTGATCGACTCGAGATCGAACAAGTTAAGCAGGATGTTCTGATGCTTCTGCGGCAGGAAATTGCCTCCTTCCAGAATAAGAGTGCGCAGTTCCTCCATACTCAAGGTATGGGGTTGATTCGCATGAGGCTGAAGACGCAAGAACCAAAGCAGTCCCCGCACGAACAAGTTGACGAACCAGGTAATCGGGTAGGCGATGGTAAGCAACGGTGCCAAAACATAGCCGGCGGGGAAAGCAATCGTTTCTGGCCGTGTCGCGCCGATGACCTTGGGCGTGATCTCACTGAACACGAGCAGCAAGAAAGCCACCGCGGCAGTGCTCAGTGAAAGCACCAGCTCGCCTCCGCCGAACAACCGAATGGCTATGACGGTGGCAAGCGTCGTCGCTCCGGCATTTACCAGGGTGTTGCCAAGCAATACCACGCCAAGCAGTCGGTCCACACGGGCCAGAAGTTGCGATGCAATACGCGCGCCCCGGTGCCCAGTCTTGGTTAAATGCCGCAACCGATAACGGTTCAGCGCCATCATGCTGGTTTCGGAAATCGAGAAGAACGCGGAGATGGCGATTAGTACGACGAGCGAAATCAGCAAGGTGGAAACTGGAATTTCATCCAAGTGCGGTCACCGCATCGCTGGTAATCAGTAAATTAGTATCGGGAGCGCTTACCGCAGTGTCAAGCCGGGAGGTGTCGCCGTGGAACCCTAGCGCTGCAGCAGAACTTCGAGAACGAACTTGCTTCCAATATAGGCAAGGAACAGCGAGAGAAAGCCCGCCAGAGTCCAACGCATGGCCACGCGTCCGCGCCATCCGTAAAGCACCCGTCCTCCCAGCATGGCCCCGAAGATGCTCCACGATAAAATGCCGAACACCGTCTTGTGGGTGAATTGCATCGGCTTGCCGAACAGTTCTTCGGAAAACAGAATGCCACTGCCCAGAGTCAGGGTGAGCAGAACAAATCCCGCAAAGATGATTTGGAACAAAAGCCGTTCCATGGTGAGCAGCGGCGGCAGGTTCTGCATGAAATGCGGGAGATTGCCGCGATGCAGTCTTCGTTCCATGACCGCCATCATGAGCACATGCAGTGACGCAATCGTAAAGAGGCTGTATGCCAACAGGGATATGACCAAGTGGGCCTGAAATGCGGCAAGGTGAGTATGGGACAGCGGATGCACCGATGGTAGTACGAGCGGAAGCAGCGAAAGTCCCGCAGCCGTGGGCAGGACCAAGACCTGAAGTCCTTCGAGCCTATAGAAAAAGCCGCCGATCCAGTAAATCAGCACGGTCAGCCAGATGATGACCGAAATGGCGGTGCCGACGCCGAGGTACAGTCCGTCGGCCGCAAAAATGGCGTGGGCGAGCAGCAGCGCGTGCAGGACCAGCGGCCCGACCAGGGCAAGATGCGCCCACGACGCTCGCAGCGTAGGTTGGGAAACAGCAGGCACGAGCGCATCGCGCCAGAGGAAAATTGCCAATCCGGCGTAGCCGAGACTGACGAGAAGATGAAGTAGAATGTCGCTCATTCTTTTGGCGAATAGTGCTCGTCAAGTCTACAACATCTCGATTCCGATCACATTCCGAAATCCCGCACATGCTAGACAGTCTCACCAGCCGGCTGGCCGCCGTCGTCAAAACGTTGCGCGGACAGGGACGTCTGACCGACGCCAATATCCAGGACGCGCTGCGCGAAGTGCGTATTGCACTACTGGAAGCCGATGTCGGACTGCAGGTCGTCAAGGATTTCATTGCCAGGATCAAAGACAAAGCGATCGGCGAGGACGTGATCGGCAGTCTTACGCCTGGACAAACATTGATCGGTGTCGTGCACAACGAACTCACCGAGCTAATGGGCAGACGCAACGATGCTCTGAATCTCGCAGTCGTCCCGCCCGCGGTCATCCTTATGACGGGTCTGCAGGGTGCCGGCAAGACGACTACGGCTGGCAAACTGGCGAAGCTGCTCAAGGAACAAAAGAAAAAAGTGCTGCTGGTCAGTTGCGATGTCTACCGCCCGGCGGCGATCGATCAGTTGGCAACCTTGGCAAAGCAGGTGGGCGTGGAGGTATTTGCGTCTTCTTCGTCCCAGAAGCCCGAAGAAATCGCCGCGGCTGCGTTGGACTACGCGCGCAAGCACTATCACGAGGTCCTGATCGTCGACACTGCGGGCCGTCTCGCGATCGACGATGCGATGATGCACGAGATCCGCCAGCTGCATCGGATACTTGGTCCGATCGAAACACTGTTCGTGGTTGATGCGATGCAGGGCCAGGATGCGGTCAATGTGGCGAAGGTTTTTTCGGAAGCTTTGCCGCTCACCGGCGTAGTCCTCACGAAGCTCGATGGCGATTCGCGCGGGGGGGCGGCGCTGTCGGTACGTCACGTCACCGGCAAACCGATCAAATTCGTCGGCGTATCGGAAAAACTCTCCGGTCTGGAACCGTTCCATCCAGAGCGGCTATCCGCCCGCATTCTCGGCATGGGCGACGTGTTGTCGTTGGTGGAAGAGGCGCGTCGCAACGTCGATGTCGATGAAGCCGAAAAACTTGCCAAAAAGGTCAAGTCCGGCAAGGGTTTCGATCTCGATGACTTTCGCAATCAGATGCGGCAGATGAAAAAAATGGGCGGGCTCAACGCCCTGATTGACAAGCTGCCGTCCCAATTGGCGCAGGCAGCTCAGGGAGGTGCGGTCGATGATCGTGTGGTCGGCCGCACGGTCGGAATCATTGACGCCATGACTCCACAGGAGAGGGCTAAACCGGAAATAATCAAGGCGTCCCGCAAGCGCCGCATCGCGACCGGGTCCGGCGTTACAGTGCAGGAAGTCAATCGTTTGCTCAATCAATTCGAACAGATGCAGAAAATGATGAAAATGATGGGCAAAGGCGGTTTGCAGAAGATGATGCGCTCGGTCAAGAGCGGATTTCCCGGGCTGCGCTAAGATTTGCGGAACGCCCCCGCGGGTTTGGCAGTCTTAAGACAGGCAAGCCGCAGATCCTTCGATTGTCCGCGATGTCCCCTCTGCAGGCGTACTCAACAAGGTAACCGCATGCGCTTATTTGCAGCAGTCGTTTTCACCGTCCTGCTCGCATCAACTGTTCGTGCGCAGCAGCCGGACTATGAACGCGAAAAACGCTGGTCGGATCAGATCGTGCCCGCCGTGCTGGTCGGCGACGTGGTATGGCTCAGACAGAAAAACGGCCACGAGTTTCTCGCAATCTATACGCCGGCCGAAAATCCCCGTGGCGCTGCAATCATCGGCCATGGACGAGGATGGAACCCGGATTTTGAATTGTATGGAACCTTGCGAGTCAAGCTGGCGGAACAAGGCTATTCCACGCTGGCGATCCAGTTACCCGTTCTGGGGCCGGGGGCGAAGGTCGGCGACTACCTTCCTACCTACCCGGATGGAGAAGAGCGCTATGCGCTCGCTGCGAAATTCCTGCAGGACAAGGGATTCGAGAAGATCGCGATTGTGTCCCATAGTCTTGGGGCATCTATGGCGAACCAATATCTCATCCACGCCAATTCCACCCCAGTGAAAGCCTGGGTGTTCATCGGCATCATCAACGGGCTCGAAGAGATGTTCCGTATTAAAATTCCTGTGCTCGACGTATTTGGCGGCAAAGATTGGGAAATCACGCAAGTCGGAGCATACGAGCGCAAAAAGCAGATTCAAAAGGTTCCAGGATCCGATCAAGTCATTGTTCCCGATGCGCAGCACTTCTTCGAGGGCCGTGAAGAGGAACTGGTCAAAGTGGTGGTGACATTCCTCGACAGTCGCTTTGGCTCCCCGAAGGCGGTGGAAAGCAAAGCCAAGTAATTGAAAAAAAACAATAAGGGAAATCCTGCGGTTCTTGTGGCGGGACCGCGCATGCCATCCTTTCCTTCTCGATGATCCGCCGCTGATTTCGTCCTTTTCCTTGCTGTTACGGCGATAACGGGCGTAAAATCGCGCGCTTCGCTTTTGAGGGTAGAGCACATGGTCGTTATTCGCCTTTCGCGCGGCGGCGCCAAGAAGCGTCCGTTCTTCAACATGGTCGTGGCCGATTCGCGCAACCCGCGCGATGGCCGTTTCATCGAACGTGTGGGTTTCTACAACCCGAAAGCTCCAGAGGGGCAGGAGACACTGCGCATACAGATGGATCGCCTCGACTACTGGAAGGGCAAGGGTGCCAAGCTTTCCGACACGGCGGCGCGTCTGGTAAAGCAGTTCGGTGACGCGGCCAAGTCCTGAGACCATGGTTGTGATGGGGCGCATCCGCGCTCCGCATGGTCTCAAAGGCTGGATCAAGATTCAACCGTTTACGCAGGAAACCCAAGGGTTGCTCGACTATCCGGAATGGTGGGTCGGTAGCGGCGACGAATGGCAACAGCATCGCATTTCGGAGTCGGCGGTACATGGCTCGACAGTCGTTGCCCGGCTGGAAGGATTTACCAATCGCGAGGCGGCTGCAGGATTAAGAGGCAAGGACATCGCTGTTCCCCGAGCGGTTATGCCGCAAAATCAGGAAGGGGTGTTCTATTGGAACGACCTTGTCGGGATGGAGATATTCCACCGGGATGCACGCAAGCTGGGATTTGTAACGAAGATTCTTGAGACGGGTGCCAATACGGTGCTCGTTGTGCAAGGTGACAAGGAGTTGCTGGTTCCGTTTATCGAGGACGTCATCGTCAGCGTTGATTTGAAGGCCAGGATGGTGATCGTGGAGTGGGAGCCGATTTGATCGGTGTGCGGCAATGATGCATTTCGACGTAGTCACGTTGTTTCCGGAAATGTTCGACGCGTTGACGGGAAGCGGGATAACTCAACGGGCACACGCCAACGGGCACTACGAATTGGTGTTATGGAATCCCCGGGATTTCAGCAGTAATAGCTATCGTAGCGTTGATGACCGGCCTTACGGCGGCGGTCCCGGCATGGTGATGATGGCGGAACCCCTTGCCAAGGCGTTGCGTGCGGCGCGGCTAAGACAGATGAGTTGTGACGTGAAACGTATCCTCACGGTCTTTCTGTCGCCTCAGGGCAGGCCGCTGACGCAGTCGATTGTCGAGGAACTGGGCGGATACCAGGGATTCGTATTGCTGGCAGGTCGATATGAGGGCGTCGACGAGCGAGTGCTGGACGCCGAAATCGAGGACCAGATTTCGATCGGGGATTATGTGTTGTCCGGCGGAGAATTGCCGGCGATGGTATTGATGGATGCGTTGATACGACGGATTCCGGGCACATTGAACGACGCCGAATCGGCACAGGAGGAATCTTTCATGCATGGATTGCTGGATTTCCCGCAATATACCCGGCCGGAGATTTATGAAAGCGATGCGGTTCCTTCGGTGCTTTTGTCAGGACATCACGCGCAGATTACGCGATGGCGCATGAAGCAATCGCTGGGACGAACCTGGCGCAAGCGCCCGGATTTGTTGGCGAACCTGCATTTGAGCGCTGAACAGGTGGCATTGCTCGAAGAATACAAATCAGAATCAATGGAAGCGCAGGAGGTGATCAAATGAATCTCATACAGAAGTTGGAACAGGAAGAAATGGCCCGGCTTGCGAAGAACATTCCCACGTTCGCTCCGGGTGACACCGTCATAGTCAACGTGAACGTCGTCGAGGGTGACCGCAAGCGCGTTCAGGCATATGAGGGCGTGGTAATTGCAATCCGCAGCAAGGGACTCAATTCCTCCTTCATCGTACGCAAGATTTCCTCCGGTGAAGGCGTGGAACGCACCTTTCAGACCTATTCTCCCCTGATTGCGAGCATAGAACTCAAGCGCCGTGGCGACGTGCGTCGCGCGAAGCTCTATTACCTGCGCGCTCGCTCGGGCAAGTCTGCGCGCATTCGCGAGAAACTCGAGACCGAAAGGGTTGCGGACGGCGATTAAGGCTAAAGCTGAAGCGAGAATCAAGCGGCGCCCCGGCGCCGCTTGGCATTTGGGGGAACCAGCTATACGACGCGGGAACGATCTGACAGCAAGACCTGCTGGATATAGCTTTGCAGCAGCAGTCCTTCAGTGGCGTGCAGCCTGTCGAAGCGCACTCCATGTGAAAAAACTTCCTCAGGACCTTTTCCTTTCTTGGCTTTGCGTACGCTCTGGATATGGGCGGAAGTCGTCAGCTTGACCTCATAGTTGTTCGGCTGGACCACGAATTTAAACGCGAGTCCAACTTTACCCCCCGGCTCTCCAAGGCTCGATTCAGTTTCAAGTTGCGCACCGGAAACGCTGAGATCGGACAGGACGACTGCGTGGGGCAGGGCGTCGGCTTGTGCCGTGGAATTTGAGGCAATACCCGGCAGTGCGATGCGTACCCGCAATGCGCCCCGGATCAGGGTCTGCTGTACCTGGGCGGGATATGAGATATGCATGTAGGGATAGGGCGAGCGACAGACGCGTTCGACCTTGGATTCAAAGGTAAAGGCATGCCGTCCCGAGAATGCACGGACCAGTACGGGCACACCCTCCGGTACAGGAATCGGCAGATGCTGCACAAGCGGTGTGCGTATCAATACACTGTGGCCCGTGACGAATCCGATCAGGTTTGTGTAGTACTGGTTGTTCGCGCCATCGGCGGCGAGCTCGAGTTGCAAACGTTCACCCGCATGCAATTGCGTAGCTTCGAAACTGCAGGTGGAGATGTTCGATTGATCGAGGTCGGTCACTTGAGCCACCGTGGTTCGTTGCGAATACCGGAAAGCAAAGTATAGCCAACTCTGATCGGCAATTGCTGCCGCTGCAAATACTGTGCTGGAACAGCAGACTTTACTGGCTTGAATTTTCCTCCCTTGCTGCGGCGCGAGCCACGAGGTTGCCTTGATGGTACGTTGCCCGCCGAGCGATTGCTTTCCTGGTCGCGCGTTTCAAATTGCACGCTATTATTGCCGGCCGACAAGGCTGGTCGTTGGGTTGACTGCCACGTCGGTATTGCCGCATCGGCGGGAGGCGTGTAAAACTGGACGATGTCGAACAGCTAGGCGGTACTGGGGCGAAGTTGGTTTTCACCGGATTGGGTCCGATGGCGGAACGATAAGCAATGTCCGATGCCAGTACCCGTGGGGTTGGATTTGGGTCATGCGTGGGAGTGCGCCAGCGGCAATGCAGACACTTTGCAAATCGTGAATACGCTGCTGGAATCCTGGCAGGCGAAGATCGAGGCGCCGTTTGCGGTGCTAGGCGTGCGCAGCATCGGCGAGCGGCTGGTGGCTATCGACTACCTTCCGCGTGGTGCCGCAACGCTCAAGCCGCAGACCGCGTTTGCAAAGGAAGTGTGTAAACAGCTCAAGGCGTATCTCAGGCAGCCCAAGTTCGAGTTCACTCTGCCGTTCGTCTATGAAGGAACCGATTTCCAGATCAAGGTGTGGAGCGCCGTTCGTTCGATTCCGAGCGGGACGGTACGTTCCTATCTGCAGGTAGCGAAACATATTGGAACGGCGCCGCGTCCGGTCGGGACGGCGTGCGGTGCCAATCGCATTCCGATTCTTGTTCCGTGTCACCGCGTGGTCGGCAGCCGCGACATCGGCGGTTTCATGAACGCGCGCCGCGGAGCGGCAATCGATGTCAAGCGATGGCTGTTGCACCACGAGAATTCAAAGGCCTACTGATGGCGACCGACGAAGGCTTGCTCGATGAATTCGGGGATGCGCTCTGGCTCGAAGACGGCCTTTCGCGTAATACGCTCGACAGCTACCGACGCGATCTGCGCCTCTTCTCGACATGGCTTTTGGCCGACCGCGGTAAGTCCCTGCTGCAAGTACAGCGCCTGGATCTTCTCGACTACCTGGCATACAGGTTTCGGCGCAGGGCGAGGCCGCGCTCTGCGGCGCGACTGTTGTCCAGCCTTAAACGCTTTTACCGCTACTCGACGAGGGAAAATCGCATCCAGTCGGATCCGACACTTCAATTGGAGTCCCCAAAACTGCCGCGCAGCTTGCCCAAAATCCTGACAGAGAATGATGTTGAAGCACTGCTGGCCGCACCGAATGTCCAAACGCCTCTGGGGCTGCGCGATAGAGCCATGCTGGAGACGCTCTATGCAAGCGGGCTGCGAGTCTCCGAGCTCGTGACGATGTCGCTTGCACAACTGAGTCACGACATGGGCGTGGTTCGCGTCAGCGGCAAGGGGAACAAAGAACGTTTGGTGCCGGTAGGAGAAGAGTCGCTTTCCTGGGTACGGCGTTACATGGACCAGGCGCGCCCCGTCATTCTTGCCGGCAGGCAGGCAGACGCACTGTTCGTCACCTTACGCGGGGCGTCCATGACGAGGCAGGCATTCTGGTATCTGATTCGGCGCTACGCCAACCAGGCGGGTATCCGGAGGGAAATCTCGCCACATACGTTGCGCCACGCCTTCGCCACGCATTTGCTCAATCACGGGGCCGACTTGCGCGTTGTGCAAATGCTATTGGGGCACGCGGACATATCCACCACCCAGATATACACGCATATCGCGCGCGAAAGGCTTAAACAATTGCACGCCCGGCATCATCCACGGGGATAGCGGGGGGAATAGTTTCGATGGCGTCTACCGTATTCATATTCCTGGCCTATCTTATCGGGTCGATATCGTTCGCCGTCGTGGTCAGCTGGTGTTTCGATCTCCCGGATCCGCACAGCTACGGCTCCGGTAACCCTGGCGCAACCAATGTGCTGCGGACCGGCAAGAAAACTGCAGCAGCACTGACCTTAGTCGGGGATGCAGCCAAAGGCGCGATCGCACTGTGGCTGGCAAAGCATTTGGCGCCGGAGTTTGACCTGGGCGAAACAACACTCGCTGCGGTGGCATTTGCCGCATTCATTGGCCATTTGTTCCCCCTTTACTTCCGCTTCAAAGGAGGCAAGGGTGTGTCCACGGCCGCGGGCATTCTGCTGGCGTTGGACGCGCGTATTGCCGGCATCGCACTGCTCGCCTGGCTAGTGGCGGTATTCGGGTTGCGTTATTCGTCGCTGGCGTCCATGGTGGCGGCCGTCGCTGGATCGGCCGCGACCTTCTATTTTCTCGGCTGGGGGCCTTTCTCGTGGATGGTGGTGGCCATGACTGCACTGCTGCTTTGGCGTCACCGTGCCAATATCGAACGCCTCATGAACGGCACGGAAAGCCGAATCAGGATGTCGCGGGGCGCCTGAGATCTTCCAATTCCCAGCGCGGACGAACCGAAAAGCTGCGAGACGAAACGACACCGGCCCTCAACCTCTGCGCGCCAGCATAGGCGATCATTGCGCCGTTGTCCGTGCACAAGTCCAGTGGCGGATAAAACACCTCGAATCCCTCCGCAGCGGCTTTGTGTGCCAATACGGTACGCAGTCGCGCGTTGGCACCCACTCCCCCTGCAACCACGAGGTGATTCAATCCGGTTCTCGACATGGCGTCGCCCGTTTTTGCGACGAGCACCTCCACGATGGCTTGCTGAAAGGAAGCTGCGATATCGGCTTTGTTTTGCGATGTGGATTCCTCTCGACTGGCAAGCATTAAAGCCGCAGTTTTCAATCCGGAAAAGCTGAAGTTCAGGTCACCGCTGGCAATCATGGGCCGAGGCAATTTAAATCGTTTTGGATTTCCGGATTCTGCCAGCGCGGCAAGAGCCGGTCCTCCCGGATAGGGCAATCCAAGCAACTTGGCAGTCTTGTCGAAAGCTTCACCGGCCGCGTCGTCAACGGACTCTCCCAGAAGCTCATAGTCGCCGACTCCGTTCACCTTCATGAGTTGGGTATGGCCGCCGGAAACCAGCAGCGCTACGAAAGGGAACCGGAGCGCCGGATTCGCGAGCAGGGGTGACAACAAATGTCCTTCCAGATGATGTACGCCGATTACGGGGATGTCGAGCGCGAAGCCCAGACTTGCCGCGACACTCGCACCAACCAGCAGCGCGCCTGCCAACCCCGGCCCTTGCGTATAAGCGATCCCGTCGATGTCGCTTGGCGTACGCCGGGTTTGGCCGAGCAACTTTCGGGTCAACGGGAGTATTCGTCGCACGTGATCCCGGGAGGCCAGTTCCGGTACCACGCCGCCGTACTCCGCATGCATGGCCATCTGCGAAAAAAGGGTGTGGCCAAGCAAGCCGGCTTGGGTGTCGTACAGTGCGACGCCGGTTTCGTCACAGGACGTCTCGATGCCTAGAACCAGCATAAGTTATTGGATTTTATGAAGTACCTATGGGGCCGCCGGGGACTGGCGGAATGCGCGTGCGGTGCGGAATGCCGTGGCTTGTGTTTGCAAATCAGGGGATTATTGCTAGAATTCGACCCTTCGTTTTTAGCCGACCTCCTCAGGACAGTATGCCGACGATTCGTGTAAAGGAAAATGAACCGTTCGAAGTGGCGATGCGCCGCTTCAAGCGCACAGTGGAAAAGACGGGCCTTCTGACGGAACTGCGGGCACGCGAGTTCTACGAAAAGCCCACTTCCGAGCGAAAACGCAAGCTGGCAGCCGCCGTTAAACGCCACCATAAGCGCCTTCGCAGCCAGCTGCTCCCGCCCAAGCTGTATTGAGCAGCCGGCAGGTTCGGGTCCAGACGGTGAATGGGGGATCCCATTCACCGTTTTGCTTTTTTGAAATCCATCCCTATATTGCATGCCATGCGACTCAGCGAACGGATCACCGAAGACATGAAGACCGCCATGCGCGCCAAAGACGCGTCGCGGCTGTCGGCCATTCGACTGTTGCTTGCTTCGCTCAAACAACGCGAGGTCGATGAGCGCATTGAATTGACCGACAGCGATGTTCTGGCGATTATCGAGAAGATGATCAAGCAGCGGCGCGATTCTATCGAACAATTCGAAAAGGGTGGTCGCCAGGATCTTGTGGACAAGGAGCAGTTCGAGATCGCGGTACTGCAAGGCTACATGCCTGCCGCGATGCCGGCTGCGGAATTGGATGCGGCAGTATCCGAGGCTATCGCGAGCAGCGGCGCGAAGGTAATGGCGGATATGGGCAAGGTCATGGCGGTATTGAAACCAAAGTTGGCGGGTCGTGCGGACATGGGCAAGGTGTCTGCGCTGGTGAAAACCAAGCTTACGGGCTAGCAGGCGGCGATCGCTGGAAGAGTTGTTTCCGAAGGTACTAGCTTCCCGAAAATTCATGGAAACTGACCTATAATTCTTTGAAAAGCCATCTGCGACGGCTACCCATCCCTGAAACCAGCAGGATTTATTCCGACGCATGATTCCGCAGTCGTTTATTCAGGATCTTCTCAACAGGGTGGACGTCGTGGACGTGGTCGAGTCCTATGTTCCGCTGAAGCGCTCCGGCTCCAATTACGCTGCACGCTGCCCGTTTCACAACGAAAAATCGCCGTCGTTCACGGTCAGCCAGACCAAACAGTTCTATCACTGCTTCGGTTGCGGAGCGCACGGAACGGCCATCAGTTTTCTGATGGAACATCAGGGTATGGGCTTCGTCGATGCGGTCAATGACCTGGCAGGTCGCGTGGGAATGGTCGTTCCCGCGCCAGTTCCGGACACGCGCAGCAAAAAAGAAACGGCGGAAGTTACCGAAGACCTGACGGACGTCATGTTCAAGGCGGCTCAGTTCTACAAAGGGCAACTGAAGAACTCTGAAAAAGCCGTTGCCTATCTTAAGAACCGTGGTCTGACCGGCGAAATTGCCGCACGGTATGGCCTTGGTTATGCGCCCGGCGGATGGCAGAACCTTGAGGCGGCCTTTCCCGATTATCAGGCGAAAACGCTTGCAGACGCCGGATTGTTATTAGCGAGCGAGGAAGGCAGGCGCTATGACCGGTTCCGCGATCGCATCATGTTTCCGATTCATAACCAACGCGGCGTGATTATCGGTTTTGGCGGGCGAGTAATTGACCAGGGTGAACCCAAGTATCTGAATTCTCCGGAGACGCCGCTGTTCGAAAAAGGCCGTGAACTCTATGGCTTGTTCCAGGCGCGAAGCGCTATACGCGATGCGCAATGCGTAGTCGTGGTCGAAGGCTATATGGATGTCGTGGCTCTCGCCCAATATGACATCGGCTATGCGGTGGCGACCCTCGGCACGGCCACGACACCCTTGCAGGTGCGGAAACTGCTTCGGCAGACCGACAATGTCATCTATTGCTTCGATGGCGATGCGGCGGGACGGCGTGCGGCTTGGCGCGCCCTGGAAAACAGCCTCGCCCAACTACAGGATGGAAAGCAGGTGCGTTTCCTGTTTTTGCCCCCCGAGCATGATCCGGACAGTTTTGTGCGCGCGCAAGGCAAGGAAGCATTCTGCAAATTGCTCGATGCGGCACCCCCTCTTTCGGAAATTCTGGTCCAGGAGTTGGCCTCTCGCGTCGATATGCGCACGGTGGAAGGGCGAGCGAAGTTTCTGCAAGAGGCCAAGCCGTTGGTAAAGCAGTTACCCGCCCCCATGTTATCGCTGATGTTACGCAGGCAAATCGCTGAACTCGCCGGAGTGTCCCAGGCCGAACTCGACCGCAGTTTCGACATCAAAACCGTTAGTCGCAGCCAGGTTTCGGCACGGCGCAATGCGGTCAAGCCTTCGCTTGTCAGACAATTGTCCGAGATGTTGGTATATCGCCCTGCGCTTGCCGCTTTGGCGGATTACGCAGCGCTTTCCACCCAGACCGGCCTTACCACTGCAGGTGATTCTTCCTCCGCCGAGATGGAGTTTCTTTCCAGCCTGCACGATTTGTGCGTGCGCATGCCCGACCTGCGGTCGGTAACTGAGCATTTTCGTGGGGGTCCATTCGAGAAACTGGCGGGCGAGATCGAATCGGGCAGCTTGAGATGTGACGAATTGAGTGAAGAGGCGCTGAATATCGAGTTTGTCCAGACCTGGTCAAAACTTCTGCTATTAGCCAAGGGTGCTGAACTGAAGGCGCTCACTGAGAAGAGCAGGCGGGCACAGTTAACGGACGAGGAAAAGCGGCGCTTTAAAGAACTGGTTCAAATCCGGTTGGAGACGGCGGCTACAGAGTGAATCGCTCCGGTATAATGCGCGGTTCTTTTTGTTCGGCGCTTAATAAGCGATTGTTTTGAAGGGGCTAAGGAACATGGCAAGGGAAAGACGCAAGGAGCAGAACAAGGAGCAGGTGCAAGTTCAGCAGCCGATCGATGCTGAAGCCCGCCGCATGCGCCTGAAAAACCTGATCGTTCTGGGCAAGGAGCGCGGCTATCTGACCTACGCCGAAATCAACGATCACCTGCCCGATGACATGCTCGACGCCGAACAGATCGAGAATATCATCAGCATGATCAACGACATGGGCATCCAGGTCTACGATGAAGCCCCCGATGCGGAGACCTTGCTGATGAATGAATCCACACCCGCCGTCGTTCCTGACGAGGATGTGGTGGAGGAGGCGGAGCAGGCACTGTCCACGGTTGATTCCGAGTTCGGACGCACGACCGACCCGGTGCGCATGTACATGCGCGAGATGGGCTCCGTGGAGTTGCTGACACGCGAGGGCGAAATCGAAATCGCCAAGCGCATCGAAGACGGTCTGAAGCACATGATTCAGGCAATCTCTGCCTGCCCCACGACGATTGCAGAGATTCTGCATCTCGCGGAAAAGATCGAGCGCGAAGAAATGCGCATCGACGAAGTCGTCGATGGGCTGATCGATCCCAATGCGCCGGAACAGGCGCTTGCAGAGGAAATTTCCGAGGAGGAGCTCGAGGAAGACCTAAGCACGGAAGAGGGGGATGACGACGACGGTGCGGCAGTGCAGAACGCGGCGATGCTGCAGCTAAAGACGGATGCACTCGAGCGGTTTGCGAAGATTCGCGTGCTGTACAACAAGATGATAAAGGCGCTTGCGAAGAACGGATCACGCAGCCGCCCCTATCTGAAGACGCAGGAGGAAATCTCCGCCGAACTGATGTTCATCCGCTTTTCCGCCAAGCAGGTTGAGGCTTTGTGCGACGGCCTGCGCGCCCTGGTGGAGGAAGTGCGCTCGTACGAGCGCGCAATCATGGAATTGTGCGTGGAAAAGGCGGCAATGCCCCGCGCCTACTTCATCAAGACTTTTCCCGGCAATGAGGAAGACCTGAACTGGGTTGGACGGGAAGTCGGCGGACGCAAGGCTTACAGCGAAGTGCTTTCGCGATTTGCGCCGGCGATCATGGAACAGCAGCAGGCCTTGATCGACTTGCAGAAGCGCGTCGGGATTCCCGTCAAGGATCTGAAGGAGATCAACCGCCAGATGTCCACCGGCGAAGCGAAGGCGCGCCGTGCCAAACGGGAAATGACCGAGGCCAATCTGCGCCTCGTGATTTCCATCGCCAAGAAGTACACCAACCGGGGCCTGCAATTCCTCGACCTGATTCAGGAAGGGAACATTGGTCTGATGAAGGCGGTGGACAAGTTCGAGTATCGCCGCGGTTACAAATTTTCCACGTACGCAACGTGGTGGATTCGCCAGGCCATTACGCGTTCGATTGCCGACCAGGCCCGGACCATCCGAATTCCGGTGCACATGATCGAGACCATCAACAAAATGAATCGTATCTCGCGTCAGATACTGCAGGAAACGGGACAGGAGCCGGATCCCGCCACACTTGCAGTCAAGATGGAGATGCCCGAGGAGAAGATTCGCAAGATCCTGAAGATCTCGAAGGAACCGATTTCGATGGAAACGCCGATCGGCGATGACGATGATTCTCATCTTGGCGATTTCATCGAAGACCAGGCGACCATGGCACCTTCCGACGCCGCCATTTATACCAGCCTGCGTGATGCCACCAAGGAAGTGCTGGACACGCTGACCCCGCGCGAAGCAAAGGTGCTGCGCATGCGTTTCGGCATCGAAATGAACACAGACCACACGCTGGAAGAAGTCGGCAAGCAATTCGACGTCACGCGCGAACGCATCCGTCAGATCGAAGCGAAAGCATTGCGCAAGTTACGTCATCCGTCCCGCTCTGAGCGACTGCGCAGTTTTTTGGATAACAATTAAGCCTGCGGATGGCTTGTTGCTGCGCAGGCCTGGTCATGGACTGTGAAGCCAGGCAATACGGCCGCGGACACCAGATTAGATAATTCCCCGCAAGGGAAATAGAATGGCCGGGTTCTTCGCCCGGCCATTTTGGTGTCGTAGTTTATACGGGCCTGTAGCTCAGTTGGTTAGAGCAGAGGACTCATAATCCTTTGGTCGTCGGTTCAAGTCCGACCGGGCCCACCAATTCTCGTCCGTTCACAGAAACCAGGTATGTCAGCACTTGGCTTGTTCTGTTCGGGACTAGCAGTTGTACCGGGACGTACAGGACGGTAATGCGAGATTTAGTCGCGCGTAGCGGGGACTGCGGCGCCAGACCGACCTTCGCCTGTCTCACTTGACAACTGCCATTCATCGCTCAGAAGTTCTTTCACCGCGCGTCGGATAGCGGCAAGGCTCTCTGCGTCTGCGCGCCAGGAATCGACTATCGCATCCTCGGTTATCGTCTGTCGCACGATCTTGCCCCGCGCGTGAAACTCCGCAACATGCAGACCGGCAAACGAACTGGGAAAATCATGCCCGCCGTCCCAAGTCAGATCGAGGTCGCGGGTAAGGTCATGAACTATGGCTTCGGTGATGAACCGCAGCCGCCACGTGGCCGCGCAGCGCTTACGATCCCGCGTGGCTGGTCGAATATCATCGGGAACGAATTTACCCGTTGCTTCGTCCCCGCGTTCCTTGGCTCGCAATCGGCGAATCATCGAAATCTCCTTATCGAGGACATACCAGTTGCAACGCAGTTGTCATGCCATACCAGAAGGTCAAAATGGACGTCCGAGTTTGGTCAATAAGCCTCTGAATGAAAAAAATATTCCGAATCGAGATATCGTGAATCCAGCCGTTTGGAAGTGCCTGGCATCGCAGAGGGCGGAAAAAAGCGTGAACGCTGACGTATTTGGTCAGAAACGATCGACCGATTGTCGCCGCGTCCGACCGTGCCCGGTTTCCTCATGGTCGGATTCCGATTGCCGGAGCAAGGCGCTATACGAACCAAGCAATAGACTTATAACCACCTTTAGCCCAGCACTGTTTCTTCTGATGGCCGTGAACTACCAGTGCATGCCTTTGAGCATCGCGAAAGGTATTGCAATTACCGTGACGACCAAACCCCAAAAAATCGCTCTCTCCGATAGCAAATCTACTCGCGCAAATGCGGCGTGCGAAACTCTCGTGTAATCTTTTTCCATCGCTATCTCCTTTCGGGCGTGGCATCAAAAGTGGTGCGCTCGGGGGTCATTCCCGGGAGAATCGATGCCTATAGTCGGCAGTGCGCTTAAAGTCTCCGAACTCCCCCCGGCGCACTCGCTATGTTGCAACCGCTGTGCCAGGTCCGAGGTTGAAGAAATGCCATCTTGGATTGAGATGGAAACCTCGCTGATTCCAAGAGAAAAACAAGAGTGGCGAAATGTAGACGGCAAATTTGTCGAATGCTCAACACCAGCAGCGGCCGGAATGCGTCACTGACCGCCGCGACGTCTGTGGCTCAATTTGAAGCCCGATAGGGCCGAAAGATTCCTGGCTATGAAGAACTCGTATTGGTGTTGACCCCAACCAGCAGGAGTAACGCAGGGGTCCACGGCTAGGCTAAATGCTCATGCACACTTGACGATGCTTCAGATCCGGGATAGTCAAAGGGGCAGGTTGCCGTGGTCTAGCGAACTACGGAATCAGGACCGCCAGTATCCTGATTTAGGACTACCAGGGGTCGAGGGAGCTGCGGGCTATTGGGGAACGCCGGGAAGTCCGCAGTGGCGCGGTTGCGGGACAGTATTGTGATTGCCGTCCAGGCGACATATTTTATTGATCCACCACTTTGCCCGGGCCTGCACTTTTAGTTAACGAATTTGCGCACGCGGTTGCCAACATCCCGGCCGGGCCATGCCGATCAATAGTCGTCTTTTTCCGCAACGTCACCGAGCTTCTCGTCCTCATCCTCGTCGTAGAAATCTTCCTTTTCCTCCTCCCATTCGGCCGAGTCGATGACCTCATTGACAATATCTGCGATCCGGCTTCGCACGTCCAATTCGGCCTGGCCGCTGATGCCGCCGGTCTCGACATAGACTTCTTCGTCATCATCGATCGAGACCGCGGCGTCAGGCCATTCTTCCTGAAGGGCCTGAAGCAATTGGCTCTTGAACCGCTCGTATTCTTCCTCGGAGACGACGCCGAGCAGGTCGTGATTTGCAAAATAGGCAATAGATAGTGTGGAAGCCATGTCGATGGGCTGCAGTCGAGGTCGATGGCGGAAGGATACCGAAATCGAAAATTATTTTCCGCAATTCCAATGTCTTCGCAAGTAAATATCGCAGCGGTTCAATCGCCCGACGACAGCACATCGCGTGCCAGCCCTCGCGGGCATCGTCGTGCCGACTGGATGTTTCAGGAGTGCCAATTCAAACTCACGGCCGCTCCGGATTGTCGCCCCAATGGACTGGCGTCTGGTGTTTTCGGGGTTTCTGAAGATCTTCGAGATAGAGAGAGGGGGCCATTTCCCAGGCGTATTCATTGAGGCGAACCAGCATTTCGCGAATACGCTGTGGCTCGCGTTCGGCGTGATTGTCTTCTTCCGATGGATCGTCCTGGACGTTGTAAAGTTCGTAACGCACCGGCAAGTGCGCATAGACGATGAGCTTCCAGTCTTCGACAAGCAGCGCAGCGCGAAACTCTTCCATGCCCAGCAGTATTTCTCTGCGCGGACTCAGCCTGGTTCCGGTCAAAGTCTGCCATTGGTCAATGCCGTCGACCGGCTTGGTTTGCTCGAGACTTGCACCTGCGATGTGAAGCAGGGTGGGATACATGTCGGTCACGTGAATGCGCTCCGACACAATGCCGACCGGTATTTTTCCCGGCCACGACGCAAGCGCAGCTACGCGAACAGCGCCTTCGTAAAGACTCCCCTTGCCATCGCGATACGGTCCGTTATCGGAAAATACTCTTTGCACGTCGCCGTCTCCGGTCGGGTATTTGTTCGGCAGCGCGCCGCCGTTGTCACTGTGAAATACGATTAGGGTGTCGGACGTCATGCCCTTGTGGTCGAGTGCGGCAACCATCATCCCAACCGCATCGTCCATGGCAGTCACCATTGCCGAGTAGGTGCGGCGCTGCTCGTCGCCGATATTCTTGTACGACTCCATATATTCCTTCGGCGCACGCAAAGGCGCCTGCGGCACGCCGAACGACACATAGAGAAATAGCGGTCGCGCGCTATCGTGTTTCTCGATTATCCGAGCGCCTTCCATCCCGATCAGCTTCGTGCAATAGCCCTCTTCCTTGATAAGCCGCTCGTCCCGATACCAGTCGGCCTGATTCAGCCGGTTGGTCTTGCGGGCACAGTCGATGTCGCCGTTCAGGCTGCCGTAAAAACTGTCAAACCCCCGCCGTGTCGGCCAAAACTCTTTTTTGTGGTGACCGAGTTGCCATTTGCCGATCATCGCAGTGCGGTAGCCCGCGTCTTTCAATGCTTGCGGCATCAGGCGCTCTGAGGCCGGCAGGCCGTACTCGCTCCATGGAAGAATCGAGAGCGTCTGCAAGCCATAGCGCATTGGATAACGCCCCGTGAGCAAGGCGGCGCGGGCGGAGGTGGAGTACGGCTCCGTATAGAATCTTTCCAGACGCACGGCTTTTTGCGCGAGACGATCCAGGTGTGGTGTCCTGATCGTACCGCCGTGAAAACCGACGTCCTTCCAGCCGAGATCGTCCGCCAGGATGTAAACAATGTTCGGATGTTCCGCCGCCTCCGCGGGAGTCGCGATCCCGGAAAGGGACGCTGCGACGCCAAGACATGCAGCGCAACCGAGGACGACAGCGCAACGGATAGTGGCGCAGCCTGGCAATGGCGCTGAGAGTCGCAAGACGGTCCCCGCAGAATTCGTACGTCAGACGGGCCGGATGTTACATGAGAATGTGATGAAAGCGTTTCCGGTGTATCGCCGCAATGTAAATCGGTGCTGCGTTACAATCGGACAAGTCATGAAAGAGCATGAATTGATTTTGCGCGTGCTGCGCGACCTGAGCCGCCGCTTGTGGTTGGCCAGAGCCATTCGCGAGGCGGTGTTTGCCGTCTGCGTCATTCTCTTCAACCTCGTCTGCCTCGAGTTGGTCCAGCCGGCTTTCGCGTCGCAATCCACGTCGTCTGGGATCTCCTTGCGTATGGCGTGCTTGACGGCATTCGCTGTCGTTGTGTTGGAAATCGTGTGGAAAATTGCCCGAATGGTGACCACGGAACAAGCTGCCGCCGACGCAGACGCGGGCGCGAAACTAAAAGATGAGCTCAGGTCTGCACGATGGTTCTTGACGCAAACGGCCATGTCGCCGTTCGAGCAGTTGCAAGTACAGCGCGCGGCCCGCACCGCTGCGGGACTTGATCTTGCGTCGATTGCGCCGCGTGCACTGCCGGGCAGTTCATTTCTGGCAGCAGGACTTGGGCTGGCGCTGGCCGCATTGTTCTGGCTGACTCCGCAACAGTCGCAAAGCGCGTGGAATTCCGGCCAAGAGGGGGATCTTGAAAAGTATCGCGACTTACGCTCCTTGCTTAGCAATGCGCCTGAGGACGCGGGAATTGCGAAACTCGATATAGCCTTGGGCGCGTTGCAGCGCTCCGATACCCCGCCTCAGGAACGGATGCGTGCCATGGCCGATGTGCGTGATGCGGTCGAACAGGCGAACATGGAGGCTTCCGCCGCACGCGAAGTAGTGGCAAAACTCGCGGAGTCGCTCAAGCTCGACCCGAAGTTCGAACAGGTCACACGAGCGATGAACGAAGGTCGCATGGATGATGCGATGGCGTTGCTACGCAAGCTGGAAACTGCCACTGGTGACATGCCGGAAGAACAGTCGCGCCAGCCCGCTGGCAAAGGCGATGCGCCGGATACCAATACCGGTAAGGCGCTGGAGAGTTCAGGTCAGGATCTGAATGCAACCTCCGCCACGGTTAACCAGGACGCGCTAGATCGAGTGATCAGCGCCCTCGAGCAGTCCAGAGAGCGCATCGAGATCCAGAACCGGGTGAACGCCGTCAGGCGGCATATGGAGGACAACCTGATCGCGAGGACCCAGCGCAACCAGCTCACCGCCAGCCAGTTCGGCAGTCGCGCGAATGCCCCGAATCCGACGCCCTCGCCGCAGACGGGAAATGCCGATGTACGTGGCGGCGCGCTGTTCCGTCAAGCCGCAGTTGCGCGTGAGGATGACGATACCGTGCGCGAGGGGAGCCAGGCGGGCGACGCTTCCGGCGACTCCGCAGCGTTGCCACTGGAAGGCGCCGCGACAAAGCGGCTGGATGCACAATTGAAACTGGAAACTATCCTGCAGAAGGGCGAACTGGCCAACGAACCAAACGGCAAGGCCGATCCAGGTTGGTTCTATTCCGCAAGCCGCGAACAGAAATCGATGTTGCAGCCTGAAAACGTGCGCTCAAATGCAAACCATGATCGTGAAGCGGCGTTGCACCACGACTCGGTGCCGATACGGCAGCAAGGCATCGTCAAGAACTATTTCCTGCACCTGCACGAAAGCGAGAAGAAATGAACACCGTGGCTGTAGAGCGCCAGATCCAGGACTTTCGCGAACATTTCCTGAAGGTAAGCGAGGAAATATCACGCGTGATCGTCGGCAACGAAGCCATCATTTCCGGCGTCATGACTTGCTTGCTGGCGCGAGGCCATGTGCTGCTCGAAGGCATTCCCGGGGTAGGCAAGACCAAACTGGTGCAGACCATGGCAGACGCTCTGCATCTGAAATTCTCCAGGATTCAGTTCACGCCGGATCTGATGCCGGGCGACATCATCGGGACGAACATCGTGCGCGAGGATGATGCCGGGCGCAAATCCTTCGAATTCCAGCACGGACCGATTTTCGCCAACATCCTGCTTGCCGACGAAATCAACAGAGCCACGCCCAAAACGCAGTCGGCCCTTCTGGAAGCGATGCAGGAGAACAGCGTTTCGGCTGCTGGTCGCACACATGCGCTCGATCAGCCGTTCTTCGTTCTCGCCACGCAGAACCCGATCGAAATGGAAGGCACCTACCCGCTTCCGGAAGCGCAGATGGACCGTTTCTTTTTCAAGCTCAAGCTCGATTTTCCCGACGTGGAACAGTTGCACCTGATCATCGACCGGACCACGCGTGAGTCGGAGCCTTCCGTGAAGCGGGTCCTGGAGCAGGGACAGATTTTGGGTATGCGCGAAACGGTGCGGGCCATCCCGGTCGCGCGTCCCGTGCAGGAGTATGCAATCAAGGTGACCCTGGCAACGCATCCGGAGTCGGCCCAGGCTCACGAAATGACCCGGAAATACGTGCGTTTCGGCTCCAGTCCGCGCGGCACGCAGGCGCTGATTCTCGGGTCCAAAGTGCATGCCCTCATGAACGACCGGGTTTATGTTTCCTGCGAAGACGTCCGTGCCGTGGCCCTGCCGGCACTGCGGCACCGCGTATTGCTCAACTTCGAGGCGGAAGCGCAACGGGTGGATTCAGATGCCATCCTCATGCGGATTTTGCAATGGGTGCCGGAATCCTGAGCGTGACCCCACCCGCGCCGCGCTGTAACGCACGCGGAGCGGCCGCATCGAGGTAGCTACTTGGCCCAGAACAGCGCGATGTTCAGCGAAGAATTTCTTCGTCAGCTTGAGCATCTGACCATGCTTACGCGGCGACCGGTCGCCGGCCACTTGCGTGGCCATCACCGGTCGCGTCGCACCGGTTCGGGCATGGTTCTCACCGACTATCGGCCGTATTCTGCCGGTGACGACACTCGCAATCTCGACTGGGGGACATACCTCAGGCTCGACCGCCTTATTCTAAGGCTGTTCGAGGAAGAAGCCGACCTGCCTGTCTATATATTCGTCGACGTCAGCCGCTCGATGGCCTTCGGTACGCCGTCGAAGTTCGATTTCGCCCGCAAATTTGCCGCAACTGTGGCCTACATCGGCCTTATCAATCACGATCGTGTGAGTCTGGTGGCGTTTGCCGACGGTGTCACCGAAGAAATGCCGGCCCGGCGCGGTAAGACCCAGGTCTGGAGATCCATGCATTTCCTGGAGCGTCTCCAATCCTCGGGCGGCACCAGCCTGCAGATGGCATTTCGCACCTTTTTCGGGGCGCGCCGCACGCGAGGACTGGTGGTCGTGGTCTCCGATTTTCTGGATGGAGAAGGTTACGCGCGCGGTTTCCAGGTGATCCGTGAACAGCGTCACGAAGTTTTCGCCGTCCATGTGACGAGCCCCGAAGAGGTGGATCCGGCCTTGGCCGGTGAAGTGCTGTTACTGGACTCGGAAGGGGGACAGTCCACGCGCGCGCTGGTAACGCCCAACCTTCTGAAGACCTATCGCGAAACCTTTTTGCGTTATTGCGCGGAAATCGAGAGTTTCTGCCGCAGTTACGGCTGGGGCTATCTGCGGGCATCCACCCAGGCGCCATTCGAAGAATTGACGCTCAAGGCGTTGCGCGAAGAAGGATTATTGCGATGAATGCCTTGGCACTGCCCCTTGTTGCGGCGTTGCTGGCGTTGCTCGCAACGGCGGTCGTCGTCGCGTTGTTATACCTGCTGAAGCCGCCGCCGAGCACGGTGGTTGTGCCTTCAAGCGTGATATGGGATCGGGTTCTGCGCGAAAGTCGGCCGAGAGCGGATCGCTTGCGATGGTGGCTGTCGCTCTTGCTGGCTGTGCTGATCGCAAGCGGCATGGTCGGCGCAGCGGTCCAGTTGCATCCCTCTGGCACGCACGGCGTCGAATCGAAGCTCATTGTGGTGATCGACGATTCGCCCACGATGGCGACTCGAACGACCGACGGCAGCACGCGCCTTGAGCATGCGCTGGCGAAAGCGCGCGCTTTGATGCAGGCGCGCGCTCCCGGTTGCCAGATCTGGCTGGCAGACACGATGCGGCGTGTGGTCATACCGGCTTTTCGCAGCCGCGATGAAGCACTGGTTCAGCTCGCGCAGGTGCACGTCGCATATGGATTTCGGCCGGAAATCGTGCTGCCGGAAGGATCCAGCGGCATTGAAACCGTAGTCATAACCGATGGAGTGTCGATGGGGTCAATTCCGACACAAGCCAGAGTGGAATCCGTTTTTCAATCGGTGGAAAACGCCGGCATCACGGCTTTTGAAGTGCGCGCTTTGCCGGCTGATCCGCGGCAGCACGTGGCTTACATCGAGTTGGTCAACGCCAGCGGTGTCGACAAGCACATCGAATTCGCCATCGTCGGCGTCGGTGGCGCGCGTATTTCTCGTGTCGTGCCCGTCACTGCCGGGGGCATACGTCACGAGTTGATCGACATTTCGGATTTTGACAGTGGTCCGGTGCGGGCCTCGATCGCGCTGCCCGGCGACGGCTTTGCTGCCGACGACGTCGCTTACGCGATATTGCCCGTCCATCGCGTAATGCATGTCGCGCTGGTGACCAACGGGAATCCCTTTCTGGAAAAAGCTTTGCAAGCGCTGCCGCGCGTGCAGCTGACCGTAATCACGCCTGAGCGGTACGTCGATGATCGGGGTTATGACGCGCTGTTGTTCGACCGCTTCGCACCAAGGCGCCGCCCGCTGGCCCCGTCTGTTCTGTTCCGCCCGCCTCGCGTCGATTGGTTGCCACCGCCGAAAAAGGAACTCGCAAACATATACGCCACCAAATGGAATGCGACGCACGCCTTGCTGGAGAATATATCGCTCCTTGATTTGAGCGTTGACCACGCGACTATTGCAAGTTTGAACGGCCGCAACGCCGCCGCAGTGGTGCTGGCGAGCGCGCCGGGCGGTGCGCCGCTGATCGTTGCCAATGAAGACGGCACGCGCTGGATTTCGTTTTCGTTTTCGCTGGATGAGTCCAATTTCGCTCTTCAGCCTCGCTTTCCGATATTTCTGAGCAACGCACTGAACTGGATGGTCGGCGAGCGGGCCTTCTTGTCCCGGGGCCTCGGTTCGATTGAGATCGCTGTGCCCGAAGCGCGGGTTATTGCGGGAGACGGAAAGGAGTTGCCAACGCAATCCATCGCCGGAGGCAGCTTATTCGAAGCCAACGCGCCGGGTCTGTTCACGGCCGTATCGGCGCATGAGCGCCTGCGGATCGCCGTGAATCTCACGGACCGACGGATCAGCGAAGTAAACAAGTCCACGCTTGCGCAAGACATGGCGGCTGCGCGGATTGCAACCAGTGCGCAGCCACCGGTCATCGATGCGTCGTTCTGGCTGCTGTTTTGTGCCTTGCTGTTGTTGTTGTTCGAATGGTGGACCTGGAATCGGAGCATGACGGTCTGACGATGTCCGTTTCCATCCAAACCGCCTGGCCTGCTGTTTTCCTCGCGGCGATCCCGTTGCTATTCTGGTTGGCCGCCATCGGAGCAAGCCGGCTCGGCCGCAAGCATCTGCGGGTTGCCACGGTGCTGCGCGGCCTTGCGCTCGTTTCGCTTACGCTGGCCCTCATGCAACCGCAGTGGCACGGGGAATCGGGCGACGTATCGATAGTCTACGCACTGGACGTCTCCCGCAGCGTGCCCTCGACTTTCATCGACTCTGCAATCAACTGGATCGAACGGGCCGATCAGGAAGGTCACGCGGCGGGGGCGCGCTATCTTGCATTTGCCGATCACGCGATCCTGCTGCGCAAGGCGGCGGATCTGCGCGATGTCGTCATAACAGATCGCGGTGCGCGCGGGATTGCGACCGATCCAGGCGTTATCGACCAGACCGCGACCAATCTCGAACAGGCATTGAATGTCGCGCTGCAGGGACTGGACAGCGATCGCGCAAAACGTATCGTCCTGCTGACCGATGGCAACCAGACTGCCGGAGACGTGTGGCGCGTGCTTCCGCGCTTGACGGGTGCCCACGTGCGCGTCTATCCGATACCCGCACCAGCGCGAGACGACGTCGATATCTCGGTTGCAGGCATAGACTTGCCTGAAGACGTACATTCGGGGGAGCCGGTCACTGTGACCGTGCGCGTCAATTCCACCATCGAAACACTGGCCGAGGTGTCGCTCAAAGAGTCGAACAAGGCGATTGGGGCGCGCAAGGTGCGACTGGTAGCCGGGTTGAATAGAGTCTCTTTTGAAGCACGGCTCGCCCGCGAGGGGACAGCACTGCTGTCGGCGGAAGTCCTCGCCAAAGAGGATCGTGTTGCCGAGAACAATCACATGCAGCGATCGGTCTGGGTCACTTCGCGGCCAAAGATCCTCTACGTCGAGGGCGGACGGGCCGACGATGCCCGCTACCTGATGGACGCCTTGCAAATGCAGGGATTTTCCATGCGCGTTATTGCACCCGACGCGCTGCCCGGATCGACATCGGATCTGGCGATGTACGATGCAGTGATCCTGAGCGATACGCCGGCGAAGGCTCTTGCGCCCGAACAAATGCGGGCCATCGAATCGTATGTTCGCGACCTGGGTGGCGGCCTGTTATTCGCAAGCGGCGAGAATGTCCACGGCGAGCATGGCTACAGTGACACGATGGTCGAGAAAGCGCTACCGCTGGAATTCCGCGCGCAGGAAAAACGCAAGGATCTGGCGCTCGTCATCGCGCTGGACAGGTCATATTCGATGAAGGGCCGCAAGATGGACATGGCCAAAGAAGCCACCCGCGCTGCGCTCGACCTGCTCGAGGAGCAGCATCGCTTCGGGGTGGTGGCATTCGATTCGCAGACCTACGTCGCGGTCCCCTTGCAATACGTTCGATCACGACGCAAGGCCGAAGACCAGATTAGCCGGATTCAGGCCAGCGGGCAGACCAACATCTATCCCGCGCTTGGCATCGTCTACCGCCAGTTGCAAAAAATAGACTCGAAGGCCAAGCACGTGATCCTACTCTCGGACGGCGATACGCACCCTGCCGATTTCGAAACCCTGGTCAAGCGCATGGCCGGTGAGAAGATCGTCGTTTCGACCGTCGCGGTCGGCGCGGACGCGGATCGCGCCTTGATGCGTGATATCGCCAGATGGGGCAAGGGTCATGCTTACGTGGCGGAAAGCGCGGAATCGATACCCCAGATATTCATCGAAGAAACCGAGCGCGCGGTGCGATCCAATCTGCTGGAGGAATCGTTCAGACCCGCGGTCAAGCGCCGCGGAGCGGCCTTCCGTGATCTGGACATGGACCACCTGCCCGAGCTCAAGGGCTATGTGAGCGCCAAGGCGCGCGATCACGCGGAGGTCCTCCTGGCAGCTCCGTCCGGTGCACCGCTACTCGTGCGCTGGCAATACGGGCTTGGCAAAGCCGTCGCATTTACCTCGGATGTCAAGAATCGCTGGGCGGCAAATTGGATCGAGTGGCCAGGTTACGGAAAATTCTGGGCGCAACAGCTGCGCGACCTCATGCGCCGGGATTCACGCGAGGAATTCGATTTTCACGTAGTGCGGGAAGGCAATGAGGCTGCAATCGGTCTTTCTCTGCTGACACCGAAGGGAAATTTTCGCAATGATCTGACACCGCAAGTGAGGATAACCCGCTCCGACGGAAGCAAATCGCTGGTCGGTCTGGAGCAGACAGGCGCCGGCACTTACCAGATACGCTTGCCCTTTGACAGGTCGGTGCCAACCGAGCGCTTCGAACTCGTCGATTCGCCAGGGTTGCCGAGCCCCGCCTCGCGGCGTGCCGGCGTGCGCATGCTGTATCGGGACTTTCCAGATGAATATCGCGTTTTGCCACCAGACATCGAACTGCTGGATGCGTTGGCGCATGCCACTGGAGGAAAGGTCGGGCCGTCCATCGCCGAAATTTTTTCGCGGCAGGGCGATGAAAGCAGGATCACGCGGATATTGTGGCCGTGGTTTGCACTGCTCGCGACGATCTTTTACCTGCTGGACATCGCCGTAAGGCGATCGCCCCTGGCGTGGCGTTGGCTCGAAAGCTGGCGCGCGGACTAGCCCGGATATTTCACCAGGCCACCCCCGTTTGCGCGCAGGTGCGTCTGTGCAGCCAATCCAAGGCCGTTTGGTTTGCGTACAAATCGGCTTTGGGTTCCGCGGATTCTGGCGGGTTCTGGCCGGCCATATCGGGCATGCCCGTCTTGCCAATAGAATGATCTATTGGCTGCGCCGGTCGAGCCCGATCTGTCTCGCCCAGTCCTCCGCCATAATTCCGCGTCCTGATGAAATATCCGGACTAGGTTCCCGATGCAGTGAGCCGGAGGCAGATGCGATTGCGGCCTTCGACGTAACTGTAGTCTGCCCCTTCCGTCAGGCCGATGGTCAGGAAAATGCCCAAACCGCCCACCCGGCGTTCCCGGATTGTGGATTCGATCTCGGATCGCCGGCCGGCCGCGAGTGGATCGAATGGCGGCGCAGAGTCTTCATAGATCAACTGTACTTCGCCTTTATCTTCTTCGATGGTGATGTAGACAGGCGCATCGCTGTCGCCGCGATGACCATGATTGACCGTGTTGGTGAACAATTCCTCGACAATTAGCGTCAGTTTGTGGCGATCTTCGCGACCAAGATCGGCCATCGCACCGAATTCGTCGACCAGTGCCTTGACCTCGTCGAAGGCCGTGAGCCGTGCGGGAAATTCACGGTTCAGACGGTGCATGCTTTTGTCAAATTGCACAGGCATTTGCCCCATAGTGCAAGGGACGGGCCTGCCAGCGTACTGGCGACGTGCACGGTTTTTGCACTATCAATGCGCAACTGGCGATGGCTGCCGCTGTTACGATTCTGAAACGAAGGGGACGAAATGACCAAGGTCGCGACATTCCAAAGAGACATCCTTGTATTCGGACTGCTGCTGTTGGCCGCCGCATGGATGGGGACACATGCGTTTGCCGGGGAGGCCGGACGCGTCAAGGTATCCAAAGGCGATGTACGAATCGAGCGCGACGGCAAGGTGATGGCGGCGCCGGTCGGGACAGTCATCGAAGTGGCCGATACGGTGAAAACCGGCGCCGACGGCTCAGTTGGTATTACCTTCCAGGACAACAGCCTCTTGTCGGCTGGCCCCAACAGTGAATTAGTGGTGGAGCGTTTCGTATTCGACAGCACAACCCACCAGGGCGAGTTCGACACCCGTCTGAAAAAGGGAATGCTGGCCGTTGTCTCTGGCAAGATCGTCAAGCAATCCCCGGAAGCGATGCGCATCAAGACTCCCGCGGCGATCATGGGCGTGCGCGGTACTGAATTCGTCGTCAAAGTGGACGAGCCCGCCGTCAACTGAAGATGCGTATTGCGGTAGCGTCGGCCATCATCGCGGCGGTGATAGCCGGCTGTGCACAGTTCGGGTCTCACGCCCACACAAGATCCCAGTCGGTGCCCGGGACCCGTTCGGGGCCGCCGATTGAACCAGAAGCCTTGCGACGGTCGGACAGTCCGACCCGCAACGATCTGGTTGTCCTGCTGCCCAAGCCGAACGGCAGAATTGGTGGCGTGGTTGTCAGAACCGCCAGCGGCAAGCAAATTCTTCTGGATAAAGCGTATGCGGGAGCGCACATAGACGGTCCCGACAGGATGCAACCTGTCGAATACGACGCCAGTCGGATGAAGCGAGAATTTTCCCCCGTGATGGCAGCATTGCCCGGCCGCCCTGTGGCATTCCTGTTTTACTTTCTCGAAGGCAAAGACGAGTTGACGCCCGATTCCGATCGTGAAGTCGGCCGCGTGTTTGCCGAAATTGCTGCCAGGCCCTACCCCGAAATTCTGGTCATTGGACACACCGACGCAGTGGGCAATGCCCAGTTCAATGATCTCTTGTCGCGGCAGCGTGCGCAACGCATGCGGGACGACCTGGTCAAGCGGGGTATTCCGGCCGAGCGCATCGAAGTGTCCAGCCGCGGAAAGCGCGAGCCCCTGATTCCGGCTGCCGAGGGCGTTGCCGAACCCAGGAACCGGCGTGTCGAGATTAGCGTGCGCTGACTTTGGCGACCGCATTGTCGGGCCGCACCAACTTTCCCTCACGTTCCGCCCCGCCAGCGTAGTGCCAGAATCGTCAGGTCGTCGGAGCGCTCGGTGTTCGAAACAAAAGCGCGCACATCATCCCTCACCGCGTTAACGAGTTGCATCGCGTCAGTCGCGCTGTTCGAGGCCTTCAGTACAGAGAACATGCGCTGTCGGCCGTAAAGCTCGTTATCGGCGTTCATCGCCTCGGTAACGCCGTCGGTAAACAGGCAGAGCGCTTCGCCGGGCAATAGAACGTAACGTTCGTAGCGATAAGCGTAGCGATCGATGACACACAACGGCGGACCGGAGTCGCCCTCCAGCCTGGTCGGGTTCTTGTTACCAGGACGCAGACAGAAGGGGGAATCATGTCCGGCGTTGCACCAGTTCAACTCGCCATTGCGCAGGTCCAGTATCGCGGCGAATACCGTCACAAAGAGCATTTCGGGGTTGTCGCGGGCAATCTCCACATTGGCGGCTCGCATGACTTCGCCGATGTCCGCGCTGTGTTCCATCCGTAGTGCCGCGCTCTTGTACAGAGCTTTGCTCACCGCCATGAAGATACTGGCAGGCAATCCTTTGCCCGCGACGTCGCCAACCATGAAAAACAGCCGGTCGCCATCGAGTTTGAAGAAATCGTAGAGATCACCGCCGACCGATTTCGCAGGCTCGATCAGGGCTTGCAGGGTGAAGCGCGAGTCGCCGTAAAAATTCGCGGACGGCGGTGGCAACATGCCCATCTGAATGCGTTGTGCCGCCTCGAGTTCGCCTGCGGCCCGCGCGGCTGCTTCGCGCTCCACTTCCAGCTGCTGGCGCAGTGCGCGGCGCTGGCGGTCGGCTTCCGTCAGCGTGCCGGTCAACATCACACCGAACAATATCGTGCAAACAGCGATGGGCCACGCGACGTCGACCAGCATCTGCTGCCACTTATACAGCGCAAATCCGGCCAAAAGCAGGCCTGCAATCAAAACTACGTAGAGCAATGCGGCCGTCTTCGGTTTTACAACCGGGACCGCGAGTATCAGAACCATGCCGGCTGTCAGCAATATCAGGCGCTCAAGATTGTCGAGAAATTGTGGCCGCTCCAATAGCTTGTTCTCGAATATTCCTTCGAGGATCTGCGCGTGAATCTCGATGCCGGGCATGCGCTGTCCAAGCGGAGTGGTTTGGTAGTCAAGCAATCCCATGGCGGTCGCGCCGATAAGCGCAATCTTGCCGCGCAACTGCTCCGAGTCGACACGATCCTTTATCACGTCCACAGCGGAAACGAAGCGATCTTCGTCATGCGGGCTGAAATGCACCCATACCGTACCATCCGCGTTGGTCGGAACGAAGATATCCCCGATGCCAATGCCTTTGACCCGATCTGGCTCGCCGATCGCGACGAAAGCAGGTGTGTGCGTCGCGATACGCAGCACCTCCATGGACAAGGCCGGCGTGAGCACACCATCGACCGATGCCAGCAGGGGAACCCGGCGCACGATTCCACCGCTTGGATCCACACTGAGCAGTCCATGCCCTTCTGCGGCGGCATCGAGTTGCTCGAGGCTGCGCAGCGTTCCCGCGAAATGACGCAGGTGGGGAGTCGGATCGCTTCCACGTATGCGAAACGGTGCCGTGCGGTTGCTGGCAAGGGCCGCACTTCTCTGTTCGATTCCGGCAATTCCCAGCGCAACACGATGTCGGCGCAGGCTGGTTGCCAGGACCGAATCGTTGCTCGGCAGTTGTGCCAGGCGCCGGGCAAGCTTGACATCGAGTCTTTCGATGAGAATGGCAATGCTGGCCGGCGACATCCTGTCTAGTTCTGGCATCAGCACGTCGACGCCGATCGCAGCGGCCCGATTTTTTGCGATTGCTTCGATGAGGTCGGCGATTGTCGTGCGCGGCCACGGCCACTGGCCGAGTTCTTGCAGGCTTTTTTCGTCGATCGCGACGATAACCGCAGGCGCGGAGGCACGCAGCCGCGGCGCGACTTTCTGGTATGCGTCAAAAAGCGCCATGCGCAGCGGAGAGAGGGCGGGCAGCGTTGGAAACAACGAGAGCCCCAGCAATACCAGCAGAATCGCGGCCCCGAGCGGGCGGCCGTGGCCGCCCACCAGCACCGAGCGCAAAGTGAATCCAGTGTGCTTGATCGGCGCCGCCGCATCCCGTTTTTGGCTGGCGGGCGTCAAACCTCGATTTCCATGCCGTCAAAGGCGGCGCTAACCATCAGCGCTTGCGAACCGCGAGTGAGTTGCTCGAAACGGATGGTTTCGTTGAGCACGGACTGGATACGCTGGTCGTCGAATGCCGGCTCGTGATGGAACATGCACAGGTGCTTGACGTGCGCCAGTTGCGCCAACTCGACGCCGACCATATTGCTCGAATGTCCCCAGTCCTCTTTCACCGATACCGCTTCGAGCAGCGAATACATGGCATCGAAAATGACCAGATCGGCGTTGCGAAAGAATTCCACAAACGCGTCGGTCTCGGATGGATCCTCGAGCTTGTGTTCGGAGTCTGTCGAGTAGACGATGGCCTTTCCGTCGCGTTCCAGACGATAACCATAGGAGTCACCCGTGTGCCGCTGCAGTTTGGGGGTGACGCGGAATCCTGCGATGTCGACGGTTTTGCCCGCTTCGAGCTTTACGAATTCAATGTTTGCCGCGAGCCGGGAGAAATCGACGGGAAAACACGGCGCGGATTGCTGGAGCCGGAAAGCTTTTTCAAGCACGTCGTGACAACCAAAAATGCGGATGCGCGCACCGGGCACGTAAGCGGGTGCGAAAAAAGGAAAGCCCATGATGTGGTCCCAGTGCACATGCGACATCAGCACATCGACTTCGACCGGTCCGGACTGCGGGGATGACATGATGCGACCGCCGAATGCGCGAGCACCGCTGCCCATGTCGCAAGCCAGGTAGCCGGCGCGGTTGGTTTCGATCTGCACGCAAGGAGAATGGCCGCCGTAGGTCTGCGAGAGGGAAAAATCGAGATCGTTGGCGATGAACGAGCGCAACTTGTCCGGCGAATCCACGCCTTGGGCAATGGCCAGTGCAAGGGCCGCTTCGATCTTGCGGCGGATATCGGCTGAGGTCAGCGCGACCGGGATGGAACCGCGCGTTCCCCAGAAACGTACCAGCATCCCGGCCTCTAGGCCTGGTAGGCCTTGAGGGCCGCAGGCGAGACTTTGGCGATCGCTTCGCGCACTGTTGCAAACGTCTCGAAAACCAGAGTGAAGCGGCTGATCTCGAAAATTTCTTTCACCACCGGTTGCATAGCAGCGACGACAACCAATCCGCCTTGTGCCCTGGCTTGTTTTTCCGCCAGCATGAAGCAGCGCAAGCCTGCGCTGCTGATGTAGTCGACGCCGGCAAGGTCCAGCACGATACGTTCCCCGTCCGTCTTGCAGCGATCGATGAAGGGGGCGACGCCATTGCGGAAATCTTCGCTGTTGGCATGGTCGATCCGCCCCACGGGCGAGAGCACGAGAACGTTACTGTAGGTTTTATTTTTGATATCCATTTTCCCGTTCCGAATGCGAGATCGGCAGGATGGCCGTTCATCGTTGTGGAGCGCGCAACGTCATGGCAGACCGGCCATGCAACGGCCCCCGGGGCGCATGCACTTGCCGCCGAATGCGCACGTGGCAGCCCACCTCGCAGGAACCTATATTAGACCCGAAAACGAAAGGTCCCGGTTGTGCAGCGCAGATCAGGAAAAAACAGGGAAAGTCTCGAATCTGCCGGATAGCAGTTGTTCGGTATCGGGGCATCCGAGCCAGCCGTCTATTACGCTGGCGTAGACGCGGCGAAAGTCTGTTGTAAAGACCAGATTGTCGCCCTCGTCCAGTTCGGTCAGGCTGGGCGGGCGTCCGTAGTGACCGCCCGCCACCGGCTTGCCGATGACATACATGTGGTTTGCCGTTCCGTGATCGGTACCGAGACTGGTGTTCTCCGGAACACGGCGGCCGAACTCCGAGAACACAAGAACCGCGACGTCGTCGGCGCGACCGATGCGCTGCATATCCGACATGAAGCCGGCGACCGCATCGGAAACATAGGTCAGAAGACGCTGGTGAAGGTCCGATTGTTGTACGTGGGTATCGAAGGCGTTATGCCGGTACGAGGTGTAGTAGAGTCGTGTCGGCATGCCGGCAGCAATAAGCGATGCAATTTTTGGCAGCTGCACCGGCACAATGCCGTAGTCGACGGGTGTCTTGTAGCCCGCCCAGGCGTCGCGCACCAGTTGCGAAGCCTCGCGCGCGCTTTTCGCGACCTCCAACAAGTATTGCTTCGACGCGCTGCCATCCGTACTCATGTCGGGCGCGCGGTCGAGCAGGGGACGCTCCTGATAAAGACCTTTGCGCCCGAATTTTTCCGGGTCGTCGAATACCACGGGCACATGTTCACGGGCGCGCACCGCCAGTGATTGCATTTCGTCGATATTCACGATGAAGTTGGGCGTCGATCGAGTATCGATCGCGTCGGCAAGCCGTCCGACCCAGCCATATTCTTCGCCGCTGTTGGGTGCACCGGTGTGCCAGTACGCCATAGAGGTGAAATGCGAGAAGGAAGGCTGCGCGTAACCACAGCCATGCACGATGGCCATTTTCCCGTCCTTGTACAATCGTTCGAAGCCGACCATTCCTGCATTGAAGCCGTAGTGATCGTCGATCTTGCGCAGTTTGTCGGGCCGTATGCCGATTTTGGGCCGATGACGGTAGTAGGCGTCATTCGCGTAGGGCACGAGCGTATTCAGCCCATCGTTGCCCCCCGACAGTTCAAGCACCACCAGAATGCGTTTTGAAGGCACGGCGTCCGCAGCCATGACTCGAGAAAAAACCAGCGGCATTGCACCGGCTCCGATACCTGCGAGGCAGGCGCGCAGAATTTCACGTCGATTCCAGATTTTCATATTCGAACGGTTCTCTTCCATGATTTGCTTTCTCCCGCCCGCGGAGCACAGGGCTGGTGCAATTTATCCGAGTTGATATTCCGGCAACGACAGAATCACGTGTAGCGTGCTGCGCAAAGGTTCTTCCAGGAAACTCGACGCGGCGGTAATGTCGGAGGTGCCAAGTTCCTTCTCCAGAAATTTTGCGATGCGCTCATGCGTGCCGGCATCCACCGGAACGGACACGAACCGCGCGAGCAGATAGTCAACGGCCGCGCGTGTGTCCTTGCAGCCAGCGTTCAGGATCATCGCGGAGAGGTCCAACTGGGCAGTCGCGCGTGGAATGGGTTTGACCTTCTGCAAAGCCATCTGCCATCCGCGAAAGCTGGCGAGCCGCGTGTTGAACTCTTCGTCGCGATCAGCCTGCATCGACATTGACGTCAACTCCTTGGCATCCGGTTTGGTGGCAGTAGTCACATCCAGACCCAATGCCAGTTTTTCGTTGACGGCGCCAATCTTGTAGTCGGTCAGGGGATAACGATCGGGCGGCAGGAAATTGATGTCGGGAAATAACGTGTCGTAGACAAAGTTGCCCCGCGCCAGCAACAGGCCCGGTGTAATCCAGCTTTTACCGTTCGCCCACCCCGCGACGGTCGGTGGATAGAGCAGTTTCTGGCCAAGCGCTTCCGTTACGTCGTTGAAATCAGGCACGCCCGGCACTTCCGTGAGCCCCATCTTTTTGTAAGTCGAGATCACCAGCTCGACCGGCGACTTGATGTGAGTAGCCATCGTGGCCGGGCTGTAGAAGTCCCGCGACAGAAATATCGTCTCCAGTAGCGGGGCGATCTCATAGTTCGATTGGCGCAGTCTCGCTCCCAGTTCTGCGCGCAACTCCGGCGATAAGTCCTGGCGCGCGAAAAAACGGTAGATCTTGCCCGCGACGTGCTCACCGGTAACCGGCTGCGCCAGAATCACGTCGATCACGTCGACACCGTCAAAGGTGCCGCGTTTGCCGAAAAACGTCTTGGGAGTCGCGTCGTGTTTTTCCGGTGTTACGACGAAGTCGAGATCCACGAAATTCCATCCCGTGAAGGCTCGCGCTGCTTCACGGATGTCGGTTTCGCTGTAGTTGCCGACGCCCATCGAAAACATTTCCATGATCTCGCGCGCGAAGTTCTCGTTTGGCGCGCCTTTCACGTTCACGCCGGCGTCGAGGAAGGCAAGCATGGCAGGGTCCTGCGCGACGCCGATCAACAATTCGCGGAAGTTGCCGGCGCCATGGGAGCGGAACAGTTCGTTCTGCTTGAGCATTTTGCGATAGTCGCGGACCTTCTCTTCGCTCGTCGCGAAATAGCCGTGCCAGAACAGCGCCAGCTTTTCTTCCAGCGGCCGTTCGGTGGTGAGCATGCGATTGGCCCACCAGTAGGCGACGCGATTTGTCTCGAGGCGGCTGGCGCGCAGCCAATAGAAGAACTTGTTCGCCACCGGTTGCAAGCGGCGATTGCCGGTTGGCTTGACCTTGACGCCCATCGATTCGCCCGTATCCTTTGCCAGATCGGTGGCTGCGGGCCGCGATACGGGAAAGGGCTCAAGACCGGGATCATGTACCCCGGAATGATCGAAGGCGGGAAGGTCGTTCGCGATGTCTTTGTGATAGATCAGTTGCCGGACCGCCGTTTCCGGCGTCATCGCGGCGAATTGCGCAATTTCCTCCGGGGTGGCGCCGAAGCCGGCGCGTTCCAGCAGATGGGCCGCTCGCTCGGCATTCCAGTCGTCATGGCCAATAGGGGTCAGATCGCCGGTCCAGTCGGCTGCCCTCACGCAGACCAACGGGGAAAGAAGCACGGCTAGCAAAGCGCAACGGCTAATGACACGACGTGTGATCATGCGTGGATCCTTGTGTGATTCGAAGCCTTCCGGAGGTGACCGTGATTTTCGACCAAATTTATCCAGGGGACCCTGAGCAAAACTCGGAATTGCGATTCATGATTATCATGACGAAGCTTGACGCCACACATGCGCGGGAGTAGTTTCCTCGCGCCCTTGAAACAAAAACCAGATTATCAGCCGCTTTGCCGCTTTGGGTACCACCTTTTCTCTGCTCGCGGTCGGTTTCTTTCTCGGAATGCGCCATGCGACCGACGCCGACCACGTGATCGCCATCTCCACTATCGTCAGCCGCCAGCGCTCGATGCGCAGTGCCGCCATGATCGGCGTGCTGTGGGGCGTTGGCCATACTTTGACGGTTACGCTGGTCGGCGGGGCAATCATCGTGTTCACGATCACGATCCCTCCGCGCATGGGCTTGGCGATGGAGTTCGCAGTCGGCGTGATGCTGGTGCTGCTCGGTTTTTTGAACTTGACCGGGTTGAACCAGTGGATACGCGACAATGTGGCGCCAGGCTCATCGCTCCACGGCCATACCCATGCGCACGGCGATTACGCTCACAGCCACGTGCACGGGCACGGACAGACAGCACACGGCCATAACGAGCAACAGACGCCCCAAGCCTGGCTCGATCGCAAATTCGGCGGCATCGGGCTGTACCAGTTGGCGCGCCCCCTAGTGGTCGGCATCGTGCATGGCCTTGCGGGTTCCGCTGCCGTGGCATTGCTGGTGCTGACTGCAATCGAGGATCCGTGGTGGGGAATGGTGTACCTGCTGCTGTTCGGCGTGGGCACCGTTGCGGGCATGATGCTCATCACCGTGGCCATAGCCGCCCCTTTTGCCTACTCCATGGGACGCTTTCCGCGCTTCAACGCTTATCTGCGCGTTGCTTCCGGTTTGCTGTCGCTCGGTTTCGGATTGTTTTTGATCTACTACATCGGGTATGTGGATGGACTGTTCGGAAATAATCCGACGTGGACACCCCAGTAAGATAAGTCATTAATTCGTAGGAGTTTGTGTAGTGCGGCGCAGCATTGACGCTCCTCCGTTACAGGGTTAGATTTTCGTGATGCATACAGAGGTGAGCGGGTCGCAGCGTACGGCCCGGGTCGCAGCAATCAAGGGGTTTGGTGTTGGCGCATTGGTGGTGGGTCTCATTGCGCTGATGGCGGTGGCGGCGATACGCGAAACGGCCAAACCAAAACCACAGCAAGCAGCAGCCAACCCGGAAGCAACGCGCTCGGAGCGTCCTGCAGTAACGGCTGAGGAAGAAACTTACGCGCGCGCTTTGTGGACGATCCACGCGCAAGTCAAACAAGACGCAGTAAAAATGACTTTTGCCGGGCTGGCGTACAAAATGGGCGACATCAAGAAAGAGGCTGTCAGACAACGCGTCGCTCCGCTTAGCCCGATGTTCGACTCCGCCGCGGCAGCGCTGAGCAAACTGAAGCCACCCCCGTCCATGTCGGGGTTGCACGCCGAGTATCTGCAGGCCATTCGGCTCTACCACGACGCATCGGTGATAATGGTCAAGATAGCGGAGGACGATCGCGACACGCACCTGGTCGAAGCGCAGGTGATGTCGGAGAAAGCTTCGGGATTGACACTCAAAGTCGGTGAGACACTGTGGCCTGGAGAATTCAAGCCCAACTGATTCAGCAACAAGCCTCCGGGGGCAGAAGTGACCGGAACGATGGTAAAGAGAAGCAGTAAAGCAAGCAGTCCAATCGTCAAGGAGGGGTTAGAAGATGAAGAACAGTCTAAAAACGGCAATGATTGCAGCAGGGTTGGCGGCGTCGGCACTGGCGGCTCCTGTCGCCCAGGCCGCAGATGTATGTTCCGTATGGCTGGTTGAAAACAGCCGTTTTATGGGCGTCCCATTTGGAGCGTTCATGCCGGATCGTGCGTTCGTGCCGGGCAGCACCAACAAGAGCAACAACATCAATACCGTTGATCTGCCGGTCAACGTGGGCGTGATCAAATGCGGCAACGAACTAATGCTCTATGACGCCGGCTGGAATCAGACCGACTATCACAAGGCGACCGGGACGGATCACTGGTCGCCGCTGTCCAAGCAGATTGCCCAGCTTGGCTTCGACGCGAAGGATGTCAAGAAGATCATCGTGGGCCACGGTCACTGGGATCATGCTGGTTCGCTGGACGAATTCCCGAATGCGGTGTTGTACATCCAGAAGGAAGAACTGCGCGGAATCGAGTGGGCGTTGAACTATCCGCACCCACGCATCAGCGCGGTGAACGATTCACCTGGCGGTTGCGCCCGTACCCCGGCCTGCGGTTACCCGTCCAAGACCATGGACTCGATTTATGGCAAGGTGCTCAAGGGTAAGGCAGTGATCGTGGACGGCGAGGCGGAAGTGATTCCGGGAGTGAAGATACATCCGGCTTTCCGCGCTCACACGGCCGGATCGCAGTTGCTGGAAGTTCCCACGGCAATCGGCAAGCTGGTATTCGGCAGCGATGCTTACTCGTCCTGGGAAGGCATTCGCGACTGGAATATCGCCAACCCGCAACAAACCGACACGGTGCAGCAGTTCCTCGCCTATGAGCAGTGCTACAAAATCACCGGCGGCTATCAGAACTGCGTGTGTGCCCACGAGCCGCTTTCCTACACCGATGGCTATCCGCTCACCAAGAATTCCTGGGTGGGGATGAATGGTGGCCGGCTGGCGGAAGTCACGCTCGCACCCGGAGAAAAGTCGCGCAAGAAGTAATTGGCCGACGCAAGGTAGTACACTTCAATTCGAGGAGCCGAGTTCGGCTCCTCGAATTTTTTTTGGTCGCACTCTTTTATATTCACTCGCGTTCATCACTGACCGTCGTGTTGGCTCGAATCGCATCGCTTTTGCTCCTGCTGCTTGCGGCGAGTTTGCCTCTGCCGGCCAACGCGCACGATCCGAGCGCATGGGGCGGATTGTTTCGATCGCGTGATTTTGGAGCGAACTGGTTTCCCGCCGATGCCGGCCTGTTCATTGGCGGAGCGCTCGGTGTCGCTGTCCATCCGCGAGATCCGGCCCAATTGCTCTATGGCACGGACGCACGCTTGCTGCGGTCGAACAATGGCGGCCGCGATTGGTCGACCGAGGCGGCAGCGACGATGTCAGGCGCGGTGTTTGCCGTGGCATTCGACGCTGACGGCAAAGGGGCGCTGGCATCGAGTGGCACACGAATTTTCTACAGCGATGGCGGCCGGGATTGGCACGATACGCTCGCGCCCGGGGGGGCAGCGCCTGCGCGCGCTTTCGTGCACAGTCTCGCCCTGCCGAATCGCGTTTATCTCGCTGGCGCACGGGGCCTGTTTTTGAGCGACGACCGCGGTCGTTCGTGGGCCCGTGCGGGTGAAGGCGCATTGCCTGAGAGCCCGGCAATCGCGCTGGCAGTACTGCCGGGTTCGCCGGAAAATGTTTATGCGCTCGTCGATGGCACTCTGTGGGTCAGCGCCGACGGCGCGCGTTCCTGGACAACGCGCACGAGCGGTCTGCTCGCCGGACATGTCGAAGCGCTCGCTCAAGATCTGAAAAAGGCGACGCGCCTGTGGGCGGTGGCGTCCGCCCAGGTATTCGTGAGCGATGATGCGGGCGCTACCTGGACGGCATACGGGAAGGCGCTTCCCGATCCTGGTATTTCGGTGCGTGGGATCGCGGTTTCGGAGGATGCAAAGACCCTGGTGCTCGCCACTCATCGCGGCGTAATGCGCAGCAGCGATCGCGCCGACAGTTGGGTTCAGGTTGAAAGCACGCTGCCTGTGCATCTGGAATCGGGCCTGTTGCTGCGCGATCCGCACGACTCGCCGACGCTGTATGCAGGTTTTTCCTTGACCCCCTATTCGGAAATGTGGCGGCGTGCCGAACAGGGCGGCTCGTTGCTGGCGCAGCTCGACCCAATTAGCCTCGCTGGCGGATTGGCATTTCTGGTGACGTTGCTCGTTGTTGGCGTATTGGCCACGCGTTGGCTCTTGCGCCGTCACCGCGACACCGGCACCGCCCCCCGTTTACGTTGAAGGAACACATTCGATGAGCAAAGTATTTTCGCGGAGCAGGCTGATATTGATTGTCAGTGCTGTCATAGCCGTCATTGCTGCAACGATGTTCTCTCGCGCGAGACCGGGCGGCGAATTCGTAGAGTATGCGATGACGGTCGCGAGCGATATTCCAACGGCAGTAGCGGCGGGACCCGACGATACCGTGTGGTTCACGATCGGTTTCGCCGATGCCGTCGGAATGATCCAGGACGGCAAGGTACAACGCCTGCCCAAAAGCAAAAAAAATGTTGAGCCGGTCGGCCTTGCCGTTGATGCGCAAGGCGCCGCGTGGTTCGTCGATCCAACTGAAGTGCAGATCTCGCGCATGCTGCCCAGTGGAGAGATCAAGTCCTTTCCGCTGAATACGCCGATCGCGCGACTCGGACGGCTGGCAGTGGCCCCCGACGGAGCGGTGTGGTTCGCTGAAAGTACCGCATACGGATTCACCCGGCTCAAGGACGGCGAGTTGACCCGCAACGTGCCAAAATCGGCACGCGGCGGTCCATACGGTGTCGCGGTGGACGCGAAAGGCGTTGTGTGGGGAACCTTGCAGGGCGGCAATACGCTCGTGAGAATTGCCCCGGGAGAGCAGATTACCGAGTACGAGATTCCCACGGCAGGAAGCTCGCCCAGCGATATCGCAGTCGATGCGTCCGGCAACGCGTGGTTCGTCGAGTTCCGCGGCAATAAGATCGGGAAATTCGGCGACGGCAAGTTTTCCGAGTTCGCCGTGCCTGGTGAGTGGTCTGGACTGTCAGGAATTGCCGTGGCAGCGGATGGAACCGTGTGGTTCGGCATGCTGCGTGCTCACGCTATCGGCCGGCTGCGCGATGGTCAGTTCAAAATTTTCGAGTTGCCCCGCAAGGATGCGCGCCCCTATACCATCGCCATCGACGCAAGAGGCAACATCTGGTACGCCGACATCAGCGGCTATGTCGGAATGCTGAAAGCGGGCGCTGCGAAGAAATAGCAATGAGGGCGTGAATATCGTGAATGACGCGAAAATCGTGAATGTCGCAACGGCGATCTAGCAAACTCCACGTCTCACTTCGCGCAGGGCGCGGCTAGCAGGATGTGCGGTAGGTATTCGAAAACGATTCACGCCATTCAGGTATTCACGATATTCACATTGTTCGCGACATTTCACGTCAGCGAACTAAGCGTGCGCCACGCGCCGAACGACAGAATTGCGCCGACGACGACGATCAGCAGAGATGTTCCCACCTGAAGCCGCATCGCCCATGGCCCGGCGAGCCAGTCGAGAATCCTCTGTCCCACCTTGGCTGCAACCACGCCGACAACTACCAGCGTTGCGGCAAAGCCGACGCTGAACACCACGACGGTCCCCAATCCCAGCATGACTTTTCCTTGTGCAAGCGCGTTCAGCAGTATCGCGAGCGCAGCTGGATCGGGCAGCAGTCCCCCGGCCACGCCCAAACCGATCAACACCCATAGGCCCGGACGATTAGTGGTCGCGAGCTTCAGATCGTGGGTGTGCTTGAAACCCCAGCCGTGGCTGTGAAAGCCGGCTTCTTCGTCATGCGTCCCCGTGGGGCCATGCGTGTGCTCATGCACATGATCATGAGCGTGGGCTGCGCCATCCGCGTGATCGTGAGCGTGATGAGCATGATGGCTGTGCCCATAACCGTGGCCGTGATCATGCATGTGCGCCCTGAATTGCATTGTGGCGGGGTAGGTTGCAGGAGTGGCCGGCTGAGTGGGTGGCACGCCCTGTAGTTGCATGATCAATTCTCTTTGCGTCCACAGGGTCCACAAGCCGATAACGATCACCAGCAGGCCGGTAATCATCGCCAGCCATGCTTCGATTCGTTGCGGGACCATCCCCGGCATGCCGATCGAGGCCAGGATGCCTACCAAGACGATGCCGCTGGTGTGCGAGAGCGTGACGAATATGCCCAGGACTACAGCGTCCACCGGCCTGCCTCGCGCACCTACAATATAAGCAGCCGCGATGGTCTTGCCGTGACCAGGTGTGGCAGCATGAACGGCGCCGATCCAGAAAGCGGAGGCGAGGTAGATCAAAGCATCAGCCATGGGAGATGGAACAGAAACGCAATTCGTTATAGTGAGGGCCGGGGGAGAATAGGTGCCGACTTGCACTCTGTCAAGGCGCCGTAGATGCGGCACAAATCGGTTTACACTAATTACATAGAAACGTCCGTCTCGACTGGACGCGCCACATCGCGTCAACTTGCATCGAGGCCTCAATAAGGACGTGTTTTGGAGGAAAAAAATGATGCGCCACATGTTTATCCTCGTTTTTTTGCTCTGTGTTTGTACCGGAACAGTGGCCGACACGCGCAAGGGATACGAAGCCTATACCGTTGGTAACTACAAAAATGCCGTCGAGGAATTCCGCGCGTCCGCGCAGCAGGGAGATGCGCTGGCGATGTTTTATCTCGGCGAGAGCTATTACAACGGCCGTGGCGTGGTGCAGGATTATCCGGAAGCCGTCACGTGGTACAAGCAGTCGGCCGCAAAGGGGCAGGGCGAAGCCCAGGAGACGCTGGGCACTCTGTACTTTTTCGGCAAGGGCATCAAGCAAGACTACGCGGAAGCGGCCAAGTGGTACGCGATGGCTGCGAATCAGGGGCGCGTCTATCCGCAGTATCTGCTCGGTTATTCATATGAACAGGGTAAGGGCGTAGCCCAGGATCAGGCGCAGGCAGCGCAGTGGTACCGCAAGGCTGCGGAGCAAGGCAACGCTGACGCGCAGGAAAGCCTTGCCTCGTTGGTTTTCTTCGGGCGCGGCGTCCAGCAGGATTACGCGGAGGCGGCAAAATGGTACGCAAAAGTCGCCGAACAAGGTCGTGCGTATCCGCAATATCTCATGGGCTGGATGCACGACCAGGGCCGTGGCGTGCAACAGGACTTCGGCAAAGCGGTCGAGTGGTACAAGAAGGCCGCGGATCAGAATGACGCGCGTGCGCAAGCGAGTTTGGCTTTTCTATACGCCTCGGGCAAAGGCGTCCCGCAGGATGACGCGGCGGCAGTGAAGTGGTACGAAAAAGCCGCTGCACAAAACGAATCGTCGGCATTCCCTGGCCTCGCCTGGGCTTATTATCAGGGCAAGGGTGTTCCCCAGAATTACGCCGAAGCGTTCAAGTGGTTTCGCAAGGCTGCCGATGGCGCGGATGCGCAATCGAAATACATGCTCGGCTATCTGTATGAGGAGGGCAAGGGCGTGCCGGTTGATGGCAATGAGGCAGCCAAGTGGTACAAGCAGGCTGCGGATGCCGGTTCCCCGGAAGCACAGGAAAGTCTCGGCGCATTGTATTTCTTCGGCAAGGGCGTGACGCAGAACTATGCAGAAGCCGCGAAGTGGTACAAGACGCCCGCGGAAAAAGGCAGCACATACGCGCAGTACCTGCTCGGCTATCTATACGAAGACGGCAAGGGTGTGGCTGCCGATCCTGCGCAAGCATTGAAGTGGTACAGCCTGGCTGCGGAAAAAGGCGAGCCGCGCGCGCAGAGCCATCTCGGCTGGATGTTGTGGGAGGGAAAGGGCGTGCCGCAGGATGCCGTGCAGGCTCACATGTGGAGCAACCTCGCTGCATCCCAACTCTCGGGTGAAGAAGGAGAGCGGGTAGGCAAGGTGCGCGACTTCATTGCTTTGAAACTTACTCCCGAGCAATTGGCGAAAGCGCAGGAAATGGCGCGCAACTGGCAAGCTAAAAAATAGGCGCAAGCCTTCCAGTTCACACGCGATATTTTTTTACGATCTTCGGATCGAGTTCCAGGCCCAAGCCAGGACGTTCCGATAGCGTGATGTCGCCGTGCTTGTCCACCAGCAGCGGTTCTTTGACGAGTTCATTCATGAGCGCATGGGCGGGAAACACGGTCTCGGCCATGGAGCCGTTGCGCACAGCGCCGAGCAAGTGTACTGCCGCGGCAACTGCTACCGCCGAGCCATGGATATGCGGCGCGATCGGCAGGTTTGCAGCCTGCGCCATGTGGGCAATCTTCAGCGTTTCCGTCAATCCCCCCGCCCAGGCAACGTCGGGTTGCACGAAGTGAACCGCGCGCGCCTTGATGTACTCGTTGAAATCGACGATTCCGTAGCTGCAGGTTTCATAACCGGCAACCGCGATGCCGACCTTGGATGCGACTTCGGCGCTGGCGGCGATGTCATCCGGCGACACCGGTTCTTCGTACCAATAGATGTCGTGAACTTCCATCGCGCGTCCCATGCGCACGGCGGTAGGGACGTCCCAGGCGCCATTCGCGTCGACCATCAGCTTGACGTGTGTTCCAATCGCATCGCGTACCGCTGCAACGCGTTTCAAGTCTTGTTCGAGTGAGACTTCGCATTTGCCCGCGTTTTCCATGACGCGAAGCGGCGATAGCTCGATGCCCGGGTTACGGCCGATTTTCATTTTCACCGCGCGAAAGCCGTGCTTGACGTAAGCCTCCATTTCGCGCGCCAATTCCTTGGTGCCTTTGCCCGCCGAATAAAATCCGCCGGTTGCGTATGCGGGCACGCGGTTCCGATATCCGCCCAGCAATTGCCAAAGCGGCATGCCGGCCATTTTGCCGCGAATATCCCAGAGCGCGATGTCGATGCCGCTGATGGCGGCAATGACGATGCCTCCGCGGGCGTGCTTGTACGCCCGACGATGCATCATTTCCCACAGGTACTCGATGTTGCGCGGGTCCTGTCCGATCAGATAGTTGCGCAGTTCGTGTTCGATGACCTGCGCGGTCGATGCCATGGGCCCGCCGAAATGCGCGGCCTCTCCCAAACCGACTACGCCCTGATCGGTCTCGACCTGGACCAGAAGTGCCGGCTTGGTCGCCATCGTGTAGTTGGCGTCGTAAACCGGCTGGGGGAGTCTGACCTCAACGGGAATGGTGCGAACATCGCTAATGCGCATGGGATGAAAAATCCTTTTTGGTGTTCCTGTCGATAATATTTATTTCAGCAAAACACGGTTGCTGAAAAATTAAGCAGCACCAAGAAGCACGTACGTTGTAACACTGATGCAGTGAAAATGGCGCGCTCAATCCACAAGGTTATCCACAGAATTTGTGGATATCAAATCCAAAAAATTCTTTTGCGAAACGCTGGAATTATTGCTAGGAGAAAAGCACTTGTCGCAGATGAGCGACACTCAATCTTTGCGCGAAAAATGCACGGACTGAAAACCCAGCCAACTCCAGGTGGTTGCTCGCTGCGGGTCATCGTCTTCAATGCGCCAGCATTGAGGACCGAAGAAGGGTCCGAGTATCAAATGCTCACCGGCGGTGCAATTCTTTCCGCTCTCGTGCTCGTGTTTTTGTGCTGCGGCGAGCGCTTTCTCACGGCGTGACTCCCATGCTTTGCGATATGCTTCCATCGCATCTTCGACGGCATGTTCGCCGATACCGTTACCCACAACGAGCTCGTGAAAGAATTTTGCTGTCGGCGGGCAGGCGAGCGCGTCCTCGATCGGAGAGGTCAGTAATTTCTTTTTCTTGCCGTGCTTCTTGCCCTTGCCGTCTGCGCCCGATTTCCTGATGCTTTTTTTTCCCACCACGGTTCTCCGATTGGAGTAGCGAAGGAGTGGATGCTAGCTTGATGTTCGAGTTGAGCCCAGTTCCTGGTAGAGCCAGCTTCCTGGAAAGCCCGCCTCGTGAGCCGAGTGTATACAGGGATTCGATTTCAACCGCTAGCGCGTGCTTACACAGCGCCGCGCCTCGGAGATTCTGACGATGCCACAATTTGCCGCCAATTTGCATTACCTGTTCAGTGAATTGCCCTTTCTCGAGCGTTTCGAAGCGGCGGCTGCTGCGGGCTTCAAAGCAGTCGAATTCCAGGTGCCTTATGACTATCCGGCGGCCGAACTTTCTGCGCGACTGCGCGCCAGTGCACTCCAAATGGTGTTATTCGACGCCCCGATGGGCAATTGGGCGGGCGGAGACCGCGGACTTGCCGCGGTGCCCGGCAAGGAAAAGGAATTCAGCGATAGTCTGGCGTCTGTCATCGAGTATGGCGGCGCACTTGGATGTGAAACCGTGCATCTCATGGCCGGGGTCGTCGGGCCGGGCCAGGATTACGCGGCGGCGGAACATGTCTACCTGTCTAACCTGCGGCACGCCGCAGCCAGGCTGAAGGTGCACGGCATGACAGCCGTGATCGAGCCCATAAACAAGAAAATGGGCATCGTGCAGAACGGCCCGAGCTATACGACCGAAGGTATGCACGGCTACTTTCTGAATCATACCGCCCACGCCCGACGGGTCATCGAGGCGGTCGGCAGTCCGAATCTGCGCCTGCATCTCGACTTCTATCATATGCAGATGCTCGAAGGCCATCTTGCCGAAACCATCCGGCAAAACATCGGCCTGTTAAAGCATGTCCAGATCGCGGGAGTTCCCGGCCGGCACGAACCCAGCGTTGGGGAAATCAACTACCCATACCTCTTCAACTTGCTGGATGAGCTTGATTACCGTGGATGGGTCGGATGCGAGTACCGCCCCAAGTCCGACACGTGGACCGGCCTCTCGTGGGCCCAAAAATACGGGATTGGGTCCGTACGTCCAGCACATAGAAAGTGAGCACTCGCATGAATGATCAAAAAAAAGAGGGGCGCCTTTTAAGGCGCCCCTCGCAACCACGTAATTCAAGAGGAGCTGAAGTTACGTGGGGGAGGACCGTTGCGTACCCGTTGAAGCGTTACGGCAGATAAGGGAAGGTGCTGGTGTCCTTCTCGGGCGCCTCTTGAAAACGCCCCTCGTTGCCTTTCTGAGCCTCAGACGTCTTGCCCGCAGGTGCAGGACCATCAAATTCATATAGGCGAAGCAATGATTCGAACAGGGATCTCATGTTTCATCTCCAATAAGGCATAACCGACGATCCCTACTTTAGGCTTATGCATATTAAACTGGTAGAGATCAGAAACGAATAGGATTTATGCAATATTAGTGATAATGTGCTCGCGTCATGGACAGACTATATCAAATGCGGCTTTTCGTCCGGGTGGTAGAGACCGGCAGTTTTTCCGCCGTCGCGCGCGAGCTCGGCACCATTCAGCCCACCGTGAGTAAACAACTCTCTGGTTTGGAAGAACATTTGGGCGTACGGCTGCTGAATCGCACGACCCGCCAATTGAGCACAACCGAGGCGGGGCGCAAATATTACGATCGCTGCCGCCATATCCTTGATGAGATTACGGACCTCGAGGGAAGTCTCACCGAACTCCAGAATAGTCCAACGGGCCTGTTACGGGTCAACGCGCCGGTGGCTTTCGGGCAACTCTACATGCTGCCGCTCGTATTTCGATTTCGCCGGCTCTATCCCGGACTCGCCGTGGACCTCACCCTGAACGACCGGTACGTCGACCTCGTGCAGGAAGGGATAGATGTGGCCATCCGCTTTGGAGAACTGGCCGATTCCGAGGTTGTCGCCCGCAGCATCGGCAGGGTCATGCGGGTTTGCGTGGCCAGTCCGGCCTATTTGCGCGCAAGAGGCATACCCAAGACGCCGGCCGATCTTTTGGCGCACAACTGCATAACGTACAACTATTTGTTCACGAACGAATGGCAGTTCGGCGGACAACAGGGACCGACCACGCTACGAGTAACCGGCGACTTCCGCGCCAATAGCGCACTTACCATCCGGACTGCTGCTCTGGAAGGCATCGGTATCGCCAACATGCCCAGCGTATTCGTTCAGCAGGACTTGCACGACGGCACTCTGGTCAGGGTGCTGGCCGACTATGCGCCACCGCCGGTAGAAATCCACGCGCTCTATCCCTCCGCGCGATTTCTCGCCAGCAAGGTCCGGCTGTTTCTCGACTTCGTTCGCGATGAGTTCCTTCAAATCCCGGCGTTGCAGGTTCCGGCGATCAAACCGAAGCGGGTACCACGCATCCGTGCGAAAGTGGCGAGTTGATCGTCGCACGGTAGAATACGCGCCGCGCCCATAAGCTTCGCTTGCCGCTTGGCGCACGGATGACATGTTCGTATCCGTTGATACGAAACAATTTTCGGATCCCGCCATACCGCAGCGCGACCGGCTCTGAAGGAATCCATGGCCAAAAAACCCAACGCCTATACCGCAGAGGACATCGAGATTCTCGAGGACTTGTCCCCGATCCTGCATCGGCCGGGTATGTATACCGATCCGGTCAACCCGAACCACGCACTGGTTGAGATCATCGACAACGCCGCGGACGAAGGCCTTGCGGGTTTCGCTAAAAATGTCGAGGTGGCGCTTTATGAGGACGGTTCGGCGCAAGTCAGCGATGATGGGCGCGGCATACCCGTGGATATGCATCCGAAGAAAAAAGTCCCCGCCGTGCAGGTCATATTTACAACGCTGCACTCGGGCGGCAAATTCCGCAAGACCGACAAGGATGCGGCCTACCGGATAGCCGGCGGACTGCATGGCGTCGGCGTTTGCGTGCCCAACGCGCTGTCGACTCGCCTCGAAGTGGAAGTCAGGCGCGATGGCGAAAAAAACCGCATCGTGTTCGCTGACAACGGCAAGGTAAAGGAGCCGCTGAAGAAAATCGCTGCAGTCGGCCCGCGTGACACCGGCACGCGCGTGCGTTTCTGGCCCGATCCGAAATATTTCGATTCGCCAAAGATTGGCGCAACCGAAATCGCTGCATTGCTGCGAGCCAAGGCCATGCTGCTGCCCGGCGTGAAATTCTCGCTCGGCATCGAGAAGAACAAGAAATTCGAATTCCAGACCTGGCACTTTCCCGAGGGCATCAAAGGTTACTTCGCCTCTGCAATGCAAGGCCAGGAGCCGGTCGCCGATACGTTTCTCGGCGAGCGCTACGTTGCCGCGCAATCGGAGTCAGACAATTTCGCGGAAGGAGAAGGGGCACTATGGGCTATCGCATGGACGCCGGATGGCGATCCGGTCACCGAGTCCTACGTGAACATGATTCCCACACGCGTCGGCGGTACGCACGTCGCCGGCTTGCGCGAGGGCGTCTACAACGCAATCAAGAATTTCATCGATCTGCATGCAATGGGGCAGCGTGGACTCAAGATCGTGCCGGAAGACGTCTGGTCGCGCGCGTCTTATGTGCTGTCGGTAAAGCTGCTCGACCCGCAGTTCAAAGGACAGGTTAAGAACGAACTGATTTCGCGTGACGCTGTCAAGCTCACCGCATTGATGGTGCGCGATCCGTTCGAACTTTGGTTGAATCAGCACGTGGACGCAGGCAAGCGCATAGCCGAACTCGTCATCGGCCAGGCCAATGCACGTACGCGCGCGGCGCAGAAAGTCGAGCGTCGCAAGCAGTCCGGTGTGGCGGTCCTGCCAGGCAAACTGACGGATTGCGCGTCTGAAGATCCGGATCGCAACGAGTTGTTCATCGTCGAAGGCGATTCCGCCGGTGGATCGGCGAAACAGGCGCGCGACAAGGAATTCCAGGCCGTGCTGCCCCTGAAGGGCAAGCCCAAGAATACCTGGCAGGACAGCGCGGACACCCTGTATGCAAACAAGGAAATCGAAGCTATTGCGCTGGCGATCGGCGTGGATCATCACAAGGCAACGGACAATGTCGATCTGGCCGGCTTGCGCTATCGCAAGATCATCGTCCTTGCCGATGCCGATGTCGATGGCGCGCACATCCAGGTGTTGCTGCTGACGTTGTTCTTCAGGCATTTTCCCAAGTTGATCGAACGCGGCAACGTCTACGTCGCGCAGCCGCCGCTGTTCCGCATCGACGTGAATTCTCAGGGCAAAGGCAAGCCGGCGCGCAAACTCTACGCGCTCGACAAGCAGGAACTCGATGGTATCGAGGAAAAACTCGGGGACGAAGGCTTCAAGCCGAATTCCTGGGCCGTCAGCCGTTTCAAGGGCCTTGGCGAAATGAACCCCGAACAGCTTTGGGAAACCACGCTCAATCCCGATACGCGCCGCATGTTGCCGATCGCGCTCGACCAGGGCGCGAATATTTCGGTGGACATCTTCAACATGATGATGTCGCGCGAGAACGCGTCCCAGCGCCGCGAGTGGATGGAGACTTACGGAAACCTCGTCGAGGCAGATATTTCATAACGGCAGGACTGGGGACTGAGTGCTGAGGACTGAGCAAAAGCATGAAAAATCAGAATGAGTTGGAAGCAGTAACTATAAGAATTCACATTGGGTACTTGGCGCCTCGCTGTGTTGAATCGCTCTTGAATTGTGTCGGTCCTCGGTTCGCGGTCCTCAGCACTGTCTGTCATGTCTGATCAAAAGGATCTATTCGGCAACGGCGATGCTGCCGTAGCTGAAAAAAAGAAAGAATCGTTGTTTGCAAAGGCCCCGCCGGGCGGGGACGGGGGCGGGCTGCCGCCGCATTTCGCACCCATGTCCGGCGAACTCGGCGATTCGCTTCCGCTCGGCAGGTACGCCTCTACCCAGTACCTGCAGTACGCGATAGCAACAGTGAAGGATCGCGCACTGCCGCGTGTCGGCGACGGACAGAAACCGGTGCAAGGCCGCATTCTGTATTCGATGTGGACGAACAATACCCGCTCCGGTACGAAGCGCACGAAGTCCGCGGCCGTCGTTGGCGAGGTGCTCGGAAAATTGCATCCCCACGGCGACCAGTCTGTGTACGATGCCCTGGTGCGACTCGCACAGAATTTCACCATGCGCTATCCGTTGATCGACGGCGAAGGCAACTTCGGCTCGCGCGACGGCGACGAAGCGGCGGCCTATCGGTACACAGAGGCGCGTCTGACAAAATTTGCCGAAGTGCTCCTGGCGGAAATCGACATGGGCACGGTCGATTTCATCCCGAACTACGACGGCACGCGTGAGGAGCCGACGATCCTTCCGGCGCGCCTGCCGGTGGTGCTGCTGAACGGCGCGTCGGGCATTGCGGTGGGCATGGCGACGGAAATTCCCAGCCACAATCTGAATGAAGTGGCCGCCGCGGCAATTGCCATGATCCGCGATCCAGACATCAACGTCACCGGCCTGATGAAGCACATCAAAGGGCCGGACTTCCCGGGCGGCGCGCAGATCATCACTCCGCGCGCAGAACTCAAGGAGGCGTACACGACCGGCCGCGGCGCGGTACGCGTGCGTGCGCGTTGGAACGTCGAAAAGCTGGCGCGCGGGCAGTGGCAGATCGTGGTCTACGAGCTGCCGCCGGGAACTTCGACCAGGAAGATTCGCGAGGAAATCGACGCAATCGCCAATCCCCAACCGAAGACCGGCAAGAAGTCGCTCACCCCTGATCAGACGCGCGAGAAGCAGTTGATGCTGTCGATGCTGGATCGGGAACGCGATGAAAGCGACCGCACGCACCCCGTGCGGCTGGTGTTCGAGCCGAAAACCTCGAGAGTTGACGAAACCGAATTCGTCAATCTGCTGCTGGCGAAGACGAGTCTCGAAACCAACGTCCCGATCAATCTGGTGATGGTCGGGCTCGATGGCCGCCCGACCGGCAAGAACCTGCGCGACATCATTTCAGAGTGGGTCCGCTTCCGCTTTACCACGGTTACACGGCGTACGCAGCACCGGCTGGCCCAGGTGCTCGATCGCATCCACGTGCTCGAAGGCCGCATGCTCGTGCTGCTGAACGTGGACAAGGTGATCAAAATCATCCGCAAGGCGGACGATCCGAAGGCCGATCTGATCAAGGCGTTCAGTCTCTCCGAGCGTCAGGTCGACGACATTCTCGAGATCCGGCTGCGCCAACTGGCCAAGCTGGAACACATCAAGATCGAGCAGGAACTGAAGGATTTACAGAAAGAACAAAAGGGGCTCGAGAAAATCCTCAAGGATCCGAAGGCGCTGGCCGAACTGGTGATCGCGGAGATCGAGGAAGACGTCAAGACATTCGGTGACAAGCGCCGCACCCGTATCGAGGAATCGGAAAAAGCAGTCATCGAATCGCCCGTTATCGACGAACCTGTTACGGTAATCTTCTCGAAGAAGGGTTGGGTGCGCGCGCGTCAGGGCTGGGAAGTCGAAGCCGCATCGTTGTCTTTCAAGGAAGGCGACAGCCTGATGTCGCTGGTCAAATGCCGTACCGTGGACCCGGTGATCTTTCTGGATTCAAAGGGCAGGGCCTACACGGTCGAGGCGGCGCAACTGCCGCCCGCGCGTGGCGACGGTGCCCCCGCCTCATCTCTGGTGGAAGTGCAGGTCGGCGCACACATCCTGTATTGCTTGAGCGGCAAGCCGCATACCAAGGTGCTTGTGGCGTCGACAGCGGGCTATGGGTTCCTTTCGAGCGTCGGCGACATGATTTCCAACCGAAAAGCAGGCCGTGAATTCATGACGGTGGACGAAGGCCACACGCCGCTGGCGCCTTTTATCTACGAAGATGCCCAAGGCAACTATGTAGCGTCGTTGTCGGAGAGCGGGCGCCTGTTGCTTTTCGCCATCGAAGAACTCAAAGTGCTGGCGAAGGGCCGCGGCATGATAGTCATGGGCCTGGACGACGGCGAGAAGCTAGCCGCAGTCGCTATCTCGAACAAGCAGACTTTGACAGTGACCGGTATCGGCCAGCGTACCGGCAAAGAAAAGCCTCTCTTACTATCTGGCCCGAAACTGGCGCATCACATCCTCAAGCGCGCACGCATGGGCCGGGTGTTGCCGGAAAAACTTAAAATGCCGTTGGCAATCGCGGTAGAGTAACCCCATCGGTCTGCACGTCGGCCAGCGTTGCAACGCATTTGCAATCGGGAAGGGAGCAAGCGCTCCTTTTTCCTTCACCACCTTATTCTCGACGGAAGGCGCCATGAAAGCAGACAACATTCTCTCGACCATTGGGAATACCCCGCACATCCGCGTCAATCGGTTGTTCGGAGCGGGACAGAACGTCTGGATCAAGTCCGAGCGCGCCAACCCCGGCGGCTCGATCAAGGACCGTATCGCTCTGTCGATGGTGGAGGCGGCGGAGAAAAGCGGCAAGCTCAAACCCGGCGGAACCATCATCGAACCGACTTCGGGCAACACCGGCATCGGCCTGGCGATCGTCGGCGCGGTGAAAGGATATTCCGTGATTTTGGTCATGCCGGACAGCATGTCGGTCGAGCGCCGCCGACTGATACTGGCTTACGGAGCCAGGTTCGAACTCACGCCGCGCGAGAAAGGCATGAACGGCTCCATCGCGCGCGCGCAGGAACTTGTCGCGCAAACGCCCGGGGCCTGGATGCCGCAGCAGTTCGAAAATGCCGCCAATGTCGAAGTTCACGCGCGCACCACGGCGCAGGAAATCCTGGCCGACTTTCCGCAGGGGCTCGATGTGCTCATCACCGGCGTGGGCACCGGCGGTCATATCACGGGCTGTGCGCAAGTGCTCAAGAAGGCCTGGCCAAAATTCAAAGTGTTCGCCGTCGAGCCCACCGCTTCCCCCGTGATCTCCGGGGGCAAACATTCGCCGCATCCGCTGCAAGGCATTGGCGCGGGTTTCATCCCCAAGATCCTCGATACCAAATTGCTCGATGGCACGATCCTGGTCGAAGCGGAAGCCGCAAAGGAGATGGCACGCCGTGCGGCACGCGAAGAGGGGATGTTGATCGGCATGTCTTCCGGCGCCACGTTGGCCGCAATTGCGCAAAAGTTGGCGGAACTGCCGCAGGGCACGAAGGTGATCGGGTTCAACTACGATACCGGCGAGCGCTACCTGTCGGTCGAGGGTTTCCTGCCCGCAAGCTGACAAGGTGTTTGCCGGTCTCCGTCGCGGTTTCCGGCACCGCAGGCGTTCCGTGCATGAACCCTGCATAATGGGCCATGCACTGACGGGCGGATGAACGTGCCCGCTGCCCGCGGCGCAGCTCAACGGGAGGATTCCCATGCAACCCGTACTGGCCTGGCTCCTTGCAGGCCTTCTGCTCGTGGTCGTCGAGTTGATGACCGGCTCTTTCTATTTACTGATCCTCGGCATTGCCGCAGGCATCGGCTCGGTGGTCGCTTATGTCGGTCAACCTTTCTGGATGCAAGCGCTGGTTGCCGCCATCGCGGCCATTGCAGGTGGCGTTCTCGTCAATCGTTACCACCGCGCGGCGAATGCCAGTTCACCCAAGAACGCTTCAAACGACATCGGGGAGACGGTGACGATCGAAAGCTGGGTCAGCGAACCGCAGCGGCTCGCGCGCGTGCGTTATCGCGGGTCCATCTGGGATGCAGAGATCCTCGGAAGCGACCGCATTGAAACTAATGCGCTGCTCTACGTCGTGGCCACGCAAGGCAGCCGCCTTCAGGTGTCTTCCGCCCGCCCCACCTGAAGCACAGCACTGAAGTACGAACCGGAGAGTCATCATGATTCCAAAGCTAGTCGTCGCCGTCGTCCTGTCGATCATGATCTTCATGTATCCGCCGACGCAAGGCTACGCCGTGCCGTTCTTCGTTATTGCGCTTGCCGTGGTGTTCGTTCTCGAAGGCATCCAGGTCGTTCCGCAGCAAAACGCCTGGGTGGTGGAACGTCTCGGGAAGTTCAACGCAATCCTGGAGCCCGGCCTTACCTTCATCGTGCCATTCTTCGATCGTGTCGCGTACCGGCACTCGCTCAAGGAGGTGCCGCTCGACGTGCCGGAGCAGGTCTGCATCACCAAGGACAACACCCAGCTTTCCGTGGACGGCATCATCTACTTTCAAGTCACGGATCCACGCCTGGCGAGTTACGGAACATCGAATTATGTGTTCGCCATCACACAGCTTGCGCAGACCACGCTGCGCAGCGAAGTCGGCAAGATGGAACTCGACAAGACCTTCGAAAGCCGCGACGAAATGAACAAGCAGGTGGTGTCGGTGCTTGACGAAGCCGGACGCACCTGGGGGGTAAAAGTGCTGCGCTATGAGATCAAGAACCTGACGCCGCCCGAAGCTATCCTGCGCTCGATGCAAGCGCAGATCACTGCGGAGCGCGAGAAGCGTGCGCTGATCGCAAAATCCGAAGGCCAGCGGCAGCAGGAAATCAACCTTGCCGACGGCGAGAAGCAAGCGAAGATCCTTTCCTCCGAAGGCGACAAGACTGCGCAGATTAACAAGGCGCAAGGCGAGGCCGGCGCGATCAAGATGATTGCCGAAGCGCAGGCCGAAGCCGTGCGTGTCGTCGGCCAGGCGATCGGCACCGCTGAGGGCCTGAGTGCGGCCAACCTGAAAGTCGCCGAGCTTTATGTCGGCGCGTTCAGGGAACTCGCCAAGGCCAACAACACCCTGATCATTCCCTCGAATCTGAGCGATGCGGCGAGCTTTGTGGCGAGCGCGATGACCGTGCTGGACAGGACAAAGCTCGGCGTTGAAGCGCAAAAGGCGAAGTAGGCAGGAAATCGAGGTGATGTAATTAGGGTAAAGCGACCCTCGATAGGTGCTCTCCAGGATTCCGCGACCCCAGTCACAACGAAATGAGGGCGGAGTTGGAAATTACGAATGCGTCGACTTCGAAACAACGGGAGAAATAGCAAGACAGGAAAGGCACATGGCTATGGCTCATTATCACGCGGTAATCTGGATCGATCATTCGGAAGCGCACGTATTCCATTTCACACCGGAAGAGGTCGAAAAGCTGACGGCGCATTCGACCAACACGCATCCCCATCAGCATCACAAGCGCGGCAGCGCCGGCTCAGGGAATGCGAAGGAGGACCACGCCTACTTCGAGCACGTCACCACACTGCTGAAGGGCGCGCAGGAGATCCTGGTGGTCGGCCCGGCAAAGGCAAAGCTCGATTTGATCAAGTTCGTCCACAAGCACCATCAGGAACTGGTGTCGAAGATCGTCGGGGTAGAGACGCTCGACCATCCCACGGACGGACAGTTGGTTGCGTATGCGCGGAAGTATTTTCTCGCGAAGGATCGGATGATTCAGTAGGACTGTGACCATCGCCGGATCGCGGACCGGAATGTCAAAAAATATCGTCAGACGAACGGGTCTGCCCGCATCCATGCAGGGCTCTCGTACGTATGTGACTATGAAACGTAAGATTTCGGGGCGGGAACCCCCTGGCGGTTTGCGAAATCAAAACTTAACCGGACTAAAAACATGAACTCCTTTCTTCGACTCCCTTTTGTTGCCCTGATCGTCGTGCTTTGCGGTGATGTGATCGCCGAGCAGCCGAAGCCCGCAAACGCGAGCCAACCGGCAACGGCGATCTTTGCCGGCGGTTGTTTTTGGTGTCTGGAAGCCGATTTCGACAAACTGCCCGGCGTGTTGAGCACCGAATCCGGTTACGCAGGGGGTGCACTTAAAAATCCGACCTATGAGCAGGTCAGCCACGGCGGTACTGGCCACGCGGAGTCGGTACGTGTGACCTATGATCCGAAGAAGGTCGACTACGAGAAGCTGCTGGACTACTTCTGGCATCACGTCGATCCCACGGTAAAGGACCGGCAGTTCTGTGACATCGGCAACCAATACCGGACCGCGATTTTCTACCAGGACGATGCGCAGCGTCAGGCCGCGGAAGCAAGCAAGGCCGCGCTGGAGAAGGGCGGCCGCCTTGCCCACGTTTACACCGAGATCGCGCCGGCCGGTACTTTTTATCCGGCGGAGGAATATCACCAGGACTATTACACGAAGAATCCGATCCGCTACAAGTACTATCGAACTTCGTGCGGCCGCGATGCGCGGGTCAATGAGGTCTGGGGAAAAAAGGACTGAGAAGAAACCGTCGGCCGTGACCGTATCCGGTTGCGGTTCATCGCTGGGAATTGCAGTCCCCCGATTGCTGCGATCAGCGAATTGACCTGAAAGCCTGTCGTGATTCTGAGACAGGACAGCACTTGCCCGCGTGGACAAAAACGTTAATCATCTAGCATTCGATCGATTGACGTAAATGATTCCTCTCCCTCTCCATCCTCGCACCCAACGATTCGCTTCGGTCTTTCACTGGATAGGTCGGTTTCTGACCATTGCAGCGTTCGCTTTCACCGCTTCGTTTTCGATCCATGCGCAATCCGCGGAGATTTCCAACGGGCCGTTACTTGACGGCCTTAAGGGCAAAGTCGTGCTGCTCGATTTCTGGGCGTCATGGTGCGATCCGTGCAGGCGATCGTTTCCCTGGATGAATGAGATGCAGCGCCGCTATGCCGGCGCCGATCTGCTGGTGGTTGCTGTCAATCTCGATCAGGATCGCAAGCTGGCCGAGAAATTTCTTGCTGCCGTGCCCGCGGGATTTCGCGTCGAGTTCGATCCGGGGGGTGCGCTGGCTACGCAGTTCGGCGTTACTGCGATGCCCATGAGTTTTCTGCTCGACCGCAAAGGCATGGTGCGAGAGCGCCACAGCGGATTTCGTGAAGCCGTGAAAGCGCAGCGCGAGCAATCGATTCTGAAATTGCTGAAGGAGTAGTTCAATGGAATTGCATCGAATGATGTTTGTGTTGGCCGCAGTCGCGTGCGCCTTAGTTACCTCCGGATGCGCGGCAGTCAAGCCCTGGGAGCGAGACCTCCACGCGCGCGAGGACATGCAACCCGATAAACTGGACCTTGCCATCGATGAGCATATTTATTTCAGCAAGGAAGCGTCGAGTGGCGGTCGCAGCTTTGGTGGTGGGGGTTGCGGATGCAACTGAAGAAGAAATCGGTGCTCGGAAACGCAATCGCCTCGGCTGCGTGCAGCCTGCTCGGTGCCTTGCCATCGACGCATGTCGTCGCGGCGGACGCCACAGTGCCCGCGACAGCGCCTGCAAAGGGCCCATGGACGGTCGATACCGCGTTGCTGTACTACGGTGAAAGCGACGGGCGGGTCAAGGACAAGAGTCTCAGGATGGCGATTCAACGCGCCTTTGACGAAGACCGCGCACTCAGTATCGATATTGCCGTGGATTCGCTGACCGGAGCGTCGCCCACGGGCGCCGTCCCGTCGGATGTCCCGCAAACGTTCACGCGCCCGTCGGCTGGCGGCACGTACCAGGCGGCGCCCGGCCAGTTGCCCCTCGATGACACGTTCAAGGATACGAGGTTCGCGATAGCAGCCGACTGGTTGCAGCCCATCGGCGAATATTCGCGCGTCGATGTGGGGGCGAGTGCGTCCACCGAGTACGATTATCAACATCTCGGCGCAAACGCCCGTCTCGAATTCGATTTCAATCAGCGCAATACCACTCTGTTTGTAGGAGCAGCCTATGGACAGGAAACCATCGATCCCGTGGGTGGTGCACCCATCCCGCTGGCCCCGATGCAGGGCGTGGGCAATTCGAGCAGCAAATTGGGGTCGGACAGCAAGAATGTGATTGACGGATTGGTTGGCATTTCGCAGATCCTTAGCCGGCGGTCCGCGCTAACCCTTACTTATTCGTATAGCCAGCAAAGCGGTTATCTGAACGATCCCTACAAGATTCTGACGGTGGTCGATCCGGTCACGGGACGTCCCGTCGCGGGGCCGAGCCCGGGCCTTGGCTTGTATCTTTATGACAGTCGCCCCGATTCACGTGCCAGGCATGGTCTTTTTGGCGAATGGCGCCATGCATTCGACCGTGACTCGATGGCGGTGAGCTTCAGGCTGATGTCGGACGACTGGGGTGTCAAATCCAGCACGGCCGAAGCGCGTTACCGCTGGAACCTCGGCGCGAGAAGTTACCTCGAGCCGCAGATTCGTTTCTACCATCAGGGCGCCGCGGATTTCTATCACAGCTATTTGGTAAGCGGGCAACCACTGCCCCAGTTTGCGTCAGCAGACTATCGTCTGGCGCAAATGAATGCCGTTACCACCGGCGTGAAATACGGGCGCCGCACCGGAGTGGGCGACTTCTCCGTGCGTCTGGAGTACTACAAGCAGACGACCCAGAGTGCCGATCCGAAGATCGGCGTGCTGGCGAATTACGATCTGGTGCCGTCGATGTCGGCCGTGATCGTGCAATTTGGCTACAAGATCAACTTCTGATTCTGACGGTCAGCGCTCGTCGAGTGACCGATCGCTTGCAGCGCCGGTCCGCCTGCGCCGGGAGCGAGCGTTCTGGCGCGGCACATTCGTGGCCATGGCCAATCCGTGCGAAGTGCTGTGCGAGACAACCG
>Ga0207686_10000083_pt1 | contig 79869 bp, 79 predicted proteins | sample KBSM24metaG_FD_184396 | JGI IMG/M metagenome (GOLD analysis project Ga0207686, IMG submission 184396) | Miscanthus rhizosphere microbial communities from Kellogg Biological Station, Michigan, USA - KBS M2-4 metaG (SPAdes) (version 2) | ecosystem: Host-associated > Plants > Roots > Rhizosphere >... | reverse complement strand
CGTCCTCGTTCTGGACGTCGTACAGCCAGGAGAGCGACTTCTCGAGGCCGCCGTTGGCGCCGGCGGTGCGCAGGGCGATGACGGCGAAGGCGGTGCTGCCGGGCCAGCCTTCGAAGGAGCCGTTGTCGCGGCGCTTGGCGAGCAGCTGGGAGACGAGGTTGGCGCCGCCGAAGTCGCGCGGGTCGACGCCGGCGCCCTCGAGCGCAAGGATCGTGCGGGCGAGGTCGCCCGGGCTCTTCAGCTGATCGACCGCGCCGCGCAGGAAGTCGACCGGCGTGCGGCCCCCGCGGGCGACGTCGAGCGGGTTGCGTCCGGCCGCCTCCAGCCCCAGCATCGACCAGCCGGTCATCTCGGCACCGGAATCGTCGTCCGGGGCCGAGCCGAAGCCCCCGTCGGCGTTCTGCGCCGAGACCAGCCAGTGGGCGGCGCTGCTGACCTCGGAGGCGTCGGCGCGGCCGGGCGCCAGCGCCCCGAGCGCGAGCGCGACCAGCAGCAGCGCCGCGACGCCGCCGGCTCGCAGCCCGGGGCTCAGCCCGCCGGGCGCGCCGGGGGGCTCCTTCTCCGCGCTGCCCCTCCCCCACTCGAAGCGCTCGCGGAAGCGGGTCAGCATCCGCACCATCGCCGGCCCGGCGAGCAGGGCGAAGGCGACGTTGCCGGCGGCGTGGGCGAGGTCGAAGGGCAGGGCGCGGGCCTGCAGCACGCCGAAGCGCTCCAGCGATAGATCCCCTCCGTAGGTCGCCATCAGGGAGAAGTTGAGCAGAGCGCCGTAGGCGATGCCAGCGAAACCGCAGGTGGCGGCGAGGCTGAGTCGGCCGGCGTTGCGCACGCCGAGCGCCAGCCCGGCGCCGAGGATGCCGCAGAGGCCCCAGCCGGCCATCTGCCACGGCGTCCACGGGCCCTGCCCGAACCAGAGGTTGGAGACCAGCGCCGCCAGAGCGCCGACCGCGAAGCCGGGGGCGCCGCCGAGCGCGTAGCCGGCGAAGATGACGATGTCGGTGGTCGGCTTGACGTTGGGGAAGGCGGCGAAGGCGATGCGGCCGGCGATCGCCAGCGCCGCCAGCGCCGCGACCAGGGCGACCACCTGGGCGGGCGGGCGCGAGCGCTCATACCAGGCGAAGCCGGCGACGAGGACGGCGCCGAGGATGAGGAAGCTGGCCAACTCCCAGCTCATGCCGGGCCCTCCCGATCGCCCTCGCGCAGGACGGCGGCGCCCTGCTCGGGGGTGACGGCGCCGGGCCGGTCGAGGACGCGGGCGACCTCGGTGGCGAAGTACCAGCCGCCGGAGAGGACCTCGCCGGCGGGCCCGTCGGCGATGACGACGCCGTCGCCGAGCAGGACCACGCGCTCGGCGAACTCGGAGGCGAACTCGACGTCGTGGGTGGCGACGACGACCGCGGCCCCGTGGGCGGCGAGCGAGCCGATCAGGGCGACGAGGTCGTGCTTGCGGCCGCGGTCCATTCCGCGCGTCGGCTCGTCCAGCGCCACCAGGCCCGGCAGCCGCTCTCCCTCCATCTGCCCCGCCAGAGCGATCGCCAGGGCGAGGCGCTGGCGCTCGCCGCCCGAGAGGTCGCGTGGATCCGCGTCTACCGCATACTCGAGACCCACCGTCCGCAGCGCACTCAGCCCAACCTCCCCCGGCAGTTCGTCCCCGACCCGCTCGCGGACCAGGTAGTCGCTGGGGTTCTGGGACAGCAGGGCGATGCCACCAGGGATCGCGAGCTTGCCGCGGACTGGGTCGATCAGACCGGCAGCGGTCTTCAACAGCGTGCTCTTGCCGGCGCCGTTACGCCCCATCAGGGCCACAGGTTCACCCCGCTGAATCCTCAGATCGATCCCGCGAATCACGTCGTGACGCTCGTCGTCCCTGGACAGCTCGATCCACACCCCCTGCGCCTCGAGCGCCAGGTCGCCGCGGGAGGGGCCGGACCCCCTCCGAACGGCTTGTACTTCTCGGTCGTCCGGCCCTCGGACGGCCGCATCCACCCCACCCGAGCAAGTTGAGAGAGGAGGGGGTCCGGCCGCTCCCGAGCCCCGGCCTTCCGCGGCGAGTACCTGACGCGCCTGGCGGACACCCGTGGGAAGCGGCTCGATTCCGGCCATGGAGAAGAGACGGGCCGCCGGGGTGGTCAAGGCAGGATCGGCGGCGTGGGACCAGGCGAGGAAGTCGCCCGGGGTACCGTCGAAGGCGATGGCGCCGGCGTCCATGGCGACGACGCGATCGGCCGCGGCGAGGCAGCGCTCGAGGCGGTGTTCGGCCAGCAGGACGGCGACGCCCCACTCCTCGTTCAGGCGTCTCAACAGCCAGATCAGCTCGTCGCCGGCGACCGGGTCGAGCTGGGAGGTGGGCTCGTCGAGCAGGATCAGGCTGGGGCGGGTGACGAGGGCGGCGGCGAGGGCGACGCGCTGGAGCTCGCCGCCGGAGAGGGTGTCGACGGTGCGGCCGAGCAGGTGCGGGATCGCGAGGGCCAGGGCCACCTCCTCGACCGCGCGGGCACGGGAGGCGGGCGGGTCGCCGCGCATCTCCAGCGGCAACTCGATCTCGGCGGCGACGGTGGTCGAGACGACCTGGGTCTCGGGGTCCTGGGCGACGTAGCCGACGACGGCCGCCAGCTCCCCCGGTCCCGACTCGATCGCGTCGAGACCGGCGACGACGACCTCGCCGTCGATCTCGCCGCCGTGGAAGTGCGGGACCAGGCCGCAGGCGGCTTTGAGCAGGGTCGACTTGCCGGAGGCGGAGCGGCCGGCGAGGAGGACGAACTCGCCGGGGGCGATCTCCAGGGAGACGCCGTCGAGGGCGCGCCGGGACGCCCGCGGGTAGGAGTAGGAAACCGCGTCGATCGCGAGCGCGGGCGCGGCACCGCGGCGGATCGCCAGCTCAGACACGAGGAGCTCCCAGCGCCGGCGCGGCACCCGGGCCACGCGGCGGGGCGATCGGCCGCGGAGGTTGGCTGGACAGATGCTTGCGGCCGAGCGGCCGGCGTCGATAGGGCGCCAGGCCGCTGACGACGAGCAGGGCCGAGAGCGCGACGGTGGCGGGACCGAAGCCAAAGTCGACCGTCGGGTAGGCGCGGAAGTCGTCGGCGCCGAGCAGCTTGGCGGCGATCGCCGCGGTGAGGATCAGGGCGCCCGCCAGGTAGAAGCGGCGGTCGTAGCGGGAGCGCCGCTGTCGCGGCGACGAGCGATGCATTCGTCCTCCCATGGAGGACAAATGCATCGCTCGTCGCGATTCGAGGCTGTAGCCGCGCAGCTCCAGGGTGGCAGCGACGTCGACGGCGCGGTCGAGCGAGCCGGCGAGCAGGCGGCGGGCGAGCGGGGCGCGGCCGGCCTCGGCGGCGCCGGGACCGCGCAGGCGGGCGGCGTCGCGCAGGCGGGCGGCGTCGGCGGCGGCGACCGGGACCAGGCGCGAGACGAGGGTGGCGGTGAGGGCGGAGCGGCCGGCGATCGGGCGCAGCGCCCGCAGCACCCGGTCGGGGTCGACGCAGGACGAGTAGACGGCGAAGGCGATCATCACGACCAGGGCGCGGAGGCCGAGGACGGCGCCATCGGCGAGCGCCTCGAGGGTGACGTCGACCTGGCCCAGCAGCGGCCACTCGCCAAGCCGGGCCAGCACGGTCTCGCCGCGGTTGACCACGAGCGCGTTGACGAGGACGATCGGGACCGCGATCGCCAGGCCGAGGCGGACCGCGGCGCGGACGGCGCCGCGGGCTCCGGCGAGGCGACCGGCCAGGGCCGCGGCGACCCCGGTGGCGACCAGGACGAGCGGGCTCGAGTAGATGAAGGCGACCGCCGACAGCGCCCCCAGATAGGCGACGGCGGCAGCCGGCGAGGCCGACTGCAGCGGCCCGGGCCTCGGCGTGTAGGCAAACGGCGATCTCATCTCAGCGCACCCCCAGCGGCAGCGGGCTCTCCTTCCCGTCCTCGCTCGCCACCGCGTAATGGTCGCGCAGCTTGGCGGTCCCGAGCAAGCCGGCCGCGGCCTGCACGCCGGCGCTCGTCGCCCCCGTCACCACCCAGACCGGCGGGCCTTCGTAGCGGCGCGTCGCCGCGACCAGGCCCGCGGCGGGGCCGAAGGTGTGACTCGGCTCGCCCGCCGGGTCGAGCCCGACCAGGCCGAAGCCGCCGGGGCGCCGCTCGAACTCGGCGTAGACGCCGCTTTCGGCCGGGCCGGCCTCGATCAGCGCCGCGGCCGGATCGCCACGCAGCCGCGCCCAGGGGCCGACGAGGACGCGGATCGCGCCGGCCGGCGAGCCGGCGGCGACGTCCACGCCCGCGTCCGCAAGCGCTCCGCGCACCCGCGCGCACGCCCCTCCCCCGCCCTCGCACTCGACCGCCACCGGGTGGCGCCGGCCTTCGTAGCCGGCGGCGAACGGCGCCGGCCAGGAGCCGACCACGGCCGGGACGTGATTGGTCGCCGCCCAGTCGCGGTAGTCCCACCAGATCCGCTCGTGCCCCTTCAGCGCGTAGTCGGCGGCGCCGATCGGCGACTCGACGCCGTCGACGTAGAAGAACCAGTCATGGGGACGGCCGCCGCGCTCGGCTTCCTCGACGCCGTCGATCGATTGCACGTAGCCGCCGCCATAACGGGTGGAGATATCGGCGCTGCCTTCCAGCACCCGCATCACCGTGTCCGACTCGCTCGCCTCGACGGAGGCGTCCAGCACCGGCACCGCGCCGAATTCCCGCGTCACCGTCAGCTCGACGCCGCCGACCGAGGCGCCGGGGCCGAGGCCGCAGCCGGCGGCCGCGAGCGCTGCCAGGAGCAGCGCCGTCGCGACCGCCGTGCCGCGGCTCCTCATCGCCTGCCTAGGCCGCCGGACAGCTGCCGTTGACGCAGACGTACACCGGCGCGGCCGGCGCCGGGATGTCCTTGCCGTGGGTGGCGTGGAGCACTTCGTACTGCGGGCTGGTCGCCGCCAGGGTCAGCGTGGCGCGACCGTCGGCGCCGGTGACCACCCCGGGGAAGCCGGTGATCTGAGCACCGGCGACGGGCTTGCGCTTGCCCTTTTCGTCGTAGGAGACGACCGTCACCGTGAACGGGACGCCGGCGTCGGCGCGTTCCGGCGCTTCCAGGGCGAGCTCGTTCGGGTACGGGTAGGACGGGGCGAGGTCCCAGAGGACTTCGTCGCCGGGCTTGAGCTTGACCGCGTCGCCGCCGACGGTGGCGCCCTTGTGGTTGACCTTGAGGTACCAGGAGGCCTTGCCGCTGACCTTGCTGGAGCCGACGCCGCAGATGCCGAGGCCGAAGTCGAAGGCATCGGTGACCAACAGCGGCCGCAGCGAGGCGGTGCTCTTCGAGGCCTGGGCGAGCAGGCCCATCGCGGTCGCGCCCCTGACCGTGACCGACTTGCCGCTGCCGCCGGTGCCGGCGCCGAAGCAGTTCGCCTTGGGGCTGGTCTTGATCGCGGTGGTGCCGGCGCTGAGCGTCTGTTCGGTCAGCACCTTGCCGCCCTTGCCGACGACGCGGAGCTCGGCGGAGACGCCCTTGGCGAGCGCGCTCGCGGCGATGGACAGGGACAGCACTAGAGCCAGCGCGCAGACAGCGGCCAGCTTGAACGGGGTGAATCTTGGCATTGAAGCCACCCTTTCCTCGAGGGTTGAATTGGCTGGCCGGGGACAGGTCTCCTGGCTTCCGGGGTGGTCGGTCGCACCTTCCCGGGGAATCTGTGTCCTCCCCAGTGGCCGGCGCGCGAGGCGCCCGCGACTTCCTTGACCCGGTCACAGTGGCGGGACCGCGCCGGTTTCGCACCGGACTTCCCTTGACCACCGACCGTATTTACCGGCCGAGTGTATCCGCCCTCCCCACGCCCGGATTTTCGTCCAACCGCGGCGGCCGGCGGGCTAGTCTCGCCGCGCCTCGGGGAACCGGGCCGTTTCCGGTCCCCGCCAACACGAGAAAAGGGGAGATTCCATGGCCAGGGGACTGCGCCGGCAGGGGCCGGCATTGGTGATCGCGGGCGTGGCGCTGTTCGCGGCGCTGGGTGGGACGGTCTACGCCGCGAAGAATAAGATCGACGGCAGGACGATTAAGGCGAAGTCGCTGCCGGGCAACCGGCTGGCGCTCGGCTCGGTGCCGGGCAACCGGCTGCAGCCGGGGGCGCTGACCGGGAGCGCGCTGGCGCCGGGCTCGGTCACCGGCATCCAGATCGACGCCTCGACCCTGGGCCAGGTGCCGAGCGCCGTCCATGCCGACACCGCCGAGAGCGCCCGCGACGCCCAGACCGCGCTCAACGCGGTCAACGCCATCGACGCGAACAAGATCAACGGCCACACTGCCGGCTGCACGCCGCCAGCCCGCTTCTTCGCCGGCGCCTGCTGGCAGGCCGGCAGCAGCGAGGCGGCGGTCAGCGCCCCAGCGGCGGCGCTCGCCTGCGCCACCCAGGGCGGCGAACTGCCGAGCGCGCTGGCACTGGCGGCGTTCTCGCAGCAGCCGGGGATCGCGCTGGCGGCGGGGGACGAGTGGACCGGGGATCTCACGAATGTCTCGGGGCCAGGTCTCTATGCAGTCGTCACCGTGTCTGCATCCGCAGTGATCAGCTCAGAAATCTCCACCGCCACCAGGAAATACCGCTGCGTGATCCCGCTCGTCAGCTGACCCGATCCGGCGCCGGCCGCGGCTGCGAGCCGCCTCCAGCCGCGGCCGCGCGCCCTCTAACCTCAGCCGGGATGCAGCGCCACCCGCACCCTGTCCAGCGACGCTTCGCGGGCTCGCTCGCGGTGCTGCTGGGCCTGGTTGGGCTCGTCGCTCCTCCCGAGCCGGCGGCGGCGGAAAGCGCCGCGCAGGTCGCCCGCTACTGGACGCCGGCGCGGATGCGCGCCGCCCGCCCGCTCGACCTCGGCGTCGACGGCCGCGGCCGGTCGCGCCTCCAAGTCGGCCGCGCGGTCGAGGAGGGCGGCGCCGCCGCCAGCTTCGTCGGCGTCCCCACCCCGGAGGTGGCGCCGTTCTCCTTCAACGGCCGCGTCTTCCTCCGCCGCGGCAAGCTCGCCGGCTACTGCTCGGGCACCGCAATCGACAGCCCCACCCGGCAGCTGGTGCTGACCGCCGGCCACTGCCTCAACAGCGGCCGCGAGGAAGGCAAACGCAGCGTCTGGTCGCGGTACCTCGAGTTCGTCCCCGGCTACAGGAGCGGGGCCGCCCCGCTCGGGATCTTCGTCGCCCGCCGCGGCCACGTGCGGGCGCCGCGGCAGTGGACCATGCACGGCAACCCCGACTTCGACCTCGGCGCCTTCCTCACCCGGCCCGACGCCGACGGGGTGAACCTCGCCGATGCGGTCGGCGGCGGCGCCGCGATCGCCACCGACCTCAGCCGCCACCAGAGGTTCCAGAGCTTCGGCTATCCCGGCAAGAGCAGGTACATGAAGACCTGCGCCTCCGGCTACATCGGCGACGACCTCTTCTCCACCGCCCTCCCCGGCCCCCCGACCCTCGGCATCGAGTGCCACGGGCCCCCCGGCAGCAGCGGCGGTGGCTGGCTGATCGACGACGGCACCCGGATCAACGGCGTCAGCACCTACTTCCACGCCGACGCGAACGGGCACCACCGGCGAGCGCCGACTTACAGCCCCTACTTCGCGAGCGAGACGGTCGGCAAGCTGGTGCGGGGGATGTGAGCCCGGCGACCGCCGCTCAGGCGTCGAGCAGGCGACGGTAGTAGCGGTAGTCGCGCCGGTCCGGGCGCAGGTTCGAGGCGAGCGCGAGGTGATGGCGGGCGCGGCGCTTCTGGCCGGTCATGCTGAGCGCGCGGCCGAGGCAGAAGTGGGCGTAGTCGTTGACCTGGTTGGCCTCGACCACCGCCTCGAACTCGACCGCGGCCTTGGCGAAGCGGCCGGCGCGGTAGTAGGCCCGGCCCAGGGCCTCGCGCACGGAGGTCTTCTCCGGCGCCCGCCGCGCCGCCTCGGCGAGCGGCTCGGCGGCGTCGACGAAGTCGCCGTCTTCGAGCAGCTCGAGACCGCGGCGGTAGAGCGTGTAGGTCGGTTCTGTCGGCGTCGCGGAAGTCATCGAAGAAGTGTAGGAAAAGCCGAAAAAGTGCCTGAAAGCAGGCCAAAACAGGTGGCCTGCTACGGTGTTGAGGTCGGGCTTGGCGCCACCGCCACCCGAGAGGTTCCGTTTCCTCCGCTCGCTTCTCAGCGTTTTGGGGCTTCTGAATCTCCCTGAATCGCACAATAAGGAGCACATAATCTTGAAGTCGTTTGCCGATCTCGGCATCTCTAGTCCTGTGGTGGGCGCGCTCGCCGAGCGTGACATCACCGCCCCGTTCCCCGTCCAGCAGATGGTCGTCAGCGACGCGCTCGCCGGTCACGACCTGCTGGTCCAGTCCCCCACCGGCTCCGGCAAGACGCTCGCCTTCGGGATCCCGATGGTCGACCTGATCGAGCCCGGCCAGGGCCTCTCCGGCCTCGTCCTGGCGCCGACCCGCGAGCTCGCCAGCCAGATCGTCGACGAGCTGACCTCGATCGCCCGCGCCCGCGGCCTCCGCATCGCCGCCGTCTACGGCGGCGTCGGCTTCGGCCCGCAGAGCAGCGCCGCCCGCCGCGCCGACATCGTCGTCGCCACCCCGGGCCGGCTCGAGGATCTGCTCTCCCGCAACACGATCTCGCTCGACCGCGTGCAGCTGCTCGTCCTCGACGAGGCCGACCGCATGCTCGACATGGGCTTCAAACCGGCGGTCAGCCGCATCGTCGGCCAGACCCCGGACGACCGCCAGACCCTGTTCTTCTCCGCCACCCTGGAGGGCGCGACCGGCAAGCTCGCCGCCGCCTACACCCGTGACGCCCGCCGTCACACCCAGGAGCTGAACCGGGACGAGGTCGCCGACATCGAGCACAGCTTCGTCCACGTCGAGTCCCAGGGCGCCAAGCTCGACCACCTGACGATCCAGCTCAAAGACCTCGACCGCGGCCGCACCCTCGTCTTCGTCCGCACCAAGCGCGGCGCCGACCGCCTGGTCAAACGCCTGCGCAGCCGCGAGCTCGACTCCGTCGCCATGCACGGCGACAAAAGCCAGGGACAGCGCGAACGGGCGCTGGCGCGCTTCGAGCGGGGCGAGGTCGACACCCTGATCGCCACCGACGTCGCCGCCCGTGGGATCGACGTCGCCGACGTCACCCACGTGATCAACTTCGACGCCCCCGGCGACCAGGACGCCTACGTGCACCGGATCGGCCGCACCGGGCGCGCCGGCAACCGCGGCGCCGGGATCAGCTTCGTGCTCGAGGACCAGTACGGGGAGATGCGGGCGATCGCCCGCGACCTCGGGCTCAGCCGCGAGTTCGAGCTCGGCCGTCCCGCCGGCTTCGGCGAGACCTCGACCGCCTCGACCCCACAGCGGTCGAACACCCGCACCAACTCAAATGGCAGCGGCGGCGGCAACGCATCCGCGTCCGCTGCTCAGAAGCGACGGCGGCGACGCCGTCGCAGCAAGGCAAAGGTGGCCGCATGAGCACTGCAACCAAGGCGAAGACCGCGAAGAAGTGGACCTGCGACCAGTGCGGCGTCTCGATCGCCCAGATCGACGGCAGCCGCGTCGACTTCCCGGAGACCTGGGACCGCAACGACGACGGCACCTTCTGCCTCAACTGCCGGCGTGACCGCGCCGCCCAGGCGGCGCTGGAGTCGGCACCCGAGGACAGCCCGATCGAAGTCCGCGCCAAGCTGCGGCGAGCGGCGCTGATCGAGTTCGAGGTCAGCCGCCGGCCCGACCACGGCGACGGCGCGATCGCCAAAGCCTGCCGCTCCTCGGTCTCGGCCGTCGCCGCCGCCCGCCAGCGGCTGAAGCTGCCGGCGCCGGACCAGCAGCCGCAGAAAAGGCGCTAAGCCTTCTTGGGCAGCCGGCGCCTCGGCGCCGGCATCAGTCTTCTGATTCGTCGGGCCGCCTGGCGGCCTCGCCCGGCAGCAGCGTGAACGCCGCGATCATCTCCGAGCCGATCACCAGGTCCTCGCCATGCGAGTTGAGGCTGACTTTGCCGTGCGGCCCCGGCGAGATCGCCGGGTCGGCCTCGACCAGCAGCCCGTCCACCTGGTGGCCGGTGCTGGCCTCGATCCGGATCGGGATCACGCCATCGCGCTCGGCCCGGATTTCTTCGAGCACGTCGTGGAACCACGACGGCGGCTCCTCCGGCGGGCGCAGTTGGCGGACTCCGATCTCGAACTTGCTCATGCGAGGAATCTACTCAAGCGCCTGAGACCGCACAGCGCTGGACCAGCGGCGCGCTCAGCGTGCCGCCGGCCGCGTAGGACAGGCTCACCCGCCCCAGCGGCAACATCGCCGCCGGCTGCCGGCCGGGGGCCGGGCACCTGGCGGCGACGAGCCGGTGCAACGACATCTTCAGGCTCTCGATGCGGCTGTAGACGCCTTCCAGCGCGTAGGGCTGACCGAAGCAGCCGCCCCTGGGCGCCCGGCACTGGCCCTGCAGGCGATCCATTCGCGTCACGACCAGGCTGGGGGCGGACTGGCCGCGTTCGACGATCTCGAAGGGGATCACGTAGGTGAGCGGCAGGGGGTCGCCGGTGACCACGCGGGCAAGGATGCGCGGCTGACCCCCGGACCGGGAGTAGAAAGCCTCGAGAGCGCCGCTGACGGCGGCCGGAGCCTGCCCGGGCGGGGCGATTTGCGAGGCCACGCTACCCGTCCCGACGAAGGAGTCCGCACAGACCCGGCGGGCGCTCACCCTCGGGGCGTAGAGCGCGGCCGCGGGGCAGCTGGGCAGGCCAGCGGTGTCGAACCTGACCATGCGCGAGAGGTCGAAGGCGATCCCGGCCAGCTCGGGCGAGCCGTCGACCGCCGCCGAGGTGAAGCCCAGGCGCAGGGCGGCCGGCGCGAAGCTGCCGCGGGGCAGGTTGTGGGGAAGGACTTCCCCGGAGGCGGTCATCGTCGGTTCGGGGCCCGGCTCGGCACTCGCCGGTGCGACCGCGCCCGCGAGAAAACTGAGGAGAAGGCTCGCGATCAGGACGGCCCGAAGCATTGCCGCTACCTACGCCCAGCCGGCGGCGGTTCCTGCTTTCAGGCTCCCCCGCCGGCGGCGCCGGCGACCGGCTCGACGCGATCCGGCCGGCGAAACGCCAGCAGGTAGAGCCTCACCGCGGCGGCCCCGCTGCCGAGCAGTAGCAGCAGGGCGAGGAAGCGGACCAGCCACTTGTGTTCGGGTGGCGGGTACCACCAGAAGTCGAGCGGGATCGCCAGCCCCGGGTCGGAGAGGTTGACGGTGCGGGAGCGGCCCTCGAAGGGCGCGTAGGTGACTTCGAGCCCGTGGCCGCCGAAGCGGTCGACGATCTGCGAGGAGATCAGGCCCTCGGTCTGGACCATCAGGGCCGAGAGCTCGGGGATCCAGCGGGTCGGGTCGTTGCCGTAGGGGATGTCCTCGCGGGGGACGCCGAAGCGGTCCTGGTAGACGGGGACGCCGGTGAGGGCGTCGACGGCGTCGACGTAGTGCGAGTAGGAGGCGGAGACGGCGACGATCTGGACCAGCACCCCGAGCGTCGCCACTCCGACCAGGACCTGGCGACGCAGCGCCGTGTCGGCCCACCAGGCGATCGGCACCAGCAGCGCCCAGGCGGTCGGGACGATGTAGCGCGGGCCCCAGACCTCGTCGCCCCAGAAGGTGGTCGAGGCGGCAATGCAGGTGAGGCCGAGCATCATGATCAGCAGGCCCCCCGCCAGCGCCCGGTCGCGGCGCCAGAGGCGCGGCAGGCCGAGGGCGCCGAGGACGACCAGCGGGCTGTAGAAGATCAGACCTTTGCCGGGGCTGAAGAACAGCCCGAGCGCGTTCAGCGGCGCCGTGAAGGTGAGTAGGGATTCGGTGTACCCAGAGCTGGTCGGAGAGCCGAAGCGGTAGCTGTTGTACCAGGCGATCGCGAGGATCCAGGCGAGCAGCGGCAGGCCGATCGCCAGCGCCTGGCGCAACCGCTTCTGGCGGTCGAAGGACCGGAACGAGGGCCAGAGCACGACCGCCATCGCCGCGAGGACGACGATCGCGTAGGGCTTGGTCGCGATCGACGCCCCGGCGGCGAAGCCGGTCAGCGCCCAGGCGCGCGGGGTCGGCCGGCCGCGGACCCAGACCGCCATCGTGAAGGCGACCAGCGCCGCCGCCATGAAGGTCGTCTCCATGCCGATCTTCGAGTACGGCCAGGCGATGCTGGCGACGGTGAAGAGAGTCGCGATCGCCACCCCCCACCTGATCGAGCGCCTGGTCATGAAGACCAGGGCGAAGAGCGCGGCGGCCGCGATCGCGGCGACGAACGGGTTGTAGAACCAGAGGAAGGTGTAGCCGAAGGGATATTCGTGCGGGTGGCCGAAGTTGGCGTCGATCGCGTGCCCGGCGGCGAAGAAAGGCGTCTCCAACAATGGCTGCAACAGACCCGCGGTCGAGTAGTAATGGCCACCCTCGCCGACGAAGTTCGCTTTCAGCGGCAGCGAGGAGCCTTCGTCGTCCCAGAGGTGCCCTTCCCGCACCAGCCCCTCGGTCACCGCCGCCGTTTCCGGCTCGTACCCGGTCAGCGGCTGCGTCGTGAAGGCGAACAGCCCGAAGGCCATGACGAAGACGAGCACGCCGGCCCGCACGTGCCTCGGAAGCTTGGAGATGTAGGCCCGCACCGCGGCCATCGTTTCAGTTGCCCGCGGTCCGGGGCGCCCCGAACGGCGCGCTAGGCTGAGCGCGTGAGCAAGCGTGGCGTGCATCCGGTCGTCGACGGCTCGCGCGCGGGTGCCGCCGCGGGGCAGCCCCGCCGGGCGTCTGCATCGGCACGGGGCGCCGAGGAAGCCTGCACGGCGCTCGCCGCGCGGCTGCGCGAGCGCCTGCCCGAGATCCAGGCCGCCGTCGCCACCCGCGTCTACGCGATCTCCGACCCTCAGGAGGTCGCCGATCCCGCCTACCTCCAGGGCCTCAATGCCGCCCTCGCCGCCGCCGTCGAGCACCGGCTCGCCGTACTCGAAGCCGGCGAGCGCCACGCCCCGCCGGTGCCGCCGATCCTGCTCGCCCAGGCCCGCCTCGATGCGCGCGACGGCGTCGCCCTCGACACCGTCCTGCGTCGCTACTTCGCCGGCAACGCCCTCTTCGGCGACTTCGTCGTCGAAGAGGCGGAACGGGCCGAGGTGCCGAGCTCGACCCTGCGGCGCCTGCTCGCCGCCCAGGCGACGCTCGGCGACCGCCTGCTCGACGCGGTCAGCGCCGAGCATGCCCGCGAAGCGACGACCCGGCCGACCAATGCCGCGGAGCGGCGCCGCGAGTGCGTCAAGCGACTACTGGCCGGGGAGCTGGTCGACCGCGCCGAGCTCGACTACGACCTCGACGCCCACCATCTCGCGCTGATGGCGAAGGGAGAGGGAGCGCAGGAGGCGATGCGGGCTCTGGCGGCGAGCCTCGACCGCCGCCTACTCTCGGTCTGCCGCGAGGAGGAGCCCGTCTGGGCCTGCTGGCTCGGCGGCCGGCAGCCGCTCGCGCCCAAGCAGGCGCTACAGGCGCTCGCCGCGATCCCCCTGGACCGGGTCGCCGTGACCGTCGGCGAGCCCGGCGAGGGACTCGTGGGCTGGCGGCTCAGCCACCGCCAGGCCAAGGCGGCGCTGCCGATCGCCGAGCGCGGCGGCCGGGCCGCCGTCCGCTACGCCGACGTCGCCCTGCTGGCCTCGATCCTCAGCGACGAGCTCGCCGTCACCTCGCTGCGGCAGCTGTACCTCGAGCCGCTGGAACGAGGGCGCGACGGCGGCGAGGTCGCGCGCGAGACCCTGCGCGCCTATTTCGAGACCGAGCGCAACATCTCCTCGGCCGCCGCCGTGCTGGGCGTCGATCGCCGCACGGTGACGAACCGCCTGCGCGCCGTCGAGGACCTCTTCGGCCGCCCGCTCAAGGACTTCGCGACGGAGCTCGAGACCGCCCTGCGGCTCGACGGCTGATCCACCGCCCTTTCCCGCTTTGCTGAATCGCCGCTGATCGAGACCCCAGATTGGGGAGGCGGCGGTCCCGTGCCGCCGAGATGATCGTCTCGATTCCATCTCACGAGGCAAGGGGACGTCATGAGGAGAAAGCTGATTCGCACCACCGCGGTCGCGGCCGGGCTCGCGCTGATCGTCGCCGCCAGCGCCCTGGCGAAGCCGGAGGTCGTCCGGGTCGGAAACCTCTTCCTCCGTGACGACGGCGGGATCACGCCGTCGAAGCTGCCCCGCCACGAGCTGGTCCCGATCGCGGCCCACCTGAACGCCCGGATCGGGTCGGTCGACGGCACCCATCCCCCGGCGATCGAAAGCGTGATCGCCGACTTCGACAAGAGCATCGAAGTGGACGCCGAGGGCCTCCCGGTCTGCAAGCAGGCGCAGCTTCTGGCACGTTCGACCGCCGACGCGAGGAAGGCCTGCCCCGACGCGATCGTCGGCTCGGGACAGGGGGAGGTCGACGTCGCCTTCCCCGAACAGGAGCCGATCGACGCCAAGGGCCCGATCCTCCTCTTCAACGGCGGCGTCCACGGCGACACCACGCTGCTGTTCATCCACACCTACGTCAACGTCCCGGCCCCGACCGCGGTCGTCGCCACCGCCAAGATCACCCACATCCACCGCGGCCACTTCGGCTTGCACACGGTCTCGACGATCCCGAAGATCGCCGGCGGCGCCGGCTCGGTCACCGGCTTCAAGCTGACCATCGACCGCACCTTCGCCTACCAGGGCAAGAAGCGGAGCTACCTGACCGCGAGCTGCCCGACCGGGGTCTACTTCGCCGAAGGGAAAGTCCGGTTCAGCGACGCCACCGTGCTGAAGATCACGCACGCCCTCCCCTGCACGCCGCTGGGGAGCTAGCCGGGATTCCCCTTCCCCTACTTGTGGGTGCTCTGGCCGACCTGCGTGGTCAGGGTCGCCTGCGCGGCACCGGAGCCGATCTTCGCCGCCTTCACCCTGAAGTGCAGCGTCCCTTTCCTCAGGCCCGAGACTTTGATCACGGTGAAGGTCGTGCTCGGCGTTTTCGTCACGGTCAGCTTGCCGGGCGCGCCGTGGGGCCGTGAGGCGACGGCGAGGAGCCCTTTCTTGCCGACCAGCCGCAGGCCGCTGACCTTGAACTTGTCGAGCGGGCTGGTCCAAGTGAGGGTGATCTGCAGCGTCTTGGTCGCGGCGCCGACCGTGATCGTGTGCGGTTTGCTCTGACCCTGTTTGAGCAGGTCGGTGAAGAGCCGCGGCGGGGTCTGACAGGTGAGCGCGGCGCCGATGCTGTTCATCACCGACTGCAGCTGACTCGAGTCCGCGGCCGGGAAGTACTTGCCGCCGGTGTCCTTGGCGATCTTCTTCAGCCGGGCCTGGTCCTCGCCGCTGGCGAGGCCGGAGCCGAAGCCGATCACGTAGGTCGGCACCCTGTGGGTCAGGTGCCCTTCGTTGTAGGTGCCGATGTCGTGGCCGCCGTCGGTGAGGAAGATCCGCGCGTCGGCCGTAGGGTTGTCGGCGTCGGACTTGGCGAAGGCGCCGTTGTAGTCGGTGGCACCGTTGTCGGCTTTGATCACGCCGTCGAGAGCGGTGCGCATGGCGGCCGCGTTGACCCCAACCGCCTCCGGCGGGAAGACCGTGTCGGCGGGCGGGTCGGAGACGATGCCGGGGTATTCGAACCCCGAGCCGAACTCGACCGCGCCGAGCTGGGTCTTCGGGTCGAGCGTGTCGATCAGCAGATTCATCGCCTGCACGCGCAGGCGATCCGGGTCGGTCACTTCCATCGAGCCGGAGTCGTCGACGATCGCCTCGATGTTGCCGGCCCTGGTGCAGGCCGAGGCGCTGATGCCCGCCGCCGGCGTCGCCACCGCGCCCGGAGCGGCGATCAGCGCCACCGCGAGCAGCGCTACACATCCGGATCCCAGCAACAGCTTCGCGACTCGGCTCATCTGACCTCTCCCGTCGAAGGACTTCGTTCGGCCCAACCTAGCGCTGTTCACGGATGAATTCATACGGGGCCCGGACGGATGTCGCAGCTCCCAGGCCAGGGCCACCGGGCAGCCGATCCGACCGGGGGGCGCGATCGAATCCTTCATCTCTTCAGGGCGAAAGCCGGCGCGCGGGCCGCCGGATCACGGGCCGCTCGTCGCACTCAGCGCCGCCGAGCTCCGGCAGTCCTCGTTCTGTGAGATGCCTTGCGAAGCAGGCCCCCGATACCCAGGCCTGTGCGTTTCAACCGCAAGGCCGAGAGCCTCTGGCGGCTATGGTGAGGTAGTCTGAACTCGGGGAACCACGGGGCGGCCATTTTCCCCAGATCAAATTTGGGGTATAGAGTTTTACTTCGGCCGACCGATCTATCTACGACCGAAGAAAGGAGCCGAATCCCATGGCGATCATCGATCGAAAGAGAACGCTCGACGGGCTTGCCGTGTCTCGGAGCGGGCAGCCGGAAACGGCCGCAGAGATAGACGCCAAGGCTCTTGATCGTGCTCGCAAGGACCCGGTTGTTAAACGTTTTGCCGCGAATGCGGATGCCCACCTTCGGCAGCTCCGTGCCGAAGGCCGAATCAGCTGACCCCCTCGACAAGCGGTTCCGGATCTAGTGGGGTCCATAACCGAGGGGTCGTCGAGCCCCGGCGCCGGCCCTGCTCCGACTCGCGGAAGTTGTACGGCTCACTCTTCCAAACCTCGGCGACCTGGTCGTCGGCCGGGTCCACGACAAGCGCGACTGCGGCCACAGTCGCAGTCGCCTCCCGAGCCAGCCCGTAAGCCGTCGTCAGCAGCTCAAAGCCCTTTAGGGATCCCGCGCCGTGCCGCGCCACCCAGGTGACCAGGACAGCCGGCATCGTCTTGATCTCGGTACGCAGGCCGAGGCTGCGGATCGACCTGGCCGACAAAGTCACTGACGTAGAACAGCAAGAGAAGAACCCCTCGATGCGATCCTTCGACACATAGAGGTGCGTCCGAGTCATCCCCGCGTTGACCAGAGCATCCTCCTTCAGAAACTTCGCAGCAGCGTGACCGGCCGGAAAGTCCAACGGCTCGAACGCGTCCACGCGGTCTGCAACCCGCGCCGCAGTCTCGGGCGAGTAGCGGATCCACCCCGCTGCAGTCGAAGTTTCTCCCTCCGGCCGAATCTTCCCAGCTTCGGCGCCTTTGACGCGCATCATTCACTCCCCGATTCGAGCGGGCGATGCAGATCCTCATCGACGGGCAGCAGCAGTATGTACCGATCGAGGAAACCCGAGACCAAGATCGCCTCCTGTTGCTCGAAGAGCCAGCTGCCCTGATCGATGTGTTCGTCGAGGTCTTTTGATGGCTCGACGAGCCAAACGATCCTGGGTTCGAAGTCCAGGTTGTGAACTTCCATCCAAGCCCGGACTTCCTGCTCGAGGTCCAAAGCCTCGGTGCTCGGGTCGGTGCGCTCGCGGATCTCGGACTCAGCGCTGGTGTCGACCCAGAAGCGTGGAAACTCGATCGCCGCCCGCTCCGTGGCGTAGGTTCGGTTCACCTTGTACCCGCGCGCCTCTGCTCGTTTGAGCCTCGGTGAGCCGTGCTGGGAGATCCAAGTCTTCCGCTCGCTCTCGAAGTTTTCAACAGTCTGTGCTTCCGCCGCACTGAGCGCCCTGCTCTGCATCTCCTCCTGCTGCTGTTGCTCCGTGGAGGTTGCGAGCCACGGGCCGATCGCTTCCAGAAAGGGTTCTGGCTCATCCACGGGTGCGTAAAAATCGGGGAGGCCGGGAAGGTGCACGTACTGGCGATGGGCAGCGAGCAGAGGGCCGCGGAAAACTTTGGGCACCTCGGGGAGATCGAAATCCACCTCCCACGTCTCGGGCAGCTCAACGCCAGTCTCTTGCAGCTGTTCCTCGATCCAATCCGACGAGACCGTGAACTTGAAACTCAGTTTGACCGCGGCAGCATCGCCGACAGGGTGCATCGGAGTCATGGCTAACGCCTTCCTCTATTTAGCGCCGGGCTCCGACTGGAGCTTGGCTATGCCTGCTTAGGAAGCGACTGCCTCCTTCAGCAAGGAATAGCGCGTGGACCGGTGCCAGGACCGATCTGGCCTATCGCACGATCGTGAAGCTCAGCGACTTGGGCGCGGAGCGCGCGCCCGCCGGGTCAGTGGCGGTGACGACGAGCGTGTAGCGCCCGAGCTTGAGCTTCTTCCTGGGCGAGACGCGGCCCTGGAAGGCAACCTTGTTGGTGCCGGCGTGACCCGTGAAGGTGAGCGTGCCCGCCGTCACGGTGCGGCCTCCGGCGCGCCGGGTGAAGCTGAAGGTCACGGTCGCCTGATCGTTGAGCGAGAAGGAAAAGGTCGTTCCGATCGGCGTCCTGGCGCGACTGACCGTGGCGAGGCGACTGCCCCGACGCCATCTCGCCGTCGACTGGCGGACGTCCTGCACGAGCAGGACGTGGGGAGGCTTCTCCGGGTCCGGACCGCAACAGGGAGGTTTGGCGGGCTCGCCGTGGGCGCCGGTCGTAAACGTTTGGTCGTTGCCGTGGACCGCTCCAGCCGAGTTTTCGGCGACGAGCCGGTAGTGGTAGGTCGTGCCCGGCGCCAGCCCGCCGATGGCGGCCGCGAGCGGACTCGGGCTGCCCGAGACGCCAACGCCCTGGGCGGAAGTCGAGGCCCCGTAGGTCGCGGTCGTCCCGTACTCGAAGTACGCCTTACCCGAGGCCCCGGCCAGGGCCCCGTTGAGAGTGGCGCCGGACTCGCCGACGTTGGTCGCCGCGGCCGTCGTCGCTTCGTACGGGTTCACGAAGGCCCAGGCCGCGCCCGTGCCGCTGTTGTCGCGCCAGGCGCCGATCAACCCCGTGGCCCCATCGGCGGAGAGAGCGACGTTCGTGCCGAATTCGCCTTCTCCGGCCCAATCGCTGGGGGCGATCTTCGGTCCCCCCTGGGCCCAGGTGGAGCCCGAGCGCGTGAACATCCATGCCGCGCCCCGGGTGCTGTCGTCGGCCAGGCCGCCGACCAGGGCCGTGTCGCCGTCGGCGGAGAGGGCGACGGCGACGCCGAACCTGCCTTCCCCGGTCTCCCCCGAACCGGTGAGCTTCGGGCCCTGCTGGGCCCAGGTCGATCCGGAGCGGGTGAAGACCCAGGCCGCGCCCTTGCTGTGGTCGTCGTTCCAGCCGCCGATCAGCGCGGTGTCGCCACTGGCGGAGAGAGCCACGATCGTGCCGAACTTGCCGTTGCCGGCCTCGTCGTCGGGCGTGAGCTTGGGCCCCTGCTGGGTCCAGGTCGAGCCCGAGCGGGTGAAGACCCAGGCGGCGCCTTTGCCGCTGTAGTCCCGGTTGCCGCCGAGTAATTCGCTGTCGTCATTCCAACCGCCGATCAGGGCGGTGTTGCCGTCGGCGGAGAGGGTGACGTTCGTGCCGAACATCCCTTCGCCGTCCTCGTCGTCGGGGGTGAGCTTCGGTCCCTGCTGGGCCCAGGTCGAGCCCGAGCGGGTGAAGACCCACGCCGCGCCTTTCCAGCCGTCGTCGAGCCAGCCGCCGATCAACGCGGTCTTGCCGTCGCCGGAGAGCGCGACCGTGTACCCGAACCAGGCGTTATTGACCGCTCCCGTGCCGGTCAGCTTCCCACCCTGCTGGGTCCAGGTGGTGCCGGAGCGGGTGAAGATCCAGGCGGCGCCTTTGCGGAATTCGTTGCCGGGCGCTCCGATCAGGGCGGTGTTGCCGTCGGCGGAGAGAGCGACACTCGTGCCCAACCCGGCTCCGCTTTCGCTTTCGCTCCCGGCGGTCAACTTCGGTCCCTGCTGACTCCAGACCCCGCCCGATCGCGTGAACACCCACGCCGCGCCCTTCCTGCCGTCGTCGTTCCAGCCGCCGACCAGGGCCGTGTTGCCATCGGCGGAAAGGGCGACGAGGACGCCGAACTCGCTGTTGTCCTCTTCGCCGCCGGTGAGCTTCGATCCCTGCTGACTCCAGACCCCACCCGAACGCGTGAAGGCCCACGTCCCGCCGATCGCGGCGGCGTCCTCCGGCACACCGATCAGGGCGGTGTCGCCGTTGGCCGCAAGCGCCACGCTGGAGCCGAATTCGCCGGCTCCGCTCTCGCCGCTGCCGACGAGCTTCTCGCCCTGCTGGGTCCAGGTCGAACCCGAGCGCGTAAAGGCCCAAGCGGCGCCGACGTCGCTGTCGTCGCTGGGCCCGCCGACCAGCGCCGTGTCGCCATCGACCGAGAGGGCGACGCTGACGCCGAACCTGCCTTCCCCGGCCTCCCCCGTGCCGGTGAGCTTCGGGCCCTGCTCGGCCCAGGTACCGCCCGAGCGGGTGAAGGCCCAGGCGGCGCCGACGTCGTCATCGTCGCCTGGCCCGCCGATCAGCGCCGTGTCGCCGTCGCCCGAGAGCGCCACGCTGGTGCCGAATTCGCCTTCTCCACCGAGTTCGCCGGTGAGCTTTTCGCCCTGCTGGGTCCAGGTCGAACCCGAACGCGTGAAGGCCCAGGCGGCGCCCTCGTTGCCGTTGTCGCCCCAACCGCCGATCAGCGCCGTACCGCCGTCGGCTGAGAGCGCGACGCTTCTGCCGAATTCACCTGGCCCGGCCTCGTCCGTCCCGGTGAGCTTTCCGCCCTGCTGGGTCCAGGTCGAACCCGAACGCGTGAAGGCCCAGGCGGCGCCGACGTTACCGTCGTCGTGGGTCCCGCCGATCAGTGCCGTGTCGCCGTCGGCCGAGAGCGTGACGCTCTTGCCGAACCTCCCTTCTCCGGTCTCACCGGCGCCGGTGAGCTTTTCGCCCTGCTGGGCCCAGGTGGAGCCCGAACGCGTGAAGGCCCAGGCGGCGCCGACGTAGCCGTCGTCGGCCGGCGCGCCGATCAGCGCCGTGTCGCCGTCACCCGAGAGCGCCACGCTGGTGCCGAATTCACCTTCTCCGACGTGGGCGAATTCGCCTTCTCCGGCGTGCCCCGTACCGACGAGCTTTCCACCCTGCTGGGCCCAGGTGCCACCTGAGCGCACAAATACCCAAGCCCCCCCGGCGCCGATGCCGGTTTCACCGCCAGCGATCCCGTATCGCGCGCCGATCAGCGCCGTGTCGCCGTCGGCGGACAGCGCCACGGCATAGCCGAACCGGCCGCTGCCGACCGCGCCCGCGCCCGTGAGCTTTTTGCCCTGCTGGATCATCGGGTCGATCCGCAGCGGATAGGCCGCGCCACGATCCGCGACGCGAATCAGGACCTGTCCTTTCACCACCTCCAACCAGGAACGCAGCACCTGTCCGTGCGCGTCGGTTGCGACCAGGCCGCCGTAGCGGAGCGCGGCGCCCCCACCCGTGAACAGCACCGATCCGCCCCGCGGCCGCGCGGCGAGGTTGCCAGAGAGAGCCAGGGAAAGGGTCAGCGGCCCGGCGGCGGGACCGGGGCGAGCCGCCACGTCGAAGCCCTGCTCGATTCCGAGCGGGCCGTTCGCGTACCACTCCGTCAGCGCTCCGCGCGCGTAGTGGACACGGTTGGCGCTGGCGCGGGGCACAGCGGACCCGACCGGCCGAAGCGTGCTCCCATGCCCGTAGGCGGAGAGCGACATGCCGAGATGCGCGGTGCCGGAGGCAACGACGACGCCACGGCGCGAGAAGCGGGCATGAAGGTGCTGTTCAGGGTTGGCGGCCCGCAGGCCCTCGAGACGATAGGCCGGGGCGTCCTGTCCGAGCGATGCCGAGACCGGGCCCTGCGCGGCCAGCGGCAGACTTTCCAAACCGTGGCCAGTTGAGCCATGAGCGGTCGCGACCGGACCGGAGGTCTCGCTGGGCAGCATTCGAAGCACCGCCACGCATCCGACTGCCACGATCACGCCCGCAAGCAGGACCGCGATCCGGGGCCGCAGCCAACCGCTTCGTGCCGCCACGCCATGCCCGAGCGCAGGAAACCCTTGCACCGCGACTCCTGATCGCATCACCCGTCCCCCTCCGTTTCCCCACGAGCGACCTATACCGCTACGGGGATTCGAACCCCGGTTTCTGGCATGAGAAGCCAGCGTCCTAGTCCCCTAGACGATAGCGGCGAGGGACGGGCATTCTAGCGATTCCGTGTTTTGGGTTGCTTCTCGGGGGCGGCAACGGCGATCGGGGCGCAACCGGTAAATTGCCCTCTCCCCCGCGGCTGTGGCGGAACTGGTAGACGCGCACGGTTCAGGTCCGTGTGGGCGAGAGCCCGTGAAGGTTCGACTCCTTTCAGCCGCATCCCGGAGCTCAGCGGTGTCTCGGGGCCGCCGCGAGCTTGAGCACCACCGGCACGGTCGCCGTTTCCGGCTTGCCTCCCTTCGGCTCGAAGGTCACCGCGACCTTGACCCGGAGCTTGTGCTTCTCCCGGAGGATCGCGAGGGCCGCGGGCGTCGGCTTGAGGAGGAGCTTGACCGTGGCCTTCGCCCCGGCCCTGGCCCGCGTCGACCTGATCAGCTTCGCCGGCTTTCCCTTCGCCGCACCGGCGGTCGCGATCGGGGCGCCCTGGCCGTCCGCCTTCAGCAGCCCCGGTCCCGAGACCCGCACCGGCAGGACCGCGGTCCCGTTCCTCGGGTTCAGCTTCGCCTTGCCGAAGCTGAAGAGGTCGGCGCGCGAACCACCGGATCCGCCACCGCCGGGCTTCTTGCCCAGCGGCGGCAGCAGCCCCGGCGGCGCGCTTTCGACGGCGACGGCATCGACGCCGGCGTTGAGGGTTTCCTCGTGCGCCGCGACCGCGATCCGCAGGCGCACGGTCTGACCGGCGAAGGGAGTGAGGTCTGCCGTCAGCCTGGTCGGCCCCATTTCTTTCGGCGCTCCTTTCCTCGTCTGCAGGACCGTCAGCAGCACATCGGCGGGATCCACCGATTCGACCGGAGCCTCAGGTCGCATCACGTCGATCCGGAACTGCTGGTTCCTGGCGGCGCCGAGCACTTCGTCGTCCACCGAGAGGGTGTCCGGACTCGGCACCGCGATCGGTTCGTGCGAGGTGTAGAAGGCGAGCAGGCTGAGCCGGTGATCGAGACCCGCCGGGAGGCCGATGTCCTGATAGAGGACCAGGGTGTCCGGGTTGTACTCGTCGGTGATCGCGGCGAAGTCACCCTGCGGCGGAGCCGGCACGGAGCCCGCGACTTCCTTGCCCGAGATCGGCGGGTCCGCGCCTTCGTAGGCGAACCAGTCGCCCAGCCCCGTCGCCTGGGAGACGGTCCAACCACGCAGATCGCCGGTCTCGAAGCCTCCGTTGACCACCGTCGCAGCGGCCGCCAGGCCGGGTGCGAGCAATGCCACGGAGACCATCACCACGGCCGCGCACAGAACCGCCCCTCCAGCGCCACCCCGATCCTTCATCGCTGACTCCCCCTTAGTAGCTCGAAACCTCCCGAGCAAAGGCTAGCGGCAGCTCAGGCAGGCTGCTTGGCCGCGGACCCGGCGCGGGCGGCGGTTGCGGCGATCTCCTCGGCGAAGACCGGCCAGAGCTGGCGGGGGAGGTCGTGCCCCATGCCCTCGATCAGCTTCAGGCGGGCATTGGGGACGGCGCGGGCGGTGGCTTTGCCGCCGGCGGGGCGGACCAGCGGGTCGCTGGTGCCGTGGATGACCGTGGTCGGGGCCCGCACCCCGCGCAGTGCCCGGGTGCGGTCGCCGGAGGCGGTGATCGCGTGCAGCTGGCGCAGCACGCCGGCGGCGCTGTGGCCGCGGTCGTAGGAGCGGCCGGAGACCCGGCGCACCCGCTCCTCGTCGAAGGGGTAGCCGGGGGAACCGATCACCGTGAAGGTCTTGACCGCGCGCTCGATCGCGGCGTCGCGGCCCTTCGGCGGCCGGCCGAGCAGGACCGCCATCGCCTTGCGGCTCGGCAGCCCGGTCCAGCGGCTGCCGGTGTTGGACATGATCGAGACCATCGAGCGCACCCGCTCGGCGTACTCGATCGCCAGCGTCTGCACGATCATCCCGCCCATCGAGGCGCCGACGACGTGGGCCGACTCGATCTCGAGATGGTCCATCAGACCCACCGTGTCGGCCGCCATGTCGCGCAGCAGGTAGGGAGCGCTGGCGCGGCGGCCGCTCATCATGTCGAGGCGGCGCGGCACCCCGGCCGAGGTGATCTTGGTCGAGCGGCCGATGTCGCGGTTGTCGAAGCGGACGACGCGGAAGCCGCGCTCGACCAGGAGGCCGCAGAAGCCCTCGTCCCAGGCCAGCATCTGCGTCGCCAGGCCCATGACCAGGAGCAGCGGCTCGCCGTCGGGGTCGCCCATCTCCTGGAAGCAGAGCTCGATCCCGTTGGCGGGGGCGATCTGTTCGTCGCCGAATGCGTGCATCCGCGAAGCTTAGGGGGATGCGGACGGCGATCGTCTCCGACCTCCACCTCGGCGCCGCCAGCGGCGAGGACGTGCTGCGCGATCCGGCGGTGCGGCGCCTGCTGCTGGAGGAGATCGGCGAGGCCGATCGCGTCGTCCTGCTCGGCGACGTGGTCGAGCTGCGCGACCTGGCGCTCGGCGTCGCCCTCGACTCGGCCCGCCCCTTCTTCGCGGAGCTCGGGGAGACGCTGGGCGAGCGCGAAGTGACGATCGTCCCCGGCAACCACGACTACCGGCTGGCCGAGCCGCTGCTGGACCGGCTCTCGCTCGCCGGCGCCTCCGGGCTCGGGCTCGAGCACCACGACGAGCGCCCCGGCGACGGCGCCGGCGCCACGATCGACGACTGGCTCGGCCCGGCGAGCCTGCGGATCTCCTATCCCGGCCTCTGGTTGCGCGACGACGTCTACGTCACCCACGGCCACTACATGGATGCCCACCTCTCGCTGCCGCGGGCCGAGTGTCTCGCCGTCGCCACCCTGATCCGCCTCTCCGGGCAGCTGCCGGACCCGGCCACCGCGGCCGACTACGAGCGGGTGCTGCGGCCGATCTACGGCTTCAGCTTCGGCGTCGCCCAGGCGAGAGCGCGGGTCGGCCGTCCCCGCCCCCACCCCTCCGAAGCCGCCTGGAAGGCGCTCGCCGGCGAGAACGGCAGCGACGGCGGCGCCAGGAAGCGGCTGCGCGCCGCCTCGGTTCGCAACGCCTTCCCGGCCGGGATCTGGGCGATCAACCGCCTGCTCGGATCGGAGTTCAGCGCCGACATCTCCGCCGCCGAGATCTTCCGCGCCGGCGTCCTCGCCGCGACCGAGCTGGCAACCCGCCTCGGGGTCGACGGCGCCCACGTGATCACCGGCCACAGCCACCGCGGCGGCCCCACCGCCGACGAAGCGTCCTGGCCCCTCGCCGCCGGCGGCCAGCTGCACAACACCGGCAGCTGGGTCTTCGCCACCGCCTTCCACAACCCCGGCACCCCGCCCAGCCCCTACTGGCCCGGGACCGTCACCTGGGTCGAGGACACCGGCCCCCCTCGACGCAAACAGCTCCTGCTCGACCACTCCCACGGCGACATGCTCGACGTCCTGGAGCGACTGGCCGGTCAGAGGGCTCAGGGGTAAGGCTCGCCGGAGCCTCCCCGCTGTTGCTCCGCCGAGCCTTACCCCTGAGCCCTCACTCCAACCAATCGGCGATGACCGTCCCGATCTCGGGCCCGGCGTCCTCCTGCAGGAAATGCGACGCGTCGGCGATCGGCCGCGGCGCCGGCAGGTTGAGCTCACTGGAGACGCGCTCGCCCACCGAGAAGGGCAGGATCGGGTCGGAGTCGGCCCAGAGCACGAGCGCCGGCCGGTCGTCCTCGCGGAGGCCGTCGGCGACGCGTTTGCCCTCGGCCGCGCCGACCGCGTCGGGGGTGGTCGGCAGGATCAGCGGGAAGGCGCGGGCGCCGGCCTTCGAGGGCCCGTCTATATAAGGAGCGTCGTAGGCGGCGGCGACCTCGTCACCCGGGTCGTTCTTACAGCCGCCGCGGACCAGCGTCCCGACCGGCACGTCCTCGTTGTCGCGGACGAAGTCGCGGAAGGCGAACCAGGCGTCGCTCATGCGCTGATGACCGGTGAAGGGACCGGTCTCCATGATCACGATGCGGGAGATGCGGTCGGCGTGCTCGACCGCCAGCCGCAGCCCGATCGGCCCGCCCCAGTCGTGGACGACGACGGTGGCCTCGCGCAGGTCGAGTTCCTCCAGCAGCAGCGCCATCAGCTCGACGTGGCGGTCGTAGGTGTACCAGCCGAGGTCGGTGGGCTTGTCGGAGCGGCCGAAGCCGGCGTAGTCCGGCGCGATGCAGCGGTGGCCGGCGTCGCGGACCGGCGGGATCACCTTGCGCCAGAGGAACGACCAGGTCGGCTCGCCGTGGAAGAAGACGACCGGCCGGCCCTCCCCCTCGTCGAGATGGGCGAGGCGGAGCCCGTCGACCTCGCGGTAGCGCGACTCGAACGGGTAGTCCGGCAGGCCCTCCAGCAGCTCGTCCGGCGTGCGTACGGCGTCAACGCTCATCTCGCTCCTCCCGTAGATCCCACTCCCAGTGGGGCGCAAGCCTAAACGGGCAAATTCAGATCGAGATTCCCTACTTTGTTAATCGACTTTATGCTACGGTCCGCAACTTCATTCAGCAGTAAGTCAGTCGAAATAGGAAGGAACCATTTATGCGGAACGCTCGCAATGCCCGGCGGCGCGGCGTGAAACTCGGCCTCCCGGTCGCGCTTCTCGCCCTGCTCATCGCCGTTTTCGCCGCTGGCTGCGGTAGCAGCAGCGACAGCTCTGACTCCACCTCCGGCGGTTCCGGAGATGGCGGCAGCCTCAATGTGGTCGGCTACTCCACCCCGGAATCCGTCTACCAGGAAGCCCTCGAGCCCGGATTCGAAGCGACCCCGGAGGGATCGGGCGTCAGCTTCAGCAACTCCTTCGGTGCCTCGGGAGACCAGAGCCGCGCGGTAGTGGCCGGGCAGCCGGCGTCCGTCGTCCACTTCGCCCAGGCCGGCGACATGGAACGACTGGTCGAAGAAGGCGGCCTCGTCGCCAAAGACTGGGACAAGCAGAAATACGGTGGCATCGCCCAGGACTCGGTCGTCGTCATCACCGTCCGCAAGGGCAACCCCGACGGGATCAAGACCCTCGACGACGTGCTGACCAAGGACGTCGACGTGGTGACTCCGAACCCGTTCAGCTCCGGCGCCGCGCGCTGGAACATCATGGCCGTCTACGGCAACGCGATCAACGAGGGCAAATCTCCCGACCAAGCGCTGGCCGACGTCAAGACCCTGCTGGAAAAGGCAGTCGCACAGCCGGGCAGCGCCCGCGACGCGCTCGCCGCCTTCACCCAGGGCGAGGGCGACGTGCTCCTCGGTTATGAGAACGAGGCGATCAAGGCCGTCGACGAGGGCGAAGACGTCGAATACGTCGTCCCGCCCAGCACGATCCTGATCGAAACCCCGATCGCGGTCACCACGGATGCTCCCGAGCCCGCGGCTCAGGACTTCCTCAACTACATCTGGTCCGACGCCGGCCAGGAACTGTGGGCTGAAAACGGCTACCGGCCGGTAAACCCGAAGCTGGTCGACCCGAAGCAGTTCCCGACCCCGAAGGACCTGTTCAAGATCAGCCAGTTCGGTGGCTGGAGCAAGGTCAACGACGACTTCTTCGACGACGAAACCGGTTCCGTCGCGAAGATCGAGGGAGAACTCGGCGTTTCCACCGCCGGCTAGCGATGGAGGCACACGCCGCAAGCAGTTCCGCAGCAACCCCCCGGGCAGGCATCCGCCTGCCCGGGGTCGGCGCCGGCCTCGGCCGCGGCGCGGTCGTGCTCTACCTGAGCCTGATCGTGCTGCTGCCGCTCGCCGCCGTCGTCAACCAGTCGCTGGAAGGTGGCATCGACGCCTTCTGGAGCGCGGTCACCTCGCCTCAGGCGGTCGCCTCGCTGAAGCTGACCGTGATCTGCTCGCTGATCGTGGTCGTGATCAACGCGATCTTCGGCACGATCATCGCCTGGATCCTGGTCCGCGACGAATTCCCCGGCAAGGCCGCGGTCAACGCCGTCATCGACCTCCCGTTTGCACTGCCGACGATCGTCGCCAGCCTCACCTTGCTGGCGCTCTACGGGCACGACAGCCCGTTCGGAATCGACATCGCCTTCACCCGCACGGCGATCGTCGTCGCCCTCCTGTTCGTCACCCTGCCCTTCGTCGTCCGCGCGGTGCAACCGCTGCTGCTGGAGATGGACCGTGAGATGGAGGCCGCCGCGGCCTCGCTCGGCGCCGGCGGCCTGACGATCTTCCGCCGCATCATCTTCCCCAACCTCGTACCCGGCCTGGCGGCCGGAGTGGCGCTCGCCTTTGCCCGCGCGCTCGGCGAGTACGGCTCTGTCCTGCTCTTCGCCGGCGGCCTGCCCGAAACCCAGGTCTCCTCGGTGTTCATCCGCAGCCAGATCGAGTCCGGGAATGACCTCGGCGCCTCGGCCGTCTCCGTCGTGCTGCTGCTCGCTTCGCTGCTGTTGCTGGCCAGCGTCACCCTGATCCAGCGCTGGGGCAGCCGCCACGAAAGGGACGGTGACGGCGGCGGTCTGACGACGATGCCGATGAGCGGCGACGTCGTCACCAAGAAGGAGGCTGACGATGAGTAGCTCGACCGCCAGCCGTTGGGGCCTGCGCACGCTCGGGCTCGGCTACCTCGCGCTGCTGCTACTCGCCCCGCTCGTCCTGATCTTCTTCAAGACCTTCGAAGACGGCATCTCCCCGCCGCTCGACGCGATCACCTCCCCCGACGGCCTGCACGCACTGAAGCTGACCCTGATCATGGTCGCGATCGCGGTCCCGATCAACACGATCTTCGGGATCGGTTGCGCGCTGCTCCTGGTCCGCCACAAGTGGAAGGGCAACGGGGTAATCGACGCCGTGATCAACCTCCCGTTCGCGATCTCACCGATCGTGATCGGGCTCTCGCTCTTCCTCCTCTATGGGACCGACGGCTGGTTCGGCCCGGCGCTGGCCGACCTCGGCTTCGAAGTCCTCTTCTCGGTCCCCGGCATGGTCCTGGCCAGCATCTTCGTCTCGCTTCCGTTCGTGGTTCGCGAGACGGTGCCGGTGCTGCAAGAGATCGGCACCGACCAGGAGCAGGCCGCCTCGACCCTCGGTGCCAACGCCTGGCAGACCTTCTGGCGGATCACCTTGCCGGCGATCCGCTGGGGCGTCGCCTACGGCGTGGTCCTCACCACCGCCCGTGTGCTCGGCGAGTTCGGCGCCGTGACGATCGTCTCCGGCTCGATCAACGGCAAGACCCAGACCCTGCCGCTGTTCGTCGAGAAGCAGTTCGCGAACTTCCAGCTGCCCGGCGCCTACGGCGCCTCCCTGGTCCTGGCGCTACTGGCCCTGACCACCCTGCTCGCCATGAACCTACTCAAACGAAAGGAGGCCTGATGGGAATCACAGTCGAGGGAGCAAACAAGCGCTTCGGTGACTTTCAGGCTCTCAAGGATGTTTCGATATCGGTCCCAGATGGCTCGCTGACCGCCCTGCTCGGCCCCAGTGGAAGCGGCAAGTCGACGCTGCTGCGGGCGATCGCCGGGCTCGAGGATCTCGACTCGGGGCGGGTGATGATCAACAACGAGGACGCGACCACGAAACCGGCGCAGAAGCGCGGCGTCGGCTTCGTCTTCCAGCACTACGCCGCCTTCAAGCACATGACCGTGTTCGAAAACGTCGGCTTCGGGCTGAAGATCCGCAAGTGGAAGAAGCCGGAGATCTCCGACCGCGTGCACGAGCTGCTGCGGCTGGTCCAGCTCGACGGCCTCGCCGGCCGCTTCCCCTCCCAGCTCTCCGGCGGCCAGCGCCAGCGCATGGCCCTGGCCCGGGCCCTGGCCGTGCAGCCGCAGGTGCTGCTGCTCGACGAGCCCTTCGGGGCGCTCGACGCCAAGGTCCGCAAAGACCTGCGCACCTGGCTGCGCCATCTCCACGAGGAGATGCACGTGACGACGATCTTCGTCACCCACGACCAGGAGGAGGCGATGGACGTGGCCGAGCAGCTGGTGGTAATGAACAACGGCCAGGTCGAGCAGTCCGGCAGCGCCGACGACCTCTACGAGAACCCCGCCAACGAGTTCGTGATGAGCTTCGTCGGCGAGGTCAACCGCCTCGGCGACAGCTTCGTGCGGCCGCACGACATGGAAGTCGTGCTGGACGCCGACGAGCGCACCGAGGAGGGCATGGTGCAGCGGATCGTCGCCCTCGGCTTCGAGATCCGGGTCGAGTTCGTGCTCGCCGACGGAACTGAGATCTGGGCCCAGCTGACCCGGCCGGAGCTGCAGCGGCTGGAGCTGGAAGAGGGGCAGATCGCCTATCTGCGCCCGGCCCAGGCAAAGAGCTTCAACGGTTCGTCCCCGTCCGAGACCATTGGGGCCTCGACTCCCCACGGCTCACCCGACGAGGGCGACGCGGAGAAACCCGCAGCCGTCTGAAGAGGCGACGGAGCGGGGCGCGCTTTTTGCCGGGTAGCGCCCCGCTCCACCTCGCCGCACCGGCGATTCTCCTCCCCGGGCCGGACCTCCGCTCCCCCGGCTCCGACTTTTTTCGTCCTTTCTCTTCTCGTTCTGCTATTGTTGACTTAGTTACTCAACTAAGTAGAGAAAGGGGCCAGGATGAGCAAGCGAGTGCAGAACACGACCTTCATCTCCAGGGGCCGGATCACCGGCCTGGTCCGGGACGAGACGCCGGCCGGCCTGGGGCAGAACCGCACCACCCGCAGCGCCAACCGCGAGTCGGTCCAGTCGGCCGCCGACGAGGCGCTCTTCTACCGGGCCCGCCTGATCCTCGGCGACGCCCTCCCCCGCCCCAACCGCTGAGCGGTCGGGGCTCCGGGCCCTACCGGTTCCGCGGTTCCCAACCCACGAAATCCGAGGGAAAGGAACCGCGGAACCTGTTCAAGGCAACCGGCCGACAGTCCGCGGTTCCCTAACCACCAAAGAGGTGGGAAAGGAACCGCGGAACTCTTGGGCCGCGGGGCAACGGGCCCGCGGCCGCTGGCTGCCTTATTTAGTGGTGGTGGTCGGCGTCGTTTCGACCGCTTCTTCGGGCTGCGGGGTGGCCTGGACCGCCAGGTTCCACCCTTTCAGCGTGAAGGTCACGTTTTTGGCGCCGGCGTACTGGACCGCCACCGTGTGCCCGCCCTTGGCGAGGACGGTCGTGATGGTCGCCGTGCCGACGATCGGCACCGGCGTCGGCGTCGCCGCCGTCGAGGGGACCAGGTTGACTTTGCTGGCCACCTGGCCGTCGACGAGGATCGAGACCGGGCAGGCCTGGTCGGGACCCGGTTTGGCCGCCGTGCAGGTCGCGTTGCCGGAGAACGTGATCACGGCCGAGCTGACTTTGGCCGGGGTCGCGAACGAGGTGAACGCGGTCGGGATGTAGCCGGCAGTCGGCGACGAGATCGGCCCGAACGTGGCGGTGCCGGCGGCAATGCCGACGACCGAGGGCTGCGGGACCGCGGACTTGGCGACGTACAGGTTCGAGGCCGCCTTTTTCCGCAGGTACAGCGTCGACGCCTTCTTGTTGCTGACGTAGGTGGCCGCCGCCTTCTTGGCCGTCAGGAACGACTCGGCTTTCTTGGCCAGCGATGGCGTCACCGTCACCGCCAGCGCGACCACGGCCGCCACCGCGACAACAGTCGCCGCGCGGGGGGACGAAATCCTTCTCTTCAACAATTGAACCTCCATTTCGGGGGCCTTGCCGGAGGTCCGTCTGCTCCTGCCGGGCGGCCTTTCTTTACTAAGTGAGTCAATAAACTACAGAAACTGCTAGCTTAAGGCCATCAAGTTGGTCAACAAAGTCTTGTTAACCCCAGAAGGAAGGAAGCGCATCTGATGAGAATCAAGAGCCTCGCCATTGCGGTCATCGCCCTCGCAGGGCTTGCCGCACCGGCGTCGGCCGGAGCCGTAACCCTGATCGGGTCGGGATCCGTAGCCGCCCAGCCCGTGCTGCAGGCGCTGTTCGCCACCTACACGAAGCAGGTCAACCACAAGGTCCACTTCGTGTACACGGCCAACGGCGGCAACGCTGGCGTCAAAGACGTCCAGAACGGCACCAGCCAGTTCGCAGGCCAGGCCCGCACCCCCCTCCCCAGCGACGCGGGCACGACCTACATCAAGGCGTTCATGGACGGGCTCTGCCTGGACGTCAACTCGAAGAACAAGCTCAGCAACATCTCGGTCCAGCAGGCCCACGACATCTACCGCGGCCTGCTGACCAACTGGAACCAGATCCCCGGCTCCGGCTTGGAAACCACGATCGACCCGGTTGGCCGCGACACCAACGGAGGGACCTACAACTTCTTCCTCCAGGCCGTCCTCAACAACGAAGCGCCGGCGACCAACGTCAACGCGCTGACCGCCGACGGCCTCGTCGTCAACGCGGTCAAGCAGGACGACAACGCGATCGGCTACGCCGGTCTCGCCTGGCAGGGCAGCAAGAAGCTGAAGGCCCTGAAGGTCAACGGCGTCCCCTGCATCCCGAGCAAGATCAGCGTCGAGCCGCTCAAGTACCCGCTCTCGCGCTACCTGTTCCTGGTGCTCCCGGGCGACGGCAGCACCAGCCCCCCGGCCCTGACCAAATTCATCGACTGGATGCGGCTCAGCCCGCTGGCCGGTGAAGTGATCAGCAAGGCCGGCGGCGTCCCGGCGTTCAACAAGAAGAAATAGCTAGTTGAACGAGGAGTACCCCCCGGAGTACGGCCCGAAATGGTCGGATCAGCGCGTCGAGCGGATGCTCGGCGTGCTGGTCTGCACCGTCGTCGGGCTGCTGTTGGCGATGATCGTCACCGTCGTCGTCCACGGCTGGCCGTCGTTCTCCCATAACGGCCTCTCCTGGTTCGGTGCCGGCGGCGACGTCGACGACCAGCTCAACGCGATCTCCCTCTCCGGCCAGGCCGGCGCCGAATACATCTACACCTTCCACGCCTGGCCGCTGATCTGGAGCACGATCCTGATCACCGGCGGCGCCGTCCTCATCGCCCTCTTCTCCGCCCTCTTCGTCGCCGTCTTCATCGTCGAGTTCGCGCCGGAGTGGATGAGCAACATCCTGCAGCCGGTCGTCCGCTTCCTGGCCAGCGTGCCCTCGGTGATCTACGGCCTGATCGGGGTCGTCGTCCTCGTCCCCTTCATCGGCAACAACCTCGTCACCGAGCCGCAGAAGGCCTCGGTCGCCGGCGTCATCTCGCTCACCGGCTACAGCCTGCTGGCCGCGATCACGGTGCTGACGGTGATGATCGCGCCGCTGATGGTCTCGATCTTCAGCGACGGCCTGCGCTCGGTCAAACCGGGCTGGGTCGAGGGCTCGCTGGCGCTCGGCGTCAACCGCTGGCGCACGACCTGGAAAATCGTCGTCCGCACCGCCCGTCCGGCGATCGTCGCCGGCACCGTGCTGGCGGTGGCGCGGGCGATCGGCGAGGCGGTGATGCTGGCGATGATCTCCGGCTCGGTCGGCTTCTCGCCGAACCCGGCCGACGGTCTGATCTTCATCTACGAGCCCTCGCGGCCGCTGGCGCCGACGATCGTCAAGAACATCGACCAGCTGAGCTCGCCGCCGTCGAACGCGACCCTGTTCGCGATCGCCTCGGTGCTGCTCTTCTCGGCCGCCTTCCTCTCCCTCACCGGCTGGGTGGCGCGGCGCTCGATGCGGAAATACGGAGCCGCCTGATGGATTCCCCGGTCGCGCCGCCGCCGGTCCTGCCGCCGCCGGCGACGAACCCGCCGCGCCCGAGCAAGGACGCCGTCGAGGGCAGCTCCACCTGGGCGCTGGTCGACCGCATCGGCCTGGCGATCTGCTGGGCGCTGGGGCTGCTCTTCTGCGCGATCGCGGTCGCGATCGTCGTCTACCTCTTCATCCAGGGGATCACCTACCTGAAGCCCTCGATGCTGGTCACCCCGGCCGCCTCCGGCTTCAGCCAGAGCGAAACCGGCGGCTTCTCCGACGCCCTCTTCGGGACCATGATCGTGGCCACGATGGGGATCTCGATCGCGCTCCCGGCCGGGGTCGCGATCGCGGTCTGGCTGGTCGAGTACGGGCGGCCGACGGCGCTGGCGCGGATCACCGAATCGACGATCGAGGCGATCGCCGGCATCCCCTCGATCGTGCTCGCCCTGTTCGGGACCGTGATCTTCTCCAACGCCGCGCTCGGCTTCCTCAGCCGCAGCACCGAGGGCATCGTCTTCGGCCGCTCCTTCTTCGCCGCCTCGGCGATGCTCTCGCTGGTGGCGCTGCCGCTGATCGTCGCCAGCACCCGCGAGGGGCTGAACTCGATCCCGCGCCACGTGCGCGAGGCCTCCTACGCGGTCGGCAAGACCAAGGCGGCGACGACGCGGCGGATCCTCCTGCCCGCGGCCCGGCCCCAGGTCGCGACCGGGGCGATGCTCGGCCTCGGCCGCATCATCGGCGACACCGCGATCATCGTCGTCCTGCTCGGGGCGACCCAGAACTTCGCCCCGGTCGAAGGCGTCGGCTTCCCGCTCAACTACCTGCGCGGGGCCGGCACCACCCTCACCAACTTCGTCTACGAGGCCTCCCCCACCGGCAACCTCAACCAGCCCGAGAAAGCCTATGCGGCGGCTTTTGTACTCTTGTTGATGGTCTTAGTCTTAAATGGCGCCGTCGACGTCATCCACCGCCGCGCGAGAAAGGTTGGAACGTGGAGTTCCTGACTACCCCACCGCCGCCGATCCGGCGGCTCGAGCTTGACGATCCCGCCGCGGCCCAGGAGGTCGCGGCCCCGGCACGGCCCGAGAACGGCGCCCACGCGGCCCCCGGCGGCTTCACCGGCGCCCGCCGCTCGATCGGTGCCCCCCAGTTCTCGATCCGGCGCATGGAGATCGACGAGGTCTCCGTCTTCTACGGCGCCAAAGAGGCGGTCAAAGGCGTCAGCCTGCCGGTCCGCCAGGGCGAGGTGCTGTCGCTGATCGGGCCCTCGGGCTGCGGCAAGACGACCCTGCTGCGCTCGCTCAACCGCCTCACCGAGCTGACCAGCACGGCGACCCTCAAAGGCCGCATCCTGCTCGACGACGTCGACATCAAGCAGATCGAGCCGACCCTGCTGCGGCGGCGGGTGACGATGGTCTTCCAGCAGCCGAACCCGTTCCCGATGAGCGTCTTCGACAACATCGGCTACGTCCTGCGCGAGCAGGGCTCGCGGCGCGCGCGCAAGAAGCAGCTGGAGGCGAAAGTGCACAGCGCCCTCGATCGCGCCGGGCTCTTCGAGGAGGTCAAGGACAACCTCGACCACCCGGCCCTGAAGCTCTCCGGCGGCCAGCAGCAGCGGCTCTGCATCGCCCGCGCTCTCGCCGCCGAACCGGAGGTGTTGCTGCTCGACGAGCCCTGCTCGGCGCTCGACCCGCAGTCGACCCAGGTGATCGAGGACCTGATCGTGAAGCTGCGCGACGACGTCGCCGTGGTGATCGTCACCCACAACCTGCAGCAGGCCTACCGGATCGCCGACCACGTCGCCTTCATGTACCTGGGCGACCTGGTCGAGTACAGCAGCGCCACCGCCCTCTTCGGCTCGCCGCGCGAGAAACGGACCCAGGAGTACGTCAGCGGTGCCTTCGGTTAGCCCCAAGCTCACCCGCCTCGGCGCCCTCGGGGCCTGCGCCGCGCTGCTCGCGTGCACCGCCGCCGGCTGCTCGACCACGCAGGAAAAGGCCGAACGCCAGCAGGCTCAGTCGAAGCACATCCTCGAGGCGCGGGCCGAGCGCCAGAAGCAGAAGAAGAAGCACGGCAAGGGCCAACCCGGCAAGCAGGACGAGAAGGGGAACCAGTGACGACGACCGAGCAGGACACGAAACCGACCATCTCCGTACTGCAGGGGACCTACGAGCCCTGCGAGGAGTGCGGCGCCCCACTCGACCCGCAGCAGCGCTACTGCGTCAACTGCGCGGCGCGCCGCGGCAACGGCGCCAACCCGGCCTCGCGCTACTTCGCGGCGATGAGCAAGAAAGCGCGGCGGCCACTGGGCCGGCCGCCGGCCAAATCGAGCCCGGGCAGCCGCGCCGCCGCGGTCGCCTTCTTCGCCCTGCTGCCGGTCGCGGTCGGGCTCGGCGTCGTCGTCGGCCGCGGCGACTCCGGCGGCGGCGACAACGAGGCGCTGCTGCAGGCGCTGCGCCAGCAGGAAGCCGCGACGGCCACGAACACGGCTGGGGCAACCGCCGCGGCGACGCCCGCCGCCAAGAAAAAAGTGAGCAAAGCCGAGAAGAAGGCGGAGAAGAACGGCGGCAAAGTCGTCGCCAAGACCGCCAACGGCGACGTCCACCAGGTCGCCGGCTTCAAAGCCAGCCAGGAGAAGACCGAAGCCGACACCAAGGTCGTCGAAGAAAACCCCGAACAGACGGGCGACAATTACATCAAAGCCCAGCAGAACCTTCCCGACGTGACCGTGATCGGCGGCGAACCGGGCGCGGCGCCGGCGCCGACCAGCGGGGTGGAACCGTGAGCCGCCTCAGCGGGATCACCCGCAAGCCGGTCGAGCTGCTGCGGCGCCCGGCCGCCAAGGCGAGCCAGAAAGCAGCGCCGAAAGCCGCGGTCAAACCTGGCGATGGCAACGAGGCGGCAAAACCGGAGGAGAGCGCCGAGCTGCTGGCTCAGCGCGACCGGCTGCTGGAGAAGTTCACGGTGATGCAGGCCGACCTCGGCGGCGCCTTCTACGAGATGGCGATCCGCGACCACGTCCGCCTCGACGTCCTCACCCGCAAAGCGGCGGAGCTGCAGCGGGTCGACGCCGAGCTGCTCGCGGTCGAGCGCGTGCTCGAGCTCGAGCGCGCCGACGCTGCCGGCCTCTGCCCCGGCTGCGGCGCCCCCTACGGCCACGCGGTCCGCTTCTGCGCCCAGTGCGGCCACGCGCTGGTGCCGACCGAGGCCGGCAAATGAAGGCGGCTGCCGCGAAGCTCTACAAGCAGGCCGCCGCGGCGGCGGGCTCGCTGAGCGGAAAACGCTTCAACCTGCTCGTCGCCACCTCGCTGGTCGCCACCGCGGCGATCGTCGCGGCGGCGATGACCACGACCAACAACAGCGGCCCGCTGGCGGCACTGCTCGGCCGCAGCCTCGCCGCCGACAAGACGCCGATCGCCGGCGCCCCCACGCCCAGCCCCGAATCATCGGCGAGCCCTAGCGGCGGCGCCCCCTCCCCCGCGCCCGAACCGGCCTCCTCCTCTTCCGCTCCCCTCCCGTCGCCGGAAGCCGCGCCGGAACCTGAACCGGCCCCCGAACCGGAACCGGAACCGACCCCGACCACGCCCGCGGTGCCCGCCCCCCAAGCGGGCCAGGTCAAGCACGTCTTCGTCGTCTCCCTCGCCAGCTCCGGCTACGACGCCGCCTTCGGCGCGACCCCGCAGATGCCCTACCTGGCGGGAACCCTGCGCCCGCAGGGCGACCTGCTCAGCGGCTACACGCTGCTCGACACGGCGGCGCTGCCGAACTCGATCGCGGCCGTCGGCGGCCAGCCCCCGACGGCGGAGACGAAGGCCGACTGCCCGGACTACGGCAAATGCGTCTATCCGGCCGAAACCCTGACCCTGGCCGACCAGCTCGGGCTCGCCAAGTTCAGCTGGCGCGCCTACATGGAGGGCATGGCCAACCCGGAAACCGGCGCTCCCGACAACTGCGTCTACCCGCAGCCCGGGGCACCGCCGGCGACGACCACCGGCGGCTACTCGGCCACGCTCAACCCGTTCGTCTACTTCCACTCGCTGCTCGACCTCGGCGACTGCTCGGCCAACGACGTGCCCCTGACTCAGCTCGAAAAGGACCTGAAGACGGCGAAGTCGACGCCCAGCTACTCCTACATCTCACCCAACCTCTGCAACGCCGGAGTCACTGGCCAGTGCGCCCCGGGCAGCCCCGAAGGCGCCGCCAGCGCCGACGCCTTCCTCGCCACCCTGGTACCGAAGATCCTCGCCTCGCCCGCCTACAAGGCGGACGGGCTGCTGGTCGTCAGCTTCGGCCAGGCGAACCCGGCGCCGCTCGATCCCGCCACCGGGGCGCCGGTCGCCACCACCGCGGACCCGAAGAAAGTCGGCGCCCTGCTGGTCTCCCAGTTCCTCTCCCCGGGCTCCACCGACGCCGTCGCCTACGACCCCTACTCGCTGCTGGCCTCGACCGAGGACCTGTTCGGCCTCTCCCGCCTGGAAAAGGCCAAGGGCGCCAAGGTGAAGTCGTTCGCCCCGGCGCTGCTGGGCACCAACGGCGGCGATTAGCTCCGCCCCGAGGCGGCCAGGCCACGTTTCTGAGAGGCTGAGCCCATGCACGCGCCAGAGCCGGCCGGAGAGCCGATAACCGCCGCCGGGATCGAGGACCTCAAAACGGAGCTCGCTCAGCTCGAAGGGCCCGCCCGCCAGGAGATGGCGGCGCGGATCAAGGTCGCCCGCGAGGAGGGCGACCTCAAGGAGAACGCCGAGTATCACGTCGCCAAAGAGGATCAGGCGCACCTGGAGACGCGGATCAAGCGGCTGCAGGAGCGCCTCCACAACGCCGTCGTGGTCGAGGTCGACGCCAGCGCCGCCGACGCCTTCGCCTTCGGGCTGACCGCCGAAGTCAGCGACGAGGGCAGCGGCAAGACCAACGTCTGGACCCTGGTCGGCTCGACCGAGGCCAACCTCGCCGAAGGCCGGCTCTCGGCCGAGTCGCCGATCGGGAAAGCGCTGATGGACACCAAGGTCGGCGCCACGGTCGAGGTCGAGACGCCGCGCGGGACAAAAGCCTTCAAGGTCCTCAAGCTCGTCTCCTGAGCGGGTGAGCCGGTGCTGAGGCTGCGCGCATCGGTCGAAACCGGGCGGGCCGCGCCGTTCGGCGACCGGATGCGAGAGCTGGACGGGGTGCGGCGGGTGGTCAGCCAGCCCGACGAGGCCGGCGGGGCCAGCGCGGTGGTCTTCGTCGCCGACGTCGAGCCCGCCGCCGCCGACCGCCTGGTCGAGGCGATCGCCGAGCTCGGGATCGGCATCGACGACTACCTGCTGACCCGGGTCGAAGTCGTCGCCCCGCAGCAGCGCCACCTCGGCGGCGACAGCGGCATCGAAGGCTTCGCCTGGGTCGAGGTGATGGGACAGGCGCGGGCCAACTCGCGCCCGCTCGCCCGCTACCTGGCGCTGATCAACGTCGCCGCCGTGATCGCCGCCCTCGGCGTCATCACCAGCAGCTCGATCCTGATCGTCGGTGCGATGGCGGTCAGCCCCGACCTGCTGCCGATCTGCGCCACCTGCGTCGGCCTGGTCGGCCGCCGCCGCGGGCTCGCCCAGCGCTCCTTCGTCACCCTCGCCCTGGGCCTGACCCTGGTCGTGGTCACCGCCGCGGTGCTGGCGGCGGCGCTGAAGGGAGCCGACCTGCTGCCGGCCGGGTTCACGGTCGAGGACAGCAGCCTCAGCACGCTCGCCAAGACCGACTACTCGACCGTGCTGATCGCCCTCGCCGCCGGGATCGCGGCGATGCTCTCCTTCGAGACCCGGGCCAGCGCCGCGGTCGGCGTGGCGATCTCGGTGACGACGATCCCGGCCTCGGCCTATCTAGGCGTGGCGCTCGGCGCCGGCGGCGCCGGCCAGGCTCTCGGCGCCCTCGTCGTGCTGCTGATCAATGTCTCCCTGCTGATCCTCTCCGGCAGCATGACCCTGGTCGTCCAGCGCTGGCTGACCCGACGCGCCGGCGTCAAGGTCTAGCGGCGGCCGCGACCACGGGGCCGGCTCCGGGCGGCGCTCGTCGTAGATCACGTCGGTGCCGCTGAAGCGGTCTTCCCAGGCCCGGCGCCGCTCGCGGAAGACGATGCCGAGGAAGCCGATGCCGAAGGTGGCGACGGAGAGGCCGAGGCCGACCAGGCGCTTCAGCGAGCGCCGCAGCGGCAGCCGCCCGAGGTCGAGCCTGATGCCGACGAAGCGCATCCCCGGCGTCTGCCCCGCCAGCGACCAGAAGCCGACCAGGTAGAGGGAGCCGAGCGAGAGCCAGGTGGTCGAGCCGATCGCGATCGCGAAGTTGGAGGCACCTTCACCGCTGCCGCCGAAGGCGTTGTCGACGAGGCTGGCGATGGCGACGATCGCGGTGAAGGCGAGGTTGACGAAGACGCCGTCGATGACAAAGGCCAGGGCGCGGCTGACAGCGCCTGCGTGATCGCTGGCGACGGCGCGGCGGCGGCGGAAGAAGAGCCGCCGCACGACGCGCTCGAAGCTGTCGTCGAGGCGCCGGGTCAGCTTGCCGATCGTACGGCCGATGTCCTCGAGCAGGCCGGCGCCCTGGGCGCTGATCGCGGCCCGCACCTCCGGCGCCTCGGCGATCCGCTCGACCAGCTGCTGGGCCTCGTCGCTGGCCAGCAGCCGGCGCCAGACCTCGTCGACCAGTTCGCTGTCCATCGCCTCCAGCAGGGCTTTCTTGACCGCCTCGCTCTCCAGCGCGCCTTGCACCGCCTCCTCGACGATCGGGCCCTGCAGCACCCGCGCCATCGCCCGCTCGACGGCTTCGCTCTCGACCGCGGCGACGATCGCCTCCTCGGCCGCGACTTCGACGGCGCGGTCGACGCCGGTCGCCTTGCCGACCGTGCGGACCCCCCGCACCCCGGCCCCGAGCAGCCGCGCGGAGAGTGGCAGGTGGCCGTTCTGACTTGCCTCGTCAGCGCTCGCAGATGGCGGAGTGGAGCCGTTTTCCATGCCGCGGCGAGTATACGTCCGGGTCCGGGGCGCGGCTAGGGCCGGCTACTTCAGGCGTTCGAGCAAACGGTCGATCAGCTCCACCTGGGCGGCGAGGATCTTGCGCCGCGCCTGGGCGGGGTCGAACCACTCGGCGCGATCGACCTCGGGGAACTCGCGCTCGTTGCCGCTGCGGGGCGGCCACTCCAGCCTGAAGGTGTTGCTGTTCAGCGTCGCCGGGTCGAACTCGCCCTCGGCCGCCCAGGCCTCGACGACCTTGCCCGATTTCTGCCGCACCGAGCCGAGGTCGAGCAGCTGCTCCGCCGTCAGCGCCGGTGCCGCCGCTCCCAGCTCCTCGCCCATCTCGCGCAGGGCGCAGACCCGGGCCGACTCGCCGTCCTCGTATTCGCCCTTGGGGATGGTCCAGGCGCCGAGGTCGCGCTTGGCCCAGTAGGGCCCGCCGGGATGGACGAGCAGCAGCAGCGGCTCGCCGTCCTCGAGGCGGTAGAGCAGGATGCCGGCGCTGCGCTTGGCGGCCATCCCCTGACGGTACCCCTCCGCGGCGGTCCGAATCGGGCCGAATACCATTGGCGCTCAACCCCCGAGGAGGATGTTCCGTGGCCGCGAAGAGGAAGAAACGCAAGGGCGCCACCCAGACCCTGGCAAGTGTGGTGGCCCATCCGCTGCGGATCGAAGCCCTCTCGATCCTCGCCGAGCGGCCGGCCAGCCCGAAAGAGCTGGCCGCCGAGCTCGGCACCCCGGTCGGCAACATCAGCTACCACGTCCGCGAGCTGGAGCGGATCGGGATGATCGAGCTGGTCGACGAGAAGAAACGCCGCGGGGCGATCGAGCACTTCTATCGAGCCGTCCATTACCCGATGGTCGACGTCCCCGAGTGGGAAAAGCTGAGCCCCGCCAAGCGCGAGGTGATGTCGGTCTGGATCGTGCAGCTGATGCTCGCCGACGCCGTCAAAGCATTCGGCGCGGGCACCTTCGACGCGCGCGGCAACCGGCACCTCAGCCGCACCGACATGCTGGTCGACGAGCGCGGCTGGGAGGAACTGGTCGAAATCCAGGCGAAGGCCTTTTACGCGGTGCAGGCCGTGCGGGAGCGGAACGCCAAGCGCCTCGCCAAGGTGCACGGCGAGGGCGCGATCAGCGCCGTCGCCTCGCTGAGCTGTTTCGAGCTGCCCGACCCGCCCCCGACCGAGGCCTAGCCGCCGAGGCGGTAGGCGACGATTTCCGGGGTCTGACCTTCGGCGCTGGCGATGCCGGCGGGGACGATCACGGTGTCGCCGCTGACCGAGACGCCGGTGTTGATCCCGGCCGGAAGCGTCTCCACCCAGACTTCTCCGCCGGTCTTGGCGTCGAGGGCGTGGACGCTGCCGTCGAAGGAGGTGGCGAGGACGAGGTCGTTGACCACGGTCGGCGCCCCGAAGGCGGCGGCGGCAAATTCCGTGTTCCACTCGACCTTGCCGGTGGCGGCATCGAGGGCGACCAGTTCGCCGGTCAGTTCGCCTGCTTCGCCGAGTTCGCCACCGGCCGTGACCGTGAGCGGGTGGTTGACGATCGGGACGAAGACCCTGGTGCCGTCGGTCGCCATCGGCGCGATCACGCCGCCGAGGGTGCCGGGGAAGACTTCCCCCGCCTCGATCTTCGAGCTTTCGCCCTTGAGCGCCAGCAGGTTGTCCTCGTCATGGCCGTTGTGGGTGCCGACCGGCCGTTTCCAGACCGGCTTGCCGGTGGCGGCGTCGAGGGCGACGACGATGCCGGACTTGCCGGCGCCGATCGCCAGTTCCTTCCCGCCTGCGTCGATCAGGATCGGCGGGTCCTGGAAGTCCCAGTCGTAGAGATCGTGCGGGGTCTGCTGGTAGTGCCACTGCATCTTGCCGGTCTTGGCGTCGAGCTTGACCATCGAGTCGGTGTAGAGATTGGCGCCCGGTCTGCTGGACCCCCAGGGGTCCTGCGGCGTGCCCGGATAGGGCGCCGGGTTGCCGGTGCCGAAGTACATGGAACCCTTGTCGTCGAACGAGGGCGGCTGCCAGAGCCCGCCGCCGGAGTTGACCTTCTTGTCGCCCCAGAGGCTTTTCGGGACGGTGTCGAAGTGCCACTTCTTGGCGCCGCTCTTGGCGTCCAGCGCCCAGAGGGTGCCGACGCCGCCGCCCGGGTAGGGGGCGTTGACCGTGGTGGGCACCGTCGAGACGTAGACGAGGCCGTCGTTGTAGCCGGGAGCCATGTCGATCGCTTCGCGGCCGGCGTTGACCACCAGCGGCGTCGACCAGACCTCCTTGCCGGTTTCCTGGTCGAGCGCGAAGGCGCCATTCGGGGTGGCGCCGAAGACGAGCCCGCCGGCGACGACGACGCCGTTCGGCCCCTCGTCGGCTTCTTCGTACTTCTTCTTCCACAGCACCTCGCCCGATTCGAGGTCGATCGCTTCGACGTTGGACTCCAGGTCCTGCGAGTAGATCACGCCGTTGACGATCACCGGCGAGGAGGAGTGGGCGCCGTAGGAGCTCTGCGCCGTTAGCGGCAGGCTCCAGGCGACTTCCAGTTCGGAGGCGTTGGAGCTGTCGATCGAGCTGCCGCTGACCTCACGGCTGTTGACCCGGTCGACGCCGGGATAGCCGCTGCCGCTGAATTCGGGGTCGCCCTCGGACGAGGAGGAGCCGCAGCCGGAGAGCGCGGCCATCGCAAGCACCGCCAGCAGCGCCAGCGCGCCCAGCCCGGCCCGGGCGTTCGGAACTTTCAGCAACCTCACGTCGACCCCCCTGTAGTGGAATGCACTGAATCTACTCAAGCGATAAGGATTTATATTGCAAATTGTCGCCGGCGCCAAATCCCTGCTCAGAGGCGATTTCGCGGACCAGCGGCTGCAGCACGCGGTTGGAGAGCAAGCCGAGGGCGCCGAGGTTGGCGAACCCAGGCCCCTGGCTGAGGCCGCCGAGCCCGGGGATGTGCAGCCGCGGCGACATCCCCTCCAGTTCGAGCCCGCGGCCGACCCGCACTTCGCTGCCCGCCGGGCGCTCCCAGAGCGGCCCGGCCTGGCGCTCGACCTCGGCCCGCAGCGGCGCCGGGAAGAGCCCGCGCAGCTGCGCCAGGAGGTCGAAGCCGGTGCAGTTGACGACGTACTCGTGCTCGCTGCCGGCGCCACCGCCGGGCGACTCGTACTCCAGGCGCACGCCGGCACCGACGTCAGCCGCGCCGACGTCGGTGACGCGGCCGGTGACGAAGCGGCAGCGGTCGTCGTAGGCGATCGCCGCCAGGCTCGGCGGGTCGAAGACGCCGCGGTCGGAGTGCTTGACGAAGTCCCGCCGCGTCTGCAGGTCGAGGTCTCCCCACTCGACCTCGTCGGGGTTGGAGAAGACGCGGTTCTCGAGGAAGCTCTCGCCGCGGCTCATCGGCAGCATCGGCGTGTACACCGTGCAGCGGGCCTGGGGCCGGAAGCCGCGCAGGAACATCACGCAGCTGAGCGCGCTCTCCCCACCGCCGACGACGGCGACGTCGCAGGCGCGGTCCTCGGGCAGGCGGGCGAACTCCGAGCGCTTGCTGTCGCAGTGGAAGACGCGGTCGGCGACGCTGGGCTCGTGCGGGAAGGCCCGGTGGGTGCCGGGGCCGGTCAGGACCAGCGCCCCGCCGGCGTGGCGGGAGCTCCCCCCCGGCTCCTCGACCTCGACCAGCCAGCGCTCCCCCCCTTCGTCGAGCGCGACCTCGGTGACGCGGCCGCGCACGTGGGTAACCCCCTCGGTCGCCCGCGAGAGCACCCAGGTCAGGTAGGCGCCGTAGTCGCGGTGGCGGACCGAGGGGGCGCCGGCGTCGATCCAGCGCGCGTAGCGGCGCTCGCCGATCAGGTACTGCTGCCAGGAGAAGGCCATCGTCGCCGCGTCGATCGCCTCGCCGGCCTCGCCGAACTCGTAGTGGCTCTGATACGGGAAGCCGATGTCCTTGATCGGGGTGACCGCCAGCGGCTCCTCGCCCGAGGTCATCCCGTTGCGCCCGAGCCAGGAGGCGGCGGGCTCGGTTCCCTCGACGATCTTGAGGCTGACCGGCCCCAGCCCGAGGCGGTTGAGGACGTGGACCTTGGTCGCGATCCCGGCCGCCTTGGCGCCGGCGCCGACTATGAGCAGGTCGCTGGTCAGCACGGCTCGGCGATCACCAGACCGCTGCGGTCGGGACTGAATGAGATCGCGCTTTTGCGCATCCGCTCGGCGCGGCTTTCGACCGGGCGCAGCTCGACCTCGGTGAAGACCGTGCGCAGGACCCGCTTCATCTCCATTTCGGCGTAGCTGGCGGCGAGGCAGCGGCGGGTGCCGCCGCCGAACGGGATCCAGGTGTAGGTCCCGGGCTGGCGGCCGATGAAGCGCTCGGGCAGGAAGCTCTTGGCCCGCGGGTAGATCGCCTCGCTGCGGTGGATCAGGTGGATGCAGGGAGCGACGATCGTCCCGGCCGGCAGGTCGTGGCCGCCGAGCCGCATCGGCTCCAGCAGCCGCCGCACCACCACCGGCACCGGCGGCCGCACCCGCAGCGTCTCCTTGATCACGGCGTCGAGGTAGGTACCGTCGCCGCCTTCGCGCACCTCGGCCTGGGCCCGCGCGAGCTTGTCCGGGTTGCGCAGCAGCCGCTCGAAGGTCCACGCCAGCGAGCTCGAGGTCGGGCCGTCGGTGAGCAGGGTGAGGAGTTCGTCGCGGAGGTCTCGCTCGCTCAGCGGCGAGCCGTCCTCGTAGCGGGCCGCGATCAGCATCGAGACCACGTCCTCGCGCATCTCGCCCTCGGCCCGGCGCCGCCGCACCTCCTCCAGCACCGCCTGCTCGACCGGTGCCATCGCCCGGCGGAAGTGGCGGCTGCGGACGACCCAGCGCGGCCCGAAGGTGGCCAGCTGGGCGAGGTTGCGGGGATCGTTCATCCAGGCGGTGAGGCCGCGCAGCAGCTCGCGCAGGCGGCTGAGGCGGTGCTCGTCCTCGGCGCCGAAGACGGCCCGCATCACCACCTCCTGGGTGATCCCCTGCATCCGCGGCCAGAGCTCGAAGGGCTCGCCGACCGGCCAGCGGCCGACTTCCTGGCGCGCCACCGCGGCCATCATCTCCGCGTCGGTCTCGATGCTCCTGCCGTGGAAGGCGGGCAGCATCAGCTTGCGCCGGGTCATGTGCCGCGGTTCTTCCAGCAGCATCACCGAGTGCGGCCCCAGCACCGGGCCCAGCAGCGGGTTGGCGAGAGCGACGCCGACCGCGTCGCCGGCGGTGAAGACCTTTTTGACGTCGTCGGGGTCGCAGAGGACCACCCAGTCGCCCCAGTGGAGGATGCGCAGGGTGAAGCTGTCGCCGTAGCGGCGCTGGCAGCGCTCGAGGAAGGGCAGCGGGCGCTGGGTCCAGCCGACCGCCTGCAGGGCCCGCGGCAGCCGCGGCCCGGGCGGCAGGCTCACGCGCTCCGCTCCTGGGCGGCCATCAGCTCGTCCTCCTCCTTGCAGGTGGCGGCGATCAGGAGATCGAAGAGGTCGCCGCTGAACTCGGCCGGCAGCTTCGCCTCGGCGCCGCGGGCGAGGTAGCGGGCGCGCACCTCTTCGACCCGGTCGGGCTGCATCATCGGGATCGCGTGGGCGCTCTTGTAGAGCGCGACTTCGCGGCAGATCTCGAAGCGCTCGCCGAGCAGGCGGGCGATCTCGTCGTCGATCGCGTCGAGGCGGCGGCGAAATGGCTCCAGCCCGCTCATGCCTCCCCCTCTCCCAGCAGGCCGGTGGCGAAGGCGTGGCTGCACTCGGCCAGCACCGGCAGCAGGTAGCCGCCCTCCTGGATCACGCAGACGGGCCTGCCCGAAGCGGCGAGCAGGCGGCCGACGGCGGTGAAGACCTCCGGCTCGAAGTCCCAGCTGCCGTGCGGGTCGCCGGCCACGGTGTCGTAGCCGAGCGAGACGACGAGGGCGGTGGCAACGGCGGCGAGCGCCTCGATCGAGGCGGCGACCTGCTCCAGGTAGGCGCCGGCGTCGGGGCCGGCGGCGAAGGCGACGGCGCGTTCGCCCGCGGCCTGGGGCAGCACCGTTCCCGGGGCGACGTTGGTCACCGGCGCGGCGTGCAGCGAGTGCAGGGTCGCGTCCTCCATGTCGGCGACCAGCGCCGCGGTGCCGTTCGGGTAGTGGAGATCGAGGTCGAGGATCCCGACCGGCCGCACCCCTGCCTCGACGAGGGTGCGAGCCGCGGCGGCGGCGTTGTTGAGGTAGCAGTAGCCGCCGAGGAAGTCGGGGCCGGCGTGGTGGCCGGGCGGGCGGCAGACGGCGTAGGTGAAGCGGGCGCCGGCGGCGAGCCGCTGCGCCGCCGTGATCGCCGTGCGCACGCCCTCGTGGGCGGCGGCGACGAGGGCGGCGTCGACCGGGATGTCGGGCTCGAGCCCGGGCGGGGCGAAGCCCACCATCACCGTCGGCTGCCCGTTGACGCGGCGCAGGGCCTCCAGGTAGGCGGGCTCGTGCATCGTCCCCAGGGTCCGCTCCAGCGCCTCGTCGCCGGCGTCGGCGGCGACCGCGCGCACGCGCCGGTGGCGGACCAGCCCCGCCCGCAGCTCGTCTAGCCGCAGGTTGCTGTCCTGCCCGGGAACGGTACGGCCGCCTTCGCGGATCCAGTGGGCGGCATCGTCGCGGCCGCGCCGCTGCTCGATCATCAGCAGCTCGGCGCTCACGGGATCAGCCGCCGCATCCGCGGGCCGAGGTGCTCGAACCCGTTGCCGAGGTAGAAGGCCTCGGTGGCGCGGATCGCGTCGAAGCTCTCCCGTGGGAGACCGACCTCGATCCGCGCCACCCCCTGTTTCCCACACAGGGCCACAAGCTCGTCGACCAGGGCGGCGCCAACCCGGCGGCTGCGCCATTCGCGGTCGACCCAGAGGTCCTGGATCGTCGCGTAGCGCCCCGGCACGTGCAGGGCGCGCTGCCAGCTGGCGCTGAGCACGCCGACGATCGCCGCGCCGGACTCGGCGACGAGGATCGCGCCCACGCCCGGGTCGGCCAGCGCCGCCCGGATCTCCGCCTCCAGCTCCTCGCGCGCCGGCTTGCGGCCGCCGAGCTCGAGCAGCAGCTCCTCGACCGCCAGTGCCACCGCGGTGACGTCGCCGTCGCCAGCCGGGCGAATCGTCGCCGGCACCGTCGCCGCCTGCTCGCTCATGCCGCCCCGGCCGCCTGTGCGCGGAAGCGCTCATGTCCTTTGTCACCCTCTGGGCTACTAAGGACATGAGCACTCGGCTCCAGCTCGACGCTCCAGGCGTCGGGGTCGTCGCGGCCGGTGACGACGCGCGCCAGGGCGGCCATCGGCGCCTTCGCCTTGAGCAGGATCTCGTCGAACTCGTCGACCGGGTCGGACTGCATCACGATCGCGCCGCCGGCGCCGATCGTGGTCCGGCCGGGACGCATCACGATCGTGCGGATGACGATGCTGAGGTCGGTGCTGCCGTCGAGGCCGAAGTAGCCGATCGCGCCCGAGTAGACGCCGCGCGCCTCGTCCTCGATGTCGTCGATGATCTCCATCGTCCGCAGCTTCGGGGCACCGGTCATCGAGCCGCCCGGGAAGCAGGAGTGGACGCATTCGACCGGGCTGCGGTCGGGTTCGAGATAGCCCTCGATCGTCGAGACCATCTGGTGCACGGTCGCGTAGGGCTCGATCGCCATCAGCTCGGGCACGCTGACGCTGTCGACGTCGCAGACGCGGCCGACGTCGTTGCGCAGGAGATCGACGATCATCAGGTGCTCGGCCATGGTCTTTTCGTCGTCGGCCAGCTCGGCCCGGTGGGAGGCGTCGAGGACAGGGTCGTCGCTGCGCGAGATCGTCCCCTTGATCGGGCGCGCCTCGACCCGGCGCTCGCGGTCGACCGAGAGGAAGCGCTCCGGCGAGGAGCTGACGATCGCCCGCTCGCCGAACTTGAGGTAGGCGGCGAACGGCGCCGGGTTGCTGCGCCGCAGGTGGCGGTAGAGGACGAAGGGATCGGGGCTGGCGTCGGTCGAGAACTGGTCGGTGAGGCAGACCTCGTAGGACTCGCCGGCCGCCAGTTCGGCCTGGCTGTGGGCGATGTCGGCGAGGTACTGCTCGCGGCCGCGGCCGCTCTGGAAGCGGACCTGCGCCGGCGGCTCCTCGGGGTCGGGCGTCGGCACCGGGACCGGCGGGTCGGCCAGGGCCTCGGCGACCGCGGCGGCCGCCGTCTCCACCCAGGCGTCGGCCTCGGCGTCGTCCTCGCGGCCGACCGCGCAGACGTAGGTGCGGCGGCGCACGTGGTCGACCGCGATCACCCGGTTGGCGAGCATCATCAGCGCGTCCGGCATCTCGGAGCTGTGCACGTTGGGCGAGCCGCAGTCGGCCTTGAGCTCATAGCCGAGGTAGCCGACGAAGCCGCCGATCAGCCCGCGCGAGAGCTCCGCCGGCGGCTCGACCGCGTGCTTGGCGACTTCGCGGTCGAGCAGGTCGAAGATCGACCGACGCTCGACCGTGTCGCGGCGGGCGCGTTCGATCGAGACCTCGCCGGCCTCGACGTCGTAGGAGAGCAGGCAGCGGTCGCGGCCGGCGCTGGTCCCCATGTAGGAGCACTGCGCCAGCCGGGTCGGCGCGTCGACGCTGTCGAGCCAGAAGGCGTTCTCGGCGTCGGCGAAGAGTCGTTCGAACAACGCCTCGGTCGGCGCCTCCCCCTCGATCGCCCGCAGCCGCAGGCGCATCGGCCCCTCCACCGCCTCCTTCGGGGTCGAGCGGCCCGAGGCGTCCCCGCCGTGGGCGCTCGGGGCCCGCCGGCCGGCGCTTCGCGACAGGGACTTGCCGCGCAGGCGGCTCGCCAGCGCGTAGAAGTTCTCGGCGATCGCGCGGCCGTGCTCGGTGGCGATCGACTCGGGGTGGAACTGGACCCCCCAGATCGGGCGGCTTGTGTGCTCGACCCCCATCACGACGCCGTCGTCGGCCCAGGCGGTGACGTTGCCCTCGGGCCCGGGCGGACCGGTGATCGCCAGCGAGTGGTAGCGGACGACCGAGAAGTCCTGCGGGATCCCGGCGAAGATGCCGGTGTCGGAGTGGCGCACGTGGCTGAGCCGGCCGTGCATCGCCATCGGCGCCGTGCTGACGCTGCCGTCGAGCAGGTTGCCGATCCCCTGATGGCCGAGGCAGATGCCGAGCACGGGGATCTCGCTGTAGCGGAGGATGTCGCGGCAGACGCCGAAGTCGTGCCAGCGTTCCGGCCGCCCCGGTCCCGGCGAGAGCACGATCGCGTCGAAGTCCGAGCGCGAGAGCGGGCGCCAGGAGACGGCGTCGTTGTTGACCACCACCGGCTCCTCGCCGGAGGCGGCGGCCAGCAGGTGAAAGACGTTGTAGGTGTAGGAGTCGTGGTTGTCGACCAGCAGCGTCCTCATCACGCTCCCTCCAGCCCCAGTCCGCGCACCCCTTGCTCGAGCACCGTCCGCGTCACCCGCTCGACCTCGGGCGAGCGCTCGTCCTCGCGGTACCAGCGGGCGAAGTGGGAGATGTAACGGGCCAGCGGGATCACGTCGAGGCCTTCGATCGAGCTGCGCAGGTGGCGGCGGTAGAGCTGGGACTGGACGACCGCGAAGCGGTAGTCGGCATCCGCGGCGGCGCGCTCGGCCGCGAGCGGCGCCGTCGCCCGGTGCGCCTGGGCTCGGGCCAGGTCCCAGCCGAGGCTGTCCTTCTCCTCGCGCAGCAGCTTCTCCGGCTCGAAGTCGACCCGCTTCGCGGTCGGCTGCAGGAGGAAGTAGGCGAGCGCGATCCGCGCCGGCAGCCGCTCCGGCTCGGCGTGGGCGCGCCAGACCTGGCCGCGCTCGGGGTCGGCCTCGATCTCGCCCTCGATCCACTCGGCGAGGTCGTCGATCAGCAGCGCCCCTTCCTTGCTCGAGGTGATCGAGGTGCGGTCGCGGGCGACCATGCCGTGGAAGACGTCGTAGGTGGGCGGGCCGCCGCCCTTGGCGCTGGCGTTGCCATTGCCGTTGACGACGCCGAGCTCGTCGATCAGCTTGCGGCGGCAGGTGACGTGGGAGACCCACTCGTTGCCGCAGACCTGGAGCGAGATGAAGTCATCCAGCTCCGGCGCCGCCGACCAGTAGGCGAGCGCCCGCATGTGCTGGGTCGGCAGCCCGTCGGCGCGGACCAGCGGCATCTCCTCCAGCTCCTCGCGTTCGGTCTCGTACATGACCATGTCGTCGCCGTAGCGCTTGGTCAGCTTGCCCTCGCTGAGGCCGAGGTTGGTCAGCTCCAGCACCTCGGGCAGGAAGTCGGACTCGAAGATCACCTTGTCGAAGGCGATCCCGAGCCGGCCCAGGGTCTTGCGCTGGCCGGAGATCACCCAGGCGCGCGTCTTCGACCACAGTTCCAGCGCTTCCTGGTCGCCGCGCAGAACCCGCAGCATCAGCTCGTCGGCCTTGTCGTTGTACATCGAGGACTCGCGCGCGACCGAGTCCTCGGCGCCGTCGTCGGCGTCCTCGGCGCCGGCGGCGCGGCCGGCGGTGACGTAGTCGGCGTAACAGGCGCCGACGAAGTGGTCGCTCTTCTCTTCGCCCTCGGGCCAGACCTGCTGGTCGCGGCCGCTGTGGACGACGCCCGCCATCGCCTCACCCATGCTGCGGCCGACGTCGCAGATCAGGCTGCGGCGCTCGACCCGGGCCCCGGCCTGCTCCAGCGCGGCGCCGAGCGCGTGGCCGACGGCGAGGTTGCGCAGGTGGCCGATGTGCAGCGCCTTGGTCGTGTTGGCGCCCCAGAAGTAGACGGCGTAGCGACGACCCTCGGCGAGGTCGGCGTTGGCGCCATCGATCCCCTCGCCGCTCTCGAGCCGGCCGCCCGTCTCCTCGATCCAGTCGTCGGCCAGGCGCAGCAGGACCTCGTCGCCGTCGCTGGAGACCGCCTCGACCCAGGGCTCGGCCTCGAGCCGCTCCAGCGCCGCCCGCGAGTCGCCGTCCTCGCGCCAGTCCGGCGTCCGCGCCACCAGCATCAGATCGAAGTCCTCGCGCGGCCGGAACGGCGATCGCGCCGACCAGCGCGCCTTCTCTCCCTGTACCGCCCCGTCCTCGATGTAGTCGAAAATGTTCATGGCATAGCCCATTCGTAATCCCGATTTACGAATGCACCAGCCGGGGCTCGAACCCGGATCTACGGCTTACAACGCCGTCCCTTTAACCGATTAAGGCACTGGTGCTGGCTATGTGAACGATCAACCAAAAACTTTGACTGGTCGATGCGAGCGCGAGCATAACAGCATTCCAGTCCGCCGACAAATTTCCTGATCAATGAGGCAAGCGGTGGGCCTGGAAGCGGGATCCGGCGCTGTGAGTCAGGCGATCCGGCGCTCGAAGACGCAGTCCAGGCGGCGCTCGCGATCGTCCCCGGGCACGGTTTTGTCGAGCTTCATCCGCCCCTCGCGACCGTCGAGCCTCAGCGTCGCCACCTGGTTGTCGAAGTAGGGGCCCTCGGCCAGGCGCCAGCGCAGGCCGGGGTCGGAAGCGCCGGCGGCACCGGCCAGCGCCCGCATCGCGGCGACGAAGGGCCGCGTGAAGCCGGCCCTGATCACCCGCCGCTCGTTGACGTCCAGCGGATTGCGGTACGGCGAGCAGACCGCCTGGTAGATCGAGCTCTCGATCCCCGACCCCGGGGCGAAGGCGGTCTCCGCCAGGTAGGCGTGGTGGACGTCGCCGGAGAGGACGACGATCGAGGCCGGCGCCCTCCCCCGCTCGCCGGAGCCGACCTCTTCCAGCAGCCCGCGCAGGGCCTGGAAGGAGTCGTCGAAGGAAGCCCAGTGGTCGAAGTCGACGGCCCGGCGCAGCTTCTCGGCCCCGCGCGCCGCCACTGCGCCCCAGGCCCCGTCGCAGACCCGCTCGCTCCAGGCCTCGAGGTGATGGAGCCCGGGCGAGAGCAGCCAGGGCACGGTGGTCGCGATCAGCAGGTGGTCGAAGTCGCCCGTCGCGTGCTCGACGATCCAGTCCCACTCCTCGGCGTCGACGATCGTGCGCTCGCCCTCCTTCAGCACCCGCCCGGCGCGCGAGTCCATGAAGATCACCCGGGTGCCGCCGAGGTCGCGGCAGAAGCTCCAGCGCGTCCCAGCCCCGGTCGTGTGCGCCTTCGCCGCGAACTCGCGCAGCTCGGCGGTGGCGTGGACGTTGCCGCGCACGCGCCCATAGAGCTCGTCTTCGTCCAGCGCCCGCGGCGAGAGGTTGCCGAGGTGCTGGTAGACCCAGTAGCTCATCACCCCGGCGGTGGCGCGGCCGTGCCACCAGGACTTGTCGCGCATCTCCTCCAGCCAGGAGCGGGAGATGTTCCAGTCGTCGCTCATGTCGTGGTCGTCCCACTGCATCGAGACCGAGACCGTCGACAGCAGCCAGCGGATCAGCGGGTCGCTCCAGGACTCCTCATACAGCCACGAGTACTCCTCGTAGTCGACCACCTCCGCCCCGGGGGGCGTCTGCGTGCCGCGTCGCTCGCGGATCTTCTCGCGGGTGCGGGGCGAGCCCTCGTCGACGTAGACCTGGTCGCCCAGCAGGAAGAGGAACTCGGGCCACTCGTCGTGCTCGCCACGGATCATCTCGCCCGCCAGCACGTGCAGCGCGTCGAACTCCTTGCCGTCTTCGTGGCGGTCGGCGCTGTGCACGTAGGGCTCCTCGTGCGGCAGGGCGACGCGGCAGGAGCCGAAGCAGACGTCGAGCGGGGCGTCGCGGCCGAGGGTGCGGATCGCGCTCGGCGGCAGCTCCGAGCCGGGCTCCGGCCAGTGGCGCTCGCCGTCGAGGCTGACCTCGTACTCGTTGAAGCTGCCCGGCTCCAGGCCTTCGATCCGAACCAGCGCATAGTGGTGCTCCTCGACGCAGAAGGTGGGCTCGCGCCGGCCCAAGACCTCGACCTCGCAGGCGGCGCTGGTCTCGACCCAGACCGTTGCCTCGGTCTCGCCGACGTAGCGCAGCAGCGGCCCGAGGACGAGCTTTGGATCGGAATCCCTGTGGGGCATGGCGATCCACTCCCCGGATCGCCCTCGATCTAACCCGAATCGGGGTTAGATCCGCCCCGCCTCCAGCAGCCGGCTGAGGAAGCGCTGGGTCTCGGGCCGCTGCGGCGAGTTCAGCACCTGCTCGGGCGCGCCCTGCTCGACGATGCGGCCGTCGTGGAGGAAGGCGACCTCGTCGGCGACCTCGCGGGCGAAGCTCATCTCGTGAGTGGCGATCACCATCGTCATCCCCTCTGCCTTGAGGTCGCGCACGGCGGCGAGGACCTCGCCGACCAGCTCCGGGTCGAGGGCGCTGGTCACCTCGTCGAGCAGCAGCGCCCGCGGCCGGCCGGAGAAGGCACGGGCGATCGCCACCCGCTGCTGCTGGCCGCCGGAGAGGTTGTCCGGGCGGTCGTCCTCGCGGCCCTCGAGCCCGAAGCGGGCGAGCAGGGCGCGGCCGCGCTCCTCGGCCTCGGCACGGGCGATGCCGTGCGCCCGCATCTCCCCCAGGACCACGTTCTGCAGCGCCGTCAGGTGCGGGAAGAGGTTGTAGGCCTGAAAGACGAGGCCGAGCCGGCGCCGCACCGCGACCGGGTCGACCGCCGGGTCGGTGATCGCCTCGCCGTCGAGGAGGACGTCGCCGTCATCGATCTCCGTCAACAGGTCGATGCAGCGCAGCAGGGTCGACTTGCCCGAGCCGGAGGCGCCGATCAGCGCCACCGCCTCGTGCTCGGCGACGGTGAGGTCGACCCCGGCGAGGACCCGGCGCTCGCCGAAGGCCTTGGTGACGCCGCGCACCTCCAGCACCGGCGTGCTCATCGCGCCGCCCCGCCGCCGCCCATGCGGTCGACCACCCGCGCCAGCGGCACCGTGATCGCCAGGTACAGCAGCGCCGCCGCGATCAGCGGCGTGTAGTTGAAGTTCTCGCCCTGGATGATCTGGGCGATCCGGAAGGCCTCCTGGGGGCCGAGGATCGAGATCAGGGCAACGTCCTTCTGCAGCGAGACGAAGTCGTTGAGCAGCGGCTGCGCCACCCGCCGCACCGCCTGCGGCAGGATCACGTGCCGCATCGCCTGGGCGTCGGTGAGGCCGACCGCGAGCGCGGCGTCGTGCTGGCCTTTGTGCACCGAGCGGATGCCGGAGCGGTAGACCTCGGCCACGTAGGCGCTGTAGGAGAGGGTGAGGGCGATCGCGCCGAGCACGGCCGGCTCGGTCGGCAGCCCGGTCAGCTGCAGCGCCGGGATCCCGAACCCGATCAGGTACACGAGCAGGACCGTCGGGATGCCGCGGAAGAGGTCGACGAAGACGACGCCGAGCAGGCGCAGCGGGAACAGGGCCGGGCCGCGGCTGATCCGCACCAGGGCGATCACCAGCCCGACCACGAGCACCGCGAGCTCGACCGCGACGAAGATCTTGACGTCGAGCCAGAAGCCGCTGAGGACTTCCGGGAAGGAGCTCTTGAAGACGCTCCAGGAGAAGAACGTTTCCCGCACTTCCGGCCAGCCGGGGCTGGTCAGGATCCAGGTCGCGAGGCCGCCGAGGACGACGACCGTGGAGACGACGGCGATCGCCTGCCCGCGCCGGGCCTGCCGGCGTTTGGCCGCCTGCCGTTCGAGGCGGCGGTCGCTGATCACGGCGGTCTCGGTCACGCGGTCGCCGATTCTGACTTCGGGCGGGGACGCTCCCCCGCGCCTGCGCGCCCCGCTAGTGCAGTTCGGGAGCGCCGGCGGCGGTGCTCATCCAGCGCTTGGTGATCTTCGCCAGTTCGCCGGATTCGCGAATCGAGTCGACCGCTTCGGAGACGCAGGCGGTCAGGGCCGAGCCCTTGGCCAGCAGGGCGCCCCATTCGTCGCCACCGGGGGCGCTGAACTGGCCGACCACAGTGGCGGCCGGGACCTGCGCCGCGGTCAGGTAGAGCGCCGTCGGCAGGTCGACCACGACCGCGTCGATCTGTTCGTTCTTCAGCGCCGTGACGACGTCGTTGGAGCTGTTGAAGACTTCCGGCTGCGAGCTCGGATCGATCACTTCTTCGACCGCGCTGAGGCTGGTGGTGCCGATCTGGACGCCGATCTTGGTGTCCTTGAGGTCGGCGATCGAGGTCGCCTTGGCGGCGTCGGAGTCCTTCAGCGCCACCACCGCCTGGTTGGCCGTGTAGTACGGCGAGGAGAAGTCGACGACCTTCTGGCGCGGCGGCGTGATCGAGATCTCGTTGACGTCGAAGTCGAAGTCCTTCGGCCCGGGCGCGTAGGAGGAGTTGAACGGCTCCACCGTCCACTTGACCTGGGCCGGCTTGTAGCCGAGCTGCTTGCCGATCGCGTAGGCGACGGCGCTCTCGAAACCTTCGCCGTTGGCCGGTTCGTCGTCTTCGAAGTAGGGCGGGTAGGCGGGCTTGTCGGTGGCGACCGTCAGCGTGCCCTTGGTCTTGGTCGGCAGCTTGTCCGGCGTGCAGGCGGTCGCGGTCGCGTTCGTCTCGTCCTTGCTGCTGCCGCAACCCGCCAGCAGGAGGAGGACCGGGACGAGGACGAGGGTGGCTGCGAGTCTCTTCATGGGGTTCCCGCCGGGCGGGAAGCGGGCATCCTAGTTCAATCCGTCGGCGCCCCGAACATTGAAGGAGCGCTACGAAGGCGAGCCCGAGGCGGCCCTGGTCACCCTCAAGGCAAGCGGCAGCCTCGGCGACGGGATCTCCTGCACCGTGAACACCGGCCGCGCCCTGGCCGAGGCCGGCCTCCACCCCGCCTCCGGCGGCGACGGCTCCCTCCGCGGCACCCTCGCCGTCGACCGCGACGCCCCGGTCGGCTTCCGCGCCATCCGCCTCCGCTTCGAGCTGGAGACCGAGGCCGACGAGGAGGAACTGGCGACCCTGCTCAAGCTGACCGAGCGTTACTGCGTGGTGCTGCAGACCCTCGCCAGCCCGCCGGAGCTGAGCGCCAGCGTCGTCGCGGCCACTTGAGTCCGCGCTACAGGTCCCAGCCGAAGTAGACCTCGACCGCGAGGATCTTCTCGCCGGCGAAGGTCAGCACCTCGGTGTTGCGGAAGCGGCTGCCGTCGGGCCGAGTGCCCACGTAGGTGACCACGACCTCGTCGCCGGACTCGATCGTCCGCACGAACTCGAACTCGCAACGGTTCCCCGAGTTGGGCCAGCACCTCTCGAAGTAGCCCGCACGGTCGAGCTCCGGGTCGGGCGGGCTGTGGAAGCTGAAGTCGGGCGTGAACAGCGCCTCGACGACCTCCCGGTCCCCCGCCGCGAAGGCGCGGTAGACGGAGTGGGCGATCTCGGCGCGGGAGCTCATCGGCCGTCGAAGAGCGAGCCGGCCTCGCGGGTGAGGCGGCCGATGACCTCGTAGAAGCTGCCGAGCAGGTTGCGCATCAGCGCCGCCTGCAGGGCCGGGTCCCGCTCGCCCAGCCCGGTGAAGTCCTCGACCGTCAGCGCCAGGCACTCGCCGGCGGTCTCGCTGTGGACGCTGGCCGGGCGCACCGGGAAGTCGGCCAGCGCGACCTCGCCGAAGGCGAACCCGGGGGTCAGGGTCGCCAGCCGCCGCTTGCCGGCCGGGAGGTCGATCTCGATCGTCACCTCCCCCTCGACCAGGAGGAAGATCGCGTCGGCCGGGTCGCCGGCGGCGAAGATCGTCTCCCCGGCCGCGAACGAGCGCGGTCGCAGCAGCGCCTCGAGCCGGGTCAGCATCCCCGCGTCGAGGCCGCGAGCGAGGCGCTGGCCGGCCAGCGGCACCCGCGCGGCGGCCGCGGCCCGCTCCCCCCGGGCGGCGAGCAGGCGCTCCTCGCACCACTCGGTCGCGGCGTCGCGGTCGCCGAACACCTGGGCGCCGTCGGCGGGCAGGTCGGCCAGGAGGTCGCCGTCGGCCGGCGCCACCAGCACCAGCGCCTTGCCGCTCTCCGCCATCCAGGCGCCCAGCGCCCCCAGCAGGCGCCGCGCGGCGACGTCGATCTCGGTCACCTCGGTCAGGTCGACGACCGCCAGGTCGATCTCCGCCGCGCCCTCGACCAGGCCGCGGATGACGCTCTCCATCCCGGCGAAGACGAGGTCGCCGTGGAGGACGTGGACGGGGCAGCGCGAGCCGATCGCGGCGAGAACGGAGCTCTGGGCCTCGGGCCGGCGGCGCCGGGAGGGCACGTCGGCGACCGTGTAGGTGCGGCGCACGGCGGAGCGCGAGGAGCGCGCCACGTGGAGCAGGTTGAGGTCGAGGTCGGTCGAGATCTGGCGGCAGACCTCGATCCCGCGGACGCTGTTGCCGTGCGGGTCCAGCGGCGGCGAGTAGACGGCGATCCCGAGCTGTCCCGGCAGCACCGCGAGGACGCCGCCGGCGACGCCGCTCTTGGCCGGCATGCCGACGTCGACCACCCACTCCCCCGCCGAGTCGTACATGCCGCAGGTGGTCATCACGCTCAGCACCCGGTCGACGTACTCGCGCTCCAGCGCCCGCTCGCCGGTCAGCGGGTGGACGCCGCCGTTGGCCAGGGTCGCCGCCATCAGGCTGAGGTCGCGGCAGTCGACCGCGACCGAGCACTGGCGGAAGTAGAGGTCGAGCGCCGCCTCGGGATCGCCCTCGAGGATGCCGAAGCTGCGCAGCATGTGGCCGATCGCCCGGTTGCGGTGGCCGGTGTCGCGCTCGGACTCATAGACCGCGGTCTCGACCTCGAGCGAGCGCCCGGCGAAGCCGCCGTAGGCGGCGAGCAACCGCTCCTCGCGCTCGGCGGCGGAGGCGCCGGCGACCAGCGAGGTCGAGGTGATCGCGCCGGCGTTGATCATCGGATTCAGCGGCCGGCCGCTGTCCGGGGCCAGGCTGATCGAGTTGAAGGCGTCGCCGGTCGGCTCCACCCCGACCTTGGCGTCGACCGCCGCCAGCCCGAGGTCGCGCAGGGCGAGGCCATAGGTGAAGGGCTTGGAGATCGACTGGATCGTGAACGGCCGGCGCGAGTCGCCGACCTCGTAGCAGTGCCCGTCCGTGGTCGCGACCGCGATCCCGAACCAGCCGGGGTCGGCCAGCGCCAGCGGCGGGATGTAATCGGCGACGGCACCCGAGCCGTCCGCCTGCCAGCGCTCGTGCAGGCGCTCCAGGTAGGCGTCGATCGGCGAGGAGCTCATGGCCGCGGCAATGCTAGGGGCGCGGGCCACCGTCCGGCGCCCAGGGACTGATCTGGGCAGAAGTTTGAATTTCGGTCATTAATGAAGAAATTAGGTGGCAATTACATATTCTGCTGCGCCTGATGGCCTTCGAATACGGCTGCTTCATCAGCCACGTCCACGCTCGCGAGGAGATGATGCAGGAGTTCATGGCGAGCCTGATCCCGGCGCTCAAAGGAGAGCTGGAGCCGATGGTCGGGCAGGGCGTCTACATCGACCACGAGCGCCTTGGCCCCGGCTTCAAGCACGAACCCGCGCTCGGCAGCGGCATCTGCGCCAGCGCCTGCTGGATCGTCGTCTACGTGCCCCAGTACTCCGAGCACGACTACTGCATGCGGGAGTTCCGGGCAATGCAGATGCTCGAAGAACGGCGCCGCCAGGCGCTCGGCCGGAAGCTGCCGCCCGAGATGGGAATGATCCTGCCGATCGTCCTCCGCGGGACCAAGGACGAACTCCCCCCCGGGCTGGCGAAATCGATCTACCTCGAGTTCACCAAGTTCACGGTGGCCAGCCCGAAGATAAGCACCAATGAGGCGACGATGGAGGAAATTCGCAAGCTCGCGCAGTACGTGCGCGAGATCTACAAGCTCGGTTCCCACCTGAGCGAAGACTGCAGCCAGTTCGAGCTCCCTCCGCCCGGCGGCGGGAGCTCCTTCAACCCGGCCGATCCACAGTTCCCCGGACCGTAGGAACAGGCGGCAGACGATGAGCGCGGCCGCGGGCAACGTGATCACCTTCTACTCCTACAAGGGTGGGACCGGTCGCACCATGGCCCTGGCCAACACCGGCTACGCGTTGGCCGCCGAAGGCCGCGGCGACGTGCTGATGATCGACTGGGACCTGGAGGCGCCCGGCCTGCACAACTTCTTCCCCGAGCTCACCGACGAGCGCGACGAGTATCCGCCGCGGCAGGCCGGGGTGCTGGAGCTGTTCGAAGACGCCCAGGGGATCGCCCAGCGCGGCCACCGCCTCGACGGCGAAACCGCACGCGAGTTCTGGCGTACGGCGAAAGCCCGGCGCTTTATCGAGCCGACGAGCCAGGGCGCCTTGCACCTGCTCCGCGCCGGCCGCCTCGACCAGAGCTATGGCGAGCGCGTCAACGCCTTCCCCTGGCAGGAGCTGTTCAAGCTCTGGCCCGACCTCTTCCGCGCCTTCGTCGAAGACCTCGCCGCCGACTACCGCTACGTGCTGGTCGACTCCCGCACCGGGCTGACCGACGCGGGCGGCATCTGCACCAGCCTGCTGCCGGACCGCCTGGTCGTCGTCTTCACCCCCAACCGCCAGAGCCTCGTCGGCGTCGCCGGCCAGGTCCAGCGCGCCGTCGGCCACCGCGGCCGCTCCTCGGACCTGCGGCCGCTGCTGGTCTTCCCGCTCGCTTCCCGGGTCGAGATGAGCGAGGACAAGCTGCGACAGGAGTGGCGCTATGGCAACGGCCAGACCCCTGGCTACCAGCCGTGCTTCGAACACCTCTTCGAACAGACCTACAACCTCAGCGAGTGCGATCTCGAGGGCTACTTCGACGAGGTTCAGGTCCAGCACGCGACCAGCTATGCCTACGGCGAGCGAATAGCGGTCCGCGACGAGGAGTCCGACCGCCTCTCGCTCTCGCGCAGCTACGAGCGCTTCACTCGCGCTCTGGTCGAAACGGACGGGCCCTGGACCTTCGGCCGCGCGGTGCAGAGGCGGGTCGATCCGGAAACCGATGAGCAGGCCGAGCATGTCTTGGAAGGGCTCCATCGAGCCTACGAGTGGAACACCGAGAAAGCGCGACACGCGAAACGACTCGACAACGCATTGATCGGCGGCTCCCTTGGGGTTGTGTTCGCAGGGCTCCTCATCTACCTCGGGCTCTCGCTCGGGCCGGAAGGGAACACGCCGCCCTTCACGTCCTGGATGGTCAGCACCGTCCTCATCGCGAGCCTCCTGATAGGAGTGCGCTTCCTGCTGGCACCGCATCAGCGCTTCACCATCCATGCACGCGCGGCCAACGCGCTGGGGCGCGAGCCAACCCTGTTCGAGGCCGCCGCCGGCCCTTACGCGGGGCGGGAGTACCCGGTCGCGATGCTGGCTGAGCGACTTGCCCAGATCGAAGCTGAAGCAGACGACGCACTCATGGACCCACGGACGCGGTCCCCGCTCAAATTCCAGCCCCCTGGCGAGTGAGCCGTTCGGCGCGGACCGGCGCTCAGCTCGCGGGATCGCCGGGAGAATCGAGTGCCTGCTCCATCTCCCCGGCCAGCTCCGGGTGGCTGTAAGGGCCCGGCTCGCGCAGCGCCGCGATCACCTGGCGCCGCGTCTCCACGTCCTTGTTCTGGCTCAGCTTGCGCTTGCAGTCGAAGCGGGTGATCGGCAGGCGGACGCCGACGGTCCCGCGCGCGATCGCCGCGCCCTGGTCGGGGTCGAGCGCGGCCGGGCGCTCGACCGCGCGCTCGAAGTGGTCGACCAGTCGCGTCAGCACCGCCAGGTTCTCCTCCTCGCCGAGGATCTCCGGCGTCCCGTAGCAGTGGGCGACGCTGAAGTTCCAGGTCGGGACGCCACTCGTGTCGTGCGGGTACCAGCTCGGCGAGACGTAGCCGTGGCGGCCCTGCACGATCACCAGCAGCTCGCCCTCGGTCAGGCCGTGGATCTGCTCGTCGGGCCGGCCGAGGTGGGTGACGATCGCCAGCTCCGGCGCCTCCTCGTCGAGCAGGACCGGGTAATGGGAGGCGACCAGCTCGCCCCCGTTGACGCTGACCAGCGTGGCCCAGGGGTTGTCGCGGATCAGCTGGCGGACGAACTCGGGATCGTCGCTGGCGAAGGCCGGGTTGGAGCGCATCGCCTCAGTTTGACGGCAGCGACATCGCTGGACGCCGCGAACTAGGTGCGATCGAGGACCACGACCGGGATCTCGCGGTCCGTGTTCTCCTGGTACTCGTCGTAGCTGGGCCACTCGGCGACCATCCGCCGCCAGAACTCGGGCTTCTCCTCGGCGCTGGCGGTCCGGGCCCGGGCCCGGAAGCGGTCGGCCTTGACCTGGACCTCGACCTCCGGGTTCTCGGAGAGGTTCAGGTACCAGGCCGGCGCCTCGTCGGAACCGCCCTTGGACGCCACGATCAGGAAAGAGTCGCCATCGACGCCGTAGATCAACGGCGTCGTCCGCTCTTGGCCGGACTTGCGCCCGGTCGTGGTCAGCAGCAGGGTCTGCGTCCCGTTCCAGTCATGCCCCTCGACGCCATCGGTCGCGCGATAGCGCTCGACGTGCTCCTGTCCGAAGAGGGTCATCTACGAGAGGCTAGACGAGCCCCGGCTCAGGACTGAAATGGAGGAGCCGGCCCCTCCGGCATCGGGTGCTCTTCGTGCTCATGGGCGCGACGAACGTCGGCGGCCCGGGTCCAGGAGCGGTCAGGGCCGAGAGCAAGCAGGACGATCGACGCGACGATCCCGACGAAGCCGAGCGCCCCGACGATCGGCAGGTGGCCAGCCAGGTAGTAGCCGGCGATTCCACCGAGAGCGGCCAGCCCCGAGATGCCGATCGCGATTCTTCGTCTCACCGTCGGCCAAGGCTAACGTTGGATCCGCCTTCGACCGAAACCCTGGCTCAGGTCCGCAGCCGGAACAGCCGGCCCAGCCCCGCCAGCGCCCCGACGCCGATCCGCTCGCGGCGACGACCGGGGAGGATCGTCTCCGGGTATTCGAGCATCACCATCGAGAGGTAGAAGGGCAGCCGCGGGTCCTTGGCCCCCTTGATCCCGCGCGCGCTCACCAGCCTGAAGATGTGCTCGATGTAGTCCTCGAACCGGAGCCCGGGGGAATGCACGTCATGGACCCGGACCGTCCTCCCGCACCTGTTCTTGAAGGTGTGGGGTACGCCGGGGGCGACGGCCGCGGTCTCGCCGACGCCCAGCGTTCGCCAATCGCCGCCGACCATCAGCTCCAGCTCCCCCTCGAGGATCTCGAACCTCTCCTCCGTGGTCGGGTGCACGTGAGCGGGTGGCGCCACCGAACCGGGCGGCAGCGTGAACTCCATCGCGACGAGGCCGTCGCCGCTCTCGGCGGCCGCGGTCAGAACCTCGTAGACGCTGCCGTCGGGCATCTCGAAACGATCGCCGGCGCGCGCCATCCGCCAAGCCTAGTCCAGGCGTGGAGCTAGGCGGCGAGGGCGCCGTAGCGCTCGCCGGCGGCCACCCGCGCCGCCGGATGCAGCCGGACGGCGTCCGGCCAGAGGCGGGAGCCGACCCGCAGCTGCAGCAGGGCCGAAAGCAACAGGGCCTCGCGCGCCGGGTCCCACGAGAACCCGAACAGGCGGCGGATCTCCCCCGGCAGCAGCCCGGTCGAGATCAACCTGATCGTCTCGTTCACGGGGACGACCGCCGCGCGCCGCCAGCCGGAGAAGGGCGGCTCGAGGATCATCCTCACCGTCTCCTCGCGGCGCTGGTCGGAGATCCAGAGACTGCCGTCGTCGAGGCGGCCGTCGATGTATCGCCTGAGGCCGAGGTGGGTTGCGGGCATCGAGTCCGGGGGCAGTCCGAACAGCTCCCCCACCTGCCGGTATTCGCTCCAGTAGCGCTCCCGCTCGGACTGGGTGAGAGCGCCGAAGATGCGCTCGTAGTAGACGAGCGCGGAGTCGGCCAGGGTCGCGAGCACCCAGAGGCCCAGCTCGGGATCGGAGGCGTCGTATGGGGTCCCCTTGGCGATCGGCCCATATCGCGCCGGGGTCTTGCCGCGGACCCGGCGGTGCATCGCGCGGACGACCCGGCCGGTCTCCTCGGCCTCCTCCCCGCTCCCGAAATAGATCCGTGACATCCGCTCGTCGGTGCGCAGCAGGCGGGTCTGGGGGTCGTCGAAGATGATCGAGTGGCGCTGGAAGCCGACCACCGCGAGCGGGTCGCAGGCCTGCATCAGCAGGGCCCGGACGCCCGAGAAGAGGACCACCCGCTCCCGGTGCAGCCTGCGCACCATCGAGTCGGGCCCGAAGAAACCGTCGACCTCGCCGGCCCGGGGGCGCTGCTCCTGTGCCCGTCCCGGGATCAGCGAGAGCACGTCCGCGGGTCGAACCATGCCTCAACCGTAGCTGGGCCAACTCACCGGCCCGAGCCGCTATACGCCACCGCGATCCCGGATCGCGGCGTGGTCGCTCACTCAGGCAGCTCCTCGCCAGCGCGCTCGCGCACCATGTAGAGGGCGTACCAGTCGGGCCAGTTCGGGTCCTCCGCGCCCGTGCGCTTCTCGTGCTCGCCGTGCGCCGCGGCCGCCCGCCGCAGCCCCTCCGCCAGGTCCTCGACCGAGTCGTAGCTCGTCGCCATCGTCCTCTCCTCTCAACGCCCCGGAAGCCGGGTCTTGATCTCCTGCAGCAGCCAGCCGTTGCCGTCCGGATCGCTGAAGGCGGCAAACGAGCCGTAATCGGCGTGCTCGGGGGCCGGCCCGTCCACCCGCGCCGCCGACCCGGCGTGACGGAAGACGCCGGTCGCGTCGTGGAAGAGCTCGCTGACCTCGACCCCGCGCCCGACCAGCTCGGCCCGGGCCGCGTCGACGTCGTAGACCGAGAGCTGCAGGCCCTCGCAGGAGCCCGGGTCGGCGGTCGTCACCCCCTCACCGAAGATGATCGAACAGGCCGACCCCGGCGGGGTCAGCTGCACCACCCGGTAACCGTCCTCGATCGCCAGATCGGCGTCGAGGCGCCACCCCAGGCCCTCGTAGAAGCCCTTGGCCCGGTCGACGTCGGAGACCGGCACGACCACGACCTCGAGTTTCATCTCGCCGGCCTCGACGGGCGGACTGCCCGCCCCAGCTTCGCCGCTCATATCTACCTCCATCCTCACGAGTGCAGAGAAGGCGGAAGCGCGGCGATCGTGCCGACCGGCGACGCTCCCGTCGGTGCGACAGACCCTCCGCCCCAGCGGGAGCGAAGTCAAGCGACGAGAGAACGCGCCTGTCTTGACCGCGGCGCGAAGCGACCTAGAATCGATGCGGAGAGAAGAAAGGAGTCGCGATGGACACCTATGTGATTCTCCGCCGGTCCGGCTGGCAGTCGCCCGAGGAGCTGGAGGTTGCCGCCGGCCGCTCGTCGCAGGTCGGGGACGAGGAGATGTCTGACGACATCCGCTGGATCCGCAGTTACGTGTTGGAGGAGGACGGCGGCTCGGTCGGCACCGTCTGCATCTACCAGGCGAGCAGCCCGGAGAAGATCCGCGAGCACGCCGACCGCGCCGGCCTGCCCGCCGACGAGATCATCAAGGTCGCCGACACGGTGATCGTCAGGCCGGACCCCGAGGGGGCCACGGCCTAGGGCCTCGATGGAGATCGAGAACAACCCCGGCGCCCGGTTCGCGCGGGCCCTGGCGGCAAAGGATTTCGGCCGCCTGATCGGCCTCTTCGATCGGGCGGTCGACTTCGCCGATCGCGAACGGGTCGGATACCGGTTCCGGGTCCATAACCCGGAAGGGACGTTCCTGATCGAGCAGCAGAAGCGGCCGCTGTGCGAGGAGGGCTAAGCGGTTGCCGAAGCGAGCAGCACCACGTTCGAGAAGCTCAACGGCTTCGAGCCACCCGCCGCATCCGTTGCGGCCTGCGTGATCGCATCCCAGGCCTCCTCCTGGGCCTCGCCCGCGTGCTGCTCGATCATTGCCCGGATCGGGGCGGCGATCGCCCTGACGTAGGCGGTGAAGTGCTCGGGCGAGTCGAACTCGAAGGTGACCACGTCCCGCTCCACCGCGACCTCCGAGAACCCACCCGCTTCGAGCAGCCCGCCGATCGCGGCGGGCGTGGGCCGGGAGAGGGGCCCGGGCGTTCCGGACGGCGGCGGGGGCACGCCCAGCCGCTCCATCGTCGTCCTCATCGGGATCGAGAGGAAGGGGACCTCGTCGGGTTCGCCCCAGGAGCTGATCGCGATCCGCGCACCCGGCTCGAGGAAGCCTCGGATGCGCCCCGCGGCGGCCTCCGCGTCGGGCTCGAAGATGAGTCCCCAGCGCGAGACGGCGGCATCGAAGCTCGCTTGTGGGAAAGCGAGGCCGGAGGCGTCCGACTCGACGAAATCGACGTTGCCCAGGCCGGCCACCGCCGCGCGTTCACGCCCGAACGCGAGCATCTCGGCGGAGATGTCCGTGGCCACGACGCGACCCTCCGGGCCGGCCTTGCGCGCGGCGGTAAGCGCCGGCTCGCCATAGCCGGCGGCGACGTCCAGGACCCGGCTTCCCGACCGTACCCCGGCGAGCTCCACCAGCCGCGCGCTGATGTGCCCGTCAGCCCGGTCATTGAACTCGCTCCACTGCTTCCATCCCACCGCGGCGGAGTCCCAGTTCCTGTGCTGCGCCTCGCGGAAGTCGGCCGGGTCAATCGCGTTGGATTCCATGTTCACTCGTCCTGCGGCACGCCTTTGTGGATGAAGGCACGGAACTCGCCGCCGGCCAGCTTCACCGGTTCGCCGCCGAGAATCGGCATGCGCAGCGAGCCCTTCCAGGCCCCATGGCCATTGCGGCCGCGCCGGCTGAAGGTCGCCGAGCCGGTGAAGGGCGCCGGCGGCCGCAACGTCGCGGTGCCCCGCTCGAGGTTCCAGCGGAAGGCGCCGGATCCGGCCGCCAGCTGCACCCCGCGGCCGACCGTCATCCCTTCGCGTTCTTCGGCCAGAGTGGCGAAGAGAAAGACCTTGTGTGAACCGCGCCCACCGTCGTCGTAGACGCTCACTTCGCGGAACTTCCGTTCGGCCCGCGAGCCGGCCACCGCTTCCAAGGTCGCCCCTTCGTCGGAGTAGTGCGGGTGATACGGCACGACGCGCCCGGCGAGCCGCTTCTGCGTGCAGTTCCTCGGCTCGGGGTAGATCTGGAGAGCACCTTCGATGTGACTCGCTTCGAAATGGACGTAGCCGTTCTCGCCGGTGAAGGCGAAGGTCCCGTCGAACACCGCCTCTGCCCTTTCGGAGCCGGTGCACTCGACGCGCCCGTTCGGTTTCGCAGCGAAGCGGTAGTCGAGTTCGCCGAGGCTGCCGAACCGAGCCGTCACCCGGTCCGCGGTGACCTCGGCCGGCGACGAGTAGTAGGCGACCTGTGGCCCGCGGTTGATCCTGATCGCCGCGCTCACTTCGCCGTCGTTGTTGGAGACGGAGACCAGGACGTCGAAGCCTTCGGCTTCCAGGGCGAACGCGAGATTGCGCTCGACTTCGCGCCCGGCACCCGGTGCGAGGGCGGGAACGGCGACAAGGAGGCCGGCGCAGAGAACCCCGGCAAGGACGAGAGCACGGCGCATCGGCTGAACCATACGCGGCTGGGGCGCCTGTCCGCCCTGGCTTGGAACGGGCTGGGGACCCGGACGACGTTTAGTGAGTGTGGCCCGGGAAGGCACAGGTCTCGGCCGTGAATCCTTTCTCGGTCCGGTGGGCACCAGGGTCTTCGCAGCCCTTGATCACGAAGCGATGCCCTCGGCGGACCAGCTCGATCTCTGTGGTCGTCGCGCCGACCGGTTCCACGCATTCAAACTTCAGCCGACCGCCGGAGTGTTCGCACCATACGTTCGGCTCGCCTGCCGCCTGCCTGACCAGACTCGCCGCCCTGGCTTCCAGAAAGTGCTCCCTTCTCTGCGCCGGCGAGAATTCACGGGTCGGCCGATGAATTTTGTTGCCGTAGGAGCGGTCCGGCCTACCGTCCGGAAGCAGCCGGATCGCACTTACTCGATTTCCCCGAAACCCAAAACTGGTCCCAGCAAGCAACAGCCTGCCGCTCAGCAGGACGGCGATCTTGGGAACGTAGAACAGTTCCTCGTCGAGCACGCGATCCACATCGCGCTCGCTCGGGGCTTCGACTATCCCCGACCCGCCGAAGCTGCGGTCGGTCGAGCCGTCGTGGCGCAGCTCCCAGAGGAAGGTTTCGATGGTGTCGCCTGTCTCGACCACGACACCGCCCGAGGGCGTTGGGGCGATGTCGAAGACCCCGATTTCAGCGCCGCCGGGGAGGACGCTCACACCGTCTCCGCCGAACGAACGATCGAGCGAGCCATTGGCCCGCAGGCGAGCAACCGCGAGGGTGAAGCTGCTTTCGCCCCGGCCCACTTGGTAGTTGACCCGAATCCCGCCCAGCAGAATGTCGCCGTTCGCTGCCAGTGCCACCGCTTGGGCGTAGTTGTAGCGACGACCGAACGGGACATCGACGCTTCCGTCGCCGCCGAACGAACGATCGGGTCTGCCGCTCGGAAGCAATCGCGTAACCCGGGCTTCGCTCTTTGGCCCGACTTCACAGCGCGGGCAGCTGGTGGTGGCGACGAGGATCTTTCCGTCAGGGGCAACCACCGCGTCTTCGCTGGCAATCGAGACGGTTCCGTTCCTGCCGAAGGACCGATCGCGTGAAGGCGGCCCTCCTCCTCACCTGTCTGAGTGGTCTTTACGTCATCGCCCTCGCTGGCTGTGCGGACGATGCTCCGAGGGACGCCGTTCCTAGCCTCAAAGAGGTGAAGGAGTTCAAGGGCTACCCGGTCTACTACGCGGGCGAGGAACTTCTCGGCCGGCCGATCACCGAAGAGATCGGCGGGCAGGAGCAGGTGAAGCCACGGGAGCAGGTCTGGTTCTTCATCTACGGAGACTGCGAGCTCCCATCGGAGGGGGAGGGCGGCTGCGCCCCATTTCAGATCCACGATTACAGCACCTGCACTCGTTGGGCGAGCCAACTGGAACAGGCCCCGATTGGACTGAATCGGAGAGCACCCCTCCGTCCATTCCGAGGGGCGAAAGCGCGCTACCGGCGCGCTGAACACGACATCGAAATCTTCACCGGCCGGACGACCATCACGATCGGAGGGGGACCAGATCCGAAGATGCTCAAAGCCGCACTCCGGCATCTGCGCGAGGTTCATCAGGCAGAGCCCTCTCGCCTCCCGCCGCCGGCGCCCGGCTCGCTATCGGGCAAGCTTCCCTGTCAAGACCCCGCCTGAGGGCGGCGCGCGGAACGCCGAACCAGTTCTCAGGGGTAGCTCGCATATCCCACCTAGCCCCTTGACCAGACTTCGTTTTGGTGGCAAGTACCGGGCGCTAGGCTTGATCTGACGTGAAGCAAGGCGAGACGAATACCCCCTCTCCCGCCGACACCGCCGAGGCGGTGCGGGTTCGACGGCTGCGCGAAGACGCACGGCGGCCGATCAGCGTGAACCTGGCAGAGGGCATCGCCCTCAGCCACAAGCTGATGCGGTTCACGGGAGCCGCGCGCGGCAATTGAGCGAACCGGCCTTCGATGAGCTGCTCCGGCGCCTCGCAGAGGCGAAAGCCGAGTTCGTCGTCGTCGGTGGGCTGGCGGTGAATGCATGGGGCGTCGTCCGCGGCACCAAGGACGTGGACGTTGTCGTCGCTCCCGAGAGCGACAACCTCAAACGGGTTGCCGAGGTTGCGGTTGAGGCAGGAGGGCGCGTCCAGAAAGGCGAGGCACTGCTTGGAAGTGCGATCTCGATCGCGTCAGCACTGGCAAGCGGTGAACAGGTCGCGATCGAGACCGACCTCGGTCGACTCGACGTGGTCCAAGGCCTCGACGGTGTGCCCAGCTACGCCGACCTTCGTTCGCGGGCAAGCGAGGCCGAGATCCTCGGGGTTGCCGTTGCCGTGTGCTCGATCGAGGACCTGAAGGACATGAAGCGAGCCGCGGGACGCACCCGGGACCTCGCGGATCTTGAGGACCTGGACGCCGCGGGGAGTTGATCGTTTGAGGTCGCGATTCACGACCTCAAACGGCCTGTGATCTCAAGATGGCGGCACCCTCTTAGGGCCCCAAAGAGTGTCGAGTTCGCCAGAGACTCTGGATATCGGGGAGGCAGGATTTGAACCTGCGACCGCTCGGCCCCCAGCCGGCTGATCCGACTGCTCTATGTGCCTGGACGCGTCCCCTCCGTCCCGCGCGTGCCTGAACAGGACTTGGAGGACCTATCTGACGAAGCGTCCGGTACCAAACTCGGTACCCCGGTCTCGACCTTCAGGAGCCTCTCGCCCCGAGCGACATCCCGAACCCTCAGCACCGCACCACAGGCGGGTGCCCCATCTTCTCTAGACAGAGATTTTCGGCCGACCGGCGTTGCTCGACCTGCGCCAACCGATGTGGGTGGCAGTCAGAGTGGTTACCGCTGCCAAGCCCGACAGGACGGCGAGCACGATGTCTCCGCCGACCACGGAGGCGCAGGAGACACCGAGGAAAGCGACCCCAGCGGCCAAAAGTAACCCTGTGGTCCACCTCTTAGATCGCTCGGTCTTCGGCCCCAGCTTTTCCCGCAGACCCACCCCGAGAACGGCCGACCCGGAAAGGAAGAGCGCGGCGATTGCCCATTCCGCGCTGATCAGCGCCAAGCAGCCTGCGAGGGACATGACGAGCACGGCCACGGCACTCAACCCGTCCGCCTTGAACGCTTCTTTAAAAATTGCGAGAGGCTTCATCGACTGCTCAGGATACATCCGTCCGCGGGCGATCTAGACGATTCCGGCGACCTCCTAAGTGTCTGAGCCGGTGAAGCGCAACCCGGCCTCGACGCGAACCCGCTTCCCAGGCCGGCTCTGCGTAGTCGGAAGACAGGATTGAATGGAGAGCGGGACAGCTCAGATCTTCGAGTCGGCTTCGTTATGACCGATGACGACAGGATGGCGGTCGACGAGAGCCGCATCCACAGCTTCATAGCCTCCGCTACTCAGCCCGGTTGCTTCTCGTCCAACGCGCTAGCGGCCGCCAATGGACGCACCGGGTCCGAAGCTCATTGCGCGGCGCCCAAGTTCGTCGGCGCGCCAGTTCTCCTTGCGCGGAATCCACTCGACGCGCCAGTTGTCGAACTGCGCCAACAGATCACATGCCTTCGTCCGCAGAGGCTGCAGCGTCGGATGCTTCGTCTTCCACTCGCCTTTGACCTGCCTCACCACAAGCGCCCGACGATGCACTACCTGACCCGTGGGCAGACACTCGTCTATCTCGACTCGTGCGAGGCCTGGTACCGGCCGCTGGCCGAGGTCCTGGGGCGGCGCCGGCCTGCGGATCGGGGAGGCAATCACGCTGGAGTGGCGGGACGTGGACTGGGACGGATCAGCACTGACGATCTCGCGCTCGGCGAAGGACGGCGGCAAGGTCGGGACGCCCAAGGGCGACCGCTCCCGGACGGTGCTCCTAGCCCCCTACCTCCTCGACCTCCTGCGCGACCACCGGAAGGGCCAGGTGAGCGCGCCTGGGCTCAACAAGCTCGTCTTCCGCAGTCTCGAAGGGCTCATGCTGAACTGCCACAACATTCGCCGCCGAGGCCACGACCACGCGCTGAAGGATGCGGGCCTGCCTCCCGGTATCCGCCTCCACGACCTTCGACACACCGCCGCGACGCTTTGGCTGGCTGCCGGCGAGTCGATCTACTTCGTCCAGCAGCAGCTTGGGCACGCCGATATCCAGACGACGATTGACCAGTACGGGCACCCCGACAAGCAAGCGCACCGCGAAGCCGCCGCGAGGGCGGCGAGTTGGTGGCGAGAGAGCGCTTCGAAGTAACTCGCGGTACCGCGACTGGTACCAGGAGGCCCATCGAAATGAACTCGAAGCCGGTCAGAAACCGCTTTCGAAGCCGCTGCAAGCCATCCCGGGCGAGTCTGCTGACCACCCGGCCGCTAGCCGAGTGCAGCTGCTGCGGGGAATGCCGGTACACAGGGATAAGCGGTGTCGGACGAGTCGGGCGCGAGATTAGTCACCGGCGTTGCGGGCCAGCTCGACCAATTCGATTAGCTCGGAACTGAGGTTGCGAACACGCTCCCCGATGGGGTCACCTCGCTGCGAGGCTCGAGGTGGAGAACACCCGAGAACCAGCCAGTGGATGTCGACCTTGAGGACCGGCGCAAGCGCAGCCAGGTTTTGGAGGTTTGGGTGGCGCTTTCCCGTCACCCAGTTGTTAACGAGGTTTGGGTGAACCTCGATCCGCCTGGCGAGCTCGGCTTGGGAGATGCCTATACGTGACAGAGCCATTCGCAGGCGCTGCCTGAACTCTCCATTCCCAGCCAACTCACTCATTTAAGTTAGATTTCCGAAAATTCTCACTCTTTTAGGTTATACTAGCCAGGTGGACCTGGCCATGAAGAGCGAGCAACACGGACTGCGGCTCGTAGAGCCCGACGCTCCTTTGGTCGCTTCGCTTTCGGGCTCACGCTGGCCGATCGATCTGTGTAGCTCTCCCTTTCGACCAGGCGAGCTACCAGAGAGACTCGGAGTGGATCTAGGCCGTCCCATTACAGGTGAGGCCGTCAGAAAGGCAGGCCAAGGAGGCGTTCCTGTCGCGCTTTGGGTGCGTGTCGCAGTGGAGGTCGGAAGAGCGAGAGTGGTCCTCTCAGCGGCCACGGCACGAGCGCCGACGGAGATCGACGACGCCCTAGTGGCCGCCTCCGACCGCGACATCAGACCCGCAGGACTATCCGCCCTGGCGCGCTATGCGGCGGCGATTCTGAATGGCGGTGCGAACGACGCTCCCGAGATAGGTCCGACGCTCGAGCTTCTGATTCCCTCTGAGATGGCGCTTGCCTGGCGTCATTCGGCGGCCGAGTCAGCGCAATCCCTGGACAGCTGGATCACGCAGATGATCGCCGCGGCGCGGCCAGGAGTCGAGAAGTTTGAGGCATGCGCCGCCAGCGCCGGCGAGGGACTGGCGGCTTGGTGCTACGCGGCTTTCGTTGCTTGGTCAGCGAGCTGCAGCGCCTCTGACCAGCCACGGACATAGTTGCGCGGACTATCGGCAAGGAGGCTCGCCCAACCGGCGATACCCATCTCTGCGGCTTCGCCAACCTCCAGCTGCTGCAAGTGAATCGAGTGCCAGCGCAGATCTTGGACGGTAACCGGATCCTCCACTGGACAGTCGGGAACCGGACACGTCGGAATTGATTTGCGCCGAAGTCGGCGCATAACGTCTTGCCGGCGAATACGATCGCCACGCCGGGGAGCCTCGTAGTGCATCAGCGCCTTGACCGAGCGTTCGTTCTTCCAGTCGGGTGAGGGTGGCGTATGTCGATAAACCCGCGTTCCGGCGCAGTAGCCGCCAGCGCCTGCCGCAACGACTGCGGCACCGAATCGGCCGACCCGATCTGCAATTACCTCGAAGCCCTCTTCTAGGAAGGCGCGCGACGCAGTGATGTAAGCGACAAGGGCCTCGGGCTCAGCGTAGAGAGAATCGAGGCCGGCGACACTCAAGAAAACCAGCGCCCCATCGGGCAGTACCCGCCGATAGCGCTTAGCGGCAGCAGCGAGGGCACCGGACTCCAAACCAACTAGGTCGGTGGTGATGAAGATCGCCAGGCGCCGCTGGTCCGACAGCCGCCGAGCGACGGAAGCCGAGCGCAAACTGAGCTCAAGCCACGGGTCATCTATGGCGGAGAAGCGAAAGTAGGGAGGCGCCAGATGGCTGACCGAGATCTGGGTCGAGACGGTCACGCGGACGAACTCCTCAAGGGCTGCTGTACTAGCGGCAAGGGCCTCGGGACGCAGCGGGAGCTCGACCAGACGCGCACAGTCCATCTCAGCGGCCCGACCAAAGCGTTTGTCATCGGCGCCCTCGTGCCAGGCGAGGATCGCGGTGTCGGGGTCGTGTAGGTGCGGACACTCGATTTCCCGGGCGGCCTTGGCAAGGTTGGCGCTGGGCGGACTACCGGGCCGGTAGACGAGGTGACGGGCGAGTAAGACCGCGCCATGGACTTTGGAGCCATGCCGTCGAAGAAAGCCCGACTCATTGATCTCTGGGCGCCAGAGGAAGACCGCATCGGCTGCCGACGCGGTCACGACCTGCGAACTGTTGACGGAATGAGCCATTGACCCACGATTAATACTCAGACTTCACTCGGACGGAACGGCGGGAGTTCATCCCGTGGGCGCTGGACGCACGCGCAGAAAGCGGACCGGCGACGCTCAAAGCGAGCCAATCGAGGTGCCACAGTGCGCTCGTAGCTCTGATCCAAACGCAGAATATGAAGTAGTCACCAGGCCGAGCCGGCGCCTTTCGCGGTTAATCACATCTGGACGCCCCTTCACGATCTCCAAGTGGAGCGTCACGACGACAACGCCCTAATCATCTACACCGACGGCTCATGCAAGCCAAAGCCGCGTCGAGGTGGCTACGCGTTCATCCTGCTGACCGAAGACGAGGCCGGAGAGGAGCTACTGCTGGAGTACAACCCTCCCGGTCGCCTTGGCGCCACCATCAGCGAGATGGAGCTGACGGCCTGCATTGAGGCCTTACGCCTGGCGACGAGCCAACATCCACCAGTACCCCGTGACTCCTACGAGAAGATCGTCGTCTACGCCGATGCCCTGCTCGTCGTCAACGGGATCTCATCCGCAGAGCACATCTGGCCCACGCGGAACTGGCTCACCCGCGAAAACGAGCCCGTCCTCAACCCGGACCTCTGGCAGGAGCTGGTCAGGCTGAAGAAGCGAGCCGGCCGTGTTGAGTTTCGGCACGTCAAGGCTCACAAGACCAATCCCTACAACCGACTGGCGGACAAACTGGCTCAAGAGTCGGCCGACCTCGCGTGGCAGGGTCAAGCCGCGCCAAAGAAAGTTGCCCGCAAGACGAGCCCGCGTCAGACCGAACCCGGAGTAGTTCCGATGAAGGGCCAAGCCGAGACGATCCGGATCATCGTCGTTCGCGGGATTCTCGGTCAGCCGCACCACGCGTACAAGTATGAGGTCGTTCGGGAGGACAGCCCCAACTTCCATGCGGTCGACGACGCCTTCGCGATGAACGACCTCGTCGCGATGCGCAGAAATTTCATTTACGAAGTCAGATTCGCCCAGGCGGAGCGCCGCGGGCGGTGGATCGAGGAAGTCGTGCGGGAGATCGAGCGCGACTAGCCCTCGTGGGGGCCGACGCCCTTCAGCTTCTCAGCTGAACAGAAGGGCCGTATGGACGGGAGCGCATATCAGCGGCGAGTCGCCGACTCCCTGGATTGCCGACCGAGTACGCCTTTCGAGGGGACGCGGGGACGAAGGGGACGCGCTCTGCCGGGCAAGCGTCGGCGCTCAGGATCAGGATCCCTACGAGGACGCTTCAAGCAGGCTTCGAGCATCGTTTAACCCGAATCGATGGGAGCAACCAAGACAAGTGATTTCCGTCTGATCGGATATCGCAGTCTGCCCACACGCAGGACACGCAAGGGCGAAATTTCCGAGAACCTCCTCGGGATGGCTGTTCGGCAACATCGCGATAGCTAGTCGCAGATCGATGGGACCGAAGAGATAAAGCGGTCGGTTGCCTGGGTTTGGAACCTCACCGATCTGATCCACCATGCCGGTGTTCCGCCAGTTTTGAACCCGTGCCCTCGCTGCCTGGGTGGTAACCCGGTACACGTCGTTTGCGAGCCTGTTGACCGTAAAAGTCAGCGAGCCGGCCGCGCCGATCTTCCGCAACTCAGTGAGTCCACCTGGGAAGAGTTCCTCTGCCCGCACTGCGCTGAATTGAGTAACCCCGTCCCAGAATGCCTCCATGGAGATGCACTCCTGATTCTGCTGGACCCTCGTCTCCTCCGCGACCACGGTTGCAATGAGCCTGATTAGGTCGCGAGGTGAGCCTTCCGCCAAATGAGACGCCAAGGCGTCGATGTCGAGATCCTTTCGATCGCAGAACAACTCGTTGAGCGAATCGACCCGACCCTCGGAATATGAACTCAAACGCTCACCGATCATTTTCTGGAGGTCGGCGGGCGACCACTGAAGCTCGTGCAGTGCAACCCGGTCGGTGCGAAGTCCCCCTACCGCAAACTCGCCCTTCATCGCATCCCAGAGAAAGAACTTAAAGCCGAAGCCTTTGCCCTCGAGGGTGGGTAGGTCCACAAGGAGGGGTCTAACAAAGCGGAAGGAGTTGGAAGCATCAGTCGTAGTCAGCTCAATCTCGTCGACCCGATCAACCAGCACATAGATCGACTTAAAACCCAAGGAACGAACAATGTCGCTCATTCTCTCTAGGTGGTAGCGGAGGGACTCGTCCTTCGTCATCTCCGTTCTGAACGAGTCATCCAGTTGAATGGCCTGTAGCTTCAAACGCTCTAGGACGATGTTGACCACCCCGGCAATCGGACCGCCCCACTTCTCCCAAAGGTCGTTTGCCTTGTCTCCGAACGTCTTTACGGCGCGAATGGACTCTTTGAACTCGTCGGCGGAAAGATCGCCCAGAAACCGTTCAGCGTAAAACTTTACGAGTCTCTGTTGGTTCTCATCAAGGCGGTCGACGGCGCCCTCTTCGGCTTCAAGGGCGGCCAGGATGCCCGTCGTTATGAGACGGCAAATCTGGATGACGTGGAACTCCCACGTGATTTCATCAATTGCCATTCCGGCGGCATCAAACCGATCGTAGGCCAAGCAGAGGACTCCGCTCTCGGCGCTTCCTTCCTCGATCATCCTCTTCTGGGCCGTCTTCCCGCCGCCGCGAGGCGCGAGAACTACCGATGGCCTTGGATTGGCCGGATCTCCTTGCACCGCCGCAAAGTAGGGCGGGGGCACGAAGTAGGACGCGAGCTGCGGCTCGTCGTCTGCATTCGTGGAGGCAAAAGGATCGCCGCTGAATCCGAGATTTTCGAGGAGTTGATTCATTTCGGGCTATTCAACCGAATTCCGAGGATCTCGACTCTCCTGGTACTACCGTTGGTACCAGGGCTGGCTAGGGCTGATCGATCAAGCTGATCCACTGCCCTCAGAGCCCGCTTCCCAGGCGGGCTCTCTTCAATCGGGGAGACAGGATTTGAACCTGCGACCGCTCGGCCCCCAGCCGAGTGCGCTACCAGACTGCGCCACTCCCCGTGGGGTCTTGCATCTTACGAACTGGCGAGGGTCCGGCTAGGCTTCCCTCGACGCGGTGGTAGCTCAACGGTAGAGCCTCGCCCTTCCAAGGCGATGATGCGGGTTCAATTCCCGTCCGCCGCTCTTTTGCCGGGCCTCGTGGCTGTGTAGGTTCCGCCGCCGATGCGGCGGCCCTCCCCCATCCGCGCGGCACCGGCCTTGGTCCTCTCGGCGCTTGTTCTGGCGCTTGCCCTCGGCGGCTGTGGCGGCTCGAGCGGCTCCTCCGAAGGCGAGGACGTCACCGCCAGTTCCGGCAACGCCGGGCTCGTCAGCTGGCCCTACTTCGGCCGGGTGCCGGAGCGCACGCACTACCTGCCCGCCGAAGCGGGGCTGCTGGATCCGCCGCTGAAGCGAGTCTGGCAGGTCAACACGCACGCGTTGATCGAGTTTCCGCCGGCGATCGCCAATGGGGTCGCTTACGTGATCAACAAGTACGGCAACGTCAAAGCGGTGCGGCTGAGCGATCGCAAGGTGCTCTGGGAGGTGACGAACCGGGCCAGCAACAAGGGCGTCCCCAACTTCGTCACCTCGCCGGTCTACTACGACGGGCGCATCTACGGCGCCTTCCTCGGCGGCGAAGTGGTCGCCGGCGACGCCAAGGACGGGCACACGCTCTGGCGGCGCCAGCTCGGAGGCCACCTCGAATCCTCGCCGATGGCCGCCGATGGCACGCTCTACCTCGGCACCGACAGCACCGACGTCATCGCCCTCCGCGCCAGCGACGGCAAGCCCCGCTGGCGCTTCAACTCCCCGGCCGCGATCAAAGCCAGCCCCAGCCTCCACGACGGCCGGCTCTACGTCGCCGACTACGAGAGCTCGATGTTCGCTCTCGACGCCTCCAGCGGCAAGCCGATCTGGCGCACCAACACCAGCAAGCAGCCGCCGTTCGGCGAGGGCGGCTTCTTCTCCTCCCCCGCGATCGGCTTCGGCCGCGTCTACGCCGCTCGCGACGACGGCACCGTCTTCGCCCTCGACGAAAAGACCGGCAAGGTCGACTGGTCCTTCGACACCGGCGGCGCCGTCTACGGCTCCCCCGCCCTGGCCGCGGTGCCCGGCACCCCGCCCACCGTCTACATCGGCTCCGAAGACGGCCGCTTCTACGCGCTCGACGCCGCCACCGGCAAGCCGCGCTGGCATTACGAGGTCGGCGGCCCGGTCCCCGGCACCGCGACCGTGATCGGCCGCACCGTCTACACCTCCAGCTTCAAGACCGGCAAGACGATCGGGCTCGACGCCCTCACTCACAGGAAGACCTTCGAGCTCAACCAGGCCGGCTACACCCCGATGGTCTCCGACGGCAGGAGGCTCTACCTGGTCGGCTACTACGTCGTCGTCGGGCTCGAACCGACCGGCCGCTGAGCCGACCCGGCTAGGCTGCCTCGCCATGGGCGAACTCAGCTACGAGGGCCACCGGATCGAGTACGACAGTCACGGCACGGGCGACCGCGTCATCGTCCTCGTGCACGGGCTGCTGATGAACCGCCGCATGTACGACCGGCTCGCCCCGGCGCTGGCCGAGCGCGGCAACCGGGTGATCGTGGTCGACCTGCTCGGCCACGGCCGCTCCGACCGGCCCGAGGACCTGCGGCTCTACTCGATGCCGCTCTTCGCCCGCCAGGTCGCCGCCCTGCTCGACCACCTCGGGCTCGACTCCGCGATCGTCGGCGGCACCTCGCTCGGCGCCAACGTCGGCCTCGAGTTCGCCGCCAATGAGCCCGAGCGCGCCAAGGGCCTGTTCCTGGAGATGCCGGTGCTCGACAACGCCCTGGTCGCGATGGCCGCAGCCTTCACCCCGGCGATGGTCGCACTGCGCCTCGGCCGCCCGGTCTTCGAGGCGATCTCGCGCCTCACCTCCCCCATCCCCCGCACCAACCTGCTCGTCGACATCGGGCTCGACTGGCTCCGCCAGCGCCCCGGCCCCTCGCTCGCCGTGCTCGAGGGCCTGCTGCTGGGCGAGACCGCGCCGCACCGCGAGCAGCGCCTGCGGCTGACCCAACCCGCCCTGATCGTCGGCCACCCCGCCGACCCGATCCATCCCTTCAGCGACGCCGGCATGCTGGTCGAGGAGATGCCGAACGCGCGCCTGGTCCAGGCCAAATCGATCCTCGAGTGGCGGCTCTCCTCGCGCCTCGACGACGAGCTGGCCGGGTTCCTGGAGGAAACGTGGCGGGGCCGGTAACCCGGGTCCTCTCCAGCTCGCAGCTGGCGCTGCTCGCCGAGCACGGCGAGGAGCACAGCGCGGCGCCGGGCGAGACCCTGTTCGAGGTCGGCGACGAGAGCTACCCGTTCGTCGCGATCCGCGAGGGCGAGGTCGCCGTGACCGACGGCGCCGGCCGCGAGATCGTCCGCCACGGCGCCTCCGGCTTCCTCGGCGAGATGAACCTGCTCTCCGGCCAGACTGTCTTCCTCAACGCCGTCGTCGTCGCGCCGATGCGCTACATCGCGGTCGACCGCGACACCCTCAAGCAGCTGCTGTTCGACGACAGCGACCTCTCCGACCTGCTGCTCTCGGCCTTCATCGAGCGCCGCGAGCTGCTGCAGACCGAGGAAGGGATCGGGGTCGAGATCGTCGGCCCGCGCGACTCCACCGAGACCCGCCGCCTGCTCGAGTTCGCCCGCCGCCAGAAACTCCCGCACAGCTGGGTCGACCCCGCCGCGAGCGACGAGGCGGCGGCGCTGGTCGCGGCGCTCGACCCGGAGGAGCTGCCGCTGGTGCGGCTGCCCGGCGGCCCCGAGCTGCGGCGACCGAGCAACGGCGAGCTCTCGCGGGCGCTCGGGATCGGCCTCGAACTGGGCGAGCGCGAGGAGGTCGACCTGCTGGTGATCGGCGGCGGCCCGGCCGGGCTCGGCGCCGCCGTCTACGGCGCCTCCGAGGGCCTCGACACGCTGCTTATAGAGAGCACCGTGCTCGGCGGCCAGGCCGGCAGCTCGCGCCGGATCGAGAACTACCTCGGCTTCCCGGCCGGAATCAGCGGCACCGAACTGACCAGCCGCGCAGTCACCCAGGCCCGCAAGTTCGGCGCCCGCACCGGCTCCCCCTACCGGGCCGAGGCGCTCGAGCCCGGCGCCGAGCGCCACCTGGTCAAGCTCGACGACGGGGTCGAGATCGCCGCCCGCGCGGTGCTGCTCTCGACCGGGGCCGAATACCGCCGCCTGCCGGTCGCGGGGCTGGAGGAGTACGAGGGGCTCAGCGTCTTCTACGCCGCCGGCCCGCCCGAGGCTCAGCTCTGCGGCGCCCAGCGCGTCGGCGTCGTCGGCGGCGGCAACTCGGCCGCCCAGGCCGCCGTCTGGCTCGCCCGCGGCGGCGCCCTGGTCACCCTCCTGCACCGCCGCGCCGACCTCAGCGAGACGATGTCCCACTACCTGCTGGAGGAGCTCGACCGCTTCGGCGTCGCCGTCCGCGACCGCAGCGAAATCGCCGAGCTGCACGGCGCCGACGGCAAGCTGGAGGGAGTGACGCTGACCGACGGCGCCAAGCTGCCGCTCTCCTTCCTCTTCCTCTTCCTCGGCGCCGCGCCCTGCACCGAGTGGCTCGGCGAGGCGGTCGCCCGCGACGAGAAGGGCTTCGTCCTCACCGGCCCCGAGGCCGGCGCCGACGGCCTGTTGGAGACCAGCGTCCCCGGCGTCTACGCCGCCGGCGACGTCCGCGCCGGCTCGATCAAGCGCTGCGCCACCGCCGTCGGCGA
>Ga0207686_10000082_pt1 | contig 79873 bp, 53 predicted proteins | sample KBSM24metaG_FD_184396 | JGI IMG/M metagenome (GOLD analysis project Ga0207686, IMG submission 184396) | Miscanthus rhizosphere microbial communities from Kellogg Biological Station, Michigan, USA - KBS M2-4 metaG (SPAdes) (version 2) | ecosystem: Host-associated > Plants > Roots > Rhizosphere >... | reverse complement strand
CCAGGTTAATAGGGTGGGTATGTAAGTGCAGTAATGTGCTCAGTTGACCACTACTAATCAGTCCCTTGGCTTGACCGTAAAATTTACTAGCAGCAACGCGTCTTCAAATTTGGAATTTTGAATTGCGGATTTTGAATTTAAGCGCAGCGCAGCTTTTAGACACGGCACAGGCTTGCCTTGTCGCTATTCAATTCTATGAGGTCTCAGATTTCAGATCTGAGACCTCAATAAGTTCCGTAGCGCGGATTCTGGGTCGGCTCAGTTGGTGCGAGCTCGATCTTGCACGCTGAACGCCAGGTCTCCGCTACCGAAAAAGTTCTGAGATCTCAGATTTGAAATCTGAGACTCAAAGCCAGTTTTCCGGTGGTTGTGTCGAGAGGGCCACACCCGTTCCCATCCCGAACACGGAAGTTAAGCCTCTTGGAGCCGATGGTACTGCGCGGGCAACTGTGTGGGAGAGTAGGAAGCCGCCGGGATTATTTCTTGGATCTCAGGTTTGAAATTTGAGATCTCAAAAGAGGAAAGCCCGCTCAGGGTAAACTTGAGCGGGCTTTTTGTTTCTTCGCGTGGCAAGTACTGATCTCTAATTGCCGGAGATCCTAATCAATCCCTTATTACTGAAGAGACCTCGCAGTTTCACTTTCACCTGCAAGTCCCTCGGCGTTCCCGAAACGTTATCAGGAAGCCGCACCACAAACTGATTAACGTCTGCAACTCCGGATAAAGAAAAAACTTGCTCGACTACCAGGGCGTAGCTCCCGCCCTGGTCATCTTCCGCCAGAACGGTGAGGTCTGATGCAGTGTCGCCCGGTGCTAGTCCAAGACGCCAGACAAACAGGGAGATGCGCCGGCGGAGATCAGGGCTCAAGTTGTATGGGCTGGTTAACGAAAATGGATCGCGCGTCTGGGTCACCAAGTCGAGAGCAATGGCGCGCTGCGAATTCTCCTCCAACAGCAGCACCGGCGCGTCCTGCACCACCTGCACCAGCTGCCCGCTACTGGCCAGCCAGCCGTTGGTCCCCGCAAAGTCTGCTGTGATGGTGTGACTTCCGATGCTGAAGGCGGCATAGCTGAACACGGCATGACCGGCGGAATTGAGAGGAACATCGGCCAGGACGGTTGCGCCTTCTTTGAAAGCAACGGAACCGGTGGGTGTGCCGGGAGCGCCATTCGTGGCTGTTACCGCCGCGTCAAGGAAGATCGATTGTCCAAAGCTGGCCGGATTCGAAGTCGAGGTGACTGCTGTCGAGGTTCCATTCTGGATAACCTGGACGACGCTTCCGCTGCTGGCCGCAAACTGTGTGTCGGAAGCGTAAGTAGCCACGATGTTGTGACTTCCCGGAGCTAAGCCAGGGCTGCTGACTGCCACGACGCCGGACGAGCTGAGCGGCGCCTGACCAATGATCGTAGCTCCATCCTGAAAGGTCACCATTCCGGTGGGCGTCCCCGCGCCGGCCGGAAGTGCCGATACGTTTGCTGTGAATGTAACTGTCTGCCCAAAGCTGGCCGGACTTGAAGAAGAGTTCAACGCCACCGTCGTTGCGTTGGCGTGGATCTTCTGCATCATCGTCACCGATGATGCGAGGTGGCTCCCATCGCCGCTGTACGCGGCGGTGATGAAATGGCTGCCGCGAAAACCACCGCCTGCCGCCAGCGATGACGTGGTCACCGACGCCAATCCATTGGCGTTCAACGGAACATTTGAAGCCAATGTGGTCGTTACCGGGGTGTTGCCATTGTAAGTCAAGTCTGTGAAGGTAACCGCGCCGGTGGGAGAGGCTGGCGTTCCGGTAACCGTAGCCGTGAATGTGATGGTGCTGCCCACCACCACTGCACGTGAATCGGGGGCCGAGGAGTCGATGGTGACATTAACGCCCGGCCGGTTTCCCAAAGCAAAGAAGGTCCCGCCGTTAAGTGTGTAGACCGTTCCGTCAGGCCCGATGACGGTTGGCACATAAGGCTCGAGCACTCCCGGTGTCAGCACCACGGACTGGTCAAGACTATTTGTGGCCAGGTTCCAGCGATAGCTGCGGCCATCTTCGCTGGTGAAGTAGACGCTCTTGTTCGCCGGGTTAACCGCCGGCGCATTGATGCACCATTCCTTCACCGCCAGCGGAAACATTGATGGGTCCGCGCTGGCGTCCGGCGTCGGACCGATTAACGTGAGTACTTCTCTCATCTCAATCAGGCCGCCTGAAGAGGAGTGAGGATCAATTTGAGTTGCGTTAGGATCCAAAAGCGCCACGCGGTTAATCCCGCTTGCGTCGGCGCCCGCGTAATCGTTGTATTTGGAAAACAGCAGGTATGACGATGATCCGGTGTAGGACGGTACCATCGACGCGGGAACTATTCCCGGCGTGTAGTCCCAGCCAAAACCTCCGGGAGTTTTCGTTACCGTCAGGTCTCCGCTGAAGCGCAAGAGAAAGCCGCGCGAGCCACTGCTGGGAGCCAACACTCCGAAATAGAGATCGCCGTCCGGCGCGACCATCGGCGACGCCGTGCTGTCTTCCGGAACTGAGGCGGGGTTGCCGTTGCGCGGGTCTCTAAGAAAAACCGAATATTTTGTTGCCAGAGTGGTCGAGTTCAAGCCCAAAAGGTACGCATAGGTGTTGTTGGTGGCCCCCTTCACCACGACGTAGACGGTACTCCCGTCGTTGCTTAAGGCAGGCGCCACGTTGTGACTCACGCGGCCGATGGCGCCATCGCCGGCGGCCGGGCCCGCCAGCACATAGGCTCCATTTCCGTTCGGCTCAATTCGCGCGATGCCGCTTTGACTGGTGTTCAGCGGCGCCGGAGCCGTCCCCTGGACCCGGAAACCAAAATAGATGTTGCCGGCAGCATCTGACGTGAGCGGTGTGTTAACGAAGATCGTGTTGTTATAGGCTGCTGCGTTGGCGTTGTAATTAGCCAGGGAGGTATAGAAAACCTCTCTCACCGGCGCACCGGGCGAGTTTGAATCAGGATTATCGATGTGGAAGATAGTGCCGCCGGCCCCTGCATAGTACATGCGCGTGCCTAACGATCCAGTGGCGACACACGGGTTGTAAACGGGAATCCAGTTATGCGTGGGAAGGATGTAATCGGTATTGATGATGTACTTTGCCGCTCCATTGTTACCGTTGAAAGCATCTACTCTGAAGCCGTCATTAGAGGTCTTGACCGGCACCAAAACAGTATTACTTGCGGTGATTAACGGCGCGCCATAATGAGCGATGGTGGTGGGATGGAAATCAATGGTCGTGGACCACTTAATGGCGTTCAGGTTTTGCGCGGGAGCAATATAGACGGAAGTGTGCTGTGCGTTGCCGGCGAACGTGGGTGCCTGCGCCGGCACATTTGCTGAAGTGATAAACAAGAGGCCGCAAAGTATTCCGGCAAGGAATAGCCCCCGTCGATACTCCTCAATTAAAACGGCATGACAGACACTGAAAAGCAGGTCTCTACTCATGGTCAATAATCCTGGCCCGGAAGCAACGTTATCAATAATTCTTAGGAGCTGCCACTTTTGATGCGCCGACTCGATGGTTTGGATTGAGGCGTTCTCAAAAAAGCTGGACTAAATTCGGAAGGCTGGTTGACTAAATTGTAGGGGCGTCCCTCCGTGGGCGCCCCGGAAAAAAGGGCGCCCACGGAGGGACGCCCCTACAGAAAGCCCAGTTGGACAATTCATCCAAAATAAATGTCTGGCGGGCGCTCCGGCCTTTTGCTACAATCCTCTCGCCCTGTAGTCCAACCCTCATTCACCCGCAAAGAATATCGAATTCAGTCGGGAGTTTTCCGTAACTCTTAAGCAAAGTATCAGACGCTAACTTAGTCCCCTATGTGGTGCCCCCGATGCCAGAGCACACGCGTGCAGCGTGGCTATCATGATGCCGCGATCGTTTTGCAGGTCGCCGGTTTCCGAGAATTGTTGTGCAATAACTGCGGACTGGAATTTAAGGGCTTTGACCCGTTCCGGAAGCTCGCAAGGACGCCGTCCAGACACAAGGAAACCAATGGCAAGCAACGCAGATTCGCGCGCTATAAGGTGCATTTGCCGGCAAGTATCTCTTTGGTTGAGCGCAATCCTCTGACGTGGGACGTCTCGTATTCAAAAGCTTCCAGAGGTCACTGCGAGATGATTAGTCAGGGCGGGATGGCTCTGTCATTTGTCGGCGCGCGCCTGCCTGAAAGCGAACTAACACGCCCGGGTTGTCGTTTGCACGTAACGGTAAATCTGCCCGGATCAGTCATCGCGGCCGTCTTATCAACGGTAACCTGCGATCGGCAGCGAGCCATTGGAAAGTGGCTGGTGGGAGCGAAAATCACGCAAATGAGTGATATTGATGCGTCCCGCCTGGCCTGCTACCTGGTGAAGCGAGGCGCTATTCAATAACGTTCAAAGCTTCGTCGTCACGCAGTTCGTTCCGGCAGATGGATCGGGTCGTCATTCTGGCTGTAAGAAATCTGGGTCTCCTCAAGCCACTCCCTTTCGGGAAATGTCCGTAAAACCAGTCCGTGAACAAATTACTTTCCCGATGGCCGGCACGTCACTTTCGTCTCATAATTCTTCAGATCCGATCTTAGTTTCGCCGCCAGGTCTGTCTGCTGCTTTTGCTCCGCTAGCCCGATCATTCTTCGTTGCCATTCTGCCGCCTCTGCACAGCGTCCGAGTTCAGCCATGGCCAACGCGACGATAGCGCCGTGCTGCGCCAAGCCGGTCGTTTGAAAAACCTCCTGGGCCAGTGGCAAGGCCCGTGCACCGGCACGCAAATCATTCTGCGGCGAAGCTGCCAGCAGATACGCGAGAGTCGCCGAGGTGTCGGTCTTCTGCGGATTTCGCGTGTGGCTTTTCTCCAGCAGGTTCAGCGCGTTTGCATATTGCCTGGCCCGGCTCAGCAGCGTGGCGGCTTGCAGCACTGCCTCTTCGTTGTCCGGGTCTGTCTGCGCGACCCGCAAGAATTCAACAAGCGCTTCATCACCGCGCTCCGCGTTCAAGAGCTCCCTGGCCAGGAAGAGATGCGCACTCAAATCTTCCGGATTGCTTTTCAAAATAGCTTGCAGTTCTTTGATCGCTGCGCCGTGATCGTTTTGTGTGGCCAACAAGATCGCCAGGTTGAAATGAGCATTGACATTTTCAGGATCAAGTCGCAGCACGGTCCTGAATTCAGTTTCCGCCGCACTCAGATCGTTCATTTGGACCAGAGTGGTCCCCAGGTTCAGGTGCGCAACCACGCTGTCAGGCTTGGCGGCGATGGCTTTACGAAATTCGCCCGCCGCATCCGCTAAACGTTGGGCCGCCAGCGCCGTGCGGCCGCGAACCAGATGAAGACGTTCACCTTCGATCAAATCCGGCAGTTGATCGAAGAGTGGATCGGCAACCCGAATTCCCACAGTGCCACGCTGAGCCAGATGAGCTTCCGCCCTGGCGAGATCGCCGGTTCCTCGATAGGCCAGGGCCAGCGAATAATGAATTCGATTTGCGCCGGGCGCCTGCTGCAGGGCTTTCTCAAGGTAGTTTGCCGCCTCAGCATAATTCCGCTGCGAGAGAGCCAACTGGCCCAGTCCGTAAAGCCCTGCGGCGTTCCCAGGTTCGCGCGCGAGCACTTTCTTAAAGCTGGCTTCCGCTTTCGCAGAAACATTTGTTTCCAGGTAGATATTCCCAAGATTTAGAGCAACGGCGACGTAGTCAGGATTTAACACAGACGCTTCCTGGAAGCGGCGAATTGCATCATCCATCCGGCCGTCCTGCTGATCGATTTTCGCGAGTAGATAAGGCCAGCGAAAATCTTTCGGCGCGAGCAGGGCCGCGTTTAGATAACAGTCGCGAGCCGGTAAGGTCAGTGAGTACGCATGATAAATCCTGCCCGCCTCACCGAAACTCTCTGCCAGCGCGGCGTCCGTCGTGTCTGGCTTGTTGATTGCGGCACTCAGACTCTTTTCGAGGCCGGTTAATTGGTCGCGTACTTCAGGCTCGAGTTTGCTGACGTCGGGCCAGTGAATTGGCGGGATACCGCGCGCCTGAGCCGATTGCGCCTGTCCCTTCTGAAGCGGTCCAGGAATCACCAGCAGAATCAATCCGAGACTCAACAAAGGAATTGCCGTTTGCCAAATGTTTTGTGGTGATCTCACTTTACTCGCGTTCCTGCGTTTTCGCTTAGCTTTGTATATCGATCGACGGGCATGCTCTGCCATTCTTCGACGTTGCCGTCCGACCAGTAGACGCGCACCGATTCAACGCTGCGACTGTTGCCGAGTCCGGCGAGCACGCGCGGGTCGTTGGCTGATAAGTAACTCCCATCTGTTCTGGCCCGTCGCCACCGAACGATGTCCTTTGCGACAGTGACCTGCACGCGGGCGCCGAGATCGTCGCGACCATTCTTGCTCAACAGCCGCAGACCCAGCCAATGGTTCTGATTGCCCAACTGATTCATAAACAACCTCGGCGGTTGGTTGTTGTTGCTGATCAGCACATCGGTGTCACCGTCATTATCAAGGTCGCCGAAGGCAGCCCCGCGACCGACCTGATTCAGCGAGAACTCAACGGGAAGATTATCAAGTACCTCGGCAAACATGGCTTTACCCGTGTTCCGAAAGAGTTGGTTGGGCTGACCCAGGGGATAGGGATCACCCTTGCGCATCAGTTCCGGCAAAAGCTGCACAGCGCCATTAGTGACCAGCAGATCCAGCCATCCGTCATTGTCGTAATCCAAAAACAGCGTCCCGAAACCGGTGAAGCGGCGGCCCGGCATCCCCAGCCCGACTTCGCGAGTTCGATCTTCAAACAGGCCCTTGCCCAGGTTCAGATAAAGAGTGTTGGTTTCATCCATCAGGTGCGTGATGAAAAGATCGTCCGTCCCGTTGTTGTCAAAGTCACCGGCGTCGACACCCATGCCGGCTTCGGCCTGACCATTGCGATTGACCGCGGCTCCAGCCAGCAACGCGTCATTCCTGAAGGTCCCGTTCTTCTGGTTGATCCAGAGTTGATTTGGATCGCCGTCGTTGGCGACGTAGATATCAACCCACCCGTCATAATCCAAATCCGCCGCGATAATGCCGAGGCCATGACCGAATTCTTTGCTAACGCCGGCGGCGACTGTTACGTCTGCAAAGGTCCCGTCATGCTGGTTGTGAAAGAGTCGATTGCCCGGCGCCCGATGAGCGCGTGGCGTGCAGTAATCCGGGGCGCTGGTTGCCGCGTAGCACTTCGGACTGTTGTTGGGTGAAAAGTCGGCATAGTTGACAACCATCAAATCGAGCCAGCCATCGCGATCGTAATCAAAGAAAGAAGCGCTGGTGGTCCAGCGCGAATCATCGGTGCCCGTCTTTGGCGTGACGTCGGCAAATGTGCCGTCGCCCTTATTCAGGAACATCTTGTTCGAGCCCAGGTTCGTCACATAGAGATCGGTCCAGCCGTCGTTGTTGATGTCTCCCACTGCTACGCCCATGCCATAACCGTTGGCTACAATTCCGCTCTTCTCGGTCACGTCCGTGAAATGCAAAGAGCGATTTCCGTCTTTGCCAACAACCAAATCGTTTCGAAAGAGCCGCGAACGCAAATCCCCCGGCCCTTGCCAGGGAAAGAGAGTGCGGGCCGGCTGGTCTGCTAGTTCGAGAGTTGCCCCCTGCACCATAAAAACGTCCAGGTCGCCATCGTTGTCAAAATCGAGAAGCGCGGCTCCAGCGCCCATGATTTCAGGCAGGAAAAGCTTGCCTGTCATGCCGTTATAATGGCGAAACTTTAATCCGGCCTGATCGGAAACCTCGCTAAAAATAAGTGGAGCTTTTTGCTTTTGTGAAGCGCCGGAACCAGCGCCGAAAGCAGCCAGACACAGCACGATCGCAGGGATGAGGATGAGAACCTTCGACTGTCCGATATAACACCGCATTCCTGGAAACGTCGCGCGATTTCGCAGCTGAAGTCAGTACCGCCCGCGTCAGCGGGTGGGATAAAGACGAATCAAAGACCCCTCCTGAACCCATCCGCTCACGCGGATGGTACTGACCTCATTATTGGTTGGTAATTTGTCCGGCCAGAACCATCTTTCGATTGTCTTTGGACGGTCATGAGAGGGTACACTAGACCCGGACCTTTATGAAGTTTGAGAGTTACTTCCGCGGAGCTTCCTACGCGACCGTTTTGACTGCCGCTTTGGCGTTGCTCGTGGCGGGCGGAGTCGGACTTTGGCTGGCGCTTGCGTTCGTCGTTGGCACAGCCATCGCCTGGACGTTGGAGGGATCGCGGTGGCAATTGTCAGAGAAGGTCGCACTGCTCGTGATTCTGGCTTCGCTGCCGTTGTTTTACCTGGACTGGCGAATCCTGACACCATACTTACAAACCCAATATTTCGAGACAGTCCCGCGCGGCAACGCCGATATCGCGGTACTGGCGCATCTGATTCTGTTCTTATCCATCATTAAGCTCTTACAGCTCAAAGCCGATCGCGACTGGTTTTTTCTCTACCTGATTTCGTTTTTTGAGGTCCTTTTAGCTGCGGCCCTGACCGCCAGCCCGATCTTTGTACTGGCCCTGGTCCTTTACCTGCTGTGCGCGCTGACCACCGTCGTCGCATTTGAAATTCAAAAAGCCCGGCGCAAAGTTGTAGCCACCCAGACCCGCCTGCTTGTGCCTCCTGATCCAGCCCTCTTTCGCAAGTTGCCGATGCGACTTTGGCGAAGGAGATATCTCGAGACGCGACGGCTGCCGCTAGTGTCTGCCGGCTTGCTCATCCTGATTGTGGTCCTGGCCCTCCCCTTCTTTTTGATTGCGCCGCGCACGGCATCGAGCGCCTTGAAACGTGGCGGCAACGGAGTTTCCGGCTTTATCGGATTCTCTGACAATGTGACGCTGGGGCAGATTGGCCGGCTCAAAGGCAACGACGACGTCTTCATGCGGGTGCGGGTTGAAAATGTTCCCGCGATCCCGGCCAATGGATTGCGCTGGCGAGGAGTTGGGCTTGACGAATTCACCGGCAAGGGCTGGAAGAAATCTTTCAGCGCCGGACGCAGCGAAAAGAAAGAGAGCGAGAGCGGTTTCTTTAAGCTGGGGACGACTGAGGATGTGAGCCGTCTGACCACCCAAACATTTTTTGTCGAACCGGTGGATACGCCGGTCGTGTTCGGTGCGGCGCGCATCGTGGCGGTGCAGGGCAAGCTTCCATTTGTGCGAGTCGATTCGGAAATGTCGGTGCAAACCCGACTCCACGATCAGGAGAGGATGGTCTACCGGATATTTTCCGATACTACCGAGCCGGGCGCGAACGTGCTTCGTTCGGATCGTCTACAGTATCTGGTCGAATCTGCCCGCTACCTGGAGTTGCCGCCTAAACTGGATCACCGAATTTCGGAGTTGGCTGACAGCGTGGTGCGACGTGCAGAATCGCAGAATGGCTATGACTCGGCGCGCGCGATCGAATCATATCTGCGGGAGAGTTACCAATACACGCTCGAACTAAAGGCCGGTGGCCCGGATCCTCTGGCCGATTTCCTCTTCAATGTGCGCGAGGGGCACTGCGAATACTTCGCCACGGCGATGGCCGTGATGCTGCGCACCCAGAAAATCGGCTCGCGTGTGGTCAACGGATTCCTGCCGGGTGAATACAACGAAGCCGCCGGCGCCTTCACTGTGCGACAGAGCGACGCGCACTCGTGGGTGGAAGTTTATTTTCCGCAGACCAACTCCTGGGTGACCTTCGATCCCACACCCCCTGCGGGACGCGCGCCGCGCGTGAGCACAGGCCTGGCTGCCCAGCTGGCGAAATATTCTGAAGCCCTGGAGTTGATGTGGTTTCAGTATGTCGTGGGTTACGACAAACAGGAACAGAGGTCGCTGATTACGAACTTCAGAAGACAGCTGTCCGAGGTTCAGCGTGGCTCGATCGCCAGGCTCGACCAGGCACGCGCTGCTTTGCCGCGCGCCATCAGACCGATTCTGTTCGGCCTCGGAGTGGTTGCGCTAATCGTCGCAGTATTTCTCGCGCGCCGTATTCGCCGGCTTGGTTGGTGGCGCGGCCTGCAGGTCTGGAATGTAAGCGACGAAATTGAAAGTTCACACGTCGATTTCTATGAGCGGCTGCTGGCCCTTTTGGCCAGGCGCGGACACACGCGCGAATCCCATCAAACTCCGTTGGAGTTTGCCGCGCAGGTCAAGGTAGCGGACGCGGCCACAATCACCTGGGCCTATAACCGCGTACGCTTTGGGCGGCAGGATCTATCAACCGACGAGCGGCGCACGCTCGAAGAATCGCTGGCAAATTTAGAGAGGGACATTCCTCGATGAGATGTTTGCTTTCGCGCGTTCGCGTTTGCCTCGCGGCGACAACTCTAGTGGCCGTCGCCTGCGCGTTAGCCAATGCCCGTACACAGAGTAGTGAGGTTGATAAAAAGCAAATCCTCGCAACTGCCCGACAGAAATACTACAACTTAAGACGATCAGGATTAATTGAATTGGAGGCGAGCCTCAAACCGAATTGGCAGGCGGTCGCGGACTTTCGATCCCACACGGCCGCGCTGGAAATACTTGAAGGAATGAAGCTTTCGATTTCCATTGATTCGGAAAGTAAACTCCGGATGGATCATCCGACCGATTTAATTCCAGCCACGGAAAAAGCCGCGGACTACATGAAGAAGATTTTCGACCACCTGGACCAGGCTGTTTCGCGATTCATCTCGACCTGGTCGGTGTTCATGCTCACGTCGCCATTTTCACCAGTAGACAGTAGCTACGAGATCACGGAATTTGCCGATCGCTATCAGTTCTCAAGGAAGGAAGGTGCGACCAATGTGGTGACGCTCACCGACAAAGACTTCAGGATTAATGAAATAAGAGTAACCGGCGAGAACCTTAAGGCCTCGCTGAAACCGTTGCTGAAAGAGGCCCCAGGCGGATTGATCCTGAACGGGTATGTGGCCAATTACGAAACCAGCTCACGCCACACGCGAGTTGAAACCAGCCTGGAATACCAGTTGGTGAATGGCCTGCAGTTGCCGCGCAAGGTGAACGTGAATACTGTCTATGAAGGAGAACCGGCCCGGATCGAATGGTTGTTTAGCGATTATAAAGTTAAGGTTCGTTGATTTTTGGCAACGTAAGATAAGAATTAGTTTCCTAATCTCAGTTTTTCTCTGCGTAATCTCAAAGGAAGGCGCAGAGATTTCAAATTGGGGTACTGCTTAAGAATGGTCTTAATGAAATGAAGAAAGTTGGATTTATCAGTCTGGGCTGTCCCAAGAACCTCGTCGATAGCGAGGTGATGATGGGGCAACTCCAGCAAAAAGGTTATCAGATTACGGCGAACGCCGAGGACGCCGATACCGTCGTGGTTAACACTTGCGGCTTTATTGATTCTGCCAAGCAGGAATCGATCGATGCGATTCTGGAAGCTGCACGCTTGAAGACCGAAGGAAAAGCGAAGCGGCTGATTGTCGCCGGATGTCTGGTCGAAAGATATCGCGATGAATTGAAAGCAGAAATGCCTGAGGTCGACGCGTTCATCGGCACGAGCCAGATTAACGACATTCTCAGCGTCTGTGATCCAAAAACAAACACGCGGTCCCTGCCGGTAATTCAGCTCGGGAATCAGAGCGCGACTTATCTCTACGATGAATCGACGCCGAGAGTGCTGGCTACGCCGAGTCATTACGCCTTCATCAAGATTGCCGAAGGTTGTGACCGGCCGTGTGCCTTCTGCTTCATTCCGCAGATGCGCGGACACTTTCGCAGTCGCAGGTTTGGATCGCTGGTCGCTGAAGCACATCAACTCGCTGAGGAGGGCGTGAAGGAGTTGATTCTCGTGGCCCAGGACTCGTCACGTTACGGCGAGGACCTGGGCAAGCCGGACGCGCTGGCGAAGTTGCTCCGCGAACTGTCGCACACTGAAGGGATCGAGTGGGTGCGCGTCATGTATACCTACCCGACCCACATCAGCGACGGATTTCTCGACGTGATGGCCGAAGAGCCGAAGGCGGTGAAGTATCTGGACATACCTTTGCAGCATGCTTCGCAAAATGTTCTCAAGCTGATGAAGCGTGGCGGAAACCGCGGCTCGCTCGAACGCTTGATTGGACGCGTGCGAACCCGCGTGCCGAATATCGCGGTGCGCACGACTTTTATTACTGGCTTTCCGGGCGAGACGGATGAAGACTTCAACCAACTAATGACCTTCGTGAAAAACGTCGAATTCGATCGCGTCGGGGTGTTCACTTATTCGGATGAAGAGGGCACACCGGCATTCGACCTGCCGAACAAGGTTGATCCGAAGATTGCCAAAAAGCGCCGCGACGTTCTGATGCGCGAGCAATCGAAGATTGCCAGGCGAAAACACAAAGCCATGATTGGCAAGACCGTCCGTGTAATGTTTGAAGGTGAATCAAACGAGAGCGATTTGCTTTGGCAGGGGAGAGTGGAAACTCAGGCGCCGGATATTGATGGATGCGTTTTGATCAATGACGTGCCGGAAGGCTTCGTGCCGGTCGCAGGTGAATTGTGCGACGTGATGATTACCGAAGCTCAGGACTATGATCTGGTAGGGCGGATCGTCCGGGCGTAGCATCAGCGTAGATCGTCATCTTGCCACCCCACTACCACCAGAGTAGCATGGGCCTCCGGAATTTCTACCAGTCGAGTAAAGGTTCGAGGGAGGACACCATGATAACGAAATGGCTGGCTGGCTGCTGCGTCGCGCTGGCGCTCGCGGCCTTTCCAGCGCGAGCACAGACGCCGCCACCCTACGGGGCGCCGATCACGCTGGAGCAGGCGCGGAAGGTGGTCGCTGCGGCCGAGGCCGAGGCGCGGCGGAACGGGTGGAACGTGGTGATCGCGGTGGTCGACGGAGCGGGCCACCTGGTGCTGCTGGAGCGGCTGGACAACACGCAGGTCGGCAGCGTCGAGGTCGCACGCGGGAAGGCCTGGACTTCCGCCGCCTTCCGCCGGCCGACGAAGGCGTTCGAAGACATGGTCGCCGCTGGCGGCTCGGGGCTGCGGGTGCTGACACTCCAGGGCGTCGTCGCCGCCGAGGGCGGCCTGCCGATCGTGGTGGACGGCAAGCTGATTGGCGCGATCGGTGTCTCCGGGATGACCAGTCAGCAGGACGGCCAGATCGCCGCGGCGGGCGCCGCTTTGCTGAAGTAACCGGCGACGACCTTGAATGTCTTGATCGAGGAAGCTCAAGAGATTTTAGCTTTAGTGGGGGGCTTCAAATGAAATATCTGACCATCGCCCTCGTCACGATGTCAGTCCTGGGGTCGTGGCCCAAAGCCGTTCACGCACAGAATGCGAAACCGTGGGTTGAGGTGTCTCGCAGCGAGAAGTTCTTTCGCGTCTCGATGCCGATACAACCTGTCGAGGCCCTTCAGCGCACTCGCGTTGGTGACATCGACGCCTACGGGACCCGGTATGAAGCCTTCGTCAACCGCGCCGGTTACTCGCTCTGGGCTCTTGTGGATGCGAATCGATCGCGGCGAGGCGTCGATGAGTCTCTCGATGCGTGTGCCGATCTGATTTGGGATGGATTGCTGAACACAACCAGAGGTCAGTTGCCGGATGATCAGCAAGGACGGGCCTCGATTGCTTACGTCAGAGACCTGTCCCTGCCTCTCCCTGGGCGCGAATACTCGGTTGTGTTAGGAGATATGACGGGCACGGTGCGATTCTTTGTGGCTGATGCAAGAATGTATATTCTGCTGGCCGCGGATGCTCCTGGCGGTCCCTGGGAAAGAGAGAAGTTCTTCGAATCATTTGCAGTTTTCATAATTCCACCTGCGCCGCAACCGCAGGGTGGTTCGGCGGTTAAGGGCGCCCCGGGCGATGCGGTAGATGAGGGAGATTACAATCGAGTTTTCTCTGGCCGTGAAGTAACACAAAAAGTGCGCGTGTTCCGGAAACCTGAGCCGACCTATACCGAAAGCGCTCGCAGATATCAGATCACGGGAACAGTCGTTTTGCGCGCATTATTTTCCGGGGACGGGAAGGTGACGGACATCGACGTGGTGAAAAAACTCCCGCACGGCTTGACTGGAGCCACGATCAAAGCGGCCCGCGGGATAAGTTTCTCTCCAGCAATGAAGGATGGCCATCCGGTCTCGATGTACATGGAGCTGCAATACAATTTCAATCTTTACTAGTCCCGGGCAGCGCCCCTACAGAATCAGGCCACAAGCACACGAAAGTCCATGCCGGTTAAAGAATCCAGCGACGAGCTAAATCCCGCGGTTCCAATAGCGGCTGCAGAGGTTGCGCCGAAAACCAAGCGCACGGCCACGGATTACCTGGCTTTGGCGATTGCCACCTGCGGGGTCGGCTACTTCCCGATTGCCCCCGGCACCATGGGCGCGCTCGTGGGTGTCGGTCTTTATCTGACAATCTGGTCGGGCCTCGATCAGTTGCTGACCTCGAGGGCGCTGGCAAATCGACTCACAACGCTTTATGTCTTTACGCCGCTGATGGCTTTCATGCTCGTGGTTATCCTGGTGGTGACCTTGATTGGTATCTGGGCGGCTTCCCGAACCGAGAAGGTGCAACAGAAGAAAGACCCTTCAATCGTCGTCATCGACGAAGTCGCGGGGCAGATGATCGCACTCTTGTCCGGGCCGTTTTGGATTCAGACCTGGTGGAGCATTCTCACAGCCTTTATCCTCTTCCGGCTGTTCGACATTTGGAAGCCTTACCCGGTTCGCCGTCTGGAAGGGCTCGAATCAGGTCTAGGGATCATGGCGGACGACGTCCTCGCCGGAGTCTACGCCCTAATCGTTAACTCGCTTTTGATATCGGGTTACTTACTCCTGTTTTCAGGCGGCTGACATACTCGACGCACCTAAGGGCAAGAGAGTCGTCTGGGGCGTAGGGTCGCAGGGATCCGGCACCGTTGTATCGATCCGATCGCGACCACTCGATTTAGACGTGAACCTTCAACGAGCTGCGGTGCAGCGGTCAGAGTTAAGCCCAAGGCGAGGCTTTGCGAGCCTTGGGTACTGGTTGGTTAGATTGGCAGAGCCGCGAAGCGGCGACAGAGAGAGTCAGTAACAGGCTCCGGTTGATTACCGGTAATTTGTGTCGCCCCTTCGGGGCTCGATCACCTAGCTGGGTTGACCCAGGGCTCGCAAAGGCAATAAGAAATCATCCGAAGTGCCATCGGAAGAATACTCACGCTTTGAAGAATTGATACGACAAGTGATTGCTGTTCCAAAAAGCGAGATCGACAAACGACAAGCGGAGTACGAGAAAGAGCGAAAAGTAACGAAGAAGAAAAGAGTCGCGTAAGGAAGCCCAAAATAACTTCCACAAGTTTTGTTTCCCGATGTTGCGAAAACCACGTCCATTGATTAAAAACTGCAAGTTTGGTGGATTGGATTATCTACAACCTTCTAAATTTTCCATTGATCAAGGATAATCGCTGGCGTCAACATGAGTCTGGAGCAGGTCAAAGATATAGTTGTTTTAGCATCAGCAGGTATTAGTGTCGTTGGTATTCCCACTCTGATTGCCCTCATCTGGCGCTTTCATGAAACCCAAGTTCGCGCATTGCAAATGTTCACCTTCAAAGAAGTGGAACAGCAAATCGCCGCAATGGAGAGCACTTACGTACGAGTTAATAATCGACTTCGCGAGTATGTTGTTGAGCTTGAGAAGCGGAAGTTTGAAGAACCTTTAGGAGAGATTGAAAACCGCTTGCGAACGCTAACTAAAGCGCGGAAAGAAATATCGGATCTCCCTTTCTTTTTGGGTGAGGTTAATAAAGAGAACGCCACCCTTTACCGTATGTACAACCTCCACAATAAGCGTGCCTTCGAACTGGTCCAGAGCCTGTTGGACGACCTCATCGCCTATGAGGAGAGTTTGAAGAATCCAATCAAGACATAACCGCTTAGTTTATAGAGGCAAGAGTGACGCGGTTAGTCAAGCATATATTTGCCCTCGCAAAGCCTCGCCCTGGGCTTAACTCTGACCGCTGCTCCGCAGCTCGTTGAAGGTTCACGTCTAACGCGCCACCACCACCGGCTACTCTCTTGTGCCTCTGGTGCGTCAAGTAGGTCATTGCCCTTTTCAGGCGGCCGATGACTTTTTGGACTCAAGTTCTTTTTTGGGACCTACGCCAATCCAGCCGCGCCGCCAGAACCCATAGAGCATTCCCAAAGCCACGATCAGCATGAGGCCCAACACCACGAAATAGCTGTAGGCCCAATGCAGCTCAGGCAGATTATCGAAGTTCATCCCATAAAGTCCGGCGATGAAGGTCAGCGGCAGCATGATCGCCGAAAAGATCGTGAGCACCTTCATGATTTCGTTCATGCGATTTGAGACCACTGAGAGATAGGCTTCCAGGGCGCCGCTGAGCAGGTCGCGGTAATTCTCAGCCAGGTCCGTGACGCGAATCAGGTGGTCATAAATATCGCGATAGAAGGGCAGCATCTGCTGGGGAATCAAATGCACTTCGCCGCGACTCATGCGATAGAAAATATCCATCTGCTTGGCTGAGATGCGGCGCAAACGCAGCACACTCCGCTTTAGCTCCATGATGTTTTCCAGAATCGCGTTGTTGGGCTGTCTGAGTGAAAAGATATTCTCTTCCAGCTGATCGATGCGTTCGTCAAAATCATCAAGCACCGGCGAGTAATAATCCACGATCTGATCGAGAATCTGATGCATCAGAAACGCCGGCCCGCGCTGGCAGGCAACCGGGCTGGTGCTTAACTGTTTCTTAACGTTGTTGATGCTCCGGAACGACTCATGATGATAAGTGATGACATAGTTCCGTCCGAGGAATCCATCAAGCTCGATGGTATTGAAGCGATCGGGAGTGGTGTTGGCTGTGACACCATGAACGATGAAATAAAGATAGTCGGGAAACTCTTCGACTTTCGGGTAGTGGCGGTTCTCTCGACAGTCTTCGACCGTGAGGGGATGAAATTGAAAAATATCGAGCAGGACGCGCTCATCGGCCTCGGTCGGTTCGGGCATATCGACCCAGATTACTGATTTCTCTTCCTTCAGAAGCTCGGGGAGTTGTTCCACGGTAAAGCCTGACTCTACTGTTTTTGCGCCTTCGCGATAGACTAAGATTTCCATTGACTCTCCTGTGTCCGACAAACTTTAGGAAACTCTGATTAAGGTCGGATTGAAAATAGCATTTGCTCCCCTCCCTTTGGGAGGGGCCGGGGGGAGGGGCGCAGCTACGGCAAAGAGAAAAGCAAATTTACCTGTGTGCGCGGGCTTTCAGCCCGCGCGGGACTTTTTTGGGTATCCCATCGTAGCTGCGCCCCTTCCCTAACCCCTCCCAAAGGGAGGGGCATATTAGTTTGTCGGCCTGCGTTGATTCAAGCATACACTCGTCGACAAACTGAAGTTTGTCGGACTCTCACTCGACTGAGATTCGTCAGACTGTTACCATACCGACCTTTCGCAGGCAAGCCCAATTTTAGAAAACCTTTCATTATGACAATCAAAATACTCGTCGCTGATGATGTGAGCGACAGCGGTCTGCAACCGTTGCGTGACGCCGGGGTGACCGTTGAGAAGCGGATCAAACTACCAACTGAAGAATTGTTCGCAGCCATAGCCGATTGCGATGGCTTGGTCGTGCGCAGTGAAACCAAAGTCACGGCCGAGGTGATGGATGCGGCCAGGAGCCTGCGCGTGATTGGCCGCGCCGGAGTTGGCGTGGACAATATCGACGTGCCCGCCGCTACGGCGCGCGGCATCGTCGTGATGAATGCACCGGACGGCAACACGATTACGACAGCTGAGCATACCATCGCTTTGCTCGTGGCGCTGGCCCGCAACGTGGCGCAGGCGAACACCAGCGTCAAGGCGTCAAAGTGGGAACGAAAGCGCTTCATTGGCGCTGAACTACAGGGCAAGACGCTGGGGATCGTCGGGTTGGGAAGAATTGGCCGCGCGGTCGCGAGCCGGGCGCGGGCGTTTGGAATGAGGATTGTCGCCCACGATCCGTTTATCGCCGCCGAGCAGGCGCGTGAGCTGGAGATCGAATCAGCTTCGCTCGATGAGGTTTTTTCGCGCGCGGACTTTCTCACGGTGCATACACCTTTGACGAACGAGACGCGCGGGATTGTGGGTCGCGAAGCATTCGCGCGGATGAAGACGGGCGCGCGAGTTATCAATTGTGCTCGCGGCGGATTGGTTGACGAGGCGGCGCTTTACGAAGCGATCACTTCGGGCAAGATTGCCGGCGCAGCGCTCGATGTTTTCGAGCAGGAGCCGCCGGCAGCCAATCATCCGCTGCTGGGACTGGATGAAGTGATTGCGACGCCGCATCTCGGCGCGTCGACGACCGAAGCACAGGAAGGTGTCGCCTTCACGGTGGCGGAGCAGATGCGTGATTACCTCCTCGGCGGGGCTTTACGTGGGGCCGTCAACGTCCCGGCGCTGGGGGCCAAGGAACTGGCGCTGCTCCAGCCTTATCTGGCTCTGGCGGAAGGATTGGGGCGCGTCCAGGCCCAGTTGGTGGACAGCGCGGTCCGCGAAGTGCGGATCGATTTTGCCGGCGAACTGGTTGACGTGGATGCCGCTCCCATCACGCGTGCCTTTCTCGCCGGGCTTTTGCGTGATGTCAGCGCGCGAGTCAATGTGGTCAACGCCTTCCTGATCGCGGAAGAGCGGCGAATTGCCGTCACGACTTCATACGTGCGTTCCACGGACGCGCCGCCGGCGATTCGCACGCGCATCGTCTCCGAATCCGGTGAGCAGTCGGTTTCCGGCACGGTCTTCGCGGCGACTGGCGGCAATCGGGAAGGCCGGATTACGGAGATCAATGATTTTCGCATTGAAGCAATCCCCCGCGGTCACATGCTCGTGATGCACAATCGTGATGTGCCCGGCGTGATCGGGCGAATTGGAACAATCCTCGGCGATCGCGGCATAAACATCAGCGAGTTTCATTTGGGCCGACGTGAACGGGGTGGGGAAGCGATGGCCGTAATCGAGATCGACGCCGGCGCCGGCGAAGAAACTCTGGACGGTCTGCGATCGTTGAAGGACATTTTGATGGTGCGCGAAATCAGATTGACTTAGATTCTTTGCGCGACAAACAGTTAACCACAGAGGACACAGAGAAAACCAAAATGGGGTCGGAAATTTGAATGGGGAAATGCCTGGAGTTTTATTTTTGATTCGTCTTCTCTGTGTCCTCTGTGGTTAATTGTCGTAAGTCGATTTGATCGAATAAGCGATGGTTGATGAAAGCTCACAAAGCGGCACGATGAAAATGGCGCATGTCCTCTTCATGGACGTCGTTGGATACTCGAAACTGCCGATAGATGAACAGACCAGCGTGCTCCACACGCTGAAGCAGATCGTTCAGGCCACGGCACAAGTTAAACGTGCGCAGTCAACCGATCAGTTGACGAGCATTCCCACCGGAGACGGGATGGCCCTGGTTTTCTTCAACGATCCGCTGGGTCCAGTCGAGTGTGCTCTGGAAGTCGCCAAGTCGCTAAAGTCTCATCCGGAAGTGCAGCTGCGAATGGGCGTCCACAGCGGCCCGGTTAATCAGATCATCGATGTGAACGGTCGCATCAATGTCGCCGGTGCGGGCATCAACATGGCCCAGAGGGTGATGGACAGCGGAGACGCCGGCCACATCCTGCTTTCAAAACGCGTCGCCGAGGATTTGAGTCAATACTCTCGCTGGCAACCGTTGCTACACGACTTAAGCGAAGTCGAAGTCAAGCACGAGGTCAAGGTCCACCTCTTCAACCTGTACACACCCGAGGTCGGCAACCCGGTGCTGCCGGAAAAGGTGAAGTTGCGAAAGCAGCGGACGAGGACGCCGCTGATCATTGGAGTCGTGGCGGTCGCCCTTTTGGCTCTGGTAGCGGCCGGATATTTCATTTTCAAGAATCGCTCGACCGAAAGCGCTGCGCCGGCGAAACCGGAATCTGAATTCAAGACGTTGCTGCAACGAAAGGCCGATGACTGGGTGCAGACTGTTTTCAACGCTCAGGCCTCTAATGGCGGCATCAAGATGTCCCCTTCATCGTCTGACGCGACCACGCAGGTCTGGCAAACCGCGCAATGCCTGGTTGCGGCGCTATCCTCGAAAAAGGATCTGAGCGCGAACGCGCCAAAGCTTAAGGAAGGGCTCCGGTACCTCGAGAGCCTTCATCGGACCACTCCGGCGGAAGGCTGGAACCTGTACGGAAACTCAAATCAATTCACGATCACCGAAATCGCCGCATGGGTGACGCTGGCCAACATCAAATCGCTCGATTCGCCCGCGCGCGTCTGGAATGATGCCGAACGTGAAGAGTTTGGCAAGAGGATCGTTCGCGACCTGGATGAAATTATTCGGCGGCAGGACCCGGGCGGTGGCTGGCGTCCCATCAAAGACAACAATCCGGAATACACGCGGACATATTCGACAGTGATGGCGCTGTGGAGTTTGATCGAGGCCAAATCTTCGCCGTTGCTGGCGGGCAAGATCGGCGGCAAGTACGACGAGAGTATTCGGCAGGGAATCAATTGGCTCCTGCGCGGCTACGGACCGGGTCAGGGCTGGGTGCCAAATCCGAATCGGGTGGGACAGCGCAACCGCTTCGATGGTCTGACGGCGCATGTGTTATTCGTGCTATCGCGCGCGGCCAGACTGCCTGCCTTTTCTTTTATCAAGAATGACAATGTCTATCGCACCGCGCGACAGGACTTTATCAAGAACCGCGAACTCGCGACCTGGTCGATAGATTCCAACGACAGCCACCTGCCCGACGCCGACCTGAGATTTATCGGGACAGAGTTTCTTGCCGAGGGATCGACGTTTCTCTGGTTTCCCTGGAGCCTGTTGGTGCTTTCAGAGCTTTCAAACGATCAGGATCTTTCAGCTGACGAACGACAGGCCGCAACCCTTCTGCGCCTCGACATTCTCAATCACAACTTTGAGAAGCTCGACAAGTATGTCGAGACGGCTAATCTGATGTACGTGCTCGGTGAAAATCTATATTGTGTCTCGGTTTATCTCGAGGACGGAAAGAAATGAGCGAGCCTAAGGCCAGCGTGAATCACCAGGGGGAGGTCCCGGCATCCGCTTCACCGGTCGCGACGCGGTTGGGCGAACGCAGAATCGATTCAGTCGATCTCCTGCGCGGCATTGTGATGGTCGTCATGATGCTCGATCACACGCGCGACTTTGTTCACTCCGGCTCCTTTCTGTTTGATCCGCTGGACCTTTCGAAAACGACGCCCGCGCTTTTCTTTACTCGCTGGATTACACACTACTGTGCGCCAGTGTTCGTGTTCCTGGCGGGAACAGGTGCTTATTTTCAACTGGCTCGCGGTAAGAGCAAGCGCGACCTGTCAAAGTTTCTGCTCACCCGCGGGTTATGGCTGATCGTTCTTGAATTGACGGTCGTTCGCTTTGGGGTCTTCTTCAGCGCAGATTACCGGTTCTTTGGTTTTCTGCAGGTCATCTGGGTGATAGGCGTCTCGATGATCGTCCTGGCCGCACTGATTCATCTTCCCGTGAAGGTGACGGCCGGCTTCGGGCTGGCGATGATCTTCTTGCACAACCTGCTGGATCGATTTCAAGCGACGCCATGGCAGGGCCCGGGCAGCCCTGTGCCAGGTGTCGGAGCCAGGCTTTTGATGCTGCTGCACCAGCCGTTCACTTTTTTTCCGGTGCTGGGATTTCCGAGTCCGATCGTCGCCGTTATCTATAACATCATTCCCTGGGTCGGCGTCATGGCGGCCGGTTACGCGTTTGGCTCGATTTATCAAAAGGAAGCCGGGACTCGGCGCCGCTGGTTGCTTTGGCTCGGAATAGCGAGCACCTGGCTCTTCATTCTGGTTCGTGCCCTGGATGTTTACGGCGATGAGGCGCACTGGCACACCCAAAAGAATTTACTCTTCACGGTGCTTTCGTTTTTGAATACCACCAAATATCCGCCGTCGCTTCAGTTCTTATTGATGACCCTGGGACCGGCGATCCTTCTGTTGTGGTGGTTTGATTCGAAGCTTACCGCTGATGGGGCTCGCTCGTTATTGATGCGATTTCGAAATGCATTTGTGACCTTCGGCCGCGTTCCCTTGTTTTTTTACCTGCTGCAGTGGTACACGTCGCACTTGATTGCAGTCGGGCTGGGTTTCATCGCGGGGCAACCGGTGGCTTATCAGTTTCTGAGCCCGCTGGATAAGTTCACACCGGGTCAGATCCCTGCGGGTGTTGGGTTTCGTCTTTGGGTTGTGTACCTGTCCTGGATTGGCGGCGTGCTTCTGCTCTATCCATTGTGTAAGTGGTTTGCCGGCGTCAAAGCCCGGCGACGCGATTGGTGGTTATCGTACTTGTGATCGCATAAACTGTTGGCTGCTTTGAAACGAGGAAGAAACGAAATGAGAAATTACAAGATCGTAGTTTTCTGTCTGTTACTGACGTTGCTGGCGGCTGCGTGTGCGGATCCGGCGGCCAACAAGCCGAAGGCTTCGGTCGGCAACGCCGCGCCTGAGTCGGGTGCGCCGAAAGCCGGTGGCGAAACCCTGACAATTTCGCCTGAGAATTCGAAAGTCGATTTCGTGGCTGCCAAGGTCACCCGCAGCCATAACGGCGCGTTCAAACAATTTTCCGGTACGGTCGATCTGCTAAATAACAGCGCCGAACAGAGCATTGTGAGCATCAACATCGACACCGCTTCAGTCACGACCGATGACGACCAGTTGACCGGACACCTTAAGACCGCGGACTTCTTTGACGTGGCCAAATATCCGAAAGCAACCTTTGTCTCCACTAAGATCGAACCCAACACGGCGAATGGCGCCACGCATACTATTACCGGAAATTTCGATCTCCACGGCGTAAAAAAATCGATCAGCTTTCCCGCAACGATCCAGCTCAGCCCGGAAAGTGTTTCGGCCAACGCCGAGTTCTCGATCAACCGCAAAGACTTTGGCATCGTCTACGCGGGTAAGGCGGACGACCTGATTCGCGACGGGGTGGTGATCAAGCTGACGATCAAAGTTCCTCGCAAAAAGTAGTGTGCGGATATTGACTTCATTACCAGGGATCTAATGTGATGTTTGGCTTTGCCAAAAGAGGTTCCTTCTCATTCACACCGGGCTTCAGCCCGGTGAATAGCTGCGCAGCATTTCGTCTCGGAAACCGTTTCAACGGTTTCCGTGCGCGGAGGACAAACCCAGCTCTTGCCCAAACACCATCCCGATCTTCAGAAGAGCAAACCGTTAAAACGGTTCCGTCGCTTTTTCGATGGGGCGTGACCGGGCTGAAGCGCGGTCTGAATCAGATGGAGCGCAATGTCTGGAGTCGGGTTTCATAATTGTGCAGGAGCATTTCGCCTGTGAACTTTCAACGAAAAAAATGTTGAGTGAAGCGGTCAGCCACTACCACGATCTGTTGAATGATCGACAATTAGCCGAAGAGTCGCTCGCGTTGCTGGATCAGGGTTTCGAGCGGGCGAAATTGGTCTTCGGCGGACGTCGTTTGTCGCCTTATCTGCGACCGCATTTTGTCAGCGAGGATGATTTCAGCAATGTGGTCCGCGTCTGCGAAACCGTCTGGAACGCAATCGAAAAGGTCAAAGACGCGGCCGTCGTGGATAGTGCGTTGTTCGACGAGTTGGGATTGACTGAGATTGAGCGCGAACTGGTGCAGATCGATCCGGGCTATCGCTTCGTGTCGCCGACCGCGCGGCTGGATTCATTTTTGACCGAGGAAGCCTACAGTTTTGTGGAATTGAACGGGGAGAGTCCGGCGGGAATTGCTTACGCCGATGCAGCCTACGAAATCTTTCAACAGTTGCCGGTGATGAAAAGATTTGCCGAAAAGTACCGGTTACGGACACTTGAAGGGCGACCGTTAATGTTGCAGGTGCTGCTGGATTGCCACCGGGAATTTCTCGGGCGCAAACCGGATCGGGCACCGCACATCGCGATAGTCGATCTCAAGGGAATGCCGACCCAGAAAGAGTTCGAGCTGTTTCGGGAATATTTCGAGTCGCAGGGTTGTCCTTCGATAATCGCTTCACCGGATGAGCTCGAATTTCGCGATGGCAGGTTGCGAGTGGGCGACTTTGAAATCGACATTGTCTATAAGCGTCTGCTGGTCAACGAATATCTGCCGATCATGCCCGAGCAACCGGCTTTGCTCGACGGCTATCGGGCCCGGGCGATCTGCATGGTCAACAGTTTTCGGTCGAAGTTAATTCACAAGAAGAGTCTTTTCGCCGTGCTTACCAACGCTCGTTACGCATCTCTGTTCAGCGCTGTAGAGCGAGAAGCGATTAGAGGGCATGTTCCCTGGACGCGCTGCGTGCGCCCGGGCAAGAGCGACTATTACGGCGAGGAGATCGACCTGCTGGAATTCATTAACGAGCGGCGTGATCGTCTGGTGCTGAAGCCCAATGACGATTACGGCGGTCATGGAATTTGCATCGGCTGGAACAGCGACGAAATCGGTTGGGACGAAGCGATCCACAACGCTCTGGCAAACGGCGATTATCTGGTGCAGGAACGCGTGCCCACTGCCCGAGAGGTGTTTCCCGCGCTGACTGCCGATGGCCGCATTGCCTTCGCTGAGCAACTGGTCGATCTCGATCCGCTACTCTTCAACGGAAAAGTAGGGTCAGCATTTACGCGACTCTCTTCGAATGAACTTGCTAACGTGACGGCCGGTGGTGGGATGGTTCCGACCTTTGTAATCAGCAAGAAATGAAGTGACTGGTGCGCTTATTTGCGGATGAGGTCAGTACCGGGAGCGGTAGCGACCGGGTCAAGCCGGAGGCAGTGACCAGGAATGCTGGTATTGTTATTGACGCCGTGACCTCTGCGGGACGCTCCTCTAGGATTACCTGACCTCCGAACTCCAGGTAGTGGTACGTTTTGCTTTTTCTCTGTGCAATCTCCGCGTCCTCTGCGGTGAATAGGCCTTAACAATTTCACTGCAGAGACGCCGAGAGCGCAGAGAAGGCGCAGAGAGTTGAAATCGGCCGCCACCGAACTCCAAACAAACTTGCCCCGGCCCGATAAAGTTGCTAAGGTGTAATCCCGTGATTCACACGGGTTCAAATCCTCAATCAAAATCAAAATCCGTTGCCGTAATTCCAGCTCGCTACGCGTCTGTCCGTTTGCCGGGTAAGCCTTTGCTGATGATCGGTGCGAAGCCTTTGATCGTGCGGGTCGCCGAACGCGCTGCGGCTGCCGCAACGATTTCCCGGACCATCGTCGCGACTGACGATCCTCGGATTTTCAATGCAGCCACGGCGGCAGGTTTTGATGCGGCCATAACGCGGGCGGACCATTTGAGCGGCACCGATCGGATCGCTGAAGTTGCGCACAACCTGCGTGCTGAAATCATAGTCAACGTACAGGGAGATGAACCTTTGATCGATCCGGCGACGATCGACCGCGCCGTAAACGCGCTGCTGAACGATCCGTCAGCGCAGATGTCTACCACGTGCGAACCGATTTCGAAGCCTGCGGAAGTTTGGAATCAATCAGTGGTCAAAGTGACAATTGACGCGGATGGTTACGCGACCAATTTTTCTCGCAATCCGATTCCATATCCTAATCAGGCCGTGCAGGAACATGGCTCGATTGAAGCAGCGCTCGGAGCGGAACCGGCGCTGCTTTTTTCTTTCCGAAAACATACTGGCCTGTATGCCTATCGTCGTGAGTTCCTGCTCGAGTTCGCTTCCTGGCCGCCGGCAGAATCGGAAAAGGCTGCGTCGCTTGAGCAGTTGCGGGCGTTGGATCGCGGCGTGAAAATCAAAGTAGTCGAAGCTGCATCGACATCGATTGGTGTCGATACGTTGGAAGATCTCGAACGCGTGAGAGCGATCGTCGAGCAAACCGGCACGCACGCCTCAGGCGTGCCATCTTGATTGAGCATGCCGGAGGCATGCGTAGCGAATGAGTACCTACGACTGGATTGGAATTGGCGTCATAGCTCTCGTGATCGTGGGCGTTTTGATTTTGCTAAATCAGATCACCAAACCATATGACGTGAAGACCGAAGAGGAATTTCAAAAACGCAGGAAAGAGAGTGCCGGCATGATGGTCGCCGGCTTAAAGGGCTTACAGCAGATGCTCGATCCCGCCGAGAAGAAGGCAGCCATCGTGCAACAGGATCTACAGCGCGGATTGTACGACGATCACGAAGAGGCCGACGATCCGCCAGAAGCGGGAGCTGAAGCCCGCGAACAAGGCAGCAGCCCGACAGTCACCGAGGATTCAGTTAAGTGAACCATCTGTGAGGAAACAGTGAGCAATAAGCAGATGTCCGACAAACTTCAGTTTGTCGACCTCGTAATCGGGAAGGGCCGAACATAAAACCATACGACAAACTAAAGTTTGTCGGACAGTAGTAGATTTAGTGTTCAGAAAGAAGGAGCATCGTTAAATGCCTAAATACATTTTCGTTACAGGCGGCGTGGTTTCAAGTTTGGGCAAGGGTCTGGCAGCGTCTTCGATTGGCGCCTTGCTGGAAGCGCGCGGTCTGCGCGTCACGCTCATCAAGCTCGATCCTTACATCAACGTCGATCCGGGAACGATGTCGCCCTTCCAACACGGAGAGGTTTTCGTGACCGACGATGGCGCCGAAACCGATCTCGATCTTGGGCACTATGAACGATTCACGCACGCGCACCTGTCGCAGTCGAACAATTGGACCACCGGCCGCATTTACCTCTCGGTGATCGAAAAAGAGCGCCGCGGCGATTATCTCGGCAAGACCATCCAGGTCATTCCGCACGTTACGAATGAAATCAAGGACGCCATTCGTGCGGTCAAGACGGACGGCGAGGTGGACGTGGTGATTGTCGAAATCGGCGGCACTGTCGGCGACATTGAATCCCTGCCGTTTCTCGAAGCGATTCGTCAGATGGGCAACGAAGAGGGCAGGGAAAACGCCCTGTTCATTCACGTCACCCTGGTGCCTTATATCGCGGCTTCGGGCGAATTGAAGACCAAGCCGACGCAGCACTCTGTTCGCGAGCTGCGCGAGATTGGTATCCAGCCGGACATTCTCTTGTGTCGGTCAGATCGGCCCCTGTCGCACGATCTGCGTTCAAAGATTGCGCTGTTCTGTAATGTGAAAGAGTCGGCGGTCATCACCGCGCAGGACGTCGATACGATTTACGACGTGCCGCTCACGTTCCACGATCAGGGACTCGATGAACTGATCGTTTCTTCGCTGCAACTAAAGGAAACTGCCGCCGCGGGTGACTTAACCGCCTGGCGAAAACTCGTCGACACGGTTCGTGAGCCGTCAGCAGGCGAAACTTCAATCGCCATCGTCGGCAAATATGTCGAGCTGGAAGATTCTTACAAGTCTCTGCGCGAAGCGCTGACTCATGGCGGCGTGGCCAACAACCTGCGCGTCAACATCAAATGGATCGAATCGGAAGATTTGATGGACGACAGCAACTTCGAGGCGCGCCTGCGCGACTTTGACGCGATCCTGGTGCCCGGTGGCTTCGGTAAACGTGGTGTGGAAGGCATGATTCGAGCGATTTCCTACGCGCGCAAAACGCGTACGCCCTACTTTGGGATTTGCCTCGGCATGCAGACCGCCTGCATCGAATTCGCGCGCAACGGCTGTGACCTGAAGGACGCCGATTCGACCGAATTCAACCTCGAGACCCCCTACCCGATTATTTTCAAGCTGCGCGACCTGGTGAATGTTGAAGAAATGGGCGGCACGATGCGCCTCGGCGCATGGGTGTGTCATCTGGCTGAAGGCTCACTGGCGCGCGACGTTTACGACGGCGCCGAAGAAATCAGCGAACGTCACCGGCATCGCTACGAATTCAATCCCGCCTATCGTGAGCAGTTGGAGCAAGGCGGCCTGGTTTTCAGCGGCGTCTCAACCGACGGCAAATTCGTCGAGATCGTGGAACTCTCGCGCGACGAACATCCATGGTTCCTCGGCTGTCAGTTCCATCCTGAATTCAAATCGAAACCGCTGGCGCCGCATCCGCTGTTTGCATCATTTGTGAAGGCGGCATTTCAGAATCGTTTGCAGACTGAGACGGCGCATGAGCAGATTCCGGAGACGGAAAGTGCCATCGATCGGGCGGCGGCGGTGGGGGAGAATTAGAATGTTAGAACCGCGAGCCAACGTGTCAGAACCGCGAGCGGTAGCGACCGGATCAGGGAAGTGGCTGCTGAACTTGCTGGCCGCGTGGTCGAAGGGCCCAAATGACTGGAGATACAGGCTCGAGTTGATCCGGTCGCTACCGCTCGCGGTTCTGACACTACGCGGCGACACTACGCGGCGTTTCGGAAATCGACCGGCGTTCCCCAAGGGTAACGAAACGATGTGATCAGCACTGCGAACTCCAAATGAAAAGAGATTACATCGAGTTCCAGGATCGCAGTTAGCCGATCGGATATCTAATTACCTTTCGCTGTTACGGCACGTGGCTTCACGGCGATGAGCGCGGCTCGGTCGACCGACATCATCGCGCTTACGGCACTCCGGGCCTAACCCCTTCGGCGTTAAGGCGACAACATGACCATAACTTGCTCAAACAGCCTCCGGTAAAGCTCAACTCGCGCGAACGGCCGATTGTTGAATCGGCAATTCGGGAAACATGTGCGATCCGGAGTTGGCACTTGTGGACAATAAACGTTCGGACGAACCATGTTCACGCGGTGGTCTCAGCCGACAAGAAGCCTGAAGCAATTCTGAGCTCGATGAAGGCAAATGCCACTCGCGCCTTGAGAGAAGCAGGACTCTGGACGAGCGACCTGAGTCCATGGGAGTTCCGCGGAAGCAAGAAATATCTTTGGAGCGAAGAGGAATTGAGGAATGCGATCGCGTACGTTGATTCTGGGCAAGGTAGCCCGCTCGATTGAGGGGCAGGGGCGACGAGGCGTCGTGTCAGAGCCCGGAGCGGTAGCGATGGGATCAGCCGCGTCGGTTGGCTTACTAGAGCTGGCCTAGTGAGAGATGTTCCTATGAGTTGTTAATAAAGTTGCACTTCGATCCGGTCGCTACCGCTCGCGGTTCTGACACGTGGCGTTTCAGAACCGTCTGCAGACTGAGACGGCGCATGAGCAGATTCCGGAAACGGAGAGTGCGGCAATCGATCGGCGGCGGCGGTGGGGGAGAATTAAAGCATATTGTTGGCGCTAAGCCCTCACCCCAACCCACTCCCAGCGGGAGAGTGATAATTCATCAAATCAATTGCAGCTGGCGCGCAAAATCCGCAGCCGTCTGCGGTCGTTCATTCGGATCCTTGGACATCGCCTTCGCAATCCCGATCGAAAGCCTCCTGGGTATTTCCAGCTCAGGCGGCAGCGGCGGAGGTTCTTCGTACAGATGCTTGTTGATGATCCCGGACACCCTCTCTGCATTGAAGGGCCGCTCGCCCGAAAGTATTTCGTAGAAGGTTGCTCCCAAACTATAAACATCTGAGCGGGTGTCGAGCGGTTCGCCGAGGCACTGCTCGGGAGACATGTAGAATGGGGTCCCCACAACTGTGCCTTTCGCCCCGGCGTCCACGTCGCTGACCAGTTTGGCAAAACCGAAATCGACGATGCGCAGGCTCTCGAATTCGGAGACATCATCCGGCGCGACTACCAGAATGTTGTCAGGCTTGAGATCTCGATGCACGATCCCGCGGCGATGGGCGGCGGCCACGCCGGCACAAATTCCGCGCATCAGGCGCGTGGCTCGTTCCACCGGAAAGCGGCCGCTGTTCAGAAGTTCGCGCAACGGCGCGCCGTTGATTAAGTCCATCACAATGAAGGCCGGAATCGTGTCGTTGTCGGTTTCAGCGAAATCGTAGATCGTGATGATGTTTGGATGGCGCAACATCGCCGCGGCGCCGGCTTCGCGGCGAAACCGGAAGCGCGCGGCCTCGTCCGTGGCAAATTTGGTTTGCAGAATCTTGACCGCAACCTCATCGCCGATTTGCACGCGGCGCGCCCGGTAGACATGACTCATACCGCCTTCGCCGACGCGCGAGAGCAACTCATACTTGCCTTCGATTCTCTGACCTATCAAAGGATCAGGATTGACTAATCTCTGGGTTGGCAGGGCGGCTGAGATATGCTTTTCGTAATAAGGGTGTGGCCCTTCGGAACTCGGCAGGCTCAGCGGCAGACCGCAGTCGGCACAAAACAACGCTTCTTTATTCAGGAACAACTCGCATCCGGGGCAGAACGGATTGTGCTCGCGCAGGTCAATCAGCATCTGGGCCAGCGCGTCTTCGATGATTATCAAACCATTTCTGCTCGTCGCTGAACTTTTTAACCGGTGCTCGATATCGAACAGATAGTATGCCGGCACCTCGTCCTTCGCCTCCATAAAAAGGTCGCGCAGCACATGCAGATTATCGAGGGCACAGGGCTCGGTCAGATTGAGATCGGCCGCGGCTTCGCGGACCTCTTCGGTCGCGCGCTCATCTTTGCGCAGGGGCAGGTGAATGGCGATGACGCGCAAACCCTCGCGTTTGCGCCGGTCGCGCAACTCTGCAATTTGCGGAATGTTGGCCGCAGAAATGTCTGAGCTCATGGACCAGAAGTGGACCAGCAGAGGGCGGCCCTTGGCGACGTGAGCACTAGTCGCTTCGGTGAGCCATTCCGCTACTCCGTCAAATGATGGTAAAGGCGAATCGAGCTTCATTCGGGCGGGAATATTAGCACGAGGAGTGGCGCCAATGCGTTGAGTCCGGGGAAGCGCTTTGGGTTTAGAGCCCGACGGAATGAGACATTACTTTCGCACTGGCGCGGTCACTCCGATGCGCGGCAAGTCTCGGACTTGCTGGAGCCCGTTCAAATTTTCTTCGGGTTTAGCGGTCTAAGACCGCGAGGATTGGGAACCGGTCTGTCGGCAAGTCTGAGACTTGCCGCGCATCGAAGTGGCCGAGCCAGTAGGCCTGAAAGATCGCTCGGCCTCGGCTTCGATTCCGAGGCGCGAAGATTTGAAATAACGATTTCCTGGAGCGCTAGCTGGTTCCTGGTATCAATTGAAGACGCGTCAGGCCCGAGTTGTGCTGCTCCTGATTCGCTCGTTCACGGCGCACCTGAAAAACCCTATTCAGAATCGCAGCCTGGCAAATTAGACAAACCACGCTGGCTGACTGATTCGCGTTTCGCGTTATGCTGGCGCCACACAAGTTGCAGAATGCTGTTACGTTTTGATGCTTTGGATGATTAGAAGCGTAGGCCATGAGAATTCCCTTGTTCGTTAATGAGTCAGTCGGGCGTCCGAGAATGATCAGTGAGCAAGAACGATGCCAATGTCAGGCGGTGTTAAGAAGCCATTCGATTCGAGACTTCCTAATGATTCCAACGGGAGGATGTTGAGGAAAAGAACCGCAAGTCTGAAGTGCCCGACGGCAAAAGAGATTCAGCCCCCGGGGAGCGAAATATTTGTTAGCCGCCTCGAAATATGGCGGAAAGTCTAAATATGGTGGACACGTGGCGAGTTTCTTACCAGGATGTTTCGCTCCTACGGAGCGAGGGTTCTCGGTCTGGAATTGCTGCCATAGACATTCGGCCCTCGAGGCCCGGGAAACGAATCGCCTTTACCGCCGATGTCGCGCTCGAGGGTTCGCTACCTTTTTCTTCTGTTGTGATTTGCTTCTTAATTTTGCGGGTATGCTTTCCGCGTGGTTTGCTTCCTTCAACGGTGGACCGACTTCATCCAGAGACGCTGTGATTAGTACGTCACTGGGCCGCGTGCCGTCGAGAAATACAAAAACGTGATAGTTGGCGTTTCGTTCGCGTAATACTTCGATGCGGCCCTCATCTTTCAGGCGCGCGAGTTCGTTCATCACGAAGTTCTGTTCGGACACGCTCATGTAGCGATAATCGATGTCGAATGCCAGACCCGTCGAGTGCGGCGGCGTATCGATTAGTGTCGCAGCACGATTCACCCTGCGCAGGACATGTTGATACTGCTCGGGCCGCACCAGCGAACTGACCGGGAGCGGACGATCGAAAGCGGCGTGGTAATGCGCGGCTATCTCTTCGATTACTTTGAAGGTTTCCGGCCTGATCGAGCGCAGCATGCTCAATTTCATTGCCTCGCGGCCGGCCGGATTGTCGATGTCGAACGAGCGGCCGCCGAAATTCCGGGCCAGCGTCTTGAGTGATTCGTATTCGGTGAATAGCTTCTCGCGTCTGACTGGTTGTCCATAGAACTGATCGAGCAGCGTCTTACTTTCATCCAGTGCCTGTATTTGCTGTTGCCTCCCCGCGATTTCCTTCGCAGCGCCACTTCTTGATTTTTTCGGCGCACTGGAACGGGAATTCAATTCGGCAATTTCTTTTTGGAGCCGCGCCCCCGTGGTTTCGATTTCTGCGTACCGATCGCGTAGTTGGGTTTCGCTGTAGAGCGGAATGTCCTGGTCGTCCTGATAACGTGTGAAGGCCTCATCGTTCGCTTTGGCGCCGACGCCGAACAGGATGTAACTGTCAGTAGCTGCCGGGATTGTCTTGAATTCACCGTGCACAATCATGGCCGCGAGGTCGATGAAGTCCTGGCACGACTGGATGTTTTGTTTGTGGACTTCGGCGACCTGGGTCGCCAGGAACCAGCGCCTGTCCTCGTAATGCTGAAGCTGAGTGGGAATTACCAGGGCGACCTTTTGCTCTTCTGCGCCGCGGTCCGCTTTAACTTTTTCAATTCCTTCAGCCCAGAGCTCATCGGTGCTGCGAATGTTGGCGGCAACGGGATTTGCGGTCTGATGCCAGTTGCGGGCGGTGAAATGAAGCGCCGCCCAGACGGCCACACCAAACGCAGCACTCGCAAGGATGAGAACGACATAACGCCTGACCGGTTGTTTCATAATCAAAGGCAGGGGGGAATTAATTATAGACCGATGCAGGTACTGAGAAGCGAATGGCCAGGCGATTTAGGCTGACAAATCAATTGGCGCAGATAGCCGCTGGCGCCGCGCAAAAGGACAACGCCTTAGTCTTCGCCGCGTAGCGGCCGTTTGAATTTAGCCCGTCTTTCAAGGCCGGGTTCAGTAGGTCCAACCTAAATCGTCGTGTCAACGACGGCTAAAGTTTTACTCATTCGTCGCTGACGCGACGTAATTTGGTCTGCCTCGTAGTCCCGCCCTTGAAAGGGGAACATATAGCTGACGAATCACAGGTTGCATTTTTTAGCGGGTGCCGCTGGCATTGCAGCACACCTCAAGATCTTAATTCTGCGAGTCCGCGGAGCGGACGCCAGCATAAGGCCTGGGGTGTGAGCCCCAGGATTGCGTCAGGAAAAGCGACCAAAGCCCGCGAAGCGGGAGGCAGCCGAAACATTTCGACAAACGTTACGTGCTACGGCTATCACCCGCTTCGCGGGTTCAATTAACATTTTGGTACTTGACCTGGGGCTGACGCCCCAGGCTTTATGCTGACGTCCGCTCCGCGGACTGAAATCGACTGTGGAAAGACGGACGGCGTGAGGTTGATTCAAAACTCGATTCTCCGCCAGTGGCGCAACCTCTCCAATCACGTTATTATTTCGCGGCTCACTACAAACTCAGGAGGTTTCAAGAACAAATGCGCCGAATCTTCTTTCCTGCACTTCTACTCTTTGCACTCATATTCACGGCCGCGGTCTTTTCTCAGGAGACACAGAACGAGACGTCGCGCGCGGTTGCGGGCGGCGGAGTTTCGGTGCCCGGCTGGACCGGGCAGGTGGATGCTAAGGAGGCCAGCGCCGGCATGACCCTGAACAGCGCCAAGTTCACCAAAGAAGGCGATGCGCTTCACGTGGTCACGGGGCCGGCCACGACCTATTGGAATCCTGCGAACAAAGCAGCCGGCGATTACACGGTCAAGGCAACATTTCGCGAACCGAAATTCATGAACCTCAACACGCATCCGCATCCTTATGGGATCGTAATTGCCGGCAACGATCTGGGAACTGAGCAACAGAGCTACTTGTATTGTGCGGCTTACGGCAACGGCAAATTCATCGTGCGCGGGTTCGGGCCGGCGCCATTCCAGATGAATGCGCGCGGCACGGAAGATCCGGCAGTCAGCAAAGTAGCCGTGGGCGAACCGGTAATTCAGGAGATTGCGATGTCAGTGAAAGGCGACAAGGTCGAATGCTCGATCAACAAGAAAGTAGTCGCCACTTATGAAAAGTCCGCGCTGGTCACCGCCGGCAAACTCAAATCAACCGACGGCGTCTACGGTGTTCGCTTTGCGCACAACACCGAGGTTTTTGTGACCGGGCTGAAGTTGACGAAGAATTAAGCGGTACGCACGCCTCTGGCGTGCTTTTTCGCGCGGCCATTCGCAGCACGCCGGAGGCGTGCGTACTGATCGCTTAGGCTTTGGGTTTGGAATCCTGGGACTTCGGCGTGCTGATTGCGCCGTACCGCTTGACGATCAGCTTCACGTAATTGCGCGTTTCGTCATATGGCGGGATCGTGTAGCCGTATTTGATGACTGCATTCTCTCCCGCGTTATAGCCGGCCAGCGCCAGATCGACTCGCCCATTAAACATCTTCAGAAGGTCCTTCAGATATCGCGTGCCGCCGGAAATGTTCTGCGCCACGTCGTACGGATTGGTAACTCCGTAGCGCGCTGCGGTGCCGGGCATCAGTTGCATGAGGCCCTGTGCGCCTTTGGGGCTCACAGCGATCTTGCTGAACTTGGATTCCTGCGACATCAGGCAGAAGATCAAATAAGGGTCGACGCCGTGCTGACTTCCGTAAAAGCGAATCAGACTGTCGATGCGGTCATTACCCGTTGACCAAACCTGGTTCGAAGCGGCAAAAGTGAGGGTAGCCGATGCAGAGATAGCCGGCGCGGGTTTGTTTGCTTCGACAATCTGCCTGGCAACTTCTTCGACCTTCGCGCGTGCGTCGGCGAGGGCTTTGTCGCTGGCTTCCATTTCGACCCGCGAAATCAATCCGTCTTTGTAAAGCTCTTTCCACTGATTGTTCTTCTGTTCCAGCTTCTGGACTTCATTTTGATAAAGGCTCGAAAGCGTATTCAGTCCGGTCTTGTAGTCCGTCGCGGGCGTCCCGGCGTCTTTGTTGGAACTGGCTTTGGTTGCCTCTGGCGAAGGCGCCGCCGCCGCGCTGCCGGGAAGAGCACCGTTGCTTTCTTTTGATTGAGTGGGGGATGTTTTGGCACCGTCAGTGCCACCGGAGGTAACAAGGGGATTTTGAATTGTCGCGGTCGGCGTCTGTACCAAGGTGGCGCTCTTTTCCTGGGCTGTGGCCGCCGCCGAACAGCCCAAAAACGTCAGAATGAGCGCAAGCACACGCAGATTTGCTGGGGATTTTGAAAAAACAGAATTCATTAAGCTTGATTCTCCCGATGAATGTACGGAAAGTGTCTATGAACAGGTTCCGAAAAATCTTCAACTCCCAGTTTGCTAGACACCGCTCAGCTTCTGTCGGTTACTCCTAATGAGGAGAAGCTGCGTTGCTTTTGACGGGTCCTATTTTGATGTGCCCGGGGGCGGATTTACTGCCTCAAGCATTAGCCATCCCTCCCGCTTCATCTGATGACTCCTCAGTCCAGCCATGATATTTTTGGTAGCTCAAATCCCCCTGATTTTGCGCAAAAATCCGACCGGGACGATAAAGTCAAAAGAATGAATAGACAGGATTTGCATGATTTACACGATTACATGATGGTATCAATGAGGCATGAGTCGCCCGAAATCTTTCGAGCCCTGCTTTACATGTAAATCGTGTAAATCCCGCCTTATTGTACGGAAGACACAACTTCATGAGACACAACTTCATGAGACACAAATTGATTGCCAGCCTCGCCTCGCCTTAAGGCCTCTTCAGGAGGAGGCAGGAATATGATGAAAGCGCTCAAACTAAATTTTCTGGCCGCCCTGGCAGTTCTTGCTGCCGCGTCTCTTGTCAGCGCCCAGCATATGCACGGCCACGACCCGTCAGAGGATCTCGGTCGGGTCAACTTCCGGATCTCCTGCTCGCCGGCCGCACAAAAACAATTCAATCGCGCCGTTGCCTGGCTGCATTCTTTCGAATACGAAGAAGCTGAGAAGGCTTTCGGCGAAGGCATCGCTACCGACCCAAGTTGTGTCATGGGCTACTGGGGCATCGCCATGAGCCAGTACCATCCGCTCTGGGTGCCGCCAACTCCAGCCCAATTGCAGAAGGCAGCGAGTACGCTGGAAAGAGCAAAGACCATCAACGCGCGCACGCAGCGCGAGCGAGACTACCTCGCGGCCATCGAAGTCTTTTACCGAGACTCTGACAAACTTGATCACAAGACCCGCTCGCTGGCTTACAGCAAGGCAATGGAAGACCTCTACCGCCGTTATCCTTCAGACAACGAAGCGGGCGTCTTCTACGCGTTGACACTGATCGCGACCGGAACGATGGTGAATGACAAGAGCTATGCAAACGAAAAGAAGGCCGCTCAGATTTTGAATCGGGTACGCTTACGCGAGCCGCAGCACCCCGGAGTCACACACTATCTGATTCACAGCTACGACTATCCGGTGCTGGCGCGTCTGGCGCTACCCGCGGCGCGCAGCTACGCGAAGATTGCGCCCGCATCGGCTCACGCGCGGCATATGCCTTCGCACATTTTCACCCGGCTTGGTTTATGGCAGGAAGCGATTCGATCCAATCTCGGCGCCGAGGCGGCGGCGAAGGAATTCGGCCAACGAAACAAATTAGCCGGTGCGTGGGACGAACAGTTTCACGCAATGGATTATCTGGCTTATGCCTACCTGCAAGGCGCGCAGGACAAACAGGCTCGAGCGGTGCTGGATGAATTGAACAAGATTCCTAAAGCCGAGCCCGAGACTTTCAAGGTGGCCTATGCCTACACGGCGATCAAAACACGCTATGCCCTCGAACGGCGGCGCTGGGACGAGGCGGCGAAATTGAGTCTGCCTCCGGAGAGTTTGGGAGGGTTTCCCTGGGCCAGCTTCCGTTGGGCCGAAGCTAACATTCAATTTGCGCGAGCAATCGGCGCGGCGCGCAGCGGTGATCCAGCGACAGCGCGAGACGCAGTAGGAAAGTTGGCGGAGATTCGCGAGGCGCTCGTCGTCGCCAAAGGCGATTATGATTGGGCCAAACAAGTGGAGATTCAGCATCGGGCTGCGTTGGCCTGGCTTGCCCGGGCCGAAGGAAAAGATGATGAAGCTGTACGACTGATGCGTGCCGCAGCTGATTTGGACGACGCGACGGACAAGCACCCCGTCACGCCCGGTGCGATCCTTCCCGCCCGCGAGATGCTGGGTGACCTTTTGAGCGAATTGAACCAGCCGGCGCTGGCACTTCAGGAATACGCCAGGTCACTCGAGACTGCTCTGAATCGCTTTAACAGTATCTATGGCGCAGCACGAGCAGCTGAACTCGCGAAAAATCATGCGAAGGCGAGGGCTTATTACGAGCAGTTGATGGCTCTCACCGCGCAAGCCGATAGTTCACGTCCGGAGCTTCAGCAGACGAGGAAATATTTGGCGAAGCGCGGACATTAATGGTCAGAACCGCGAGCGGTAGCGACCGGATCAAGGCGCAATTTGATTCGAACCAAGAACGTTTTCAAGTGTATCTCATGATCCGGTCGCTACCGCTTGCGGTTCTGACACGATCGCAGAGAACACCAGCGACACGAATTTCCGACCAGACTCCAAAGCGCTGATCGATTCGATCAAAACGTGATTCATAAACTGTTTGCATTACTCCTCGTATTCTTTCTCCTCTCAATCACCGTCAGGCCGCAGCAATCCTTCTCGGCGGAACAATTCGCTTCGGATTTTGATTTCATGTGGTCGAGTCTGCGCGACAACTATGTTTACTTTGATAAAAAAGAGACCGATTGGAATAGAGTGCGCGAGCTTTATCGTCCGATGCTGGCTGATGTAAAGAGCAGAAGCGACTTTGTGACGTTGCTCGAGAGAGTTTTGGATGAGCTCTACGACAATCATCTGAGTCTCAATACCAATCTGAATACGTCTCCTCGATTAGTGCCTACGGGTCTCGACGTCTGGGCCGAGTGGCAAGACGGCCGGGCGGTTATTACGCAACTCAGAAAGGGATTCAGTGCCGAGCAAGTAGGACTCAGGATTGGAATGGAGATCGTTTCAATCAATGGCTTACCTGTCGAAGCTGCAGTCGCTCGCAGACTGCCCAAATCGCTAAAGACAATAAGTCCCGAAGCCAGGGATTGGGCTTTGAGAGCGGTCCTGGCCGGCACCCATGACCAGCCAAGAATTATTGTCGCGAAGAACCGGAAGCGTCTATCGCGCTCTTACCGGCTGGATCTATCGAGGCAGACAACGGTCGACAATTACAACGACACGCCAGGAGTTGAATGGCAAATGTTGTCGCACCAGATTGGCTACATCAAGATAAACGATTTGATCTCAAACGAAATAGTTTCGCAGTTTGACGTGGCGCTCAATCAACTCAGAAAGAGCCACGGCTTGATTCTGGATATCCGCGACATCCCCCGGGGCGGTAATACCGATGTGGCGGAACCAATAATGGCGCGGCTGGTTGATCGCCGCCTGGGCTATCAGGAAGTGGCGCCTTTGCGTCAAGCGAAATACGTCAAAGAAATTTCGCCGAGAGGGGACTGGAGATATGCCGCACCACTTGTAGTCCTCGTCAATCACTGGACAGCCAGCATGGGTGAGGGAATCGCAATCGGTCTGGATGGGATGAAACGGGCGACAATTGTGGGGACTCGAATGGCCGGACTAAATGGCGGGGTGTTCAATCTTGAACTGCCAGAGACAAAAATCGGAGTGACCTATCCTGGTGAGAGACTTAATCACATCAACGGAATACCCAGGGAAAATTTCACTCCGCCCGTGCTGGTTAATTTGATGGCTCCGAGATTAAGTCGCTCTTCCGATTCTATTTTTGCCGAGGGTTATAGAACCTTGAGGCGTTCAATCAAAACCGAGCGCTGAAGCATTTTGCAGGGAAAATTAAATTCAAACGCGCTGACAAGTGTAACTTGATAGGAACTGCCTGGGTTCATCAAGGGTGAGCAAGCTGCGGTGGCCTGAGGTGGCACGGGCGTCCCGCCCGTCAAGATCTGACCTGAATCGAGAGTGCGCGGAGCGCACGAAAGCGTAAAGCCCTGGGTGTGCGCCCCGGGGAACAGCCTCAAGAGTTATTGCAGCCCGTGGAGCGGGCGACAGCGGTAAGCACGCCTCTGGTGTGCTTTTTCACGGGGCAATCCGCAGCACGCCGGAGGCGTGCGTACCGACGTTTCCATCACTTCCCGCTTGCATGCCAGGCCGCCAACACCTCCGCCTCGCGTTGCGGTTTGATCCCCGCTCGCATCTTAATTTGCCTTTCGGGTGTCTGTTTTCTAAACCACTCGAGCGTGGCTTTGGTGGTGTCTGACAGCGGCCGGAATGTCAGTCCGTGCTTAAGTGCCTTGTTGATATTCGTGGTTAAGTAGAGGATTTCCGATCCTTTGGGTGAAGTCCAGATCGGGAATTCGTCGATGATCTTTTGCGCTTTGAGAAAGTCGTCATCCACCCAGGTGAAGCGCGCGTCTGAGTTGGTCGTCTTTTTCATGTCGCTAAGCATTCGGCCCATGCTCAATCTTGTTTTGGGCCCGGTGGCGTTAAAGGCGCCGACGGTGCCTTGCTCAACCATGCGGATGGTCCATTCCGCCAGATCTCGCGCGTCGATGATCTGCATTGGATCGGAGGGACTTCCCGGCGCCAGGACCTCGCCGCCGCGTTCGACGCGAACTGGCCAGTAAGTGAATCGATCAGATTCGTCACCGGGACCAACGATGTATCCGGGACGAATTACGAGAGTCTTTCCGGGAAACCATTTTTCAGCTTCAGCTTCCGATTGAGCTTTCAGCGGCCCGAACAGAGCAAAGTTGCTGGCGCGCATGCTCGCGCTCGTTTCCTTCATAGCATCAGCGCCGGTGTATTTTGTGAGCGGCGCGGTTTCATCCATGCCCTGCTTACTCGTATCAGCATAAACAGCGGTCGAGGAAATGTAGACGTAGCGCTCGACATTTCCCTTCAGGACCTCCGCCGCGTCGCGCACCCAGACGGGAAGGGTGGCCGGATTGTCGATCACGACGTCCCAGGTTTTGCCTTTCAGCGCATCGAGCTGGCCGTTGCGATCGCCTAAAAGTTGCTCCGCCTCTTTGGGCAATTCGCCGGGATGTGTGCGGCCGCGATTGAACACAGTAACCTTGTGTCCGCGACTGATGGCATAACGCACCTGGAACGGGCCGGTAAAGCCTGTGCCGCCGAGGATCAGGATTCGAAGTGGCTTAGGACTCTTGCCTGCGGCCAAAGGCGAGATGCCCGGGATCATGCCAACGCCGATCCATCCGCCGGCCATGGCTGAGAGTTTAAGAAAAGTTCTGCGACTGGACATTAACTTCGCTCCTGAGAAATTTGGTAACCAAAATTAGATGACTTTTACGAGGCCCCAGGGGTTCCGAGGGTGTGTCAGAACCGCGAGCGGTAGCGACCGGATCATGAAGAGCCGCGAAATTCATCTCGGCCCAGTTCGCTGTAATCCTTTCCGCGAGGTTTCGTTTTTGATTCAATGAGACTCCCTGATCCGGTCGCTACCGCTCGCGGTTCTGACACACCCTGTTTACCCCTGGGAACGAAAAGAGAGGTTAGTTTCAAAAGCTCCATTAATGGGGCTTTAGTAGCGCCTACTGTTTCTCACCCAGGCGTAAACGCCTGGGCTAGAGAAAATGTCCCACTAAAAACCAGGTCCCCCAAGCATATCCTGTCAGTTTACCTATTACGCGCCTGGACGCTTTGAAGTTTACTCGCAAAACCTTACCTCAATTTCGTCAATGGTTTGGAGATGGATATTCGTACCGCGGTCCTGAATTTCGTTCGCCGTTGGCACGCGCATCTTGCGCGTGATTTCATGGGCGGGACGCCCGCCGGCGACAAACTGAAGTTTGTCGGACATTTATTCCAAAACTGCATTAGTGCCACCTATTTCGTTGACCTTGTCGATTTCGCGGCGTATGGTAATTATTCCCCTTACAAACCGCGTTTGTTGTCGCCTACCCGATAGTGGGTGGCGAATGATGTTTTCTGATCTTATGATTTCAGGCAAAATTGTCATGCGCACTCTCAGAACATTAATGCCGGCTTTGACGCTGGCAGTTACCCTGGTCCTGCTCGCTTCAAACTACTCGTACGCGATCACGCGCGGACAAAAAACCAAAGGTCGTACGCCGCGCGCGCACACGGCGGCCCTTACTGGGGCTGAGATTAAGCAGGCCGATGTTCGCCTGGCTGAGTTGGGTTACGGCAAAGGCCGCACTGCGCTCATCGCTTTTCAGAAATACGAAGGCCGGGACGCGACCGGTAAGCTTAGCCGTGCGGAGCTTGACGCCATCAACAACGCCAGTGCGCCGGTGGCCAAGGACGCTGGTTACAAGCACGTCGAAATCGATCTCGATCGGCAAGTGCTTTTGTTGACGGACGATGACGGCGTGGTCAGGAAGGTTCTGCCGGTTTCGACCGGCAGCAACAAGAACTACAACGAAAAAGGGATGAGCGGTTTGGCCTACACACCCCGCGGCCGCTTCAGGATCTACGCAAAGATCTCGGGATGGCGAAAGTCGCCGCTCGGACTGCTCTATTATCCAAGCTACTTCAGCGATGGCCTCGCGATTCACGGAAACTCTTCCGTTCCTAATTCACCTGCCAGTCACGGGTGCATACGCATTCCCAACTCTGCGGCGATCGAGATGAGCCGGCAAATGCCGGTCGGCACGATTGTGCTGATCTATGACAATCAGTCTTTCGTTTCAGCCAAAGCCTGGGCCGAAGCTGATAAGCAGAAGTAGATCGGTGACGGGTTAGCCCATTCACTTCAGGCGTCAGCCGACAAGACAAGTGGACAGACTTTGGTCTGTGATCTCAAAGAGGGAATCACAGACTGAAGTCTGTGCCACTCCGCTCTCGCACCATCGTCCGGCTTCCCGGCTTTTGCTTAAGATCAAAACCAGCGGCGAGGCTGAGGCTAAGCCTCGTCGCAAGTTAATAAAAATCGCCTCACGGTAAGGCAGAGCCTTACCGCGGTCTGCTGCGGACAAAGCCGCATGTGGAATCTCCTGAAGGGCTTATTTCAGCGCCTAATCTATCTTGACGTCGCGAATTCAGAACACAAACTCACCTCATTTCAGACGTCGGAAATTGTAGAGTCCGGGTTCCCCACTAACGGTCAGCCTCAGGTTTGCGCAATAATAAGCGCCGCGCTCTCGCTAAACTTCGTCAACCCCTATGCTCCAATGCCCAAGATGTGGCCGGCAGTTTCCCGACGACGAGTTGGTCTGTCCATTTGATCACTCGCCGCTGCAAGCGGACGCCACCATCGCCGATGTGCCAATCGATCCACTTCTGGGTCGAGTCTTCGACGGTAAGTATCGACTGGATGAACGCCTCGGCGGCGGCGGCATGGGCACCGTCTATCGCGCCACACATCTCTTAATCGACCGGCAGGTTGCGCTCAAAGTTTTAAGTCAAAGATTTGTTGGCGATCAGACGGCCCAGCAGCGATTTCGCCGCGAGGCCCGCGCCGCCGGTCGCATGCAGCATCCGAATGCCGTGACGGTTACTGACTTCGGGGCGACTGAAGACGGGTATCTCTACATCGTGATGGAGTTGCTTGAGGGGCGGACCCTGCGCGACTTGCTGGCGCATGAAGCGCCTTTGGATCCGGCCCGCGCGGTCTCGATGATTCTGCAGGCTTGCGCTGCGGTGGGCCAGGCTCATGATTCGGGATTGATTCATCGCGACCTGAAGCCGGCCAACATTTTTATTGAGCAGCGGCCGAACCTGCCGGCCGTCGTCAAAGTGCTCGATTTCGGAGTGGCGAAATTTGCCGTCGAAGAGCACGAAGACGACTACGACACGCTGACGCAGGTAGGCGCGATTATCGGTACGCCTCGTTACATGGCGCCGGAACAATGTTCGGGCGCGGCGCAGCTGACTCCGGCGGCGGACGTTTACAGCCTCGGAATAATTCTCTACGAGATGTTGACCGGCGTCGTGCCGTTCAACGCCGACACCCCGCTGGCCATAGCTTTGAAGCAAGTGTCCGAAGCGCCGGCGCCGCCGCGCACGATCGTGGCGACGGTACCGGCCGAGTTAGAGAAAGTCGTTCTGCATGCGCTGCAAAAAAACCCTGCAGCACGTCCGCTCAACGCAGATTATTTGCGCGCTGAGTTGCGTGCGACAGCTGAGGAACTCGGATTTGAACAGGCGGATAGCCGTCATTCTCCGAGTATGGAGGATTTGCGCAGCGCCGGGACTGAGAGTCCCTCGGGACGTTTGGTGATCGACTTAGCGACGCTGCGACAGGTCCAGGCCGCCTCGGGACAGACGACTGCTGAGGCGCCGCAGAGTCTGTCGAAGGCTGCGACCGTGCCGCTGTCTCCTGAAAACGTCCGGCCCGAATTCAATCGGGTCAGCGTTCCTCTGGAGAAGCCCTCTTCAAAACGCGCCCAGTTGTTGGTGCTGGCTGTCTTTCTGCTGATCGTGATTGCGGGATCAGGTTTGCTCGTGGCGCGATGGTGGCGGGGCAGCGGGCTCCTTCCCTCGAACGTCCCGGCCAATGCAGATGCGGCCGCGAGTCCCAGTCCGACACCGACGGCAACGCCTACACCTACGGCAACGCCGGGGACGACGCCCGCTCCTAAGCCCAAGAAATCCCCGGCCAAGAAAGAAGGGACTGTCAAAAAGGTTTTGAACAAGCTGAAGGGAATTTTCAAATGAGAAAGTTGACTCTCGGCGAATTAGAAGCAATCCGCAGATTACGCAGATGTTTTTTAGGGAAGGCCAGGACGAGATTTTCTCGAGCTGTCTTTTAAAAGCAATCTGTGTAATCTGCGAAATCTGCGGATCGCCCGCTTTAACTTCACAGATTGGTAGATTAGACTGAATAGTCTTGCTATGCAGACTGCGACAAAATCTTTTCAGGTAGGTCCGGCTACTTTTGGCGACGGGCGCCTGACAGTAATTGCCGGTCCGTGCGTGATTGAATCTGAAGCTCACGCCACAATGATGGCGCGTGAGTGTGCGCAGCGGGCCCGTGATGCCGGTCTCGATTTCGTTTTTAAGACTTCATTCGATAAAGCTAATCGCTCGTCAATCAAGAGCTTTCGCGGCATTGGTATGGATACCGGTTTGGCGATCCTGCGCAAGATAAAAAAAGAGGTAGACGTGGCGGTGGTAACGGACATCCACGAAATTTCACAGGTCGAGCGAGTCGCGGAAGTAGCGGATCTTTTGCAAATCCCCGCGTTCCTGTGCCGCCAGACTGACTTGATTACTGAAGCAGCAAAGTCAGGCCGGGCCGTGAACATTAAGAAGGGCCAGTTCCTGGCGCCTGAGGACGCGCGAAATATTGTCGAGAAAGCACAGGCTGCCGGCTGCGAGCGGCTGATGATCACGGAGCGCGGCGTCAGCTTTGGTTACAACAATCTTGTAGTCGACATGCGCTCGTTTCCGATCATGGGTGGCTTCGGCGTGCCTGTCGTATTCGACGTTACACATTCCCTGCAATTGCCTGGGGGCCTGGGGCATGCAACGGGCGGTTTGTCGCAATACATCGAACCACTCGCGCGCGCGGGTGTCGCGTGCGGCGTCGATGCGGTGTTCATGGAAGTTCATGACGCGCCAGAGCGTGCGCCTTCGGATGGACCAAACATGCTGCCGCTGGCGCGCATGGGTGACTTGCTCAAGATGCTGCGCAATGTTCATGAATTGGTTAATCAACGTTCGGTCGTCGCGAGGTCAGTACCGGGAGCGGTAGCGACCGGGTGACTGGAGCGCAAGCGTCTTCGCTTGCTTTCAGTGGGATCTTCCGCGTGAGTTGGCAAGCGAGGACGCTTGCGCCCCAGTCAGGTAGAGCGAGGTCAGTACCGGGAGCGGTAGCGACCGGGTAAATGTTCGGCAAATGTTGTTTTGGAAATCTAGTTACGACGACCCGGTCGCTACCGCTTCCGGTACTGACCTCTATGTTCTCCGATATTATGAATCGTAATCTCCTTTCTCTATTCGCATGCCTACTGACCTTGTTGTCGCTGCCGGCAATCGTGCGCGCTCAGGACGAATCACGGGCTGCCTGGCAAGGCACCAATTTCGAAATCACGGTTGGCATTGCTGAGGCGGAACGAGCTCTGAACGGGCGGGCGTCCGTCTCAGTGCGTAACGTCGGCGGTACTTCCGGAACGACGCTGAGCCTGCGGATCAATCCCAAGGCTGAAATCAAATCAGTGACCGTTGGGTCGGCGACCGCGACGTATCAATCACGTCCCGAAACGCGTGGCAATTCTCAGCGAGTCACGATAACTCTGCCGAGCGCCGTGCCGCCCAACCAAAGTGTTACCGCGACAGTCGAATATCGCCTGCCGGTAGGTGACAACGCCGGGTCGGCGGCAATTTCTCCGGTCGGATCGCAGTTCCTGCCACAGTCGATGTGGTATCCGATGGCGAACAACGCCTTCGCAATCCGCGGCGCCGACTATGCACCTTTTCGCTTGACGGTCACCGGCGGCGGCGCGCTCTCCTCGGGAGTTGATAAAAGTGCCGGCGGCGCCAGCGTTTTTGAACAGACGCTCAATGCCCAACCCTTCCTGTTAATCGGAAGTTGGGATCGAGTTGAAGTCGCGACGGCTAAAGCCATCACTGCCTATTTACCGAAGGGCGCGAGCGCGGACGAACAGAAGCAGGCCCAGGGACTGGTCGCCTTAGCGAACGACGCACGGAGCTTTTATGCGGGTCTGTTGGGAGCCAGTCCCGACGTTCCAGTGCGTTTGATTTCAACTACGCGCGGCGCGGGTTTTGAAGATGCCGGCACGATCCTTTTGGGTGAGGGTTCGTTTCGTAGGAAAAAGATCGACGCCGTTACCGCCCTGAGCATTGGTGAGGCGGTCGCGCGATTGTGGGTGGGCGGGGACACCACTGTGCGCGGCGAAGGAAACGGTGTGGTTCGTGAAGGGCTGACGCGTTTTCTGGCGACACTCTTTATCGAGAAACAGTTTGGCGTCGATGCTGCCGAAGCCGAACGCGCCCGCCAGCGCGTAGCGTACTCGGGAGTTGCCAAACGCGACGGACCTTTGTCTCGCACCACTCCATTGGACGCGACTTATTTCAATTCCGTCGCGAATAAGGGCGCGATGGTCTGGCGTCTGATGGATCACCTGCTCGGCCGGGAGGCCTTTGTGGCTACGCTGCGCAGCTTGCTCGCTGATGGCAAAACCAACGTTGATGGAATATCGCTGGCGCGCACGCGCGCGGCGTTTGGTGAACGAGGCGGCAGCGCCCTGAAGACGGTTCTCGATCAGGAATTGGACCAGCCGACCGATATGGATTTGATGGCCGGTCTGCCACAGCAGCAAGGCGGCGAGTGGATCGCGGCTTTGCGCAACCTGGGATCTTCTGACGCGACCGTGAACGTCACGGCGACGACCAGTTCAGGTCAGTCAATCACGGCCCAGGCCAAAGTGCCCACGCATGATTTTGCCCAGGTCTCGTTCAAGAATGCACCGGGCATAGTGAGAATCGAAATCGATCCGGAAAAGTTTTATCCCCAGCTTGATTACGCGAACGATGTTGCGCCCAAAGCGCCCGACGTTGCAGTTTCTTTGGCCGAAGCGAATCGATTGTACGGGGCGCAGGAGTTTCCCAAGGCTGAAGCCCTCGCGCGGCAGTTGCTGGCCGCGTCGCCGAAATTGCAGGAAGGCCACATCATTCTGGGGCGCGCATTGCTGGCTCAGAACAAGACCGACGATGCCGAGAAGGAATTCAATCAATTGTTGAATGATCGTTTGCCGACGCCGGTGTCTTTGGCCTGGGCCAGTTTCGGCCTGGGTGGAGTTGCTTTGCGTCGCGGCCAAAATGCCGAAGCTGCGCGCAACTTCACCGACGCGATTCGCGCCGACGCAGAATACGGGGCGACTTTGACTGCGCGGGCGGAACGGATCAAAGCCGAACCGGCCGGGACAGTTGACGAGGCGGTACGGGCTTTTATTAATCAGCTCGATACGGTGATTCGTGGCGGACGTCAGGCAGAGATGTTGCCGCTGATGGTTCCGGGCGAGCTAACCAGATTTGTGCAGCAAATCGTCGGGACTCAGCCCGAAGCCTGGACTACGCGCGTGCTCCGAACTGAGCAACTGGATGCGAATCGCGTAGCCGTCGATGTGTCGATGAATTTTAAACAGTTGGGAGTCGATCACGCGGGCACGGCGGTATTTATCCTGGCACGCGTTGGTGGTGGATTCAAACTTAACGCGATCGAGTTGTTTGAGGTGAGATGAGGTCGTGTCGGAACCGCGAGCGATAGCGACCGGATCACTGCGTTAGGCGAATTGTTGTCGAGAGCGCTCCCCTCGCTACCGCTCAGGGTTCTGACACTTTGTATGAATGTCCTGAATGAAAAATATCAGTCGTTGCGGGAACGCATCGCGAGCCTCGAATCCTGCGTGGTCGCTTTCTCCGGCGGCGTGGATTCGACTCTGGTTTTGAAAGTTGCCCACGACGTGCTCGCAGGCCGGGTGATAGCAGTTACCGCGCTCAGTGAATCTCTTCCCAGCGGCGAGTTGGAAGATGCTGAGGATCTCGCGCGGGGCATCGGTGCTCGTCACGTCGTCTTGCGCACGTTCGAGACGCAGGACCCTGACTACCTGGCGAACGGCGCGAACCGTTGTTACTTCTGCAAGACAGAAATGTACGCTCGGGTAAAATCGTTCGCTGCAGGCGAGGGAATTAGCGCAGTGCTGGATGGTCTGAACCTTGATGACTTGCAGGATCGCAGGCCAGGTCGCGCGGCGGCGATTGAGCATGGCGTAAACTCCCCTTTGGTTGAAGCAAGTCTCAGCAAGTCAGAAGTGAGAGAACTGTCGCGCCAGATGGATTTGCCGACGTGGGACAAGCCTGCCCTCGCCTGCTTGTCGTCGCGAATTCCGCATGGAACGCCGATAACTCTGCAATCATTAACTCAAGTCGATCGAGCGGAAGCTTTCCTGAAAAAACTTGGTGCGCGGCAAGTCCGTGTGCGCCACCATGGCGAGACTGCGAGCATCGAGGTCGAGCCGCGCGATTTCTCTCTGATGCGCGCGCGGGAAACGGAAATTGCACAGCAACTGAAATCGCTTGGCTTTCCGAAAGTCGTTCTCGATCCGGAAGGTTACCGAGCCGCTGGTTCCGGTGATGCGACCTGAGGATTGAGGTCAGTACCACCTGCGGTGGCAGGTGGGTTGATCTTTGGGACGCGCGAACGCGAATAAAGGAAATCCCACGCTACCGCGGGCGGAATTGACATGCAAGCCGATTTACTCCGTGAATTGTTGAGCGAAGTGCGTTCCGGCACCCGCACTGTCGACAGTGCCGTCGATCGTTTGCGAGATTTGCCGTTCGAGGATTTGGGATACGCCCGGCTCGATCATCATCGAGCTCTACGTAAGGGTTTTCCCGAAGTAGTTTTTTGCGAGGGCAAGCGCACCGAGCACGTGGTGGAGATTATGCAAAGGCTCGAGCAGAAGCATTCGCGCATACTCGCCACGCGAGCGTCTCGGGAGATTTACCACGCCGTGGCGGCGCAAATTCCCACAGCAGAATATTTCGAAGATGCACGAGTCATCCAACTCGGCCGCAATGGCAGTGAACCAGCCATGGGATCGGTTCTGATTGTTTGCGCGGGTACTGCCGATGTTCCGGTAGCTGAAGAGGCAGCTGTGACGACGAGTGCCTTGGGCAGCAACGTTGAGCGCCTTTACGACGTGGGCATTGCGGGCATGCATCGCTTGTTGGCAGCGCGCGATCGTCTCAACGCCGCGAACGTTATCGTAGTAGTGGCCGGGATGGATGGAGCGTTGCCGACAATTGTTGGTGGGATCGTGGCCGCTCCGGTAATCGCTGTCCCCACCAGTATTGGTTACGGCACCGGCCTGGGTGGCACCGCAGCTTTGATGACCATGCTAAACGCGTGCGCGCCGGGAATCGCCGTCGTTAACATCGACAACGGTTTCGGCGCCGGATATATGGCCCACCTGATCAATGCTCGAGCCCTGTCAGAACCGGCTGCGGTGGCGGGCGGTTAATCTCAGCATGAACTCATCCTTGAAAATACCAACGGAAGACCTCACCGGCCGGGCGCAACGCATCAAGCTGCTTTTGATGGATTGCGATGGCGTGTTGACCGACGGGCGCTTGTGGCTGACGCCTGACGGCGATGAGCAGAAAGCCTTTCATGCTCGTGACGGTCAGGGGATTTCTCTGCTGCATCGTGCTGGTTTGCAAACCGGGATCATTACCGGCCGCACTTCCTCGGCGGTAGATCGGCGCGCCCAGGATCTCAAAATGTCCTACGTACGGCAGTATGCCAAAGACAAAATCAAAGCGCTCGAGGAGATCCTTGCCGAGGCCGGCGTGACCAAAGATGAGTGTGCCTACATTGGGGACGACGTGGCTGACATCCCGGTGATGCACCGGGTGGGATTTGCAGTGGCCGTTTCAGACGCAGTTGCAGAAACGAAGCAAGCCGCGCATTACGTCACGGCACTCAAAGGAGGGCAGGGCGCAGTGCGCGAGGTCTGCGATCTCGTGCTCAAGGCTCAGGGCCGCTGGGACGAATTAATGGAACGATTTTCGTAAGGGACGATTTTCGTAAGGGAACCAGCTCTCTGAGGCCGAATCGAAGTTTGGGGGAGCTATCGTCCCGGCGGGACTGGGTTCGACAGCGCCTTTATTCAGCTCTGCGCTACCCGGTTGATGCCTCGCCCCGAGAGTCGCGTTGACTTTCATCGCCGGAGTAAATACTCTCGTCTTCAATTGAGATCAGCGGGCGTAACTCAATGGTAGAGTGTCAGCTTCCCAAGCCGACTTGGCCCGCCTCTAGTATCAGCACTTACAAAATTCCTCAGTAAAACTTCAGCGCATCGCTAACACAAGTCGCAGTTTGCGCACCGCGCGCAGCTTTCTACTGGGACATTACTGGGACAAGTCCCTGAGGTCTCTAGTTTGCTTCTCCCTCGCGCGCGCTGCGTCGCTGCGACGACGCTTTGACTAACTGAAGAAAGGATGAGTAACCAGATGAATTACATCGCGACTATCAGAAAACGACGCCGCGGCAAATCTCTCGAGTGGACCGCACGCCTGCTCTACACCGATCAGGCAACGGGACGGCAAAAGGAGAAATCCCGTAACGCCCGCTCACAGCAAGACGCGCGAACTAAGCTAAAAGAACTTGAGGACGAATTCACGTCAGGTGGCCCCACAGCGGTTGAATCCGACCGCATGACGTTTAGCGATCTCGTCGCCCACTGTAAAGAGAATCGTTACTGTGAGGCGGTCTACGACGACGAAGGTCGTAAGCTGATCGGAGTACGGGGTAGAGCTACAGTCCTCGGCCACATGAATGCCCTTGAACGATTCTTTGGCCGAACCCAGCTGCGCGATATAAATGTCGCGACGTTGCGCGCCTACCGAAAAGCGCGACTGCTCACAGTTACGAAACGAGGCACGCGGCTAAGCGTCTGCACGGTCAACAGGGAACTATCAACCCTTCGCGCTATGCTGAATGAAGCGATTGTCAATGATTGGTTGCTTATCAGTCCGTTCAAGCGCGTCAGGCCTGGCGATCTAATTAGCATTGCTGATGAGCGAAAACGAACAACCGTTCTCTCGTTTGACGAGGAAAGTCGCTTACTTGCCGCTTGTAACACTCCTCATCGGCGTCATCTAAGAGCCTTCATCATCGCAGCACTCGACACCGGTGCGCGGCGCGGTGAACTCTTAAAGGTTCGGCGATGCGATATAGATTTTGAGCAGCGCGTCATTCACGATATTGAGAGTTACAAGGGCAAGACGGTAGACCGCCGTCCCGTACCACTTACCGACCGTTTAGCTGACGCACTGAAGGACCTCTTAGAGACCCCCGGCATTGCAACATTCAAGACCGGTCGCAAATCGAGAGTCAAACCAGACCACGCGCTTGTATTCGGCATCCGCAAAACTTTGCAGCGAAGCTGGGAAACGGCACGTGAAGAGTCAGGCTTAGTACACGTTCGCTTACATGATCTGCGACATACGGCGGCCACCAGAATGAAGAAAGAATTGCCGATTACCGATGTTGGTCTAATCCTCGGTCACAGCGATCCGAGAACAACGCAGCGATACGTCAACCGGACTCCAGAAGTTGTCCAAGATGCGGCAAGGGTATTGAATCAGTTCCAGTACGAGAACGAACGATCCAATCCCCCCGCCCTCGAAGCCGAAACGGATTCAGTCAATTGATGTGGCATCGGAATGTGTCGAGTAAGGGACAGTCGGGGTGTCGAGTAAGGGACAGTTGGAAGATCAATCGACATGTCACCGAACCTGAACCCCGGCTTTATTGCGTTCGATTGTCGCGAGGTACGCGTCTAAGTGGCCCTCGCCAATAATTCGTCTGGTCCCTGATTGGTAATAACCAAGCTTCTGATTATTAAGCAGCAATCTCACACCGGACGGGCTAATACCAATCGCCGCGGCAGCTTGTTTGATCGAAAATTTCTTTTCAGCGATTCTCGTTGTCAAGGCGGGTTCACTCTCTTTCCGTGAGGTGTTACCGCCAACGGGGGCGGCATTTAACCCGCTCTGTGCACATGGTATGCCTAATGCTCAGTACGCACTTTCTGCGCGTATTTCAACTCCTCCATCGGTTTCTAGTTGTTCCTTGCCGTGGCTTTCGCACATTGCTAAGGTAGGGAGGATCGGACACCGCTAGGGGGAGGATCGGACACCGCTAGGGGGAGGTTCGGACAGTGCTGAGGCGAGGTTCGGACACTTTTGGCTAAAAGATCGAATCTCCCTCATCAATTGTTTCTGTTCTTTAATTGTATCCCGGCAATGGCTAACTGTAATGACCTAATCGGCAAGCTGATGTATCTGCCCGGAGGCGTGAAAGTTCGGGTCGAGCATATTTACGACGAGGATGATCCACCCCGCGCTCGAACTCGACGGGTCGGCGGACCGCACGATGGCATTATGGCGATTTGTGAAGTGGCGAAGCTTGTGCCGGTTGATGAGCATGAGTCCCGAGCCGTGACGCATCCACAAAACTCCTGATCCGCCAAAATCACCGTTAGCCGCGTTCTGACCTTCGGGTAGTGGGGTAAATCTGTGTTGGTGATCTGTTGAGTTGGCACAACGCTTGATTGAACACGTCGGCTGCGCGCGTTACTAAACCCCTTGCTCCGCACCTCCGAACAACCCTTCAAAAACCTCTCGCACCACTTCGCATAACCCGTGACAGAGCATCTGCAATTAAGGAATATCGGTTCTGAAATCGATGAATCGAGCCGATGCCGAACAATTATTTAACGAGATCTAGAAGTAGAGTTTGCTTGCAGAAAAGCCGAGCACGTCACCAGGCCTAAACGGATACCCATGAGAGGAAAGCAAAATGAACGTACACGATTGTGGCGCGCCCCTTTCGTCGCATGATCCGCGTCGGTCGTGGTCTCGCAGTAGAACTGGAAAACACCCATCCAATAAAGTCGCTTTCCCAACTTCATGTTGAGGTGGTCACATTCCGTCAAGATTGGCAGGATGGGAAGCCCACGGTAAGAAATGTATTTGGAGATGTCCCGTCGCTGGAACCCAGAATTACCCCACTACCTTCTCGAGGTGACTGATTGACATTCCGACTTACGGGAGTATAGTTGCGGTCATCAACGGCTCCCTGCCGCCCACATCAGCGGATGGTCTCCGGTAGGTCAGCGTTTCATCCTTTCCTTAAGTATAAGGAGTCCCTCGATGAAAAGCATCTCTCAAATCAGAACCGTTCATCATCAGGTCCTCGCGTTCACGGTCGCCGTGATGCTGGGCATAATTTTTGTTGTGATGCTCCCTGTGCACGGTGGGGGGCAGGGAAAAAACCGAGCCATAAAGATCAAGACCTTCAAAGACCAACCGGTAGAAATAACTGAAATCAAGGTTAAAGGTGCGCGCGTAGCGCCTGCCGAAAAAATTGCCGGCGACAGCGATTGGTTGAACGGCATGACTATAACGATCAAGAACGTCTCCGATAAGCCAGTGATATACGTGACCGTTACAGTGGGCGCTCACTACGAAAAAGATGGAGTGCGCAAGCAAACAAGCGATGGCAGGGAAAGACTGGCTGTGACCGCCATGGGGTATGGCCTGAGGCCGTATTTGCCCGGCGAACCCCCTCGATCCTATAGTGCCGTGCCACTGATGCCCGGCCAGACCGCAGAAATAATGTTTCCGGGAGTTAAGCGCGATGAACTCTACGCGCTTCTCAGGTCGGGGGATGCCTCGACCGATATTGCTGAACTCACGCTGTGGGTCGATCATGTCGCTTGGTACGGCGAAGACGACATAATGTGGGTGCAGGGGAGTCTGCTGCGGCGAGACCCGAACGATCCGAGTTCCTGGCTCCCAATAGACGACCCTGACCGTCCATCTTCGCGACTAAACCATGCGGCCCGGAAACCGAAATTAGAGCTGGCACGGTTGGCTGGCCTCAATCTCGCGCCTCGCTATACGCGCCCGGACGATCCTCCCTGCACCTTCAAAGACGGCGGACCGAAGATAGAACATTGCACTGCGCTAGATACCCGTGGCATCCCGTGTGATTGGGACAATCAACTCCTTTTGACTCGTGGAACAAAAAATGTCCTTGCAGGGATTGAGACCCAGAAAACCTGCCATGGCATCGATCCGCAAGTGGCTGGCTGTGCCACGAATGAGGAACACCCGGATACTCTGAAAAGTGAGAGCCCTTGCACTTCCCAGCCGCCGGAGGACGAAGAGGCATGTGAAGAAGAGTCGCTGTACTGGAATTTTACGAACAGCACCTGTGGCAATTCTCCAGCAATCGGCAACTGCGGCGGTGGCCCTGACTGGGGAAGCTATTTCTCAACGGGATGCTATACCGGTTTGTCTCTGTTCGGAGGCCTGTGTGGCCGCAGTACGACATTTCAGAATCACTGTTATCAGTTCAACGGTGAATATAACGCCCAGTACTGTGTCTGCACCGGATGCGACTGGTGTGGCGGCTCACCCATCCTCGTTGACATCAATGGCGACGGGTTCGCGATGACCGGTGTGATCGGCGGCGTCCGTTTCGATCTCAATGGAAACGGTGTGCGCGATAAATTGTCGTGGACTGCTGCCGGATCAGACGATGCCTGGCTCGCGCTCGATCGCAACGGCAACGCAACGATCGACAATGGTCAGGAATTGTTCGGCGATCTAACTCCACAACCGGAGGCGACCAAGAAGAATGGATTCCTTGCCTTGGCCGAGTTCGATAAACCTGCGAACGGTGGCAACGGCGACGGAGTCATCAACAAGGACGACACTGTCTTCAATTCCCTCCGACTGTGGCAAGACACAAATCACAATGGAAGATCAGAGGCACGGGAGCTGCACAGGCTGCACGAACTTGGTCTCAAAGTAATTGACCTGGATTACAACTACTCGAAGCGCACGGATCAGTATGGCAATGAGTTCAAGTATCGAGCCAAGGTTAAAGACACTCACGATGCGCAGCTCGGACGCTGGGCTTGGGACGTGTTCTTGTTGAGTACAGGAGAGCCTCAGTAAATCTAAACCCCGCCAGACGAAACATCCCCAAGCCAAAGCAAGCTTGGTGGTGCTGTCATTTTGAAAACGGGCAATCTTTGGCTCCAAAGCCGGTGGTAGCCCGCGGCCAAACAATCGCATTTACAATCTTTCGCGCTCGCGCTTATGCGGGCAAGGATGCCCGCGCTCCCTAAGCCATGCCCGAATTTGTCATCGGCCGATAAGGTTCGGGCCGTAGGTTCGTATCACCAACATAGATTTACCCCACTACCGACCTTCGCGGAGCATTGCTATTCCCAAAAACGGTGCAAGTTTGTATGCAGATTAACTCGCAATCAGTGGTATCCCGTGCATTTCTATTAGTTGACTCTTCGTAACGAGACTAATGTTTGCACCAAAACTGGCGTTAAGTCTATGCTCCGTAACCTAGAAGGTCTTCTTGCAATACTTACGTCCTAGGGACCTTCGAAATCTGAGCACAATGGTACTAAGTTGCCAGTGAAATAAATCATTGGCAATAAGCTTCCGGGTGAAGTTCGCGCCGGACTAAATCGCTAGAACATCATTAGAAAGTTCAACGCGATTTCAGCGAGCGTGGGCAACTCCACTGACGGTGCCTCTGAAACAGGAGGGCCGTTCATGATCCCTTGCGCAGTCGAGTCGTCCGGGATCGAATCATCCGGGGCATTTTGAGTGACGGAAGCGCACGGTGGTCCGCCTATGATGCCTGGAGCGGGACAATCGGCCCAAGCGGTCAGTCCGAGGGCGCACGTCAGGACGACGGCGGCAGTCAGTTTCTTTAGGTTCAGCATGTTGTTTCTCCTTAGCCGAGTGGCTTTGTCGTTTACGAGTGTCTTAAGCGAGCATGAAGAAGCGGGTTTTCAAGACCGTCTCGTTGGCTGAGAATCTCGTCAACGAGGCCGCGCTTCCCGATGCCGCAGTTTTTCAACTATATAGAAAGCGAGGCCTCACATGAACTTAGCGACGCAATTGGCTTCTACCGCCCAAGGAATCAGCGACCTCACGCTGATTGAGCAGGCACAGCACTGCTGCTCCCTAGCCAAACAGCTTGAAAGGGCCGGCGAGTATGACGCAGCGCGCGAAGCGTTAAGCTCGTTTTGGCCTGAACTCGCGGGACAATCGATAGTGCGCGAACTTGATCGCCAAACTACCGCTGAAGTCTTACTCAGACTTGGAGCGCTAATGGGATGGCTTGGCGGCGCGACTCAATCTCAACGGCAAGAGTCAGCGAAGGACCTGATCACGAGGAGCATCGAGATCTTCACGGAACTTAGCGAGCTGGAGCAAGTTGCCGAAGCGCAATCCGATCTTGCGTTGTGCTATTGGCGCGAAGGTTCGTTTGATGAGGCGCGAGTCCAACTCCACACTGCATTACACCTCACACCAGACGAGAACAATGAGTTGCAGGCGGTGTTACTAATACGGGCCGGCATCGTTGAAGAGAGAAAGCAAAGACTTCAAGAAGCGCTTCGTTACTACTACCAGGCGGGTCCGTTATTGGATCGGAGCGAGGACCATGCACTCAAAGGCGCATTCCACAATGAGTTTGCTTTGTTGTTCACACGCCTTGGAACCGAAGAAAACCGTCGCGATTATTTGGACAAGGCATTAATCGAGGCAGCTGCTGCAAGTTTCCACTTCGAACAATCCGGGAACACACGTTTTCTCGCACGAGTCGAAAACAACCTCGGATTCCTGTATTTCACCTGGCCCAGTACGGTGATGCCCACAAGCATCTGGATCGTGCGCGTTACCTGTTTTTGGAAACGAAAGATTTAGGGACTGCTGCTCAGGTTGACGATACAAGAGCTCGCACGTTTTTAGCGGAAGGGAAAGTCGCCAACGCGGAACGCGTGTCGAGGTCTTCGGTAAAGAGTCTCGAGCGTGGCGGTGAACAGGCAGTGCTGGCTGAGGCGTTGAACACTCATGGCATTGCTCTGGCGCGGCTCGGGCATCAAGCGCGTTCGCGGGCTTTGCTTGAACGAGCAGGTGAGATCGCTGAAACAACCGGCGACATTGAAGGCGCAGGCCGCGCCAAGTTAAGCATTATCGAAGAACTTGGCGAAAAGATGAACGCGAAGGAGCTGATCTCAACGTTTCACTCCGCGCTGGATCTATCAAAGGATTCTCAGGACCCTCTGACATTAAGACGCCTGATTGCTTGTATGGACGTGGTGCTAACGTCGTTGGAGTCACCGTCTGATATTGAAGCCTTTGAGGCCGTCGATTGGAATTGGGCCGGATTTTCACTAAGGCAGGCAACTCTCAAATTCGAAGAAGGTCTCATTCGTCGTGCTTTGCGGGACGCTGAAGGTTCCGTCACAAAGGCAGCACAGCTTCTCGGGTTTAAGCACCACCAGAGTCTAATCTCGTTAATAAACGGAAGGCACAAAAAGTTGCTGGAGTCCCGTTCAGCCGTGCGCAGGCGACGTCACCATCTTTTCTCAAAGACAACTCGCGGACAAAATAGCGGCCTACGCGAAACCTCGGTTTTTACAGCTTCGATCCTGCACGTCGATGACAACGTGGCGATTACTGAGTTGGTCGCAGACACTCTAAGCGCAGAAGGAATGGAAGTTTATTCGTGTATGAGCGGCACCGCGGCCTTCAAAAAATTATCTAGTCGCGGGCGATACGATCTAATCATTGTTGATAACGATCTGCCTGGTATATCGGGGCTTGAGTTAGTGAGACGCGCCCGGAATATGGCTCGATGGCGAGCTACGCCAATCGTCATGCTGTCAGGCGAAGAATGCGAAAAGGAAGCTTGGCGCGCTGGCGTGAGTGACTTCTTACGTAAGCCGCAGGACATTGGTCAGTTGACGTCGAGAATCAATCGGTTGTTGGCTTCGGCCAAAGATCAGACGGAGTAAGCTCGGTATCTATGCAGTTGTAGCTTACTCCCAAGGAGATTTCCCCAATGAGACGAACTCACCGTCTGCCGCAGCGTTTTGAACGTACGGTGGTGTAGCAATTCAGCGATGCGGCGCGCAGAGGAAGGGGATTGAATCGTCCGGTGAATTGAATGCTGGCTACTGCATGCGAAAGTGTATTCAGGGTAACCGCGAGGGCCTCTACGATCTCAAGTCTGTGGGCCGGCCGTCTTTGATCGTCAGAAAACTCGCGTGGGAAGAGAATTAAAGCGGCGCTGCGATCAGGCATCTCCCAGCGATTTAACGGGCAGTATTTATTTCAAGGTGTACTAAACCCCGCAAATCGAGTACCCATCGCGATAATCACGCGTCCACAACGCGCGTCGCAATACAATAAATAGAAATTTGCAAGATTCTATGCAAGACGTAGTCAAACCGTTAAAATGACGAATTTGCCCGTTGACAGTGAATCGCGATCGGTATAAACTTCGAACCTCAGCGACCGAGTTTGGCTACGGCGAAAGTTGCTTCGTTTTGTGTGGTTTTTACGATGGCAATCTTCGTCTGTTTGTTGCAGTTGTTCTCGGATAGCGTCTTCCCAAGATTCGGATACGGCTTCCCAAAAAAAGAACAGCTCATACATTGAAATACGTGTCGCTTGGAAGCGATAAGGGCTCCATAGTACCGTTGCAGATAACTATGAAGCCCCCGCAAACAAACAACTACAGCCGCATTTCTGCGCCTATAGATGCGTTGTTAAGCGCACTCATCTTAGCGTGAAATGCGGTAGAAATTCAAGGCAAAACTCTGAGGGGGTTTGTTTTATGAAGTTCCTGCCGCAGTCGGCTTTCCTTCCATTCCCTATTACACCCTACCGCCCTGGCTTAAGATCTAATGACCCGAGGACGTTCGTCCAAGTGTCCCGTGTGCCGGCACGCTTGGTGGAGCTGACCGACTAGTCGCGTCGTTGTCAGCGCGACTACGCAACGGTTGAGGGGAGGATGTGGGGATGGGTGTCGAAAGCAGTCGGGAAAATTGGTACGTGATTCGAACCGGTGCCAGGCAGGAGGAGCGGGCGGTTAACAACTTGAATGCGTCGCGCGTAGAGACGTTTTTCCCGAAGTTGAAAGTCCGCCGCCCAAACCCCTTCACTGGTGCAACAAACTGGGTCTCCGGGCCCATGTTTCCACGTTACGCGTTCGCGCGCTTTGATGCCCGCAGATTGTTGCATCAGATATCTTACACGCGGGGAGTGCACAGCGTCGTCCGCTTCGGTGGTGTTCCGGCTATAGTTGACGATGCGATTATTGAGCTTATTCAGGGCCAGATTGGCGCTGATGGACTTGTCCGGATGGGAGTTGAACTGAAGGTTGGCGATCGGGTGAGGATCAAGGATGGTCCTCTCAATAACTTCATAGGCGTATTCGACTACAGAATTGATCATACGAGTCGAGTGGCAATTCTCCTGACCGCGGTTAGTTATCAACCCCGCATTGTGATTGAAAGCGAGTCCATAGAGAAGGTCAACTCGGCTATCGGGTTGTGAGGAGTTTGAAATGATTCGCTAGATTCAATGTCTGGTTGACTTTAACGATTGCTAAATCATTACCCGTCAGACTTCGGTAATGAGCGTTAATGGGGCAGTCGAGCAGTGCATCAGCATGACCGTCTGAATGGTTTCCCCCCTTGCTTGGTCTTGGCTGTCCACCTTGGACACGAACTGAATTGAACCGATTTGGTTCAAAGTGCGGTAGCTTTGCCCAGGACTCGATTTGGCCGGCTGACAGAGAGGGGCCCCCATTTCTTCATCATAATTCAGAGTTAAACTGTCTTCCAGATGAACAGTTTCACCTTGATTATCAAATACCGTAGCGCGAGTCCTACTCCTTCAATAAAAGTACAACAATAATTTTCCTGCGGGCGGAATTCAATTCTACCGCGCGCATTGAGGCTCCTGACTGATTGCTTTGGCGACGAGAGCAGAGAAGAGTCTTCCGAGGGCTACCGCCGTGACTCTCGGCGGCGGGATTATCGCCGATGCCTTCGTGCTAGCAATGGTGATCGCGTGCGCGTACTTAGCCCTTCATCAATTAACGCCCCCCGCTGCAAGAACCGCAGATTACTCCCCGACGGAATTTTCTTCCGCTCGTGCAATGGAGCACTTAAAGGTTATCGCCCATAAACCTCATCCACTAGGCTCGACCGAAGAGGCGGAAGTTCGCAATTACATTCTGCGCGAGTTGACGGCGATGGGCCTGCAAACGGAGGAGCAGCGGACAAAGGTAGTTGTCAACATATTTGCCAGGCTGAAAGGCACGGGCGGTGGGAAGACCATTTTGCTTGTGGCGCATTACGACTCGGTTCCCGTCAGCCCCGGTGCTGCCGATAATGGATTGGCGGTGGCCGGAATAATAGAAACGTTACGTGCGCTCAAGTCGGGAGCGCCTCTAAGCAACGACGTGGCTATACTGTTAACCGATGGCGAGGAGGAAGGGCTGCTGGGAGCGAAAGCTTTCGTGTACGACCAAACCCGGAGCCGGGACATTGGCCTGGTTCTGAATTTTGATGCTCGCGGAACTCAAGGCCCGGAGTTGATGTTCGAGACCAGCGAGCCGAACGAACGGCTCATTGAGGGGTTTGCAAAAGCCGCGCCTCGACCGGTCGCGAATTCGCTCATGGGTGATGTCTATAAACTGCTCCCGAACGACACCGATTTTAGCGTCTTCAAAGGCGCCGGCTACGCCGGATTCAATTTCGCCTGCATTGGCGGCCTGCGCTACTACCACACTTCAGAGGACAATCTCGAGCACGTCAGTGAACGCACGCTTCAACATCAGGGTTCATCCGCTCTCGCCCTGACGCGCTATTTCGGAAATCTGAAGCTGGATGGGAGCGGGGGAGGCAGCGCCGTTTATTTCAACGTACCGGGTGTGCCGCTCGTGCATTACTCTCGTCGGTGGGTTGCGCCGTTGGCCGGTTTGGCGGTCGCATTCTTCGTCGTGATTGCCGGACTCGGCCTGAGGCGCGGAAGGCTGACGTTGCAGGGGATTGCTTCAGGCTTCCTCGCCCTGCTGTTAAGCCTGATCAGCACGGGCGTCGTCATAACTATCGTTTGGTGGATGATCAACTTGCTGGACCATCGCACTGTCGCGATGTCCCCCGGGGACAGTTCGCAGGGCCAACTTTACTTGCTGAGCGTTGTCGCGATCACGATCGGAGTCGTGTCAGCGCTATATCGGTGGTTATGGAGAAATATCAGCGTCGAAGATTTGTTGGTTGGTGGGTTGATCTGGTGGCTGCTCTTGATGCTGTTGACGAGCGTGTTCTTATCGGGCGGGAGCTACATGTTTACCTGGCCGCTATTTTTTAGCCTGGTTGGAGTGGTGACACTGCTGCTAAAGAAAAAGCAAGAGCCGCTGTCGCCGGCAAATTTGGCAACATGCCTGGTTTGCGCCGTGCCCTCCATTTTTCTGACAGCGCCGATGGTCTACCTCCTGCTGGCGGGTCTGACATTGAAGGCGTCGGCGGCAGTAATGATGTTGGTGGCGTTGGTCCTCGGATTGTTCCTGCCGTATGTCAACCGCGGGGCCGGCGCGAACAGGTGGCTGTTGCCGGGCACGTCGGCAGTTGCCGGTTTCATTTTGGTAATGGTGGCACGGCTAAGCGCTTAAACGTCGCGACTGCAGATTAACCGCTCGCTACGGCGAGCCGAACTCGAGGAGGATGAGGTATGGCAACAATGGGCGCGTACTGCAAAGCATATCAACTCAGTAAGCTGCGCGAATACGGCGAATGGAAAGAGAACGACGGGAATGCCAGGAAGGTGAAGAGTGAAGTGGACGGCAAGGAAGTCGAAGTCCCGAGAACCTTAAGCGACGATGACTACGTCTACCTGCAAGAGACTTTTGTCGTGACCGATGGAATTTTCGTCGACGAGAACATTATCTTCGACAGCGATTCTCTTTCGTGGCGGGATTACTGTATTGACACGTTGAAGTTTGAAGTGCCGGTCTACGAGCCTGCACACGAGGCGTGACCTCACGAAGATTCGGCGAAGCCGTCTCAACAACCGACCGCACCAGCCTCACGTCCGGACAACTTACAGCGGAGCACTGAAAGCTTTCGCTCATCACGCGATGACTGAAGACGTTTTTGTCATTCCGACATCATTCGCGCAGCAGCGTTTGTGGCTTCTGGATCAGTTGGAGCCGAATACTGCCGCATACAATATGTCGGCCGCGGTGCGCCTGAAGGGGGCGCTCGATCGGGAGGCGCTGGCAGCGAGCCTCGCCGAAGTCGTGCGCCGTCACGAGGTGCTCCGCACGACCTTCACCGATGTTGAGGGCGAGCCGGTCCAGGTGATTGCGACGCACCGCAGCCCGTCGCTGCCGTTGGTGGAAGTTGCGGGCGACACTGCTAGTGAACGCGATGCAGAGGTGTTGGATCTCGCGCGTCAGGAATCGCATAAGCCTTTCGACCTGGCCAGAGGGCCTTTGCTGCGTGTTACGTTGCTGCGGCTGAGGCAGGACGAGCATGTGCTGCTGTTGACTATGCACCACATTATCTCGGACGGCTGGTCCATCAGCATCTTCATCCGTGAAATGATGACGCTCTACCGGGCGTTCTCAGAGAACCTGCCGGCGAAGCTTCCCGCTCTCCCGATTCAATACGCCGACTTCGCACTTTGGGAGCGCGAGTGGTTGCAGGGCGAGGTGTTGCGGAAAGCTGCAGATTACTGGCGTCGCCAATTAGGAGGTGATTTGCCCGTCCTGGAGCTGCCGGTGGACAAGCCCCGCCCCGCGATTCGAACCTTCCGTGGTGAGCGCCACAGCGCGATGTTGCCGAAACCACTAGTCGAGTCGTTGCGGAAACTGAGTAACCACGAGAACGCGACGCTCTACATGACACTGCTGGCCGCCTTCAAGGCATTGCTCTCGCGACACACGAACCAGGAGGAGATCATCGTCGGGTCGCCGGTCGCCGGCCGGAATCGCGCCGGCGTCGAAGACTTGATTGGCTTCTTTATCAATACGCTGGTGTTGCGAACGCAGGTAGTCGGCAACCAGACATTTCGAGAGTTGCTGCAACGCGTGCGCGAGGTGACGCTCGAAGCCTACGCGCATCAGGAGGTGCCCTTCGAAAAGCTGCTTGAAGAGCTTCAGCCGGAGAGAGACCTGAGCCATACGCCACTGTTTCAGGTTTACTTCAACATGCTCAATTTTCCCGATACGAAGATTGAGTTGCCGGGCTTGACCGCCGAACTACTCGTGCCCCCCGAAGTCGATTCGAAATTTGATTTAACCGTTTACGTGAAGGAAGAGAGCGCAGAGGTGCGGCTCCAATTTGTTTATAACGCTGACCTGTTTGCGAGCGCGCGGATGGCTGAAATGCTCGAACAGTACGTCCACCTGCTGTCCCAAATCGCGCTGGCCCCGGACGCACGGCTTACGGAGTTCTCTCTGGTGACGGAAAGCGCGAAGGAAGTTGTGCCAGACCCGCGGGCGCCGCTCCAGGCCGATTGGCTTGGAGCAGTGCACACGCTCTTTACTGAGCAGGCGCGGCGCAGGCCGCAGAATCTGGCGGTGGCAGACCGCCACGACACGTGGAACTATGAAGACTTGAACGCGCGCAGCAACCAACTCGCGCAATACCTGATTGCGGGCGGTATCGAGCGCGGCGACAGGGTGGCGATTTACGGCCACCGCAGCGCGTCGCTGGTCTGGGCGCTGCTCGGCGTTCTCAAGGCGGGCGCGGCTTTCGTGATCCTCGACCCGGCGTATCCGGCTTCGCGCCTCGTAGCTTGTCTCGACGTTGCAAAGCCAAAGGGTTGGGTGCAAATTCAGGCGGCGGGCGAGCCTCCACCGGCGCTCGCGGAATATCTCGAAAACTCGCTGCAACTTTGTTGTCGTCTGACGCTGCCGCACCGGAGCGTGGCCGACGCGCAAGGATTATTGACGAAGTTCTCAACGGATGCTCCGGCGATTTCAGTGGGCGCGGACGATCTGGCCTACGTGGCTTTCACCTCCGGCTCGACCGGGATACCGAAAGGCATTCTCGGCCGGCACGGCCCGTTGACACACTTCCTGCCCTGGCTGAAGCGGATGTTTGATTTCGACGAGACGGACCGCTTCTGCCTACTCTCAGGAATCTCGCACGACCCGCTTCACAGGGATGTCTTTACGCCGCTGCAAGTGGGCGCGTCCGTGTGCATTCCTGATCCGGATGAACTCACGATACCGGGCCGGATGGCGGTGTGGCTGACGCGCGAGCGCATCACTATTGCACATCTCACGCCCGCAATGGGGCAACTGCTGACTCAGACTTTGCCGGAAGACACGGCGTGCACGTCGCTGCGTTACGTCTTCCTCGTCGGCGACGTGCTGACCAAGCGCGATGTTGCGCGGCTGCGGAAACTGGCTCCGGCGGTGACGTGTGTCAATTACTACGGCTCGACGGAGACGCAACGTGCGGTCGGCTATTTCGTCGTTCCCAACGAGTCTCCCGCTGCATACGACGAAGCGTCGCGCAACGGCGGCGGAAAAGAAATTCTGCCGCTCGGTCGCGGGATCGACGACGTGCAACTCCTCGTCCTGAACGCCGCGGGCCGTCTCGCCGGAGTCGGTGAGTTGGGCGAAATCTCTTTGCGCAGCCCGCACCTCGCAAAGGGCTATCTCGGCGACGAGTCACTGACACGCGAACGCTTCATAACTAATCCCTTCACGAACGCGACCGGTGACCGGCTCTATAGGACGGGCGATCTGGGGCGTTACCTGCCGGATGGCAACGTCGAGCCCTGCGGCCGCGCCGACAGCCAGGTGAAGATACGCAGCTTCCGTGTCGAGCTTGGCGAAATTGAAGCGACGCTGAAAAAGCATCCTTCAGTGGGTGAAGCCGTCGTGATCGTGCGCGAGGACGTGCCGGGCGACAAGCGTCTGGCCGGTTACATCATCGCGCCACAGGGAAACGGGGCGGCGGGCGGCGAAACGCCGAACGCTCCTGACGTCGCGCGGGGCGGCACACTCGAGAAAGAACTGCAAAGGTACCTGAAGGAGCGGCTGCCGGATTATATGATTCCTTCAGCGTTTGTGCTGCTCGACGTGCTGCCGGTCACGCCTAACGGAAAGGTTGATCGCCGCAGTCTGCCTGCCCCTGCAGAGTGGTCATCGATTGGGGAAGAATCCTTCGCCGCGCCGCGCACCCCCGTCGAGGAGATTGTGGCGGGCATCTGGAAGGACGTACTGAGTTCCCCGCGCGTCGGCCGACACGATAATTTTTTCGCGCTCGGCGGTCATTCGTTGACGGCTACGCAGGTCATCTCTCGCGTGCGCGCAGCCTTTCAGGTGGAGATGCCGTTGCGTCGCCTCTTCGAGTCGCCGACCGTGTCAGAGTTGGCTGAAATCATACAGGCCGCAGCGCAGGCCGGGCAGCAATTGAGCGTACCGCCGCTCTCTCCCGTGGCCCGAACGGAAGATCTCCCGCTCTCGTTTGCACAGCAGCGGCTCTGGTTCCTCGATCAGCTCGAACCGGGCAATGCTTTTTACAAAGTTGTTGCGGGCGTCTATCTGTCGGGCGCGCTCGACGTGGAGGCCCTGGAAAAAAGTCTCGACGAGATCATCCGGCGGCATGAAACTCTACGTACGACCTTTGTCGAACGCGACGGCCAGCCACGCCAGGTCATCGCCGAAGCTATAGACGTGCCGCTGGAATTCGAAAACCTGAGCGCCCTGCCCGAACAAGAGCGCGAGCAGCAAAGGCAGCGGCTGACAACGGAAGAGATGCGCCGTCCGTTCGATTTATTGCGCGGACCTCTGGTGCGGCTGCGTCTGGTGCGGCTCGGCGAACGTGAGCACGTCGTCCTCGTGACGATGCACCACATCATCTCGGACGGCTGGTCGCATGGCGTCTTCGTGCGCGAGATGGCTACGCTGTACGAAGCCTACGCAGCAGGCCGTGAGACATCACTGCCGGCGCTCAAGATTCAATACGCTGATTTCGCCGACTGGCAGCGTCGCGTGTTCCAGCGAGGGGCGCTCGACCAGGAGCTTGCCTACTGGACGGAGCAACTCAGCGGCGCGCCGCCGGTGCTGGAACTGTCGACTGACCGGCCGCGCCCGGCAGTCATCACGTATCGAGGGGCACGACACCGCCTCGCGTTAGGCCAGACCCTTTCCGAATCGCTCAAGGAACTCAGCCGGCACGAATCGAGCACGCTCTTCATGACCCTGCTCGCGGCTTTCAATGCTCTGCTTTACCGTTACACGGGACAGGAAGACATCAGCGTCGGCTCGCCCATCGCGGGACGCCGGCAAGTCGAGGTTGAACCACTCATCGGCTTCTTCGCCAACATGCTGGTGCTGCGCAGCGATCTTTCGGGCGACCCAACTTTCCGCGAACTGCTCGCCGGTGTGCGCGAGGTTACACTCGATGCTTACAAGCATCAGGACCTGCCCTTCGAGATGTTGGTGGAACGCTTGCAGCCGGCGCGCAGCTTGAGTCACACGCCGCTATTTCAGGTCGCGCTCACGTTGCAGAACGCGCCCGCCGAGCGTCTGGAAGTAAGCGGCCTGACTTTGCGCCCGCTGGAAATTGAAAGCGAGACGGCGAAGTTCGATCTCCTGCTGACGTTGGAAGACACGGAAACAGGACTCGACGGGTTTTTTGAATACAACTCCGATCTGTTCGACGCCTCGACCATCGAGCGTATGACGGCGCACCTCGGCAACCTGCTCGCAGGCATCGTTGCTAATCCCGACGCGCACATCTCCGATTTGCCACTGCTCGATGACGCGGAGCGAGATCAACTCCTGTTAGCGTGGAACCCAACGCAGGTCTATCCGCACAACAAGTGCCTGCATCAACTTTTTGAGGAGCAGACGGCGCGCACGCCGGACGCCGTGGCCGTCACCTTCAAGGAGGAGCAGTTGACCTATGCGGAGCTCAACGCGCGGGCCAACCGTCTTGCGCGCCGCTTACGCCGGGCGGGACTAGGAGATGGCAGCCTGGTCGGCGTCTACATGAAGCGGTCGCTCGAGATGGTGACGAGCCTCCTGTCTATTCTGAAGGCGGGCGGCGCATACGTGCCCTTGAACCCGTCGCACGCGAAAGACCGTCTGGCCTTCATGCTGCAAGACGCGCAGGTCGCGGCGCTCCTGACACAGAAGGACCTCGCCGGGGAGTTACCTGAACTGGATCTCACTCCGCTCTGTGTGGATACGGACTGGGACGAGTTCGCGGGAGAGAGCGCCGAAAACCTCGACCCGTTGACGACGCCCGAGAGCCTCGCTTACGTGATCTACACCTCCGGCTCGACCGGCCAACCCAAAGGCGTCCTAATTACTCACGCCAACGTCGCGCGGCTGTTTGCCGCCACCGAGCACTGGTTCGCTTTCGACGAACGCGATGTGTGGACGCTCTTCCACTCCTATGCTTTCGACTTCTCGGTGTGGGAGATGTGGGGCGCGTTGCTCTACGGCGGGCGCCTCGTCGTCGTGCCCTACTGGGTCAGCCGCTCGCCCGATGCTTTCTTCGAGTTGGTTTGCCGCGAAAAAGTCACGGTGCTGAATCAGACGCCCTCGGCCTTCCGCCAATTCATACAGGCCGAGCCACCTCTCACAACCGGCTTGAAAAACTCTCTGCGCGTCGTGATCTTCGGCGGCGAGGCCCTGGAACTGTCGAGCCTGAGTCCATGGGTCGAGCGTCACGGAGACGAATGCCCACAGCTCGTCAATATGTATGGCATCACGGAGACGACTGTTCACGTCACTTTCCAGCGCCTGACCGCCGGGCAGATCAGTGACGCGCACGGTAGCCTGATTGGAAGACCGATACCCGACTTGCAGGTCTACGTGCTGGATGGCCGGCTGCGGCCCGTGCCGGTCGGCGTGGCCGGGGAAATGTACGTCGGCGGCGACGGCCTTGCGCGTGGTTATCTCAATCGGCCGGAACTGAGCGCCGAAAGATTTATCGCCAACCCATTCGGCAGCGCCGAGGGAGCGAGGCTCTACCGCACGGGCGACCTCGCGCGCTTCCGCGCCGGCGGAGTGCTCGAATATCTGGGTCGTAGCGACCACCAGGTCAAGATTCGAGGGTTCCGAGTCGAACCAGGCGAGATTGAAGCCGTGCTCGCGAAGCACCCGGAAGTCGGCGAGGCTGTGGTGCTGGCGCTCGACGACGATTCAGGCGCAAAGAGTCTCGTCGCCTATTTCGCGCTGCGCGGAAGCCCGCCCACCATCGGCGAATTGCAGGGGTTTCTCAAGGACAAGCTGCCGGAGTATATGATTCCGCACGCATTCGTGCCGCTCGACGCGCTGCCGTTGACGACCAACGGGAAGGTCGATCGTAAGGCTTTGTTGTCGCTGGCACCGACGAGGGTCACAAGCGACAGCGGGTTTGCCGCCGCAAGCAACGAGGTCGAGAGCGCGCTCGCGGAGATTTGGGCGAAGGTGCTTGGAGTTGACCAAGTCGGGGTGCATGACAACTTCTTTGAGTTGGGCGGCGATTCCATTCTGAGCATCCAGATCATCTCCCGAGCCTTGCGTGAAGGCATCCACCTCACGCCCAAGCAGCTCTTCCAGCACCAGACGGTGGCCGAGTTGGCAGCCGTCGCCAGCGTCTCCGCGGAGGTGATGATGGCGACTGGAGAAATGAGCGCTGGTCCCGTGCCGCTGACGCCGATCCAACATTGGTTCTTTGAGCAGAACCTCGCCAACCCGCACCATTACAACCAAGCGATCCTGTTGGAATCGAGGCAGGCAATTGACCCAGAGATGCTGGAGCGAGTGGTCCGCCAACTCGGCCGCCAACATGACAGCCTGCGTCTTCGTTATGTCCGTCACGAGGCGGGCTGGCGGCAAGTCCTCGCCGCGGAGAGTGACGCCGGCGGGCCGCTCGTGACGCAGTTGGACTTGAGCGAACTGCGGGACGGGGAACAGAGCGCCGCCATCGCACAGGCCGCCGCCTCGGCGCAAGCGAGCCTGGACCTCTCGAACGGCCCCGTCCTGCGCGTCATCCTGTGCCATCTCGGAGCCGGCAGGTCTTCCCGTCTGCTGCTGATAATGCACCACCTGGTAGTGGACGGCGTCTCGTGGCGCATTCTCCTCGAAGACTTGCAGACAGGCTACCAACAGTTGAGTCGGGGGGAGGAGTTGAAGTTTGCGAAGAAGAGAACCTCATTCAAACAGTGGGCTGAGAAGCTGAGCGAATACGCACGTTCTGACGATCTCGGCAAGGAGATCGGCTACTGGCTCGACGCGCCGGGCGCCGAGGCGCCGGTCCTTAGCTCAGTCGCTTCGGGGACGGCGCGCACGCTTGGCCCGGCGCAAACCACGACGACGAAACTCGGCGTCGAAGAGACGCAGGCACTCCTGCAGGGATTGCCCGCCGCCTACCACACGCAAATCAATGACGCGCTGCTAACGGCGCTCGCGCTCGCCTTCAGAGACTGTTGCGGCGGCGACACGCTGCTGATTGATTTGGAAGGTCATGGCCGTGAGGAACTCTTCGCAGGACTGGACACGTCGCTCACGGTCGGCTGGTTCACGACGCAGTTCCCAGTGCGGCTCGACGTCAGCGCCCGTAGCCGCGTCGAGGCGCTGAAGGCAATCATGGAGCAACTCCGGGCGGTCCCGCGACGAGGCATCGGTTACGGGCTGTTGCGCTATCTTCGCGACGACAGTGAGATTGCGGAAAAGTTACGCCGCCAGCCGCAGGCCAGAATACGATTCAACTATCTTGGCCAGTTCGATCAACTTCTCGAAGCAGCCGGAAATTTCGCCATCGCTCCGGAGCCCGTCGGCCCAACCATCGGCGCCGATGAGCGTCTGTCCCACCTGCTCGACATCAACTGCCGCGTCAGCAATTCACAACTCGAAGTTTCCTGGAAGTACAGCGAAAACGCTCTCGCGCGGACGATCGTCGAAGCGTTGGCGGCAAGCTACGTGCGCGAGCTGAAGCGGCTGACCAAGGATTGCCTTTCGGCAGGGGCGTTCGCCTACACACCTTCGGATTTCCCTCTGGCGAGAATAGAGCAAACAGCCTTGGATTCTCTCGCGGCAACCTACGGGCCGCTCGCGGACCTCTATCCGCTCTCGCCGCTCCAGCAGGGATTACTTTTCCACGCGCTGCAAGCGCCGGGAACGGATGTCTATTTCCTGCGCCTCAGTTGCAGCTTTAAGGGTGAACTCGACGTGGCGGCCTTTCGGCGCGCGTGGCAGGAAGTCGTCAATCGCCACACGATTCTCCGCACGGCTATCGTTTGGGAGGACCTCGACGAGCCGCTTCAGGTCGTTAGGCAGCAAGCTGAACTTCCGTGGGAGCAAGCCGACTGGCGCTCTCTGCCGGCTGACGTGCAACAGGAGAACTTGCGAGCCTATCTTGAGGCGAACAGCACACGTAACTTCGACTTGTCGAAGGCACCGCTGATGCGCGTCGCCCTCTTCAGGCTCTGCGACGATGTTTATCATTTCGTTTGGAGCAGCCATCACATCGCGCTCGATGGATGGTCCTATCCGATCATCATCAGGGAAGTGCTGGCTTCATATGATGCTTTCCGGCAAGGCGTGGGCCCGCGACTGCCGCCGAGTTTTCCTTACGGAGAATACATCGGCTGGCTGCAACGTCAGCAGCTAAACGACGCGCGCAGCTACTGGCGGCAAACGCTCAAGGGGTTCACCGCGCCGACGCCGCTTGGCCAGCGCACGGCCGCGCCGGAGGCCGCAACGAGGAAGCAGACGCAGGGCGTCGAGAAACTCCGGCTTTCGCCCGAAGAGACGGCCACCGTGCAGAGCTTCGCGCACCAACACCAACTGACCGTAAGCACGCTCGTGCAGGGTGCATGGGCGTTGCTGCTGAGCAGCCTGAGCGGCGGACAGGAGGAGGTCGTTTTTGGCGTTGTCGTTTCCGGGAGACCCGCCGGTCTCGTGGGCAGCGAAGCGATGGTCGGTCTCTTAATCAACACACTGCCTTTGCGCGTGCGTGTGTCGGACGACGAGGCCCCGCTTTCATCATGGCTGAAGCAGATTCAGGAGCAGCAGGTTGAGTCGCGGCAATACGAGTACAGCCCGCTCGTCGAGGTACAGAAATGGAGCGACGTGCCGCCGGGCCAGCCGTTGTTCGAAAGCTTCATCACGTTCCTTAACTATCCCGTGCACCGCGCCGTCGAAGAGTGGGACGGGCCGGTCAAAGTGGGCCACATCGAGTTTATTGAGAAAGTCAGTGCCGCGCTCAATCTCATTGCCGGCGTGCGCTCTTGCCTGGACCTTGAACTCAAGTACGACGGCCGCCGTTTCGCGGCGACTGCCGTCAGGCGCATGCTCGCGCAACTGCGCCGGTTGCTCAACGAATTCGCCGCCAACCCACACGCTTCGCTTCAAGCGTGCAAAGAAAACTTGAGCGAGGCCGACCGGCAGCAACATGAGGCGAAGCAGCAGGGATTCAGAGCGGCACGCCGCCGGATGTTGGAAAGAGTCAAACAGCAGGGCCAATCGAAAATCGGCAACTAGAGGAGGAAATTATGACGAAGCCCCTCAACATGCACACCACGCCAGTTAAAGAGAAGTGGGCCTCGCGGCGCAAAAACGTCCAGCCTAAAGCCATCAACGTTTCCCAGGAAAACCTGATCAAAGCCAGTTTTCTCGCTCCGGGGCAAACACTGCCCCTGGTCGTCGAACCGACCCTCAAGGAAGTGGATTTGATGGGCTGGGCCAGGAACAACCGCAAGTGGATAGAGACGAACCTGCTTGAGTATGGCGGCATCCTTTTTCGCGGCTTCGGCCTGAACCGGCAAGCTCACTTCGAGCAGTTCCTCGAGGCCATCTCGTTGCCGTTGATGGAGTACATGGAAGGCGCGACGCCGCGCACCAAGCTGGGCGACAAGGTTTACACTTCGACCGAGTTCCCACCAGAGCGCTTCATCTCGATTCACAACGAGTTGTGCTACGTCATGACCTGGCCGATGAAGATTCTGTTCTACTGCATGACAGCGCCCGAAGAGGGCGGAGAGACGCCCATCGGCGACGTCCGGAAAGTACTGGCGCGTTTGGACGGGAAAGTTTTGCAGCCCTTCATTGAAAAGGGTTGGATGCTGCTCCGCAACTTCGGCGGTGGTTTCGGGCCGTCGTGGCAAACCTCGTATCACGCGGAGGACAAGGAGTCGCTCGAAGCATATCTGCGCCACGCCCGAATTGATTTCGAGTGGATTAGCGAGAACCATCTACGCACGCGGCAGGTGCGCCCGGCTGCTTCGCGACACCCGGTCACCGGTGAGGAGGTCTGGTTCAATCACATCGGCTTTTGGCACGTTTCGAGCCTGGAGCCGGAACTGCGCAGCCTCTTCCTCTCCGAGTTAAAAGAAGACGGCCTGCCCTTCAACACGTACTACGGCGACGGCTCGACGATTGAGGACTCGGTGATTGACGAACTCCGCCGGGCGTACGAAGCTGAGATGATTGCTTTCAGGTGGCATGAGGGCGACATCCTGCTGCTCGACAATATGCTGACGGCGCACGGCAGAAATCCGTTCGTCGGCTCGCGCAAGGTTCTGGCGGCGATGGGCGAACCTTTCACCCGCCAGGATATGTAAGCGGTCCCGCTCTCCCTGATTTCAGGGGTGGTCGCCCGGCCACGATGTAGTCTTCTTCAAAGATACGCTATGCAGGCAAGCGGCGACGGCTACCAAACAAGCTGGAACGACTTTATCGTCGAGCTCGAGCAGAAGATTCTCCCCGTCTACGTTCAGCACGAACGAGACTTTGATCCGTGGGGCGTGCATGGGCGCATGCACATCTGTCGCAGCGTACTCTTCTCTGAATATATGGCGCGCTTCTACCGAGAGACTCTTTCGGCCGAGGTCGATCTCTACGCCGTTCGCGTCGCCACGGCCTTTCACGATTCCGGGAGGAAGGCGAACGGGCCAGATCGTTGGGAAAAGGAGAGTCAGGGGAACTGCCTGGCGTATATCAAAAGTTCAGGCTCGTGGCCCGAACATGCGGACTATCCCGCCTACGTCGCGGGTCTAATCGAAAAGCAGCAAACCGGCGAGCTCGCGAAGCAGATTGTTTACGATGCTGATGTGATCGAGATCATGAGACCGTGTTGCGGGCACGGCGGCATCGAAGGCTTCAAACGAGAGTTTCTGCACTTCCTCGGAAGCCGAGACGTGCTGGCCCGCAACCTACCGGACGCGAGTCGTCTGAGAGAATCGTTTGTCGAAGAGGCGTGGCGGTGGATTGATGAGACCGAGCGTTTCAAGCCGAGACTCTTCAAATCGCTCACCTACCTGCAGTCACTCCTCGAAAAGCTCGAAAGCGAAAGACAAAAATATCCGCTCCTGGCGTCGCTCCTATGAGTACCGCACCGGCAACATCAGTGACCTTACCAGATATCCCGCTCATCGAACCGAGTCTGTACCTGCAGGCTCCGGCGTCGAGTTTGGATGACAGGAAGATTGCGGACTTCGAGCGACTGCTCGAGTCGGCGCTCGGTGGCCGGTCTGCTCCTGTCATCGACTACCGTTGCCCTTACCCAAAACATGAATTCTTCTCTTACCTCTTCGAGCGGCGGGGCTTTCTTCTGCACGGGTCGAATCGCACTGACCTCGAGTGGATTGAGCCAGTGCGCACGACGACGGGCAAGGCTGCCTGGCAGGCGCTCGGCGCGGTGTACGCCTGTTCGGACGGCATTTGGCCAATTTTTTACGCGATTGTGGACCGGCGGAATTACACCGGCTCGCTCCGCAACGAGTGCTTTCGGGTGACGGACGCGGCGGGGGTGACGCGCAAGTTCTACTATTTTGCGTTGAACATTCAAATGCTGCGCAAGCGGGTTTGGACAGACGGGATGATCTATATCTTGCCGCGCGATTCGTTCGAGCGACTCACCGATTACGCGGGCAATGCGCTGGAGGAGTGGGCCAGCATGACGAGCGTGCGCGCTCTTGCCAGAGTGGTCGTCGCGCCCGAAGATTTTCCCTTTCTCGATAAAGTTCGCGTTCAGCGCGAGAAAGAATTTGCACTGGCGAGAACCGCTCCGAACAAGGGCGCTGTCGACTACGATGCGTTTGTGGCGCAGTACGAACTCGCGCCCGGTTTTATTCTGACCCTCACGAAGGTCCAGGACCGCCTTCTGATCCAAGCCCCCGGCTACCCCGCAGTGCCGCTGGTGGCCGAATCCGAAACGTCCTACTCGCTCGAAGGCGTGCCCGCGCGCATCACTTTCATCAGGAACGAGCGAGGCGAGGTGACGGATCTGATTCTGATCATGAGCGGGCGTGAGTTACTCGCCAGGAGACGCACGTAACGCTCGCCGGCCGCGCGATGAGTCCCAAATCAGTAATGCCAGCCCTTACGACTAACATAGGTTAGAACGGAGACGAGTGACAATGTCGAAGGAAGTCATCGAAGGTTTCCGCCTGTCGCCTCCGCAGGAACACCTCTGGGTGTTGCAGAACGCTGGAGGAGTGCAACCTTATCGCGCACAATGCGCGGTGCGAATCGAAGGCGCACTGGATCTGGAGCACCTCGAAGCGGCGATCCGGCAGGTTGCCAGACGGCAGGAGATCCTCCGCACTACTTTCCACAGCCTGCCCGGCATTGCTGCGCCGCTGCAAATGGTTACGCAGAGCTTACCGGGGGAGATTCCGTGTGAAGACCTCAGCCGTCTTGACGAGCAGGAACAGGCGCGTCGAATCGAAGAGTTGTTTCGTGAGTACGCGCTGAAGCCTTTCGATCTGAAGCAATCACCCTTGCTGCAGGTATCGCTCGCCAGCGTCGGGCCGGACGAGCATTTGCTGTTCCTGGCTTTGCCTGCACTCTGCGCTGACGCCGTGGCGCTCGACAATCTGGTCCGGGAAATAGCTCAAGCCTACGAGGGCGCGGAAGCTGATGACGAGCTGATGCAGTATCTCGTCTTCGTCGAGTGGCAGAATGAACTGCTGGCATCCGAAGAGGCCGAAGTCGGAAGAGAGTTCTGGCGGGCTCAGCAATCGCCCGGGCACAGTGCGGCGAGGCTGCCTTTTGAATGTGTGTTGACAAGCCCGGGGGAATTCACACCAGACTCGTTGAAGACGGTTGTGCCCGCACAACTTTTCGATCGTATCCAAACGCTGTCCGGGAGCTATGGAGCGAAGGCCGACGCTTTTCTGCTAGCCTGCTGGCGGGTGCTTCTTGCTCGTCTCTCGGCCCAGGCCGAGCTGACCGTGGCCGTCGGTTGCGACGGGCGTTCGGACGAAGAACTGTTAAAGGCCGTGGGTCTGTTTACGCGTTATCTACCCTTGCGCGGCAGTCTCGAAAGGAGTGTCGCTTTCGATGGAGTGCTCACGGCAACAGATGAGGCGATGCGAACGGCCTACGAGTGGCAGGAGTGCTTTAGCTGGGACTTGTATGAAGACATTACTGATCGAACAGGCGAGCCGCCATTCTTCCCCTTCGCGTTTGACTTCGCCTCACCCGCTGCGACACACGGGGTCGACGGCCTCAGTTTTTCCATTACGCGACTCAATGCCTTTACGGATCGCTTTAAGGTGAGGCTTTCCTGCGCGCCGAAAGGTGACGCGCTGCTGACCGAATTTCATTACGACGCGAGCGCCTTTGAGGCCACTGACATCGAGCATCTGTCGGGGCTGTATGGCGAGCTGCTGAAGAGTGCCGTCGCGCACCCGACGACGGCCATCGGAGAACTGGAAATTCTGAGCGAGGTTGAGCGTCAGCAGGTGCTGTTCGAGTTCAATGAAACGCGTGTGGAGTATCCGGAGGAGAAACTGCTGCACAAACTGTTCGAGGGGCAGGTTGAGGGGACGCCTGGAGAAGTGGCGGTTGAGTACGAAGGTGAGAGATTAACGTATGAAGAGTTGAACGCCCGAGCGAACCGAGTGGCGCATTACCTGCGGCGGCAGGGAGTAGGGCCGGAGTCGGCGGTGAGTGTCTTGCTGGAGCGTTCGATCGAGATGGTGGTGGCGCTGCTGGGAGTGTTGAAGGCGGGCGGCGCGTACGTGCCGTTGAACCCAACGCTGCCCAGTGAGCGGCTGGCTTTCATGTCGGAGGATGCGCAGACGCGGGTGCTGGTGACGGTCGAGGGATTGCGCGAAAGCGTGCCGGAGACCGAAGCGACAGTAATCAGTCTGGACCTTGAGCACGAGGCCATCGCGGCGGAGAGCGCGGCGAACCCGGAGGGTGGTGCGGGGCCGGATAATCTGGCCTACGTGATCTACACCTCGGGATCGACGGGGAGGCCGAAGGGAGTGATGATCTCACACCGCTCAATAGCGAACCGGTTGTTGTGGATGCAGGCGACCTATCCGCTGACTGAGGTGGACCGTTTGTTACAGAAGACGGTATTCAACTTCGACGCGTCGGTGTGGGAGTTCTTCGTGCCGCTGATGAGCGGAGCAAAGTTGGTGCTGGCGCGACCGGGAGGGCATCAAGACAGCGCCTACCTGGTGCAGGCGATCCGGGAGGAGAGCATCACGACGCTGCAAGTAGTACCGTCAATGTTGGAGGTGTTGCTGGAGGAGAGCGGGTTCGGAGAGTGCGAGAGTTTGCGACGAGTGTTCTGCGGGGGCGAGGCGCTGACGCTGAGGGCGCAGGAGCAGTTCTACCGGGTGCTGGGGAGTGCGCGACTGCACAATCTGTACGGGCCGACGGAAGTATCAATAGACGCGAGCTATTGGGACTGTGAGCGGGGCCAGGATTACGGAGTGACGCAGGGGGTGGTGCCCATCGGGAGACCTTTAGCCAACGTGCAGGTATATGTGCTCGACGAATACCTGCAGCCGGTGCCGCTGGGGGTGACGGGGGAAGTGCACGTGGGGGGCGTGGGTTTGGCGCGCGGGTACCTGAACCGCCCCGAGTTGACGGGGGAGAAGTTCATTCCGGACCCGTTCTCAGCAGAGCGTGGGGCGCGGCTCTACCGGACGGGCGACCTGGCGCGGCATTTGACCGGCGGGGCGCTGGAGTTTCTGGGGCGGCGCGATCATCAGGTCAAGCTGCGCGGCTTCCGCATCGAACTCGGCGAAATCGAAACCACATTGGAGCAACACCCGCTGGTGAAGAGGGCTGTCGTGGCGGTGCAGGACGGCGCGGCCGCGATTCAACGGCTGGTGGCGTACATCGTAGCGACAGAAGATGAGGAAGTGAGCATCGGTGGTGTGCGAAGCTTTCTCGAAGAGCGCTTGCCGGACTACATGGTGCCTGCGGTCTTTATGCTGCTCGACGCGCTGCCGCTGGCGCCGAACGGGAAGGTGGACAGGCGGGCGCTGCCTCCAGTGGACGCAGTGCAATCTGGCGCCGAGGGCGACTTCGTCGTCCCGCGGACGCCGGTCGAAGAACTTATCGCTGGGATGTGGGCCGAAATCCTCGGCCTCCCGCAAGTCGGTGTACAAGACAATTTCTTTGAACTCGGAGGCCACTCGCTGCTCGCTGTACGCCTCAACTCGCGCCTGCGCGCCGCGTTCCACGTCGAGGTGCCGCTCAACTTACTCTTTGAGGCACCGACGGTAGCGGAGTTGAGCGAAACGCTGGGAAGGCTTATCAAAGCCGGGCGGGATTCAGAGGAAGTGCCCATCCGGCCGATCTCGAGAGAAGAAAGACTGCCGCTTTCCTTCGCACAGCAGCGCCTCTGGTTCCTGCATCAAATGGAGCCTGACAATCCCGTCTATAACATACCCATCGCTGTGCGGCTGGCGGGCGTGCTCGACGTGGCGGCGCTTGAGCGCGCGCTTGGCGAAATTCTCAGACGGCACGAAATCCTACGGACGAGTTATGCAGCCGTGGACGGGCAGCCCATGCAGATAGTTAGACCGGCGCAACCTTCACCACTGCCGGTCACCGATCTGAATTCAATACCGGAAACAGATCGCTGGCAGAGCCTGGAGCGGTTCGCGGTTGAAGAAGCGCGCCGCCCCTTCGACCTCGCGAACGGCTTGCCCGTGCGCGCCAGTCTGCTGCGCCTGGACGCGATGGACCACGTCTTGTTCTTCACGATGCATCACATCGCCAGTGATGCGTGGTCGCTCGGCATCGTCGTGCGCGAATTTGCGGTGCTCTACGAAGCTTTCTCTGCCGGCAAGTCGTCGCCCCTCCCAGAACTTCCAATTCAGTACGCGGACTTCGCCGTCTGGCAGCGTCGAATCCTGCAGGGCCCGACGTTCGACGCGCAGCTCGACTATTGGAAAAAACAACTAGCGGATTGCGCGCCCGTATTGCAACTGCCCACAGACCGCCCCCACCCTACCCGGCAGAACTTCAGGGGCGCGAAGGAGTCTTTCACCGTTCCGCCGACGCTGTTCAATGAACTTAGCGCGCTGAGTCGCCGGGAAGACGTGACCCTCTTCATGTCGCTGCTCGCGGCCTTTCAAGTGTTGCTCCACTACCACACGAGGCAGAACGACATCAGCATCGGCTCTAACATCGCCGGGCGCAACCGTCTGGAAACCGAAGGGCTCATCGGGTTCTTCATCAATCTGCTCGTGATGCACACACGTATATCCGGCGACCCCACTTTCCGCGAGTTGCTCGCCGGTGCGCGCGCAACGGCGCTCGGGGCTTATGCGCATCAGGACGTTCCCTTCGATCGACTGGTAGAAGAACTGCAACCGCGCCGCGAGCCGAACCGCACGCCTCTGGTGCAGGTGGTCTTCGACTTCGTCAGCAATCCGCTGCCGACGCCGCAACTGCCGGGAGTTGCCCTGCACACGCTGCCATTCGGCGAGCATTACGGAAAGTTCGATCTTGTTTTGAACATCGCGGTAAAGGATCAGGAGCTGGAAGGAGCTTTGCAGTACGACACTGACCTGTTCGACTCTTCGACTATCATTCGCATGTTGCAGCACTTCGAACTCGTCCTCCGCGCTGTAGTTGAAAATCCGAACCTTAAGCTGAGCGCGCTCAAAGAAACTCTGGCCGCCGCCGACGCACTACTGCAACGCACGGAGCGCGCCGGGTTCCGAGAAACGCGGCGCCGGATGTTGCGCGACGCGCGACAGAAAGACGTTCCCATTCTCACCCCTTAAGCGCGGTGGCCTGGAGGCGCTTTCGCCCGAACACGTCTTTGCGCTAAGGCGTTGCGAAGCCGCCGATGAGTAGATCCAAAAACTAAGGGCATTGTTATGCGGCAGCAAATCGATCAAGGCTTTCGCCTGTCACCCCAACAAAAGCATCTCTGGCTGATGCAGAACGCGGCGGGCACGAGTCCTCTCAACGCGCGATGTGTGGTGTTGATTGAGGGTAAGGTAGACGAATCGCGTTTGAAGTCGGCGGTGGAAACTGTTGTGCGCCGGCATGAGGTGTTACGCACGGTGCTTCACTGCCTGCGCGGAATGAACGTGCCACTTCAGGTCATCACGGATGGGCAGGCCGAGTGGGCTCGCGAAAACGATCTGAGCGAACTCGACGAGCGAGGACGAGAGGCGGAACTCGAAAGGCTGCTCGACCAGAGTGCTTACTCCTCCGGTGGCGAGCCAAGGCTGTTGCAGTTGTCGCTGCTCAACCTCTCGGCGAACAGATGCGGGCTTTTCATTCGACAGCCTGCGCTCAGCGCCGACGAAACTTCGCTGGACAACCTGGTGCGCGAAATCGTTGAGACTTACGCGTCGGCGGGCACGCCTGACGACGAGCCGATGCAGTATGTCGTCGCGTCGGAGTGGCTGAATTCGCTGCTCAGTTCGGACGAGGCGGCGGCGGGGATAAAGTTATGGCGTCAGAAGGACTACACCGCCCTCCAGGATTTGCAACTGCCTTATGAAAAGGACTCAGCCATCTCGCCCTCGTTCGAGCCTGAGTTCGTCAGGCGCACGATTGACACGCGACAGTCGAAAGAGATCGAGCAACTGGCGGCGAGATACAATTCGTCCGTCGAAACTTTTCTGTTGGCCTGCTGGCAGATTCTTCTCGGGCGTCTGAGCGGGCAGGAGAACGTCTTAACAGGGGTCGCCTTCGACGGCCGAACCGACGAAGAGTTAGAGCAGGCCCTTGGGTTGTTTGCCAGATTTCTGCCGATTCATTCTCAACTCGAAAGAAATGCTACCGGCAGTTCGGTGCTGGCGCAGCTCAAGGAAGCGATGCTCGAAGCTTCGGAATGGCAGGAATGTTTTACGTGGGAGGCCATCGCCGCCTCGGTTCCCGACCTGCCGGAGAAACGTTTCTTCCCCTACAGTTTCACCTTTGTGTCGGCGGCCCCGAAGTACACCGCGGGCGGGGTGACGTTTACGATCGACGAGCGGCGCGTTTGCCTCGACCGCTTCAAGCTGCAACTCATCTGCATGCGGAAGAAGGACTCGCTGGTTACAGATTTTCATTACGACACTTCGTTCTTCGACGCTGAACAAACTGCGCGCCTGGCCGGGCAGTTTCAGAAATTGGTTGAGAGCGTGGTCCGGTGCCCTGAAGCTCCCATTTCTCAACTGGAAATTCTGAGCGAGGTTGAGCGTCAGCAGGTGCTGTTCGAGTTCAATGAAACGCGTGTGGAGTATCCGGAGGAGAAACTGCTGCACAAACTGTTCGAGGGGCAGGTTGAGGGGACGCCTGG
>Ga0207686_10000079_pt1 | contig 82879 bp, 73 predicted proteins | sample KBSM24metaG_FD_184396 | JGI IMG/M metagenome (GOLD analysis project Ga0207686, IMG submission 184396) | Miscanthus rhizosphere microbial communities from Kellogg Biological Station, Michigan, USA - KBS M2-4 metaG (SPAdes) (version 2) | ecosystem: Host-associated > Plants > Roots > Rhizosphere >... | reverse complement strand
CGAGGCTGCCCTCGGTCTCCCCTGGGTAGTCCCGGGGACGGTCTTCGCAATCGCCCTGGCCACGATGTTCAGCGTTCACGCACCGCTCGCGGGTCGAGTGGTGCTGATCGGAACGGTCTGGCTGCTTCCGCTCGCGTATCTCGTCAGGAATCTGCCCATCAGCAGCCGTTCCATCCTCGCCGGGTTTCGCGCACTCGATCCTTCACTGGACGAGGCCGCGGCCTCTCTGGGTGCGGGAAGGTGGCGGACTCTGTGGCGGGTGACGCTTCCATTGTTGCGGCCGGCGATCGCGGCCGGAGCGACACTCGCCTTCGTTACGGGACTCGGAGACTTTGTCACCTCGGTTGTCCTCTACACGTACGACACCCGTCCACTGTCACTCGAAATCCTTTCCAGCCTGCGCCAGGGCGACGTCGGTGTCGCGGCGGCCTATGGAGTTCTCTTGATGGTGTTGAGCGCCGTCGTCTTCGTGTTGGGCAGCGACCGGCCTCCGGTGTCGGGATGACCGGGCCCAGGATGACTCCCGAGATCAAGCGCCTCTCGGTGCTGATCGCGGTGAATTTCGTGGACATGATCGGGTTGATGCTCGTGCTCCCGATCCTTCCCTTCTACGCCACTGACCTGGGCGCATCACCGGTAACGATCGGCTGGCTGATCGGCGCCTTCTCCATCGCCCAATTGATCGCGGCACCGGTGTGGGGCCGAGTCTCGGATCGCTATGGCCGCCGGCCCGCGCTCGTCATCGGACTCACCGCTTCCGCGATCGCATTCCTCGTCTTCGGGCTCGCCACGACGGTCTGGCTGCTGTTCCTCTCTCGCTTGATTCAGGGCGCGGGCGGCGGGACAACGGGTGTGGCCCAGGCCTACGTGGCGGACACGGTCCGCCCTTCCGATCGGGCCAAGGCGCTGGGATGGCTCTCGGCGTCAACCAATGTGGGAGTGGTATTTGGGCCGGTAATCGGCGGGCTCGCCATTCATCTGGGCCGGTCGTGGCCCGGATTCATCGCGGCGGCGCTCTGTGCGACGAATGCGTACTTCGCCTGGCGCTGGCTCCCCGAATCCCGGAAGGCGACGGCCAGCCCCCAGCCCCGGGAGCGCAAACCGATCTGGCACGCAGCCTGGATGGTGCTGCGCCATCCGACCCGTTCGGTGTCTCGCTATGTGTGGATCTACGGCATCGGAATGCTGGCCTTCACGTCGCTCACTGCGATCCTCGCACTGTTCCTGAAGGCTGAGCACGGCGTCACCGAGAAGACCATCGGCTTCTTCTTCACCTATACCGGGCTTCTCAACATTGTGATGCGGGTGGTAGTCCTGGGGCCGATCGTGGACCGGATTGGGGAGACGCGTGCTATGCGGCTCGGCGCCCTGTTTCTGATCGTGGGTCTTGCCGTCTACCCCTTGGCCCGCAATCTCTGGCAGCTCGCCCTGCTCATTCCTCTCGTGCCGGTGGGTACCGCACTCCTTTTCCCTTCGACGACGGCGCTGATGTCACGAGTTTCGGAGAAGGACGAGCTGGGAACAACGATGGGAGTGGCGCAGACCTACGCGGGGATCAGCCGGATCATCGGACCGCTCTTCGCGACCAACCTTTTTCAGTACATCGGTCACGGGGCGCCGTTCTATGCCGGGTCAGTGATCGTGGCGCTGGTGAGCATTCTCGCCTTCCACGTTGATCACATTCCAATGCATACGGGAGAGACGCCGGTGCCGGAGGTGGAGGCGGTGAGTCAGAAGCCGTAGGTGGTAACGGTCGTGGGTCATGGGTCTTGTCTTAGCCGCGGACCAAACGGCTACGACCCACGACTCACGACCTCCTCAGAATTCCGCACCAAGCCCAAGATTGAAATGATTCGCCGTCTCCGTCCCAGCCCCATACGTCGTCGCGATGTGACGGAACTCGATGCCGAGGATTAGGGGGGCGGGGCGCCATTGGATCTCGCCGACCACAGTTTCGTTCTTGAGTCGCTGCGTCGCGGTATCCAGGTCGTCATCCTTGGGGTCATCGATTCCATAGCTCGCCCCGATTTCCCAGCCGGGCGAAGGTCTCACCAGAAGTTGTCCCCATCCGCCATTGCTCCGAACCGGTACGCCATTCAAGCCAAAGTTCTGCCCGATCGCGCCGCCGCCGAGTCCCGCTATCGCTTGGCCGACGAAGGCCTCGCCCCGGATCTCTACCATGCGACCGATCGGGGCCTGGATCAGGAATGCCGCCGCTTTCGAATCCAGCAGCGAATCTCCCGTCGTCGCGAACCAGCCGAGGTGACCGCCGACGCTGACCTGTCCACTTCGATCCCCCTCGCCCCAGCGGTAGAGAATTCGGCTCTGCAGATAAGGCCGCTTGCTCGCCTCGGCTTCGTCGGGTTGGGTCAGGAATGGGCCTTGTGCCTCATATCCTGTTGGGGCCAACACCGTCGCTTCGAGGCTCAGTCTCCCTTTGTCGCTGGTGAGGAGATCTCCGGTAAGCCGGATCTGGGGAATCCAGAGCCAGAGGTTTCCCGAAGCCGAGAGTGAGGAGAGCCCGATACTCGCGAGCGAGGAGGGATTCAGCTCGACGATCGGCGGCGCCTCCTGACCCACGAGAAGGTTTAGCCCACCCCAGGTCATCTGAGCCCAGGCGCGCCGGATCCTCAGGAGCGGGAAGGTTCGTCCGCCGTTCGAGGGTTGCTGTCCCCCCCAGAAATCCACGTCCAGTTCAGCATTGAAGTCCCCACCCGCAAAACCGGACAGGAAGGCGTGGGCCGTGACCCGGCTCTGCCGGATCGTGGCACCCAGGCCGTCGGTCGCGATACTGTCTGCCGTACTGGGAGGAACGGCGACCTGCGGCAGATCGACGTTATTGGTCTTTCCGCTGGTATAGAAGCCGTTCATCAGGACCATCACCTTGAGATCCACGTCTGGCTTGGGATTATCCTGCGCCCAAAGGGGAGTTGCGACGACGCAAGCAAGCCAGGCCGCTCTGATGGTCACGCGCTTCATAGTGGAAAACCGTCTTTTGGTTCCCGGTTGACGCCCCTCGGGTCGAGGGGCTAAGCTATGAACAATGCTTAAGATACGCCGGTCATTTGGGATTTGGATCGTACCAGTGGCCCTGGCGCTCTCGGCAGGGAAGGTACCCCTTTTGGCTCAGGGCGTAACCGTGACGGGGCAGGTGACTCTGCTCGACAAGGGCGGTGGTCCACCTTCCGACGTAGGTCAGGCTGTCGTGTGGCTCACCGGCGATCAAGCCCCTGCCGGAACTCCCGCTACGGTAGAGATAGCGACCGAGGATAAACAATTCGTGCCCCGGTTGATCGTGGTCCCCCGGGGTTCCACCGTTGCCTTCCCCAATCACGATCCGTTCAATCACAACGTCTTCTCGGTTTCACCCGAGGGTCCTTTCGACCTGGGACTGTATGGCCGCGGGACCGCGAAGTCGGTGCGCTTCGACCGGGCCGGTGTCATCAAGGTGTACTGCAACGTGCACGCGAGCATGCGCGGCCTGGTTGTGGTGCAGGAGACATCGCTGTACGCTCAGCCCGGGGCTGACGGGTCCTTTCGCCTGGACCGAGTGCCGCCCGGAGACTACATCCTGCATGCCTGGCACGAACGCGCTCCCGAGGTGACCAGTCCGCTCAAGGTAACCGAGAGCGCCATGGCGCCGGTGCCGGTCACACTGGACGCTCGCGGCTATCGCCTGGTGCAGCACAAGGACAAGAACGGCAGGTCCTACTCCGACCGGAGCCGCCGGTATTAAGTCGCCGCTCTTGCGAGGCCTGGGCCTCAAACTCTTCCTGGCGATCGTCCTCATCGTGGTTGCCATCCTGGGCGGCGCGCTGGCGCTGATCCGGTTCCGCGCGACCCAGACGGCCGACGCCGCGATCGACCGTGGGCTCCAGGCAACTCAGTCGGCGATTGACGATGCGCTGGAGGCTCGGAGTCACGCGCTGCAACAGTTGGCCAAGGTTCTGGCCCAGGTTCCCACCAACATCTCCCGCATCGAAGAAGCCCTGCATAGCGGCAATCGCGCCAATCTGTTGGACCAGGCCGACGAGTTCCGCGAGCAGGGAACCGCGGGCTGGGCGATGATCGCCGATCAGGGCGGCGTGCTCCAGGCCTCGACCCGTTCGGCAACGGCTTTTGGCGATTCGCTCGGCAACAGCGTCCTGGTCGGCGAGGCACTGAGCGGCACTCCGACTCAGGGAATCTGGGTGGAGTCTACTCCTGCCGGTGACTCATTGTTTCAGGCGATTGCCGTCCCGCTGGCCGCTCCCGGAGGCTCGGTGGTCGGTGCCTTGGTGATGGCGTTGCCGATCGACATGGGTTTCGCCGACCGGCTCAAGCGGCAGACCGCGTCCGAAGTCGTGTTCATCGCGTTCGATACCCTGGGTGTTCCTCGAGTCGCGGCCTCGACTCTTCCCGCCGGCACGCTAGACGAGGCCCTCCGTAAGCGCAGCGCCGAGGGAACGGCGCCTGACAGCGTTCCCAAGCGCCTGGGTGTGAAGGCGGGAGGAATGACCTGGATGGCCGCGGTAGGTCCGCTCCAAACTGCCTCGGGAGTTACGGTCGGAGAGTACGCCGGCCTCCGCGCCCGCGAAGCGGAGCTGGCGCCCTTCACCCTGCTGCAGCGTTCGATCGTCTACGCGTTCTTCGCCGCACTCGGCATCGCGCTGATCATCTCGCTCATCCTCGCCCGCCAGATCACGAGCCCCCTGCGCCAGCTGGTGGACGCGACCCGGGGAGTGGCCGAGGGTCGCTACGCAGGCAGTCTGGACATCAAGTCGCACGACGAGATCGGCGAGCTGGCCGAAGCCTTCCAGCGGATGTTGGACGAATTGCGGGAGAAGCAGCGGCTGGTCGAGTTCCTGGGTGGCACCAGCGGTGCCCGCACGGCATCGATGGCGTCCCCCACTTCCGCGGTTCACACTCCAAGCAAGCTCATGCCGGGCTCGGTGCTCGCCAATCGCTACGAAATCCGGGAGCAGCTCGGCGCCGGTGGAATGGGTGTCGTCTATCGTGCGTTCGACCAGGAGCTGCAAGAGCAGATCGCGATCAAGACTCTGCAACCGGGCCTGCTCGGCGATGCCCACCTGCTGGAACGCTTCAAGCAGGAAATTCGGCTCGCCCGCAAGATCACCCACCCTAACGTGGTGCGAACCCACGACCTCGGCGAATCGGATGGGACCTACTTCATCACCATGGAGTACGTCGAGGGCACCGGGCTGGATGAGCTCCTCGACCAGCGAGGAGCGCTGCCCCTCGGGGTGATCCTGACCATCGGGCGGCAGCTCTGCCGGGCGCTCGAGGTCGCTCATGCCGTGGGCGTGGTCCACCGCGACATCAAGCCGCCCAACCTGGTGCTGGACGCGCAGGGGTTCCTGAAGGTGATGGATTTCGGCATTGCTCGGCTGGTGGAAGCCCGCCAGCCGCGTGATCAGCTGACGGCCGCCGGCAGTATCATCGGTACGCCCGAATACATGGCGCCGGAGCAACTGATGGGCGAACCGGTTGATGGCCGCGCCGATCTGTACGCGGCGGGGACTGTTCTCTTCGAATGCGCGACCGGCAAGCGGGTATTCAACGCAACATCGTTCGGCTCCATTCTGCTCAAGCAGGTCCAGGAGACGCCGCCGGATCCTCGCACGATGGTTCCCGGCCTTCCACCTGCCTTCGCCGAGCTGATTCTCAAGGCACTCGCCAAAAAGCCGGCTGATCGCTGGCAAACAGCGGAGGAGTTCCACCAGGCGCTGGATCGGGTGCGGGTCTGACGACAAGGAGGGTCTGACGTGAGCACCGACAAGCGGTTTGAGCTGTTGGAGCAGCGCGTGGCGACTTTGGAGCGGCTGGTCCGCCAGTTGGCCGGGGCTGCGCTCACCGAGACCCCGAGAGAAGCGTCTCCGGTCGAGCGCCCCGCCTTTGTCGAGCCGCCGCGGCCGGTGGAAGCCGCAGCGCCACCTCCCGAGCATGCAGCGCCTCCTCCACCAGCGATTCCCTCCACTGCTCCTCCGCGCCGCCGTGCCAGGACCGACTCGGAACAGTGGCTGGGGCAACGGGGACTGCTTGCGGTCGGTGTGATTTTCGTCGTCGTCGCCGCGGGATTCCTGCTCAAGCTCTCTTTCGATCGGGGCTGGATCTCGCCGCTCGTCCGTTGCAGCGGGGGAGCGCTGGCCGGCATCACGGTGGGAGCGATCGGGTGGAGGCTCCATGAGAAGGGCCTTCGGACCTACGGCGCGGCACTGATCGGCGCCGGTGGCGCGATTGTCTACCTTGCGGTCTGGGCCGCGACGCGCCTCTTCGGGTTCCTACCGCCCTTCACCGGAATAGCGGGACTCGCACTGGTGTCGGTGGCCGTCGCTTTCGTGGCCTACGCGATCAATCGCGAGGCCCTGGGAGCCACCGCCGTACTTGGCGCCTTCTTCGCCCCGATCCTGCTCGGCAAGGAAGCGGGGAGCGTCAACGGGCTGCTGCTCTATCTCGCCGCGATGGCCATAGGCCTCGGCTGGGTCTCCGCCCAGAGGCACTGGAGGATCGCGACCTTCCTCGTCGCGCTCAGCTACTTCGGCATCGCGACCTCGGGAATCCTGCGTGAGGCCGCGACCACGTGGCTCTTCGCCTATGCGCTGCTGGGCGGTGCTGCCGGGCTGTTCATCGGGTTACGCGAAGGTTGGTGGGAGACGCGACTCCTCTCCTTCGCCGGCGGATGGGGTATCCTGGGACTCGCCGACGACAAGCTCACCGACTCGCATCGAATGACCGCACTGGGCGGGTTGGTGCTCGCCGCCCCGGTCTGGTGGCGGGCCTGGCGTGCTTCAGGGATCTGGGCGCCCGGGTTCACCATCGCTCCCGGTGGGCCGCGCATCTCGATCGGGGAGACGTTCTACTTCTACATCACCCCGATTCTCCTCGGTTGGGCGCTCCACGGATTTGCTCCGGACCTGTTCGACCGCCAGCCGGGACTGATCGCGGCTATCATCGCGATTCCCTATCTCCTGGTCGGTTACGGCACTCCTCGCCGGGCGTTTGCGATGGTCGGCACCTCCGCACTCGCGGCCGCGGCGGTGAACCAATGGCAGGGCCTTCCCGCAGTCTGGGCATTGCTGGCGCTCACCCTGACCTGGGCCGCGGCCGATCACAAGCTGAATCGCGATGACGGACGCTGGTATTCTCTGATCGCGCTGGCGCTCGCGTTGACTCACCTGGTCGGCGACGATCTTCCCCGTCGAGGGGATACCGAGCGCGCCTTCGTGGGCCCTTGGGCACTGGCGCTCTGGGCTACCTGCGGCACCATCTTCGCCCTTGCAGCGGGTTTGCTGAAGGATGGTGCGGCACAAGCCCGCCTCGTCCGAGGAATGAACCGGAGGGCTCTCCTGTGGGCGTTGGGCGGCGTGCTGGTCTGGCTGGGCGTTACTGGTGAGCTGATTACCTTCTTCGACCACAGTTCGCTGGACGATCAGACCGCGAACCTTGCGAGCGGGCTCTCAGTGAGCGCCTGGTGGATTGCGTTCGCGGGTGGGTTGGTCGCCGCCGGGTTCCGCCGCTCCATCAAGATCCTGCGGCAGGCCGGTATGGCCGTACTGGGCAGCGCCGTATTGAAAGTGGTATTCTCTGACCTCTCGTCGCTGGACGCTCTGTATCGGGTCGGATCGGCGTTCATTCTGGGGCTCGTCTCGCTGGGTCTGGCATATCTCTATCACCAACGCGCCAGGGTCGGGGCAGATGAAACCACCTAGTCCTCCAACCACATTCACCGGCCGGTAGCCGAGGAGACCAGGTTAGCCGGGCCATGCCGCCGAAACGCACCATCAGCAGTCTGACACCAGGCGACTTCATCGAAGCAAACTGGGACGACGTCCTGCCCTTCTACAGAGAGCTGGCACTGCGCCCGCTGTCGCCAGAAGGGATGGAGCCGTGGCTCGCAGACTGGTCACGCCTGGAAGAAGTGCTCAGTGAGGCCGCCGGTCTCGCCATGATTGCCTATACCTCCGACACGACCGATCCGCTGAATGAATCGCGGCATCTCCGTTTCTCCGGTGTCGTCATCCCGCGGGCGGATGAGCAGGGAGTCGAGCTCGCGCGGCGCTTGGTGGAGAGTGGCTACAGTCACCCCGACCTGGAGCAGGCGCTCGCCCAGTTCCGAACCCATATCGAAATCTTCCGCGAAGCCAACGTGCCCCTGATGACTCAGGTCGAGGAGTACGGCGCGCGCTATCAAAAGCTGACCGGTGGGTTGACGGTGCAATGGAACGGCGGCGAGAAGACCATTCCCCAGCTCCAGCCCTTTCTCCAGAGCATCGATCGTGATGTACGGGAGCGGGCTTTCCGGTTGGGCGCCGGCGCCTATTTCGAGCACCGGACCGAGTTGATGGACATCTTCGACGTGCTCTTCGACCTGCGTTCGCGAATCGCCGCCAATGCGGGATTCCCCAACGTTGAAGAGTACGCCTTCCGCTCCAAGTGCCGCTTCGACTACACCCCGGCGGACTGTCGCCGTTTCCACGAGGCGATCGAAGCGGTGATCTCCCCGGCGGTCGAGCGCCTGATGCGCCGGCGCGCCGAGCGAATGGGACTCGACAAGCTGCGCCCCTGGGATGTGAGCGCCGACCCCGATGGCCGTCCTCCAATCCGGCCGTTTGAATCCGCCGCGCAGCTCATCCAGACCACGAGCCACGTCTTTGAGCGGGTCTCGCCGGCCTGCGGCGCCGAATTCAGGACCATGATGGCGGAGCAGCTGCTGGATCTCGACTCCCGCAAGGGTAAGGCGCCAGGCGGCTACTGTGAGACGCTTCACTATCGCGGGCGGCCGTTCATTTTCATGAACGCGGTGGGCGTTCTCGAGGACGTATCGACGCTGCTGCACGAAGGCGGGCACGCGTTCCATGCCTTTGCTGCGCGGCGGCAGCCACTCATCTGGCAGCGCCATCCCGGCCTCGAGATGTGTGAGCTCGCGTCGATGTCGATGGAGTTGCTCGCCTCGCCCTACCTGGATCGGCAGGACGGGGGATTCTTCGATACCGAAGACTACCGGCGCGCCCGGATTGAGCACCTGGAAGACGTGCTGCTGACGCTCTCGCATGTCGCGTCGGTGGATGCGTTTCAGAGTTGGCTCTACACCAGCGGTGACGGCGGGGACCGGGCGGCGCGAGACGCCGCGTGGCTCCGGATCCGCAGCCGCTTCGAGCGGGGGGTGGACTGGTCGGGCCTCGAACGGGAACGCGTCGCCCGTTGGTACCGCCAGCTCCACATCTTTCTGCATCCCTTCTACTACATCGAATACGGCCTGGCCCAGATCGGAGCACTCCAGGTCTGGCGGAACAGCATGCAGGATTCCGACGAAGCGATGCGCCAATACCGCTCGGCCCTGGCACTTGGCGCGACGCGATCACTGCCCGAGCTGTATCAGGCGGCCGGAGCGAAATTCACCTTCGATGTCGGGGCGATTCAGGAGTTGGCAATGCTGGTCGAATCGGAGCTGGAGCGGTTGGGGCAGGGAACTACAGGCGTGTAGTCCTGCAGGTTGCCTCCGGAACACCCGGTGGCGAGATTCCTCACCCGGAAACCCACCTACAGGGAGCGAACTGGATGGCCAAGGAAGAGGGAATCGAGATGGAAGGCGTCGTGAGCGAGGTGCTGCCCGACCGCAACTACCGGGTGCTCCTCGAGAACGGACACTCCATTCTGGCATACGCGGCGGGCAAGATGAGCAAGTTCAAGATCCGGGTCCTCGAGGGAGACCGGGTCACCGTGGTACTCAGCCCGTACGACCTCACCCGCGGCCGAGTGATCTACCGCCACAAATAGACGAGGGCAGGGGACGCCCTGACGCGCGACCCTGCCCCCGTTGCCCGCAAAGCTGCGCTGCTCGTTGGGCTTACTTACCCACCTTCATGACGTTCTCTGCGGCCGGCCCCTTCTGGCCTTCCACGATGTCGAACTCGACGCGATCGCCCTCGGCCAGGCTACGAAAGCCGTCGGCCTTGATGGCGGTGTGGTGGACGAAGCAATCCTTGCTTCCGTTCTCGGGCGTGATGAAGCCGTAGCCCTTCGCGTCGTTGAACCACTTCACAGTGCCGGTGGTGCGTGCCATGCTACCAAACTCCTGCTGGGGTGGAAATCGTCGGGGTGTTGGTGGAAGACCCGCACCTGCCGACCGCTGAGTGAAAGCGGGCCAATCCCGCCTTCACCAGTTAGAAAAAAGACCCGGGCATCCTAACCCGGGTCTCTCGTTGAGCCAGAAGGGGATCCTGCTGGGTCGTCTACCCGGCCAAATTTGTTGGCCAATCAAGCCGACATAAAAATGGCCAGTTGACCACTGTAGTCAAGGGGTCGGTTTCCACCACTTGAGTGCTGTTTTGGCCCATTCACCGCTGCGTCGCCGAAGCCCGCGACCGGCCGCGCGATTGACTGCCTGTAAGAATTCAGTCGCTGAAGGAAACCGCTGTTCGACCTCTGCATGCAGCGCGCGAGCAAGTACTCGCTCCAGGTCTTCGCTCAAATCGGGACGCTCTTCACGAAGTGGCGGAAGCTGGTTCGTAGTCTGCCGACCCAGAACCTGTTCGACGGTCGAGCCCGAGAAAGGAGGCCGTCCGAGCAACGCAAAACAAGCGACGGCCGCCAGGCTGTAGAGATCGGATCGTTGGTCAACTCGTTCTCCCAGAAGCTGTTCCGGGCTTGCGAACATCGGCGTTCCTGATTGGCTCGTCGCTCCGCCAAATTTTCCATGTCCGCGCAGCGCGAGCGCCAGACCGAAGTCAGTGATGCGAAGACTGCCGTCCGGCTCGGTGAGCATGTTCTCAGGTTTGATGTCTCGGTGCACTAACCCGGCGCTATGGGCCTGTGCCAGGGCGGAGAGGGATTCCTTGAGTAACCTTACAATCCGATCGACCGGCATCGGGCCGTCGCGGTCAACGATCTGAGCGACGTTTGGTCCCCGGACGAACGCCATGGTGTACCAAATTAAGCCGGCTCTTCCGCCGATGTCAAAAATGTTGACGATATTGGGGTGGTTGAGTCTCGCGGCGAGCTGCGCCTCCCGCCGGAACCGCTCGACCACCGCCGGCTCCCGGGTGAAGTGGGGATGCAGGACCTTCAGGGCCACCTCCCGCTCCAGATGGAGGTCCCGAACCCGGTAGACCCGGCCGTACCCGCCGGTCCCCAGCGAGCTCAGCAACTCGTAGTCGTCTCCCAATGCGCGACGGAGCCGCTTCTCCCAATGCCGGCCATCTTCGCTTTCGGTAACTCCGAGGCGAGGCCCCGGGGCGGCCGCGGGATTGTCGAAGGTCCCCGCGTCCGAAGCAAAGTCCTCGAGCATCTCGGCCGCCGTGAGGTACCGGTCATCCGGAGACGGGCGCAGGGACCGGAGCAGGATCCGCTCAATGGTGCGGGGGCAGTTGGGGCGAAGCTCGGAGGGCGCTTTCAGAGTCAGCGGGTCGAGCGGTGGCTCGTGACCGGTGACGGCGAAGTAGAGAATGGTGCCGGCGGTGTAGATGTCGCTCGTCGGGTCGCCCGCGGCGCCGCCCCGGACTTCGGGTGCCATGAACGGCTTTCCCGACGGCTCCTCTCCCGGAGGGATCACGGGAAGGGTCCAGTTGCAGTACCGGAGGTCGGTGACCGTGCCGCGTCCCGCCAGGTTCAAGAGCAGCGATGCCGGCACCACCCGCCGCGCGATGATGCCGTGGGCGTGCGCATGCTCCAGTCCAGTGAGGATGTCCCGTGCCAGCGTGTGTACAGTGGGGAAGGGACGCGGCCCGCGCTGCACCGCTTCCTGCAGGCTTTCGCCGTCGATCCAGTTGCCGACCCGGAAGGCTAGTTCGCCGACCACCCCGGCGTCATAGACGTGCCGCAGCGCTGGATGATCCAGCTGGGCCAATGCCTCGGCTTCTCGCAGGAACCAGGCGCGGATCTTGTCATCCGGGTAGAAGTTGACCCGGAGACTGACCCGGCGGTTGAGCGTCTTGTCGTGGGCGATGAACAGCACTCGCTCCCGCGAGGACGCCACCATGTTCTCGAGCCGGTACCGGTGGCCGAGGGCCGCCTCGGTCCGCTGGAAATAATTGAATGGCGTCGGAGTGGTCATGCGGCGGCCTGCCGCACGCGGGTCACAGCAGCGGCGTCGCGCGACTCACCCGGCGTCGTTCAACTCGCCCGCGGTGACCGCAACGCCCCGGGCTGCACCAACGACGGCTCTGTTGGGGAGTGAGGTCGGTGAAGTACAGACCGCAATCGATGCCCGCGCAACGGCGCACGTGCGCCAGCGGGTTCGCCAGAGTGGCGGCCGCAGATGCGGCGATCGCCTCGATCGGGGTCGGGGGTCGCATCGTCTGAAAACGGAGGCGCCAGGCGCCGCCCACCCGGATCAATTGCTCGGTTCCCTCCAGTCCGCCGAGCACTCCGTTGATCGCCTGGGTCAGCGCGGAGGATGGGGTTCGGCCGGCATCGAGACACTGGGCCATCTCCTGCAACTGATCCCGCAGTCGCCGGATCCGATCGATGTCGACATCGCTCTCGGCGCTCAACTTGAGCGCTCGGTTCCAGCGGACGTACGCCGCGTGGTCGGGAAGGTGATCGTGGCGATGCGGAAGGAACGGAGCGGTGTTCGCGAAGTCCAGCCAGAGCGCGTCGCCCAGGAGGATGAACTCGGGATCCGCCATCTACATGTCCTCGGCGACTTCGACCGCGTTACGGCCACCCCGCTTGGCCCGGTACAGCGCCGAGTCAGCCCCAGCGAGCAGCGTGCTCGGGCTCGCGCCGTGCCGCGGTGCCTCGGCGATGCCCATGCTGAGTGAGGGGCGGCCGAATTCGGGATGGCTCCGCTCCAGAGCCGCCACACTGCCCTGGACCCGGGTAATGAACGCCATGGCTTCCTCGGCGGTGGTCATGGGCAGGATCACCAGGAACTCGTCCCCTCCCATGCGTCCCACGGCGTCGAGAGTCCGGCACTGGTGCCGGAGAATCTGGCCAATCAAGACCAGCAGGCGGTCTCCGGCGGCGTGGCCCAGGGTGTCGTTGACCAGCTTGAACCGGTCTACGTCAACCAGGACGACGCTGGTGTGCAGCGAGTGCCTGCGGCCCCGCGACAGTTCGGCATCCAGCCGCTCTTCCATCGCGCGCCGGTTGCCGAGTGAGGTGAGCGGATCGGTGGTCGCGGCGCTCTGCAGCTGCTCCACGAGGTGAGCGTTCTTGAGCGCGATCGCCGCGGCGAAGGCGAGGGTGCCTGCCAATTCGTATTCCGGTGCGCCATAACCCTGCTCGTGCAGCCGCGGCCCCAGCGCGAGAACCGCCAACCGTTCGACGCCGGCATCCAGCGTGACCACCAGCTGGGTATTGGGAGGTAGCAGGCGCGCCAGCGCGGCATCGGCGGTGCTCAAGGCGGGGGTCCCGCTCGGCAGTTCCTTGTCGAGTGCCGCCAGATCGATCGGAGTGAGCGCCATCGGTCCCTTCAGGGACCGGAAGACCTTTGGGATGTAGGCATCCGCCTGCGGGCGGTAAAGGCACGCCCACCACGCGAAGAAGACTTCGGTCATGAAATCGAGAATCAGATTCTCGGTTTCTTCCGACGAGTGCACCGATGAGAGCAGCCGTGCCACCTGCCGGAGGGCCCGAAGCTGGAAAGCGGCATCTTCAAGCGCTTCTTGCCGCTCCTGCAATACCGAGTGCAGCTCCACCATGATCGCGAGGCCAAGCGCGATGGGGACGGCCGCACCCGCCATCTGCTTCGCCACTTCGGGATCGGCGTGAACTATGACCTCGGTCTGTCCACTGGAGAGCCGGGTCACTTCCTTGGTGCTCGCTACCCACTCGGGAGTTGCGGCTACGACCGGTCGGACACCATTGGGAGTGTTCAGGGAGAGCCAGATGTGGTCGCTGTTGAATCGCCGGACCAACGCCTCGCGACAGCGCTCGAACAACTCACTGTCGGTGCGGGAATGGCGACACGCAGCAGCAAACGCGCTGGGCAGCGTGGCAAGGGCCGGCAGCGTGGGGGAAGGATCCATCTGTAAGTGCAATATAGCGATAGGTCTAGCGGTGAGGGAGGCGGCTGGAGAGCGGTCGAGTCAGCCCCCCTGCTGTTCCAATTCTCGGGCCAATAGCTCGATCAGGCCCTTCAATTCGAGGAGCATCCCGGTCCGCGGGCCGCTGGGCACTGCCTCGAGGGCGGTGATGACGCTGCCATACCACCACAGCGTCTGTTCCGCCGGCGCCTCCGCATAAGTCGAGAGATATTCGATGCCCAGTCGCCGGATGTCGGTGAGGGTTGAGCCACAGAGGTGAATCTGGTTGGCGGCGCAGATGTCGAGGGCCCGGGGTCCCGCCGCGGAGAGGTTGGCGAGATAGTCCATCCGGCATACTTCCCAATTCCGCTCCCGACCCCGCGAATCGTATCGCGGTTCGGCCACATCGCCGATGACTTCGGAGACCATCGTGCCGAACTTCTCAGCGATTTTGTTGGACAGTTGGGTCCGGCTCCCGTAGGAAGCCTCGTTGACCAGGTGACTCAGGATCCCGGAGATGATGGTGATCTCGTCGCAGCCGTACCGGGCGAGGATCACCGCGACGTTGGCCGGCTGGGTCAGGTGGAGCGCCCCGCTGCCGCGCCGCGGCCGGGACGGGAGATGCTTCGCCGCGAAGGCCAAGGCGTGGCTGATCCGGTCGGAATATCCGTGGCTGGTGGACATGGGTCAGGGGATGCCCAGCATCTTATGGGTCTGCAGGCTCAACCGCCACTCCGGGTGGCGCAGACAGTACTCCAGTGCCAGCTCGGTATTCCGCTGCCGCTCGGGCCCGTCCATCGGCTGCAGCAGGAAGTGATCGAAGGCCAGGTCGAGATACTGCTCCGGCTCGCCCCCTTGCTGTGGGTAGACCAGTTTGAGCTCGTTGCCGGACCGCAGCACCAGTTCGGCACCCACCTTGGGGCTTACACAAATCCAGTCGAGGCCGCTCGGCGGGATGATGGTGCCGTTCGACTCCACTGCGACCAGGAATCCGTGTGCATGGAGTGCCTCTATCGCGGCCGAGTCGAGCTGGAGCAGGGGCTCTCCGCCGGTGCAGACCACCATCCTGCGTGCCGTCGGCGACGAGTTTTCCGGCCACTTCTCCGCGATTGCCCGAGCCAGCTCTTCCGCCGTGGCAAACTTGCCGCCACCCGGACCATCGGTGCCCACGAAGTCGGTATCGCAGAAGTTGCAGGTCGCCGTCGCCCGGTCGCTCTCCCGCCCGGTCCACAGGTTGCACCCGGCAAAACGACAGAAGACCGCCGGCCGGCCGGCGTTCATCCCTTCGCCCTGGAGGGTGTAGTAGATCTCCTTGACCGAGTAGCTCATAGCGAGAAAACGGGAGCAGGGAACGGGGAACAGGGAACCGGAAAAGCGGATTCGGGAACAGGGGAATAGCGTGAAGGAACCTCATCCTCAGGAGCGAAGCAACGAAGGATCTTGCCGCTCGGGATGAGGTACCGGTATACGGCTGAGTTAGTGATTCCCACCCGCCGTTCCCTGCTCCCTGTTCCCGGTTCCCGCTTTGGTTCCGACATACACTCCCGGGTCTTCGATCCCATACTCCCTGAACCCCTTCATCCTCAACTGACACGAGTCGCACTCGCCGCAGGCCTCTCCGCTGGGACTGGGGTCATAGCAGCTGTGGGTGAGACTGTAATCCACCCCCAACGCCAGGCCTCGCGCGATGATTTCCCGTTTCGACAGGTCAATGAGCGGTGTGTGGATGCGAAACTTCGCCGTTCCTTCCACTCCCGCCTTGGTGGCGAGATTGGCTAGGCGCTCGAACGCGGCGACATATTCCGGCCGACAGTCTGGATATCCACTGTAGTCCAGCGCGTTCACTCCCAGGAAGAGATCCGCCGCTCCTTCCACCTCGGCGAAGCCGAGCGCGTAGGCCAGGAAGATGGTATTGCGGGCCGGGACGTAGGTCACCGGGATCTCGGCGTTATGCTCATCCATCGAGCGGTTTCTTGGAACCGGGATATCCGCCGTGAGCGCGGATCCGCCCATCGCCCGGAGATCCAACTCGACTTCCAGGTGTCGCGCCACGCCGGCGGCCCGGGCGACCGCGCGAGCCGCCTTCAACTCGACGGCGTGACGTTGGCCGTATCGAAAGCTCAAGGCTATGACGTCATAGCCATCGGCCTTGGCGATGGCGAGCACGGTTGCCGAATCGAGTCCGCCGGAGAGGAGGACGATGGCGCGGCGTTTAGTCATCACGGCACCCCGATGGCTTACCCCTGGAGCGCGACACGCAACGCCGGCTCCAGTTCGGGGTAGCGATACGGAAACCCGATCTGTTGCAGTTTCTCAGGCAGGACCCGGGCACCTCCAAGGAGCACTTCCTCGGCCATCTGACCAAACATCGCATGCAACACCATCGCCGGGACTGCGAAGGAGGTCGGTCGTTCCAGCACCCGTCCCAGCGTGTGAGTGAACTCCTCGTTGGTGACCGGGTTCGGCGAGGTAACGTTGATGGGGCCGCTCAGATCCTGCCCCCCAATCACGCGGTGCACCACGTCGATCAGGTCCACGAGTGAGATCCAGCTCATGTACTGCTTCCCGTCGCCCAGCTTACCGCCCAATCCGAGCTTGAACGGAGGCAACATCTTGCCGAGGACACCGCCGGCAGCAGTCAGCACGAGGCCGAGCCGCAGCTTCGCGACCCGAATCCCGGCCTGCTCAGCCGCTCCGGATGAGGCTTCCCAGATTTCCGCTACCTCAGGGGCGAAGCCTTTGCCGGGTGCACTCCGCTCCGTCAGCGATTCGCTCCCTCGATTGCCATAGATTCCCACCGCGGAGGCCTGGATCAGAAACCTCGGCTTCGGATTGAGCTTCGCCATCGTCCCGGCGAGGAGTTGAGTGCCTTGTCGCCGGCTTTCGAGGATCGACCGCTTGTGTCCTTCGGTCCACCGCTCCGCGATGTTCTCCCCCGCGAGGTGAATGGCCCCGTCGATTCCCTCGAACGCGGCCGCGTCGATGGTCTGGCTTTCCGGGTCCCACCGGGTCTGTCCCTGACCGGCCGGTCGCCGTGTAACCCGCAACACGCGATGCCCCGCCGCCTCGAGGGAGGGCACCAGCGCCGAGCCGATCAGGCCGCTCGCGCCTGTCACGGCGAGGTAGAGGCCTCCGCTTGAGGAAGTCATCGTCCCTTAGATTTAGCGCCAAGCCGGTCACTCACGCCATCATGCCCGGATTCCCGGTCCTGACTCTGGACACCCATTCGAGGGACCGTAACTTCGTCGCACCATCCCAGTTTTCCACCCATTCCCCATCGCCCATCCATGCGACTTAGCCTCGCACTCCTGGCGTTCCTCTCCGCCGCCCCGCTCCACGCTCAATCCGCCGTTTCCGACAGCTCTCCCTTCCGGGAGCTTCCGTTGCCAGCGCCCAATGCCGTCCGGACCGGATCCGGGCGTCCGGGTTCGGCCTACTGGCAGCAGCGCGTGGACTATCGCATCTCGGCGAAGCTGGATCCGGTGCGCAACGAGCTGCAAGGCATCGAGACCATTCACTACGTGAACCGCTCGCCTGACGCGCTGCCCTACCTCTGGATGTTCCTGGAACAGAACATGTGCGAAGCCGGCAGCGTGACGAACCGGCTGAACCAGCCGCCGCTCGTGTTCCTGGGCTCGGTATTCGATTTCTCCTGCAAGAGTTTCCTGGGCGGAATCACTCTCGAGGCGGTGCGGAACCTCGGCCGGGAGCTGCCGCGAGAAGTCTTCGGCACCACGATGCGGGTGGACCTGCCGAAGCCGCTGCCACCGGGCGGTGTGATTGATCTGGAGGTGCGCTGGCGTTTCCCGGTTCCCGACTATGGCGGTGGGCGGATGGGACACGATGGGACGCTGTATGAGTTCGGCCAGTGGTATCCCCGAATGGTGGTATACGATGATGTGCGGGGATGGAACCACGAGCCCTACATCGGCGCCGGAGAGTTCTATCTCGAGTACGGCCGCTTCGATGTGTCCATCACTCTCCCCGCCGCCTACATCGTCGCCGCGACCGGAAGGCTGCAGAATCCCCTCACCGTGCTCACCGCCACACAGCGTGTCCGGCTGGCGAGGGCGCGGACGTCCGACACAGCCGTCGCGATCATTGGCGCTGACGAGGCGGGAGACGCCGCCAAGACCCGACCCTCAGCCAGCGGTACTCTGACCTGGCGTTTCAGCGCCGACAGCGTGCGGGACTTCGCCTTCGCCGCGGCGCCCAACTTCCGTTGGGATGCGAGCGGTTACAAGGGGATCTACGTCCACACGTTCTACCGGCCTCAGGCCCAGCTCTGGACCGAGGCGAATCACATGGTGCGGGAGGCGGTGAAGTACTACAGCGAGCAGTGGTACCCCTATCCCTACGCTCACATCTCCAGCATCGAAGGGCCCATCGAGGGAATGGAGTATCCCATGATGACCTTCGACCCCAGTGGCCCGGTCCGGATCGATCTGCAATGGGTGCTGGCTCACGAGCTGGGCCACCAGTGGGTGCCGATGATCGTGGGATCGAACGAGCGCCTTTATCCGTGGATGGATGAAGGGTTCAATACCTTCATCGATCTGGCCAACGCGGCAAAATACTTCCAGGGAACTCCCTACGGAGATTCGATCGAAGTCCATCCGCTCCATCTCTATCCCGACCACTCCAAGCCGGGCCTGGAACAACCTCTCATCACCCGGCCGGTCGAGTCTCGCGATCTATTCTGGACCGCGTATCAGAAGCCAGCCCTGATGATGCAGATGCTGCGGTACGAGGTGCTCGGGAAGCCGCGATTCGATTCCGCCTTCCGAGCCTACATCAAGGCCTGGGCCTTCAAGCATCCAACACCCGCGGACTTCTTCCGCCTCATGCGGGACGAGTCCGGGATGGACCTCGACTGGTTCTGGCGGGGGTGGATCTACACGACGGCCCGGCTCGACCAGGCGGTGGACTCAGTGGTCCGGACCGAGGATCGAGGCGCTAATGTCTATCTCTCCAACCGCGGGACCATGGTTATGCCCGCCGAGATCCGGCTCCGTTATGCTGACGGGCAGACCCAGGTCGTCCGGCTGCCGGTAGACATGTGGAACCTCGGGAACCACTTCACCTACCGAGCCGCCGGCGGCCGGCCCATTATCGGAGTGGACGTGGACCCGCACGAAGCCCTGCCGGACGTGGACCGGAGCAACAATGCGTGGATGGAAGCGAGGATGTAGGTGTCTCAGCAGCCGGACGATCCGATCACTGACTTCCTGCGGAAGCAGGGCGCGTCGTACGCGATCGTGGCGAACGGGCTGCGAGGGCTGGTCGAAAACTGGGAACGGGTGGTAGACCAGGTCAGCAAGGGCTATCCCCAGGGGCTTGACGACTACCTGAACGATATGGACGGGCGCCAGCTGCTGGAGAACGCCCTCGAGCTTGCCTCAGTAGAGGCGCGCGCCCAGATCATGCCCCGGGTCCGCGCCGCGGATCACCGGGTACTGGTTCTATTGAAGCCGGCGGAGCGGTGCCTGTGGGGACCGATCACCGCCGAGGATGAAGGATGGACGCCGGAGCGGAACTGGTGGTACTTCCAGGTCCCCAAGTCTCCGGGACCGACTCTGCAGCAGGAGTTGCGGGACTCGTAGCGTCGGTGAGCCCGGTCAGCGTTTGCTCACGGCTCGCCGGACCATCATCAGGTCGGACACGTTGTCCATGGTGAGCAGACCGACCAGCTCACCTGAGGGTCCCACCACCGGCAGCGCAGCCAAGCCGCTGGAACGAAGTCGCCCGAGCGCTGTTTCGAAATCGAGGCCTGCCGGCAGCGCCGGCACCGGCGAAATCATCGCCTCTCCAACCGTGGACTCCGGGCCCCGCTCCGTCAGGGCCTTGATCAGGCTTTCCCGGGTGAGGAGGCCTTCCACCCGCCCGGTGTTGTCCACTACCGGAAACTCGCGCTGCTCGCCAGAAAGCAGCAGGTCCACCGCCAGTCGCAACCGGGCGTGGATCGGAATGGTCTCGAAGCGGGTCACCATCATCTGCTCGATCCGGATCCCCTCGCCGGCCATCCTCGTCTCCACCGCGGCGGCCTCGGTTGCCGCACCCAGGAAGACGAACAGCGCAATGAGCACCAGCATGGGCTCTGGCTTGAAGAGCCCGTACACGCCGGCCGGTATGGCCAGCCCCTGCCCGATCGAAGCCGCGATGCGGGTCGCCCTCACGAATCCCAGCTTACTTGCCAGGAGCGCCCGCAGGACTCGGCCCCCGTCCATCGGGAAGGCCGGGATGAGATTGAAGACCAGCAGAATCACGTTCATCACCAGCAGAGCCACGACCAGAGGGGCGTGGGCCAGCTCGTCCGAGGGGGTGATTGGCTGTCCGGTCAGCACGAGCCATCCGTAGAAAACCGCCGCGAGAACCAGGGTGACAAATGGTCCCGCAAGGGCGATCAGCAATTCTTCCTTGGGCTTGTCGGGAATCCGCTCCAGCCGCGCCACTCCTCCGATCGGCAGGAGGATCACATCCGGAGTCCGGACCCCGAATCGCCGGGCCATGAGGATGTGCCCGAATTCATGAAGGATGACGCAGGTGAACAAGGAGAGGAGGAGAACGGTCGCATGGACGGCCCCGGAGGTTCCTCCTTCTTGGTAGCCGCTGATCGCCCACCAGGCGACAAGAAGAAGGAAGGTGAAGTGCACCTTAACGTCGGTGCCCAAGATTCGTGCGATGCGAAAGGACCAGGTCATTCGGTGTCGGTAATTGGCAGTTGGTACATGGTAATCGGCAATTGGTAATTGGTACTCCAGTCTGGAATCTAGCCTCCCGCCCTGTCCGCCCTGTCCACCTGTCCGCCCCGTTCCGCCATGCCGACTTCCCGCCTGTCCTCCCATCCCGTCTCCCATCTCCCGTCTCCCTCTATTAAAATCTTCCCCTTCCTCCAACCGGAGCCCGCTCAATCTCCCCGACTTCCTGGACCGTCAAGGACGCCGAGAAGCTCTACAACGTGCAGGGCTGGGGCCTGGGGTTTTTCCGCGCCAACGGAGATGGCCGGGTCACCGTCCACCCTGACGGAAATCCCAAGCGCGGGCTGGATCTCTACCAGCTGGCGATGGACCTCAACGCGCAGGGCGTGGGACTGCCCCTGCTGCTCCGGTTCTCAGACATCCTGAAGGCCAGGATCGAGGCGCTCGCCGCCCAGTTCAGGAACGCCATCGCCGAGTTCGGCTACGAGGGCACCTACACGACGGTCTACCCCATCAAGGTCAACCAGCAGCGCCACGTCATCGAGGAGATCGTGGAATTCGGCATGCCACTCGGCGTGGGACTCGAGTGCGGAAGTAAAGCGGAGCTGCAGGCGATCCTGGGGATCACCGAGAGCATCCAGCCGATCATCGTCTGCAACGGCTACAAGGACGAGGAGTACATGCGCCTCGCCCTCATGGGCCAGAAGCTGGGACACACGGTGTTCGTGGTCCTGGAGCAGCTGAGCGAGCTCGATACGCTCTTCAAGGTGGCGGACGAGCTGGGAGTTTCTCCGACTGTAGGGGTGCGCGTCAAGCTGGCAGCCGAAGGCTCCGGACGCTGGGCCAAGAGCGGAGGAGAAAAGTCGAAGTTTGGCCTGAGCGCCGCCGAGCTGATGAAGCTGCTGGACAAGCTGGAGAGTCTGGGGCGGAAGGACGCGCTCCGGCTGGTGCACTTCCATCTGGGCAGCCAGATCACCGACATCCAGTACATCAAGGCGGCGCTCGAGGAGGTGGCTCGTTTCTACGTTGAACTCAGGAAGATGGGGTTCGCGCTGAGCCACGTGGATGTGGGAGGCGGGCTGGGAGTGGATTACGACGGCTCCCGTTCCACCCGGCCCGCCAGCATGAATTACTCGATGCGGGAGTACGCCAACGACGTGATCTACACCGTCGGCGCCATGTGCCGTGCCGAGGGCCTCCCCATGCCCCACATCATCTCCGAATCGGGGAGGGCGATCACCGCGCATCACGCGCTGCTCCTGATCAACGTGACCGATGTCGAATCGCAGATCGAGCCGGTGCCGCCCAAGCTCGGCAAAGGCGCCCATCCGCTGTTGGTGGAGATGAAGGAGAATTTCGAGTCGCTCTCACCCGACCGGCTCCAGGAGGCGCATCACGACGCCTCGTTCGGGAAGGAACGAGCCCAGGAATTGTTCGCCAGCGGGGTGCTTTCACTGAGGGACCGGGCCGACGTCGAGACGTTCTACCTCTGCACCATGAACGCCTTGGCGCACATGATCGAGGAAGACAAGGCGGCGTATCCGGAAATCGTGGGCGACCTGGAGTCCACCCTGATCGACCGCTACTTCTGCAACTTCTCGGTCTTCCAGTCCCTGCCCGACAACTGGGCCATCGATCAGCTGTTCCCCATCATGCCGATCCACCGGCTGCACGAACAACCGACTCGTCGGGGGACCATTCAGGACATCACTTGCGACTCGGATGGTGTGATCGATCGGTTCGTGGGCGGCCGGAAGGGGAAACCCTCACTCGAGCTGCATCCGGTCAAAGACGACGAGCCCTACATCCTGGGGATCTTCCTGACTGGAGCCTATCAGGAAATCCTGGGCGATCTGCACAACCTGTTCGGTGACACCAATGCGGTGCATGTGCGGCTCACCGAGCAGGGGTACGAGGTGACCGACCTGGTGCACGGAGACACGGTGACCGAGGTGCTGCACTATGTCCAGTTCCACGCCTCTGACCTGCTATCGACGTTCCGCCGCAAGGTCAACAACGCGAAGGACCTCGCCCGCCAGGACGCCAACCAGTTCATCGCCGACTATGTGGCGGGGCTGGAGGGGTACACCTACCTGGAAGGGGAGGAGTTGCCGGGGACGTAGCGAGGGAATTGAAGATTGAAGATTGCAGATTGAAGATTGAAACTACGACCGTGCCAGTTTCAATCTTCAATCTTCAATCTGCAATCTGAAAATCTGCAATCTCTCATCGCCCTGCACTTAGCTTCCCATCCACCGACGCCTTCCCGCCACCTTTCACGATCAGGTAGAGCGCGATCCCGATAGCGAGCAGGCCGTACTCGAATCCCTCCTGACCGGCCGGGTACTGTCCGCCCCAGTTCATGAAGAATCCGACGTGGCCGTGCACCAGCACGAGCGCCACGACCATGTTGACCAGGATGCCGAATGCTGCCACCCGTGTCAGGAGTCCGCTGATGAGACCCAGCGATCCCGCGAACTCCGCCATGATGGCCAGAAAGGCGAACAGGGCGGGGATGTGCATCTGCTGAGTGAAGAACCCCATGGTGCCGCTGAATCCGTAGCCGCCGAACCAGCCGAGCAGTTTCTGTGCGCCGTGAGGGAACATCACGATGCCAAGAGTGAGCCGGAGAAGCGTGGTACCCCAGTCGGCCTTGGTCCGCAGCAACGCTCCCAGGCCAACCGGCTCGCGAACCGCGCCGATCCGCTGGATTGATGGTGAGGCGATGGTGGTCATATGTGCCAGCCTTTCCTGCGAGAAGCGTGATTGGTTAATACATCACTAGTCAACTAATTTCACAAAACAAACCCGGCGCCATCGTACGACTACGCCGGTAGGTCTACGTCGGCCCGGACCCGGTCGAGCAGCTTGATCAGCTGCCGCTGCTCCGCGGTCGAGAGCGCTGCGAACAGGGCATCGTCCGCATGATCCAGCGACACGTCCAACTTGCCCAGGAGATCCAGGCCTGACTCACTGATCCTGCAGGTGACCTGCCTCCGGTCCTCGGGGCAACGCTCCCGGGAAACCAGCCGCTTGCGTTCCAGGCGGTCAATCAGCCGGGTGATCCCCGGCGCCTGCTCGATCATCCGCTCGGGGATCTCGAGAGTCGGAAGTCCCTCAAGCCCAGCCCCGCGAAGGATCCGGAGGACGTTGTACTGCTGCAGCGTGATCCCTTCCGCTTCGATGTCGGTCGAGACCCGCCGGCGGAGCAAATCGGCGGTGCGGAGGAGAGCGATGAACGCCTCCTGGCTGGCGGAGCGGAACGGCTTCCGCTGCTTGATCTCCCGCTGAACCGACGTAACCGCTCTGGGCATGGAGTGAAGGTATACGATATTGCTTGATTAGTCAAGTATTACTCCTCCCCGGTCTGCCGTCCGCCCCGTCCGCCCCGTCCGCCCCGTCCGCCCCGTCCGCCCCGTCTGCCCTCCCGCCCGAACCGCCTCCCACCAATCCGCTCGCTCATCTCGCCCGTACATAGGCTGCTTCACTCATCGATCACTGGAGAATGCGATGCGCTGTCTCCGTCACGCCTGGCTTTCGACTTGGCTGGTAGTGGCTCCCCGGGTACGACCTGCCGCAGCGCAGGCGGTCTCGATCCACCTCTTTCAGTTCGAGCCCAAGGCTATTGAAGTCCCGGTTGGGACTCTCGTTGTGTGGGACAACGGTGACGACATCGAGCACACCGTGACCTCCGGCAATAACGAGCAGACCGATGGCCGCTTTGGAGGAACGCTCGCGGGGAAGGGCACGCGCTTCACTATGCCATTCGAAGAGCCCGGGGACTACAGCTACTTCTGCGATCGGCACCACTTCATGCGCGGCGAAATCCGCGTCACTCCTTCAGGAAAGGCAGGAAACTGATCATGCGGTTGTCTCTTCTTCCCACTGCGCTCCTGGTCGGCGGCCTCACACTGACAGCGCCTGAGGCCCGGGCCCAGATGTCGGGCGACCACGCCATGCCCGCTGCTACGATGTCGTCCGGCGACTTGCGCGTAGCGCTCAACAACCTCCTCGCCGAGCATGCCCAGCTGGGCCTGACGGCTACCGCCGCGGCGCTGGGCGGACGCAGTGCCGAGTTCAAGGCTGCGGCAGGCGCTCTGGACGCCAATTCCGTGCAGCTATCTCAGGCGATCGGAACCGTCTACGGAGACGGGGCAGGGCAGGCCTTCCTGGCGCTCTGGCGGAAGCACATCGGTTTCATCGTGGATTACGCGACCGGTGTTGCGAAGAAAGACCAGAAGATGCAGGACAAGGCGGTGAACGATCTCCTGGCCTACACCAAGGACTTCGGCGCGTTCCTGAGCTCGGCCAATCCCAATCTTCCGACCGATGTGGTCGCGGAGCTGGTGTAGGGCCACGTGGTGGGCTTCAAGGCGGCGATCGACGCCCAGGCCAAGGGTGACTGGCCTGCGGCCTACGCCAAGACCAGGGAAGCGGTCGCGCACATGCAGATGATTGCCGATCCCTTGGCGATGGCGATCGCGAAACAGTTCCCGGACAAGATCAGTTGAAAGGAAAACGACTGGGGACTGAGGACTGAGAGAGAGACGAGCCTGGGCTTAGCTTGAATCCCGGTGCCTAAGAGTCCGCCAAGGCTCGGGCATCGGGATTCTCCGTCCTCAGTCCTCAGTCCTCAGTCCGTTCCCCTCGTCACTGTTCGCAGCGCCCACGTCGCGAAGCTGGCCGTGATCGCAAATGCGACCGCGGAGGCCCAGATGGGTACCGTGACACCGGCGACCTGGACCGGCCAACCGGACAACGTTCGAGTCAACTGAACCAGCGCGAGAAGCGCGAAAAAGATCCCGGAAACCTGTGCGTAGCGCCTCATAATATCCTCTCTCGGTACTGGGTATTAAGTACTCTCAGCGCTCAGTCCTTTCCCTCATCACTCTTCAGTCGCCCCGCCTCTTGAACTGCCCGACGCAGCACAAACTCGATCTGACCGTTCAGCGAACGAAGCTCGTCGGCTGCCCAACGCTGCAAGGCCTCGTGCAGAGCCGGGTCCAGCCGCAACAGGAAGGGTTTCCGCTCCACGACGGTCTCAGTAGATGGATCCGGCGTTCACGACCGGCTGAGTAGCCTGCTCGGAGCACAGAACCACGAGCAGATTGCTCACCATCGTCGCCTTCCGCTCCTCATCCAGATGCACGATCTGCTTGCTGGAGAGCTGATCCAACGCCGACTCGACCATGCCGACCGCACCCTCCACAATCTTCTGCCTCGCGGCGATGACGGCGTTGGCCTGCTGCCGCCGCAGCATTACGCCGGCGATCTCCGGGGCATAGGCCAGGTGGCTGATGCGCGACTCGAGCACTCTGACGCCGGCTTTGGCGAGCCGCTCCTGGATCTCGACTTTGAGCTTGTCGGCCACATCGGTGGTGTTCACCGAGAGCGACATCTGCCCCGCCTCGTGCGCATCGTAGGGATACTGATTCGCCAGGCCACGCAGCGCCGATTCGCTCTGCACTTTGACGTAGTCCTCATAGTTGTCGACTTCGAAGAGGGCCTCCGCCGTATCGGTCACCTGCCAGACCACGACCGCTCCGATCTCGATCGGATTGGAATTGTGGTCGTTCACCTTGAGCTTGGTGGTCTCGAAGTTCCGTACCCTGAGCGAAATGGCTCGCGCGGTATAAAAGGGATTGACCCACCAGAGGCCGGCGGCGCGCACGGTCCCGCTGTAGCGGCCAAAGAGCTGCAGAGCCTTGCCCTGATTGGGTTGCACCACCAGTAGCCCCTTCCAGCAGAGCACCAGCAGCGGGAAGGCCAGCATCAGTCCAATCAGTCGCGGCAATTGCTGGGTCCGTGCCGCGTTGATGAACGCGGCGATGAGGAACGCTGTCGCGGCCAGCAGGAGGACCACGGCCAGGGCTCCATTCACTGCCTTGTGCTCGATTTCCCGAATCACAGCTGTACCCTCAGTCGGAGTTGGTATCGTTATGATATCATTATGATACCAACACGTCAAGCGGCGCCATTCCTGGCGCCGCAAGTGCCTGTCAGATCAGGAGTTGTAAAACTAGCTCAGGACAGCCAAGCGTCCCGATGTTCGGCGACAAAGGCATCGTCGATCAGCTCGGGGTAGGCGTGAATGACCCGGGAAATCTGCTCCGCCTGCCCCGGCGAGAGCAGTTCCTCGGCGTCGAGACACCAGGTTCCAGCGAGCAGTCCCTGTCGCCGCAGCACCTCGTGAATTCCCGGGATACAACCGGCGAACTGATGATCGGCGTCGAAGATCGCCGCGTTGGCATCGGTCAGACGGGTCGCGAGCGACAACCACTCGGGGCCGACCTGGTTGGACGAGTCCTGGCGGCGGAGATGATGCAGCAACTCGACCGCCCGGCGAGTCCACACGGCCCATTGGCCGAGTAACCCTCCGACGATGCGACGGTCGCCGTCGCCGAAGGGGAAGCGGGACAGCAGATCTACCACGATGCTGTCGTCGTTTCCAGTGTAGAGCGCCACATCCCGCCGTCCCGAGTCGCCCACCGCGCGCATTACTTCGAGAGTCTGATAGCGGCTGAACGGCGCGATCTTGATCGCGACCAGACCGGGCAAGTCGGCCAGCCCGCGCCAGAACTGGTAGCCCAAATGGCGGCCACCTACGGCGGGCTGGAGGTAAAACCCAAAGAGGGGAAGCACGCCGGAGACGGTGCGGCAATGCGCCAGCAGTTCCTGGTCGGTCGCGCCCTGCCACGCGGCGAGGGAGAGCAGCGTTGCGTCGTACCCCAGCTTCGCGGCGGTCTCCGCTTCGGCAACGGCCTGTGCGGTGCGGCCCACGGCCCCCGCCACCAGTGCCACCTTCCGCCCCGAACGCGCTTGTTCGGTTCTTGCGACTTCGGCTGCGAGAGCGAGGACCGGCTCGAACAGGCCGTGCTTGGGATCCCGGATTGCGAACTGAGTCGTGTGGACACCCACCGCGAGCCCACCCGCACCGGCCGCGATGTAATAGCGGGACAACGCTCGTTGGCGGCGCTCGTCGAGCTTTCGATCGGCGGTGAGCGCGAGTGGATGAGCGGGAATGACCTGTCCGGCGAGCAGGTGGGTTCGCAGGTCAGTCATGGATGGGTGTCCGACTAGAACTGCCCATGTCGCTCCTCGAAATGGGTGGGTTTGCCGAGCACTCGACCTCCTTGTCTTAGCCAGGAGACCGTCCACTCGATCATGGTGTCAACCGACACGACTGGTGGGCCGAAGAGCTGGATGGACCGGCTGGCGTCGCTCAGCAGGGAGTCAGCCGCCTCGGAGCCTTTGAATACCGGTTCTCGGCCCGCATAGTCGCCGATCCTTTTCGCCAGGGCTCGCACACTCAAAACATCGGGTCCGGTGACGTTCAGGATCGTGGCAGGACTCGAGGCGAGGGCGAGACACTGGAGTGCCCGCGCGTTGGCGTCGCCCTGCCAGATCAGGTTCACCTGTCCCATGCTCAGGTCCACCGGCTCTCCGGTCAGGACCCGACGAGCCAGGTCCACCAGCACTCCGTAACGAAGGTCGTTGGCGTAGTTCAGCCGGAAGATGGTGACCGGGGTGCCGTCGCGACTCGCAGCGTCCTCGAAGAGCCGCTCGCGTGCGACACAGCTCATGGCGTATTCCCCGACCGGTCCCACGGGGTGGTCCTCTCTGGCACCCTTGGAGCTGGCGGGAACCAGCGGATAGACATTGCCGGTCGAGAAGACGACGAAACGGCGACCGGGGTACCGAGCCGCGACCAGGGCCGGCACAAGCGCGTTCATTGCCCAGGTTTCGGCCGGTGCCGCATTGGTCCCGAACTTCTGGCCAGCCATGAAAATCAGGTCGGGCGCGTCAGGGAGAGCGGCTATCGCGGCGGGGTCTCGCAGGTCTGCCGCGATAGTCCTCATCCCCGCCTGCTCCAGCAACCGCCGGCACGCGGGATCTCTGAAGCGTGATACGGCGATGACTCGGTGGCGCTCCCCCAAGACCCGTTGGGCCATGAGCGCCAGGCTCGGGCCCATCTTGCCACCGGCACCCAGGACGAGGAGGTCGCCGGGGAGGGTGGCGAGAACCTCCATCACGCCCTGGGTTGGACGCGAGAGGATTTCTTCCAGGTCCTCTTCAGTCTGCGGGGCGGCGGCGCTTTTCAATCTTCAATCTGAAATCTTCAATCTTCAATCTCCCGCTCCCCTCATCGCCATCGGCACAAACTCCCGCTGCGGATAGCCGGCGTAGATCTGCCGCGGACGGGCGATCTTGGTGTCCTTGTCGAGCAGCATTTCCTCCCACTGGGCAATCCATCCGGGGAGCCGTCCCAGCGCGAAGAGCACGGTGAAGTAATCGGTGGGATACCCCATCGCCTGATAAATGATGCCGGAGTAGAAGTCCACGTTGGGATAGAGTTTCCGCTTGATGAAGTACTCATCTTCCAGCGCGATCTTCTCCAGCTCGAGCGCGATCTCCAGCTTGGGATTGAGGCCGGTCTGCTCGAAGACATCGTAGGCCACCTTCTTGATCAGCTTGGCGCGCGGATCATAGGATTTGTAGACCCGGTGGCCGAAGCCCATCAGGCGACCGCCTCCCTGCTTCACCTTCTCGATGAAAGCGGGGATGTTTTTCCTCTCGCCGATCTCGTCGAGCATGACGAGGACGGCTTCGTTGGCACCGCCGTGGAGCGGTCCGTACAGGGCGGCAATGCCCGCGGACACGGCCGAGAACGGATCAACGTTCGAGGATCCGACGGCGCGGACCGCGCTGGTCGAGCAATTCTGCTCGTGGTCCGCATGGAGGATCAGCAGGATCTCCAGCGCCCTTTGCAGCACCGGGTTGGGCTCGTGTCGGCCACCGATGCTGAAGGTCATATTCACAAAGTTCGCGATATATCCCAGGTCGTTCCGGGGGAATTCGTAGGGCAACCCGCGGGAATGCCGGAAGGCGAACGCCGCGATGGTGGGCAGCTTGGCGATGAGCCGGACCTGCTGCAGGTATCGGGAGGCCGGGTCCTCGATGTTCTTCGCGTCTGGATAGAAGGTCGAGAGCGCTCCCACGACGCCGAGCAGCATGCCCATCGGGTGCGCGTCGTAGCGGAAGCCCTCGAGGAACTTGATGATGTTGGTGTGGACGTAAGTGTGATACCTGACGTCGTCCTCCCACTTGTCCAGCTGGGCCCGGTTGGGGAGCTCACCCTCACAGAGCAGATAGGCAACTTCCAAAAAACTTGCCTTCTCCGCGATCTGCTCGATGGGATAGCCGCGATATCTCAGAATGCCGCGGTCGCCGTCAATGAAAGTGATCGCGCTGCGGCAGGAGGCGGTATTGAGGAAGGCTGGATCGTACGTCATCAGGCCGAAATCCTCGGCATCCATTTTGATGTTGCGGAGGTCGGGCGCCTTGATGGTGCCTTCGGTGATCGGCAGCTCGTAGGTCTTGCCGGTCCGGTTGTCGGTAATGGTCAGTGAGTCTTTGGCCACGGGCGAATCCTCGGCTGGGTCGCGTGCAGGAAGAAGGGAAAATAGCCGTCCCCTCGCGATCTCCGAAATGGGGACGCTCGAGGGCAACCCGGCTGAGTATATTCGGCGGCCAATGTCCCCTTGGTCGACACCCCCTTCGCTCGCCGCCCGTGCCCGCGGCGCTCTCTTGGGTCATGCCGCCGGCAATGCCCTCGGCGTCCCCACCGAGTTCCTGGGCACCGCGGACCGGATTGCCCGGGAATTGCCCGGCGGCCTGCAGGAGGTACTGCGTCAGGACTCCGAACAGTCGCCCTACGACGACGACTTGGCGCTCACCCTGGTGCTCGCCGAGGAGCTGCTTCAGCCGGAGATGGATTTCCGGCGCCTGGCCCGGCGCTGGATCGAGTGGATGCGGCGCGATGGCCGGGGGATCGGGATCTGGACTCGAACCGCGCTGGAACACATCGCGCAGCACGATTCTCCACCCGGCAGCACCGGCGGGCAGGCGGGGAACGGACCGCTGTCCCGCTGCCTTCCGGTTGCGCTGGCCACCCATCGCACACCGGCCAACCTGGTGAGCGGGACGTATCACACCGCGATTCTGACGCATCCCGACGAACGGTGTGCCTGGGGGGCGGTGGCCGTGAACGTCGCGGCCGCGAGATTCCTTCTCGGGAAGCGAGACTTCATCCCGGATGTGATCGAAGCATTGCGCAACAACGATGCGCCGGACGAACTGTTGGCCGCCGCGCGACGGGTCCCACTCGAAACTCGGGACGATCTCCCCGTCCAGGGCCCCAATGCGGGATATGCGGTTCATGCGATGGAGATTGCACTCTGGTTTGCCTACCATGAGCCGAACCTCCGCCGGGGATTGGTCTGGCTGGTGAATGCCGGGGGAGATACTGACACCAATGCGGCGATAGCCGGCGGCCTCATGGGAGCGCGCGATGGCGAGTTGGCGGTGCCGGCTGAGTGGATTGCGGCGGTACCTGGGGCGGAGCAGATCGGCGCCTTGGCGGAACGGCTGGTGAGCGCGGGGCAGGGCAGTTCTACAAAACTCCATGACGCGGAGTCGCCGTGCTAAACCTCATTTACAAGTGGCATAAATGGATCGGGGTCACTGTGGGGGTGATCCTCGCGATGTGGCTTTTCACCGGCATCATCATGGTGACCGGCCCTCGACCGCCGAGCCCCCCGACCCCTCGGGTCGACTTTAGTACCGCCGCGATTTCGCCGGCGCAGGCTTCGGCCAGGAGCCGCTCGCTGGTCACGGGGATCGACCTGATCGCAATCGGTACCGCGCCCGTTTACAAGCTCTCGACCACTTCGGGCACTGTCCTGGTCGACGCTCGGAGCGGAGAGTTGATTGTGATCAACGACTCTCTCGCCACCGTGATCGCGAAAGAGGCGTCGGGAGTCTCGGCGCCGGCAAAGGCCAAGCGTGTCGGTTCGGGGGAGGGTGCGTCGGGATACCGTGTCGTCTTCTCCGACGAGGCATCCACCGTCGTGGAGATCGAGGCCAGTGGTGCCGCACGGGTTACCGACAAGCTCAAGCGATTCAGGAACGTGATGGGCGGGCTACACACCTTCGGCGTGCTGCGCGGTGTGCATGCGAGCCGAGGCACGATTGAGGGGATGGTGATCCTTGTCGCCGGGACTGCTCTCGTCAGTGTGGTCACGGGCTATGTCATGGCGCTTCCGCGCCGGCGCCGTTCCCGCGTTTCGCCGGAGGCGTGAGCCCTAGCTCGAGCCCTGCTTCGCGCGAAAGCGGCGCACCCGCGTGGCATTGCCGCATTCAGCCGAGGAACACCACCGGCGGGATCCGTTCCGGCTCCGATCGAGAAAAAGCCAGCCGCATGGATGGTTGCCACACTGGCGGAGCCGCTTGAGGTCGTCGGCTCCGAGCAGATCGGTCGCGGCAACGATGACTGGGTGGATCGGGCGGAGGAGATCGGTGCTCCTGGGTGACCAGTCAAGCACGGGTCGCCCATCGGTACCGGGAGCGAAGCGAGCCGCCTCGAGTGCTGCGATGCGAGCGGAGTGGATCTGGTCCAAGTCGGCTTGCGTCGGTAGTCGTCCCTGCGAAAGCGCCGCGAACACCCGATAGTCCGCCTCACGCAGCTGCAGAACCTTCACAAAAGCTTGTTGTGCCCTGCCGGGATGCTTGTCGGCGAGTTGCAGCAGGGTTGTCGCTTCCTTCGCGGGCAGACTCGCCGCGTGTCTCGCCCAGGCGACGAAGTCCCCGTATGCGTTCAGCCACTCGTTGCGGTGGTCGCTGGCGTGCCAGCCCGCCGTGTTGGCGAAGTCGAGGGCGAGGTGCCCGCTGATCAGGGCGAGAGTCGCGGCACCGCTCATCGGATCAGGTTGCGATCCAATAGCTGATCTTGACCAGCAGGGCATCGGAGGCAGGAGCGCTCCATAGACGGTCCAGGTCCTGGTGAAGATCGAAGGGTTGCGTGGTCGGATCGCTGCCCCGTCGAGTCCACACCCAGTAAAGCGTCGAACCGGGTAGAAACTCCCAGCGCAGCACGAAATTCAGGTTCAGGTCCCGCTCCGAAAATGCCGGCTCGCTGAAGGTCGCGGTAGTCGCGGTCCCCGGATCAATGATGTATTGACCGGCCTGGACGTCGTGAGTGATTCGCGCCGGCGCGATTTCGCGAACCTGCTTTGCGACCACTTCCTTGAAACGATCGTAGGACCCACCGCTCAGGAATGCCTGGGTGTAAAGTTGCAGGGTGAGTTTTGGTGAAAAGGCGTAGGTCATTCGTGCAGTGAGCGAAGTGGTCGTCTGCTCCAGCCGGCCGAGGAAGTACCTTCGTGTTCCTGAGGCGTCGACCGGCTGGTCGACGTATTGCCATCCCTCGGTCGCGGACGCCACGTAGGGCGAGATGCCCAGCTGCAGGCGATCGGTCACGAATCCGCCGAAGTCCACGGACAGGCTCCCTACCAGTGATTCGCTCTTCGATTCGCGCTCCCCGCTCCCGGTAACCGTGATCTGCCATCGTTTCCGGGAGTCGGTGTATGCGTTAGCGGTGATCCGATTTCTGGCAGGGATGGGGAGCGCCGGCCCGCCACGGAGCACCTCGGGATCTGTCACCGGAAATTCGTGATCCAGGGAAAGCGACCCTCCCCAGTAGCTCCGCAAATCGAGCGAGCCGCTCAGGTTGGCGATCGTGGCCCGTTGCTCTCCATCGAAGGTCCACCCGATGCCGAGCTGATTCGATCCGACCGACCACCGGCGGATCGTGTGCCCAGGCCGGTACACCCGGTAACGCCAGGTTCCGGCGAGCAGCAACCAGTTGGCGTTCCGCTGAAAGCCCTGATCGTTGATCTCGAACCCGGGTGTCACTACCCGGCCGGCGACATCCCAGAGAAGGCTCCCGTCCACCCGAGCGATCCGGGCCTGCGCCGAGCCGCCCGTCAGACTCGTGTGACTGGTGGTGCTGTCATCGGGATTCGGCAGATCCGCGCGTCCGTATCCATGCCGCGGGTCGAGCCGGATCGCTTCAATAGCTTCCGCACTCCCCTCGACCCGGCTGCCCAGAGCGAAGCCACTCAGCTCGTAGCGGTCTCCCGCGAAGCGATGGCGGAAGTCGGTGCCCAGGACGATCGCGGAGCTGGGCAGCAGCGAGTCGAGACTCGAGGTCATGTCTGCTCGATTGACCAAGGTGCCCATGACTCCAACGGCACTGGCACCACCTCGAAACTCGCGCGTGGTTCGGGCCACCGTAAAGCTGGTGAGCGGTTCGACCGTAAGCCGACGGTCCACACCTGTGGGATCGACGTACCTGGCATCCTCCTCATCGGTCACGGCCGAGAAGATTCCGCCGGACCATTCCCCTATGCGACCGGAGAACCGCCCCGCGCCGAGCAGGGTTGTCGCTTGAGGCACCTCGGCGCTCAGCGCAGCGTCGGGGATCGAGCCATGCGGTGGACGTCCGATCCGCCGCGAGTAGAAGGGACTCTCCTGGTCGAACGAGGTGCCGCGGGAGGTGAAGCCGAGCTGGGAGTTGAACTGAAAGACGTCGGCCCCTTCGAGGAACAGGGGTCGCTGCTCGGGGAAAAAGGTCTCGAAGGTGGTGAGGTTCACCTGCGAGGGATCTGCTTCGACCTGGCCGAAGTCAGGATGGACAGAGAGTCCGACAAATGTTGACGGCGTGGGCCGGAAGCGGAGATCACCGCCCCCGGTCGCGTTCTGGCTCGAACCGGTGGGGCTGCGGGTTCCGCTCGCCGCGGCGTAGGGCACCAACTCGAGACTTCCCGAGTGCCGAGGGACCGTCAACCCTTGGAGCTGATTGAAATGCGAAACGATGCCCACCACCGTCGGCAGCCGCGGCGACCAGTTGTCCGACTCTCCACGGTGAGGGGTGTAGCGATAGACGTTGATGCCCCAGGTGAGCGGGGCTCCCACCGTGCTCCGCCCCAGCGCCACCTGAGACCAGGGAATGCGGTACTCGGCGGCCCATCCCGCGGAATCGATCCGTGCGGCGCCGCTCCAGACTCCGTTCCATGCGGTATCGAAGTCGATGTCGTTGGACCAGGTGCCGTCGACCTGAACGCCTCTCGGGTTGAGCCCGAAGCTGTAGCCCGATCGCCGGTCGAACCGGGTGTCTACCTCGACGAACACCCAGTCCGAAGTGTTCTCGTCGTCGCGACGGGGATAGGGAGCGAGCACCGAATCGGGACTCGGGTCGAAGAGCCGGACGGCCACGTACACCGCTGCGTCGTCGTACATCACTCGAACTACTGCCGGTAATGTTGCGAGCGCGCCCGGGTTGGGACTGGTCTGCACGAAGTCGCTGCCGGCTGGTGCCTCACACCATGCAGGGTCGTCGAGCGTCCCATCGATGAGAGGTTGATTGGCGCCCAGCGCGGTCGCATGGAGGACCCGCGGTTTCGCTGCGCTGGCCACCCGGGCGCTGTCCTTGATCGCGCTCGTGTCCGGAATCGTCCAGCAACTGCTCTGCGCTGCAAGGGAAGGAGGAAGACTCAAGCTCAGGGCGACGAGGTACAGCGTCAGGGAGCGCATATCAGACTCGCCATAGCCGTAATGAGTAAAAGTGATTTAGCACATTACAGGGGATGGTGGGACGCTGCAACTCAGGTTGTTGCGGAGGGGAACGTTTCGTGTCCGAGATGGACTTGCTCGGGGTGACTCGACCGGCGACTCTACAGCGGCTTTCGCCCGACCGACGTCAAACCCGCCTTCCCTGAGGAGCCTCTCCACAGTGAGATCTTCGCTAATCGTCGCCGCTGCGCTGGCGATCGCTTTGCCGCTACGCGCTCAGGTCCAGGTCGACACGGCCGGGGCTGGAGCCCTGATCGATCAGGCCATGAACCACTCCGAGGTGATGGCCAACACGCAGCATCTCGCTGATGCCATCGGGCCCCGTCTTACCGGCTCCGCGGCGGCGAGAAAGGCCAATGACTGGACGGCTTCCAAGTTCCAGGGCTACGGTCTCACCGCGGCGCTCGAGCCATGGAATTTCGGAGTGACTTGGGAGCGGGGCCCGATCCAGGTCCGCCTGCTCGAACCGTTCCCCCGTCAGATCACCGGACACAGCTGGGCCTGGACCGCCGGCACCAACGGGAAGACCCTCGTCGGTACCGTGATGCGGGCCAACTTCTCGACGCCGGAGAGCCTCGCGGTTTACCAGGACAAGGTGAAGGGCAAATGGATCCTTCCCGCGGCCCCCTTTCCCGTCTGGAATACCGATGGCATTCCGATGACGGCGGCGGATTCCGAGGCGCAGGCGGCCGAGCGCCAGCGGCGCTTCCAACCGCCGGCTGACACGTCGCAGGCTGCGATGGAGAAGCGCCGCCAGTTCGGGTTGGACGCTCTGTACATGCTCAAGAAGGCGGGGGCGCTGGGCACGCTGACCGATGGGGCCAAGGAGCATGCGCTCATGAATATGAGCGGCTCGCCCAACCGGGTCTCGACGCTGCCCAACATCGTCATCTCGCACGAGGACTACGCGATGCTGGATCGCCAGCTCCAGGCGGGGATGACGCCCAAGGTGGAGGCGCGAGTCGATAATCAGTTTGGCAAGTCGGCCGTCACCCAGTGGAATACAGTGGCAGAGATCAAGGGGAGTGAGCTGCCGGGGCAGGTGGTGATTCTGGGCGCTCACCTCGACAGCTGGGACCTCGGCACGGGTGTGACCGACAACGGGACTGGCTCGATGGTGGTCCTCGAGGCTGCGAGGGTGATCGCACAGTCCGGCCTCAAGCCGCGCCGCACGATCCGCTTCATCCTGTTCACTGGCGAAGAAGAAGGTCTGCTCGGCTCGAACGCCTACGCCGCGGCCCACGCCGCCGATATGGACAGCATCCAGGCGGTGCTGGTGCTGGACAATGGCACCGGTGCGATCACCGGCCAGGCGCTGCAGGGACGGAACGACGATCACGCCCTGTGGGACTCGTTACTGGCACCGGTCGCTTCCATGGGTGCCAAGGACGTACGAGAGGGGAACAAGGGCGGCACCGACCACCTTTCGTTCATTCCCTACGGCGTGCCGGCTTGGAACTTCGACCAGATCTCACGGGGTTACAACCACACTCACCACTCGCAGAGCGACACCTACGAGCACGCCGTGGGACCGGACCTGATGCAGGCGTCGGCGGTGATGGCGGTGACGGCGTACGAGCTGGCGAACCTGGATCAACTGTTACCGCGGGGGCCCAAGCGTCCGGCGACTCCGCCGGTCGTGCTCAAGCCGTCGCCGGGGCTGGCGAAGAATTAGATGTGAGGATGTTGGGATGTAGGGATGTGGGTGTATTACCGCTTAGTCGGGTCGAGCGCAGAAAGTCTCAAGGTCGCAGCGGGCCCGTGAGGGTCTGGGGACTTTGGGACTTTCGTGCTTCGGTTCACTCCGCCGAATCCATCGCGTGGTCGCCAGCGTCGCGAATCTCTTCGCAACAGGATGGGAGGTGAAGAGATAGGAAAAGAAAGCTTCGCTCAACGAGGGTCTGACGGGTTCGGACGAATTGTGTGTCCTGCGCAACCCCAAATCTCGTAGGACTAAGCGAGCCGACGCGGTCAGGCCGGCTCTTTGGAAGGAATGATCAGTCGTTTCGGGGAAGCCGCACCGTGCAGGTGGTGAGAAAACCGCCCCGGATGTTATAGACCGTGGTGACCTCGAGCGTCTGCGGCTCCAGTACCTGGAAGAGATCCTCCGCGATCTTGGCGGTCGCGTGCTCCTGGAAGATCCCGACGTTCCGGTAGCTCACCACGTAGTATTTGAGACTCTTCAGCTCGACACAGCGGTTCCGCGGCATGTATTTGATGACGAGCTTGGCGAAGTCCGGCAACCCGCTGTAGGGGCACACGGCGCTGAACTCGTCGGTCTCGGTGACGATTTCCTGGTCCGGACCCTCGTAACCGAAGGTCTCTAGCACCTTGGTGTCCACCTGCTCGGGGCCCACAAACGGCAGGGTCTTTCCTTCGGCGATGGCCATTCCCTCTCCCCTCTAAGCGTTGATCACTAACCCGGCGAGGCTCGGCCAGACTTACTCCCGGACGATCCCTTCTTCCAGCCAGCGGAAATGATCGTCCAGCACGTGGCGCGCGGTAGTATAGGTCGCCGTGTCGGTGTTGTGCCATAGGTCGTGGAACTTCTGTTCCACCCGGAGTCTCGCCTGCTGGGCGAAAACGTCGGCCAGCTCGCGGGGACCGGTCTCCCGGGGATTCTTTGTGAGCATCGCATGCGCCCGGCTGCAGGCTGCAGCGATCGCGAGCAGTTCCGCTCCGATTTCCACCAGCCGACCCAGGACTGCCTGCCGCTTCTCCAGCATGGGACCGAAGCGCACCATACAATGGAAGAGCGAGCGAGCGAGCCGTCGCGACGACCGCTCGACATAGCGCATGTGCGGAGCCAGCCGGCCGAATTCGCCGAAGCCGAACCACCCTCGCACACCCAGCCAGAGCTTGGGATACCAGAAGGCGTAGAAGGCTCCCGCCTTGAGCAGGGCAGTCACCTTCTGGCCTGCCGGGACCTTGGGATCGATCAGGGCGCCGGCCACCCGCATGTGGGTATCCACCGCCTCCCGGGCGATGAAGAGCCGCATGATTTCGCTCGATCCCTCGAAGATCAGATTGATCCGCATATCCCGCATGAGTCGCTCGATCGGGTCCGGCTTCTCCCCGCGGCTCCTCAGGCTGTCGGCAGTCTCGTAGCCGCGTCCGCCCTTGATCTGAAGGGTGTCGTCCGCGATCCGCCACGCGGTCTCGGTGTTCCACATCTTGGCCATCGCGGCTTCGAGCCGGATGTCGAAACCGCCCTTGTCGGCCATGCCGGAGGCGAGGTCGGAGACTGCTTCCATCGCGAAGGTCTCCGCTGCCATGCGTCCGATCTTCTGGGCTATGGCGTCGTGCTTCCCGATTGCTTGGCCCCACTGCACCCGGGTAGACCCCCACTCACGCACGATCTGGAGACAGCGCTTGCCGGCAGCGACGCAGGAGGCGGGCAGCGTCAGGCGGCCGGTGTTGAGGGTGATCAGCGCCAGCTTGAGCCCGCGACCTTCGCCCCAGAGCACGTTCTCGACCGGGACCTTCACGTTGGTGAACCGGATGATGCCGTTCTCCAGTGCCTTGAGCCCCATGAAATGGAGCCGCTGCACCACTTCGACGCCGGGCCAGTTCGCTTCGACGATGAACGCCGTGATCTTCTTCGGACCGGTTCGCGCCATCACCACCATCAATTCGGCGATGGTGCCGTTGGTGCACCAGAGCTTTTCGCCGTTCAGCGTCCAGTACCGCCCATCGGGTGAGAGCTCCGCTGTAGTTTGCATGCCGGCGGGGTCAGATCCCACGTTCGACTCGGTCAGCGCGAACGCCGAGATCGCGCCTTTGGCGAGGCGAGGGAAGTACTTCTTCTTCTGCTCCGGCGTACCAAACTGCTTGAGCGGGTTGGGCACCCCGATCGACTGGGCCGCGGAGAGCAGGGCCGTGAGGTTCCCGTCCTGGCTGGTCACCAGAGCGATGGCATGGGTGTAGCTCGTCTGGCTGAGTCCCAATCCACCGTATTCGGTCGGGATCTTGATGGCGAAGGCGCCGATGTCGCGCAGCCCCTGAATTACCTCTTCGGGGATCTTCCCGTCTCGGTCGATCTTGTCGCTGTCTACCTTGTCCCGCATGAAGGCCTCGAGCCGCTCCAGGAACGGGCGAGCACGCTCGACTTCGGCGGGATCCTGTTCGGGGTAGGGATGGATCAGGTCGACCCGGAAGTTCCCATCGAACATCTCGCGGACGAAGCTTGGAGCCTGCCACTCCTTCTCGCGTGCGGCTTCCGCGACTTCGCGGGCTTCCTTCTCGGTGGCGAGCTGCGGCGGTGGGCCAGGCGCCGGAGCAGTCATCACATCAGGCATGGTCGGTTTCTCCGGTGGCAGTGGCGGAGGCAAATCGTCCGCGCAGGCCGTTCAGGACGAGATCAATGACGTGCCGTTTCCGCTGCTCGAGGAAGGCGGGATCCTCGGGGTCGATGCCGAGTGCGCGGAGGACGGTATTGGCGTGAGCGAGGGGGAACCAGCAGAGACCGATGATGCTGAGAAGGAGATGGGCGGCGTCCTGCGACATGCCCGGTCCCATCGCCAGCTCATCACGCAGTGCCGAGAGAGCTTCCTGCGCCGCAGCGACGTGCGGTGGGATTTCTTCCAGCTGAGTGCCGCCAGCGAGCGCCTCCCATTCGATCAGCCGCACGAAGTTGGGACGGGCGGCGAGGAAGTCGAAATAATCGGATACGGCGCCGGCCAGGACGGCCTCCGGTTCTGCCGCGCTGGCGAGCGCGCGTGCTCGCCCGGCCCGGACCGCGTCCAGCACTTCTGCGAAGCAGCGCTCCAGCACGGCGCGGTAAAGCTCGGCCTTGGAGCCGAAAAAATACCCCGGGGTTCCGCGAGAGACGCCGGCGAGGGTCCCTACATCGCTCAGGCTGGTACCCTCGTAGCCATTCTCGGCGAAAAGCGCTTCCCCCGCGTCCAAGATGGCTTCGCGGGACCGGGCGGGATTACGCTCTTTCTCACTGAACGGCAATGACATAGGGATCAGTTTTGGGGAGGGGCGTCTGCTTGCTTGTCGTTCAGCAAGTTAATGAATCCTCGTATCCCCGCAAGAGAAAACCCGTCCCCATCCTCCATCCAGCCTACCGCAGCGCTGCCGCGCCTTCGGGGGTCGGCGACTGGACCGGCTCCGGTGCTTTCCCCGGCTGCGTGTTGGGGACGACCTTCCGGAACAGGCCGCGATAGTACTCCCACCGCGCGATCAACGCGCTGGCGCGAGGACTCCCGGTCCGCTCGAGATGCTCGTGCAGAAGCGACTGCACCAGCGACTCGTCGCGCCCCTCGAAGGGAGCCAGCGTGACCATCTCGGTGTTGACCCGTGACGGAAAGCCTCCCGACTCGTCGAGCACGTATGCGACCCCGTTGCTCATGCCGGCCCCAAAGTTCCGGCCGATCGGGCCCAGCACCAGGACCAGCCCGCCGGTCATATACTCGCAGCAATGGTTACCGGCGCCTTCAATCACCGCGATGGCGCCGCTGTTCCGCACCGCGAAGCGGCTGCCCGCCTGTCCGGCCGCGAACAACTTGCCCGCAGTTGCACCGTAGAGTGCCGTGTTTCCGAGGATCACGTTCTCGTGGGTCGCGGCAGCGTATCCGGCGGTTCGAAATGGCCGGATGCTGATCGTGCCCCCGGAGAGACTCTTTCCGACGTAGTCGTTCGCCTCGCCCTCGAGATCCAGCAGCATCCCGCGGGTAGCGAAGGCTCCGAAACTCTGTCCAGCGCTGCCCAGGAACCGGAGCTGGAGATGACCGCTGGGTAGTCCCGAGTCACCGTATCGCTCAGCGATCGCGCCGGCTACTCCTGCACCGGCGGTCAGGTGATGATTCCGAATCTGATAGAGTCCCGAGAAGGGCAGTCCGGCCTCGATATGCCCTTGGCACTCCTGCAGGATTTCGCGGTCAAGGGAGACCACGCCGGGCCGGTCGTTCCGGGAGACGAGACGCCGTGAAGCTCCGCTACCCTCGTCCGCGCGAGTGAGGAGGTTCGACAGATCCAGCATTTGAGCCCGGGGTAGATCGGGGCGCTCGATTCGCATGAGCAGGTCGGCGCGCCCGATGATCTCGTCGATCGTACGGACGCCAAGCCCGGCGAGAATCGCCCGGACTTCCTCGGCAACCAGCGTGAAGTAGGCAATCACCTGTTCTGGGGCGCCGCTGAACTTGGCTCGAAGATCGGGTCGCTGAGTGGCGACACCGGTGGGGCAGGTGTTGAGGTGACACTGGCGTGCCATGGCGCAGCCCAGCGCCACCAGCGGTGCGGTGCCGAAGCCGAACGATTCCGCGCCGAGCAATGCGGCGATCACCACGTCTCGACCAGTCTTGAAGCCGCCATCCACCCGGACTTCGATTCTGCTCCGCAGCCCGTTTCTCACCAGCGCCTGCTGCGCCTCGGCGAGTCCCAGCTCCCATGGGCATCCGGCGTGCTTGATCGACGAGAGTGGTGAAGCACCGGTCCCGCCGTTGTGCCCTGCGATCAGTACGTAGTCGGCGTACGCCTTTGCCACACCTGCCGCGACGGTGCCGACTCCGGTCTCGGCCACCAGCTTCACACCGATCCGGGCTCGAGGATTGACGGTCTTGAGATCGTGAATCAGCTGAGCCAGATCCTCAATCGAGTAGATGTCGTGGTGCGGCGGCGGCGAAATGAGGGAGATCCCCGGCACTGCGTGCCGCAGCCGGGCAATCAACTCGGTGACCTTGTGTCCGGGCAGCTGGCCGCCTTCACCCGGCTTCGCACCCTGGACGATCTTGATCTCCAACTCCTCGGCACGGATCAGGTACTCGGTGGTCACACCGAATCGCCCTGAGGCCACCTGCTTCACTCGATTGTCGGCCCGGTCTCCATTGGGGAGCGGCGAATAGAAGGCGGGATCCTCTCCCCCTTCTCCGGAATTGGACCGCGCGCCCATTCGGTTCATCGCGATGGAGATGGTCGAGTGGGCTTCGGGTGACAGAGCGCCGAGCGACATCGCCGAGCTGACAAACCGTCGGAGGATGGACTCGACCGGTTCGACTTGTTCCAGTCGGACTCGGGGCGACTCGCGGAAAGTGAGGAGATCCCTCGGCCCGGCCGGTGGTCGCAGCGCGTTCTTGTTCTGGAACTCCCGGTACTTTCCTTCCCTTTCACTCGATTCCGCTCGGACTGTTTTCTGCAAGGCAACAACGATCGGCGGCGCCCAGCCGTGATCCTCTCCTTCCTTGCGGAACCGGATCCGGCCATGGTCGGGAACGCTGCGGCTCGGTTCCGGACTCCAAGCCTGGTGGTGTCGCGCAAGCGCATCCTCGGCTAGCTCATCGAAGCCGAGTCCGCCGAGTGCGGAGGTCGTATCGCGGAAGCAGCGATCGATCACTTCGGCGCCGAGTCCGAGCGCTTCAAAGATCTGGGCACCGCAATACGAGGGAAGAACGGAGATTCCCATCTTGGACATGATCTTGAGCAGCCCCTTCTCGGCGGCAGTCCTGTAGCGGCGGCAGCCGTCCCCCTTGTCCGTCCCGTTCGTCCCGTCCGCCGCTTTCCCCTCCACCATCGCGCCAACTGAACTCAATGCCAACCAGGGATGCACCAGCTCCGCACCATATCCGATCAGCGTCGCGAAATGATGGATGTCCCACGCGTCTCCCGCCTCGGCGACCAGGCCGACCCGGAGGCGAAGACCGCGGTCCATCAGGTGGCGACGCACCGCACCGATCGCGAGCAGCATGGGAACCGGCACCCGCTCCGCATTCGCCTGGCGATCGCTGACAATCACGAGGCGAATTCCAGTTCTCGCTCCGTGCTCCGCCTCGGCGCACAGCCGATCGAGTGCGGCTCGCAGGCCCTCGGTTCCCTCACTGCGGTGCCAAGTCGCGTCGAGCGTCAGGCTGGGGAAGCCGGGCTGGCTCCTGAGCGAGGCCATCTCTGCCTCGAGCAGAATGGGATGATCTACGCGAAGCAGTCTCGCATGGGTTGGGCTCTCCACCAGAAAGGAGCCGTGACGACCCAAGTGCTGTCGCAGCGACATGACCACCGATTCCCGGAGCGGATCAATCGGCGGATTGGTGACCTGCGCGAAGCGTTGGCGGAAGAAGGCGTACACCGACTGTGGCAATCGGGAGAGCGGTGGGATCGGCGTGTCGTCTCCCATGCTCCAAATGGTGTCGTTGCCCTGCGTCGCCATGGACTCGAGCACGAACCTCAAGTCCTCATGGCCGTACCCGAAGCTGATCTGATGGGGAACCAGCGACCCGGGTTCTGGCGACTCGGACCTGGCGGCGAGATCGGGTAGCAGGAGTCGCAGATTTTCCCGTGCCCACCTTCCATACGGCTGGCGCGAGGCGACTTCCCGCTTCACGTCCATGTTGCGTAGCACTCGACCCCGGGCCACGTCCACCACGATGAATTCGCAGGGACCCAGCTTCCCGCTCTCCAGCACGTCCGCCGGATCGAGATCTACCAGCCCGACCTCCGACCCGGCGACCACGAAACGATCCCGGGTGACTTTGTAGCGGCAAGGACGGAGCCCGTTCCGGTCGGTCGCCGCACCCGCCACGATGCCGTCGCTGAACGCCAGCGCTGCCGGCCCATCCCAAGGTTCGACCACCTCGGCGTGATAGCGGTAGAAGTCGCGAATTGCCGGTTCTACGTCGGGATACTGCTCCCAGGCTTGAGGGACCAGCATCATGATCGTGTGCATCGGTGTTCGACCGGAGCGCACCAGCAACTCCATCGTGTTATCGAATCCTGCCGAATCGCTTCCTTCCGGCCAGATCACCGGTTTGAGGCGCTCGATGTCGTTCCCCCAGACGGGCGACCCCAGGTCTGCTTCCCGGGCCGTCATCGCATTGCGATTACCCCAGAGCGTGTTGATCTCGCCGTTATGGGCGATCATCCGGAACGGTTGGGCCAACGGCCAACTGGGTAGCGTGTTCGTCGAGTAGCGCTGGTGGAAAACGGCGATCGCTGTTTCGAACTCCGGGAAGCGGAGATCGGTGTAAAAGGTCGCGAGCTGAGTGCCTACCAGTAGCGCCTTGTACACGATGGTGCGGCAGGAGAGGGAGCAAACGTAAAGGTCATTGAGTCCCCTCGCTCTCGCCTCCCGCTCGATGTCCCGCCTCGCGAGATAGAGAATGCGTTCCCATGCGTCATCATCGTCCACTGCGGGCCGCCCCAGGAAGATCTGTCGAATGACCGGGCAGGTCTGCCGAGCGAGGGGGCCGAGTGCTGTGGGTTCGACCGGAACATCTCGCCACCCCAGGAGCGGAAGGCCGTTCTGAAGCGCCACCCGTTCGATCAGGTCGATGGCTGGGGCGAGTGCCGAGGCTTCGCGCGGCAGGAAAAAGGCGCCCACGGCGAAGGGGAATCCTGGTTGAACACCAAGGCCAAGTCTGTAGCCCTCCCGATAGAAGAATCGGGTGGGGATCTGAGTGAGAAGACCCGCACCATCGCCCGAGTTGTCAGTCGAAGCTGCCCCGCGATGGGCCACTCGCCCGAGAGCTTGGAGCGCCATTTTCACCACGGTGTGAGAGCGCTCGCCCGTGGCGCAGGCGATGAAGCCTACTCCGCAGGCATCGTGCTCCCGAAGCGATTGGAGTCCGACCGTTCGGCTCGACTTGGTGGGGTTCATGGCGCTCCTGTGGTGCAAGAAAAAAGGCCCGCGCTCATTTGGAGGGCGGGCCGGGACAGGTTCGGTTCACACACACGCGCTATCCCGGCCCCCACCCCTTGGTAAGGGCGGCCATGGCGACCGGATTAGCGTTTCGGGCGTTGCGACGGCTCATGTGAATAATTATACGGCGCACTGGTTGGCCGGTCAATGGCCGGTTTTGGTGCCGAAGGCGATGGTATGAGGATTTCAGTCCAGGGCGGATCGGTTGTGATGCGACGAGCTGATCGGTATCGCTGCCGGCCTAATGGCCGAGTGTGCGTTCCATCACCGGAACACCCGCCCGGCATGCTTGGGGGCCCCGCCCGATAAAGTGAATATCGCTCCGAAGGGCCGAGCCTACCCAACCCGAGAACCTCGACCTCAGCCCGAAATAACGCGCTGGTCACCGGCCACTTTGTCCTTCAATGGGGCATGCTTTCGGATCCGCCCCGGATAGCTAACCCGGCGCCAGTTTCCGGTCGGGTCCGTCAGTCGCTTGACTTATCGCCGCGAGACTCGTAGGCTACCAGTCATCGGTTGCATAATGTTGCCCTGCGACGGAGCCTGATGCCTCACATGTCGTCCCTGCTGCTCCTGGTCCTTATTAGCCTCGTCCTGGTCCTCCTTAGGGGCCTCGGCGGGGATCGCGGCGTTTACGGGCAAGCAACGTAGTCGATAAACATCGAGCCCTTCCCGCCGCGGACCCCGAAAAGGTCCGCGGTTTTCTTTTTGGCCTTTAAGGAGACGAGAGACGCAATGCTGAAGGACGTCCTGATTTTCGACACGACCCTGCGGGACGGGGAACAGGCCCCAGGCAACACCATGACGCCCGAGGAGAAGCTTCGCCTCGCCCGCCAGCTCGATGCTCTTGGGGTCGATGTCATCGAGACCGGGTTTCCCGCCGCCTCGGAGGGCGACTTCCGCAGCGTGCAGGAGATCACCAGCGAAATCCGGCGCCCTGTACTGGCGGCGCTCGCGCGCTGTCATGCGAAGGACATCTCGCTCGCCGGCGATGCGATCCGTAATGCCGCACGTCCCCGGCTCCACATCTTCATCTCGACCTCGGACCTTCACCTCGAGCATAAGCTCAGGCTGACCCGAGAAGAGGCCCTCGAGCTGGCGCGCCAGTCCATTCGCCAGGCGCGGAGCTACACCGACGACGTCGAGTTCTCGGCCGAAGACGCCAGCCGGACCGATCTCGACTACCTCTGCCAGATAGTGGAAATGGCCATCGCGGAAGGCGCGACGACCATCAACCTGCCCGATACGGTGGGATACGCCCTGCCTTCGGAGTACGCCTCGATGTTCCGCACAGTGCGCGAACGCGTCCCCGGAAGCGAGCGGGTCATCTTCAGCGCGCACTGTCACGATGATCTGGGCCTCGCGGTCGCCAATTCGCTGGCCGCGATCGAGGCCGGCGCTGGACAGGTCGAGTGCACTGTCAACGGGATCGGCGAACGGGCAGGGAACGCGGCACTCGAGGAGATCGTGATGGCCTGCCGTACCCGGCCTCAGGTCGCCTCGTTCCGCTGCAACGTGGATCCGCGGGAGATCTACCGGACCAGCCAGCTCCTCTCCTACCTGACCGGAAGCTTCCCGCAGCCCAACAAGGCGATCGTGGGCCGCAACGCCTTTGCCCACGAGGCGGGGATTCATCAGCACGGGATACTGCAGAACGGGCTCACCTACGAAATCATCAAGCCCGAAGCGGTCGGGATACCTCACTCGACTCTCGTGCTCGGCAAGCATTCCGGTCGCCACGCGCTCGAACGGCGCTATCGCGACTTGGGCTACCAGCTCGACGACCGTCAGCTCCAGGAGATCTATCAGGATTTCATCCGGCTGGCCGATCGCAAGCGGGAGATTCTCGACGAAGACCTGCTGGCACTGGTGCACGAGAGTTTCCACGACGCGCCGGAGGAATACCACATCACCAAGCTCCGGGTCGTCTGCGGCAGCGTGCCTGCCGAGGCGGAGGTCCAGATGACCGGACCCTGGGCGGGGGAGCGAGTTGCGCGGGGAAATGGAGACGGGCCAATCGCGGCGGCCTTCAGCGCGATCAGCGAGATCCTCGATCGCCCGGTCGAGGTGATGAGCCTGTCACTTCGCTCGGTCACTCCGGGCCGGGATTCGGTGGGTCAGGTGTTCCTCCAGGCGCGGATTGGTGGGAAGACCATGACGGGTCAGGGTGCCTCGACCGACATCGTGGAGGCGAGTGCCCGGGCCCTGGTGCATTCGCTCAACAAGGAGCGGCACGCTGAAGTGCTCGAGGCGTCGTCGCTGAATTCGGTGTACTTGTGGGGCGTGTAGTGGTCTCAGGTCTTGAGTCATGGGTCATGAGTCCCTGCTTGGCCGCTCGGGACTCTGCGATCCGGGACTCACGACCCACGACCCACGACCTATGACCATTTGTACGAGCGCTCATGGCTGACCAACTCACCGGCGCCCAGCTCCTCTGCCGCCTGCTCCGAGAGCAGGGGGTGGACCTGATCTTCGGGTATCCGGGTGGCGCGATCATGCCGTTCTATCACGCGCTGCCGGAGTTCCCTGAGCTTCGGCACGTGTTGATGCGCCATGAACAGGCGGCGGCTCACGCGGCTGATGGCTATGCGCGTGCGTCCGGCCGCCCGGGCGTCTGTGTCGCGACTTCGGGACCCGGCGCCACCAACCTGGTGACCGGACTCGCCACGGCCCAGATGGACAGCTCACCGGTCGTGGCAATCACCGGCCAGGTACCGCGGGCCATGATCGGTCGCGATGCCTTTCAGGAGACCGATATCATCGGCATTACCCTGCCGATCACGAAGCACAGCGCCGCCATCAACGACGTCACCGAACTCGCTCCCAAGCTGCGCGAGGCTTTCGCGGTTGCCACCGCAGGACGGCCCGGGCCCGTGCTGATCGACATCCCGAAAGATGTCCAGAACCAGAAGATCGACTGGAGTGAGGGAGCGACGGCGGTGTCCTCGGATGGCAAGCATCGCGAGGCGGCCGCAGGGGTCGCCGCGCTGCAGGAAGCCGCCCGGCTCATTGGGGAAGCGGAGCGTCCGCTTCTCATGGTAGGTCACGGGGTGATACTCGCCAGCGCCTACGATGCGGTGCTGGCCCTCGCCGAGAAGACCGACATCCCGGTGATCACGACATTACTCGGTATCAGCGCATTTCCCGAGAGTCATCGCCTGCATTTGGGCATGCCGGGCATGCACGGCGAAGTACACGTCAACCGCGCGATCCAGCACGCCGACCTCATCATCGGCATCGGACTCCGCTTCGACGACCGGGTGACTGGCAACACGGCTGGATTCGCTCCCCGCGCCCGGATCATTCACATCGAGCTCGATCCCTCGGAGATCGGGAAAAACGTCCCCGTTGCACTGGGACTGGTCGGCGATGCCAGGGATCTCACGAGTCGCCTGTCGGCGCTCGTGGCCCCCCGTCGCTGTGACGCCTGGCACGACGAGATTCTCGCCTTCACCCGGGCGCGCAATGAGAGCTATCGCGGGGAGCTGTCTCCCGAAGGCATCCTTACCGGCATTCGTGACATGAGCGGGCCCGATTGCACCGTCGTCTCCGATGTGGGTCAGCACCAGATGTGGGTGGCCAAGCTCTATCCTTACAATACCCGCAACAGTCACATCACGTCCGGCGGACTCGGCACGATGGGGTTCGCGGTCCCCGCGGCGATTGGAGTGCACTTCGCACGGCCCGACCGGCCGGTCTGGGCCATCTCGGGTGACGGCGGGTTTCAGATGAACATGCAGGAGATCGCCACCATGGTGCAGGAAAAGATTCCGGTGAAGATGGCCATCTTCAACAACGGATACCTCGGCATGGTGCGGCAGTGGCAGCAGTTCTTCCATGGCCGCCGCTACTCGGCGACACCCATCTGGAGCCCGGACTACGTACGTCTCGCGGAGGCGTACGGCATCGCCGGCTACCGCGTCGAACACGCGCGACAGATTGAGGAAGCAGTCGCCCGCGCGTTGCGCGACCCTGGCCCCGCCCTGGTCGAGTTCGTGATCGAGCAGGAAGCGAATGTCTTTCCAATGATTCCGCCCGGCGCGACGCTGTCCGAGCCGATCGAATCGGAACCCGCACCGCTCGCCTCCTCGTGACCTCGTCTGCCGCCTACAGCATCTGCGTCGGCCTGGAAGACGAATTCCTCGCGTTCAACCGGCTGGTGGGAGTCGTGCGCCGGCGCAATCTCGCGATTGAAAGCCTCTCGATCGGCTCGGGGCACGAGGCCGGAGTAGCGCGGGTCACCATCGTGGTGCGGGCGGACGAGGCTTCGGTCGACCGGCTGGTCCGCCAACTCCGAAAGGTGATCGGTGTCCGGGGTGCGGCAGCGGAACCGGAGGCCTCGGTGGCCTGCCGCGAACTCGCCTTGATCAGGGTGCGGACGACAGGCCGATATGCCGAAGTGCTCGACACCGCGGGCCGTTTCGGCGCGACCGTGCTCGAGGAGAGTCGTGACGAGGCCCTGCTGGAGGTGACCGGCCCTGGTCCCATGGTGCTCTCCCTGATTCGTGCACTGGAGCCCTTCGGCATCATCGATGTGGCTCGCAGCGGTACCGTCGCGGTGAGCAGGCCGGGAACCACGTCGGCCGGGTTTGAGACTCGGTCGATACCTGATGTTGACTCCGAGCGATATCAATCAGTCCTCACATTGCGAGACGACTAATGACCGATTCCCAGCAGGGTCCGCGCGTGTTCTACGATTCCGATGCGGATCGGACCAGACTCAAAGACCGGACCTTTGCCATCATCGGCTATGGCAGCCAGGGCCACGCCCACGCGCTCAACCTCAAAGAGAGTGGAGCCAAGGTCATCATCGGCCTCCGGCCAGGTGGCGCGTCGTGGGAGAAGGCCAAGGCGGCAGGGCTCGATGTTCGTCCTGTCGCGGATGCTGCACGTGCGGCCGGCACCATCATGATCCTCGTTCCCGATCAGGACGGTCGCGCGGTGTACGAGGTGGACGTCACGCCTGGGTTAGGCGCAGGGAAAACCCTGATGTTTGCTCACGGGTTCAACATCCACTTCGGAGAGGTGGTGCCCCCGAAGAATGTGGATGTGAGCATGATCGCCCCCAAGTCTCCGGGTCACCTTGTACGAAGCGAGTACGAGGCGGGGCGGGGTGTGCCGGCGCTCGTCGCGGTGCACCAGGATGCGAGCGGTGAGGCGCTCGCCAATGCGCTCGCCTACGCCTCCGGTATCGGTTGCACCCGTGCCGGTGTCATCGAGACGACCTTCCGGGAAGAGACTGAAACGGACCTCTTCGGCGAGCAAGCGGTCTTGTGCGGCGGGGCCACGGCGCTCGTGAAAGCCGGGTTCGACACGTTAGTAGAGGCCGGCTACCAGCCCGAGATGGCGTACTTCGAGTGCCTCCACGAGCTCAAGCTGATCGTGGACCTCATGTATCGAGGCGGGCTCAAGTTCATGCGGTATTCGATCAGCGACACCGCGGAATACGGCGACTACACGCGGGGCCCCCGGATCATCACGGAACAGACTCGCCAGGAAATGCGGAAGATCCTGGCCGACATCCAAAGTGGCGCCTTCGCGAAGGAATGGCTGGCCGAGTGCCGTGCGGGCGGTGCAAACTTTGCCCAGCTACGGGAACAGGCGCGGGAAAGCGGGATCGAACAGGTAGGCGCAAAGCTGAGGGCGATGATGCCCTGGTCGGAGGAAGGGAAGGTCAGGGGTGAGGGGAAAGGACTGAGGACTGAGGAAAAAGTCGGGACAGCGAAGACTGTTCAGCCAGCCGGAGCGAGTCGCTAGTGACGGTCACTCAGTCCTCAGTCCTCAGTCCTCGTCACTAGCCATGCCCCGGACGCTCTTCGACAAGGTCTGGTCTTCCCACGTCGTCCACCAGGAGTACGGCGGGCCGGCCCTGTTGTACGTGGATCTCCACCTGATCCACGAAGTCACCTCGCCCCAGGCATTCGAAGGACTGCGGCGCGAGGGACGGGCCGTGCGCCGGCCCGATCTCGCGCTCGCGACGGTCGACCATAACGTCCCCACGACGGACCGCGCGCTGCCGATTGCGGATTCGGTGTCGCGGCGCCAGGTGGAGTTGCTGCTCAAGAACGCCGCCGATTTCGGCATCGAGCTGTTTGGCCTCGAATCGCCGCACCAGGGGATTGTCCACGTGATCGGGCCCGAGCTGGGGTTGACCCAGCCAGGCCGGGTGATCGTCTGCGGAGACTCCCACACTTCCACTCACGGTGCCTTCGGTGCCTTCGCCTTCGGCATTGGAACAACGGATGTGGAGCATGTGCTGGCAACCCAGACCATTCGGGTCGCGCGGCCTAAGACCATGGAGGTCCGGTTTACCGGCAGACCTGGCCCTGGCATCGGCGCCAAGGATCTCATCCTGGCCCTGATCGGAGAGATCGGAATCGGTGGCGCGGCCGGCCACGTCATCGAGTACACCGGCGAAGCGATCCGGGCGCTCTCGATGGAAGGCCGGATGACCGTGTGCAACATGTCCATCGAGGCCGGTGCCCGGGCCGGCATGATCGGACCAGACGAAACGACCTTCATGTATCTGATGAGTCGCCCTCGCTCCCCACGCGGCCGGGCCTGGAGTCGGGCGGTTGATTACTGGAGCAGTCTCACGACCGATCCCGGGGCCCAATACGACACGCGGGTAACGATCGATGCTTCCAAGCTTGCTCCTCAAGTCACCTGGGGGACCAATCCGGGAATGGTGACGTCCGTTACCGAGGCGGTACCCGATCCCTCGAAACTCAGCGGCGAAACTGCTCGACGCGATGCCACCCGAGCGCTTACCTACATGGGCTTGGACCCCGGCACTCCGCTCGATGGGCTCCGCATCGACCGAGTGTTCATCGGGAGCTGCACCAATGCCAGGATCGAGGACCTTCGGGAAGCCAGCCGCATCGTGAGAGGTCGCCGAGTGGCCTCCCACGTTTGGGCCCTCGTCGTGCCGGGATCGATGCAGGTGAAAGCCCAGGCGGAGCGGGAAGGGCTCGACCGGATCTTCACCGCTGCGGGTTTCGAATGGCGCAACGCGGGATGCTCGATGTGCCTCGGCATGAATCCGGATATTCTCGCGAGCGGCGAGCGCTGCGCCGCCACCTCGAACCGGAACTTTGAGGGGCGGCAGGGGAGCGGCGGTCGAACTCACCTCATGAGCCCCGCCATGGCCGCCGCCGCCGCGATCAGCGGGCATATTACAGACGTGCGGAAGTGGGAATTTGCTGAGGAGCTGGTTGGAGCCGATTGAAAATTGAAAATTTCAAATTGAGAATTGGTTGATCGTCCGGACCAATCTTCATGAGAGATCTTCGACCGAAACCTCAGCCAATTTTCAATCTTCAATTTTCAATTTGCCAATTGACATGACGCCCTTCACCACCCACACCGGTTCCGTCGCCTCGATCCCACGGGCCAATGTCGACACCGACCAGATCATCCCGAAGCAGTTCCTGAAACGGGTTGAGCGGACGGGGTTCGGGCCCGCCTTGTTCTTCGACTGGCGCTACCGGTCCGACGGATCACTCAATCCCGATTTCGAGCTGAACCGGCCAAAGGCCGCAGGAGCGACCATTCTTGTCGCCGGCCCCAATTTCGGGTGCGGTTCCTCGCGCGAGCATGCGCCCTGGGCCCTGGGCGAGTATGGCTTCCGGGCGATTCTGAGCGAGAGCTTCGCCGACATCTTCTTCAGCAATTGCTGTCAGAACGGAATTCTGCCGGTGATCCTCAAGCCCGACGAGATGGCCGAGTTGTTTCGTCGCGAAGCAGCCTCGCCGGGTTCCTACACGCTGACGGTGGATCTGGTCGGCCTGCGTGTTCGGGACGACACGGGGTTCAATGCCGACTTCACCCTCGACCAGTATCGGAGGGAGGCGTTGCTCGAGGGACTCGACGAGATTGGCCGGACGCTCAAGCTGGAGCCGGAGATCCTGGAGTTCGAGCGGCGTCGGGTTCGACTGCACCACCTCCTGGAACACTGACATCGTGCACGTTGCGATCCTTCCGGGCGACGGGATCGGCCCCGAGGTAACAGCCGAGGCCGAACGGGTGCTGGCTGCCGCGGCGGAACGCTTTGGGATTCACCTGGTCACTTCCCACCACCCGATCGGCGCTGCCGGTGTGCAGGACGAGGGTGATCCCTTCCCGCGAACGACGCGCGACGCGGTTGCGCGTGCCGACGCGGTGCTTCTGGGTGCGGTAGGAGATCCTTCGCTCGATTCTGCTCCGCGCCATCTCAAGCCCGAGACCGGGCTGCTCGCCCTTCGTGCGCTGCTCGGCGTGTACGCCAACCTGCGCCCCGTCGCGGTGCATCCGGCCTTGGCGGTGCACTCGCCACTCAAGCCGGAACGCCTCGCAGGGACCGACCTTCTCATCGTCAGGGAATTGACCGGCGGCTTGTACTACGGAGAGCCGAGAGGTCTCGACGGGGAGAAAGCGATCAACACGCTACGGTACACCAGGAGCGAGATCGAGCGCGTCGCTCGTCTGGCGTTTGAGGCCGCCCGACTCCGTCGTAGGCAGGTCCTGTCGGTGGACAAGGCCAACGTGCTGGAGACCTCACAGCTCTGGCGGCGGGTGGTGACCGAGATTTCCCACGATTACCCGGACGTCTCGCTCGAGCACGCGTACGTGGATTTCGCCGCGATGCGGCTCGTGAGTAACCCCTCCTCAATCGACGTGCTGGTCACCGAAAACATGTTCGGCGATATCCTGAGCGATGAGGCCGCGGTCCTCACCGGATCCCTCGGCATGCTCCCTTCCGCATCCTTGGGCGACGGAGTCGGTCTCTACGAACCGATCCACGGCTCGGCCCCGGACATTGCAGGGCAGGGTATCGCCAATCCGATCGGCGCCATTCTGTCCTCCGCACTCCTGCTCCGGCATTCGGGCGGCGCTCATGAGGCGGCGGCGGGCGTCGAGGCGGCGGTGTCACGGGTTCTGGAGGGCGGCGCCCGGACACGGGACATCGCGGCGAAGGGCCGGAAATCACTTTCGACCCGAGAGATGGGAAACCGCGTCCTGGGGGAGCTGGAGCTCGCCGAAACCCCCGTGCGGTGAAATCTGCAACATTTGGGACTCCGGCTTCGTCGTGCTGGTGCCGCTCCTCCGCAGGAGCGTCAACCGACACCGGAGGTCCTGAAATGAAGTGCCAGCAGTGTTTCCAGCGCCCTGCCCTCGAGCGCGACGGTCGTCCCGCCTTCCTGAGCCTGTTCGGCACGGTCGAAGGCTATTTCTGCGAGGAATGCGCGCGGGAGATTCAGCGACCCTACGAGGAGGAGCTGCGGCGTTCAGTGGCCGAGCGGGCTCCGCAGTTGACCGACGAAGATTTGGCGAGCCTGCCGGACCAGATGCTGAAATTCACGGTGATGTTGCCGATTAGGTCTTGCGGTTCGGGGATCGTCTAAAGGAGATCGAGGCCTGAGGAACGTGAATAGTGACGGGGCGCCATCAAGGCGCCCCGTTCTCATATCTCACCCATCCAGCCGATCCGTCACAGCACCCAGGCTGGCACTCGACACCAGCCGTGCGTACTTGGCCAGCACGCCTCTCCGATAGCGCGGCGGTGGAGCAGTCCACGCCTTCCTACGTTGCACGATTTCCGGATCCGGGACGTTCAGGCTGAGCAGACGTTGCTCGGCGTCGATGGTGATCGAATCGCCTTCCTGGACCAGGGCAATCGTTCCGCCCATCGCCGCCTCTGGCGCCACGTGTCCAACCACCATCCCGAAGGTGCCTCCCGAGAAGCGCCCATCGGTAATGAGCCCGACCGAATCACCCAGTCCAGCGCCGATGATTGCGGAGGTTGGAGACAGCATCTCTCGCATTCCCGGCCCACCGCGCGGGCCCTCGTAGCGGATGACCAGGACGTCGCCCGCCTTGATGCGGCTGGCGAGGATCGCTTCGAGGCAATCCTCCTCGGATTCGAACACCCGAGCGGGCCCGGTCAGTTTGCCTTGCTTGACGCCAGTGATTTTTGCGACCGCGCCTTCGGCCGCGAGGTTACCTCGAAGAATCGCGAGATGACCTTGCGGGTAGATCGGCCGGCTCCACGGGCGAATCACCTGCTGATCCCCACGAGGCTCGATCGGAACCTTTGCCAGGACTTCTGCGACCGTCTTCCCGGTAATAGTTCGCTCGCCGCCGTGCAGCACTCCGTTGGCGAGAAGAATCCTCATCACCTGGGGAACGCCGCCCGCTTGGTGCAGATCGGTCGCGACGAAGCGGCCCGAGGGCTTGAGGTCGCACAGCACAGGCACTTTCGCGCGAATCATTTCGAAATCGTCGAGCGAGAGGGGGACCTCCGCCGCGTGGGCGATGGCGAGAAGGTGAAGCACGGCGTTGGTCGAGCCGCCCAGCGCCATGCATACGGCAATCCCGTTTTCGAATGCCTGTCGAGTGAGGATCTGGCGCGGGAGGAGCTGGGCTTTGATCGCCTCGACCAGGACGCGACCCGATTCCGCGGCACTCTCCGCCTTCTCGCCGTCTTCCGCCGCCATGGTCGATGAGTAGGGCAGGCTCATACCCATTGCCTCGAAGATCGACGACATGGTGTTGGCGGTGAACATTCCGCCGCAGGAGCCCTTGCCGGGACAAGCGTGCCGCTCGATGTCGAGCAGCTCCTGGTCTCCGATTTTTCCCGCGCTGTGCTGACCCACCGCCTCGAAGGCGCTCACGACGGTAAGATCCTGCCCGTGGAGATGTCCCGGCTTGATGGTGCCGCCGTAGACGAAGATTCCCGGGATGTTCATTCGGGCCATCGCGATCATGGCGCCCGGCATGTTTTTGTCGCAGCCGCCGACGCACACGACCCCATCCATCGATTCGGCACCACAGGCGGTCTCGATCGCATCGGCGATGACTTCACGGGAAACCAGGGAGTATTTCATCCCCTCAGTTCCCATGGAGATCCCGTCGCTCACGGTGATGGTGCCGAACATTTGAGGCATTGCGCCCGCCGCCTTCACCGCCCTGTCCGCCCTGTCCGCCAGAACATTCAGGCCGGCATTGCAGGGAGTAATGGTGCTATAGCCGTTCGCGATGCCGACGATGGGCTTCTCAAAGTCCCCGTCGCCGAATCCGACGGCGCGGAGCATCGCGCGGTTGGGGGACCGTTGCACGCCCTGGGTGATGAGGCGGGAGCGGCGGTTCTGGGGTTCGGATTTATCGCTCATGAGGCCCGGAAGGATGGAGCTAAGCTACTCAACCGCATAAACATACGAGTTGCTACCCCGCTTGGACAGGGCGGTGGCACCGCTCCGATCCTGCATCATACTGATGCGCAGATCATGCAATCAAAGCACAAAATAGAGCTAAAATATGCATGAATGTGTGTATACTTGCAGTAGCGCATCTTACGCTCTGCAATTTCTGCATGATTCTGTGATCATCAGTCTTGCGCGGCCCTCGCTCAAGCCGTATTAATTATGCAGTCGCCCGGTTACCGACCCTCTCGCCACCCTTACGAGGCCCCCGCCATGACTCTCCCGTTGCTCGCCATGGTGCAGGATGCGCAGCCAACAATCGTTCCGGCCGACACGGCCTGGATGCTGACGTCCACAGCGCTCGTGCTGCTGATGACACCCGCGCTTGCCTTCTTTTATGGTGGCTTGGTCCGTTCCAAGAACTCGCTCAACACAATGATGATGAGCTTCGTGGCCCTCGGGGCCGTCGGCGTCACCTGGGCTCTCGTCGCGTACAGCGAGGCATTCGCCGAGGGCAACGGATTCCTGGGCTCCTTCCAGAACGCGTTCCTGAACGGAGTCGGCGTCGAGCCCAAAGGGACAATCCCGCATGTGCTCTTCATGGCCTTCCAGGGAACCTTCGCCATCATCACTGCGGCCCTGATCTCGGGAGCCATTGTCGAGCGGATGCGGTTCGGTCCCTACGTCGCTTTCCTCTGCATCTGGACCATCGTCGTTTACGGTCCTGTCGCGCACTGGGTCTGGGGTGGAGGCTGGTTGGGCAAACTAGGCACCCTGGACTTCGCCGGCGGCACCGTCGTGCACATCAACGCCGGTATCTCGGCCCTCGTCGCGGCAAGTGTGCTGGGGGCGCGGAAGGACTACGCCCGCCAGGCCATTCTGCCGCATAACGTGCCCTTCACGCTGCTCGGCGCCGGCCTGCTTTGGTTCGGCTGGTTCGGTTTCAACGGAGGAAGCGCCCTGGCCGCGAACGGCTCGGCCGCACTCGCCTTCGTCAACACCTTCCTGGCGCCGATGGCCACCTTGATGGTGTGGGTGGGCCTCGACTCGTTCCGGACTGGCCACGCAACGGCGGTGGGTGGCGCGACGGGCATCGTCGTGGGTCTCGTGGCCATCACGCCGGCAGCCGGATTCGTGAGCCCGCTGGGCGCACTAACCCTCGGCGCGATCGCGGCGTTCCCGAGCTACTTCGCCATCGTGCTCCGTTCCCGTACCCGCCTCGACGATTCGCTCGACGTGTTTGCCGGTCATGGCATCGGAGGCCTCACCGGCGCCCTTCTCACCGGTGTGTTCGCCCTCAAGGCGTGGGGCGGAACCGATGGACTGCTCGGGGGCAATCCTTCACAGCTGGGCATTCAGGCCATCGCCGCATTCGCCTCGATGGCATATGCCGGCATCATGACCTTCGTCATTCTGAAGCTGCTGGCCCTGGTGGCTCCGCTCCGGGTGGCGACTCCTCTCGAGGGCCTGGGGTTGGACGTGACCCAGCACGGGGAAGAAGCCTACAGCAGCGGCGAAGGCTCCATTCTGGTGCTGCCCGAAGTCGAGGTCCCCGCGCCGGCTCCCAAACTCACTCCTCAGCCTGTCGCACGCTGACCATCGAGGCCAAATCATGAAACTCATCATCGCGATCATCCGCCCCGATCGTCTCAACAACGTCCTGGAGGCGCTCTACCACGCCGAAGTCCGTGGGCTGACCGTGTCCCGAGTCATGGGACACGGCGGGGAGACCGAGCGGGTGGAGAATTATCGTGGAACCACAGTGAAATTGGGGCTGCAGGAGAAGGTCCGACTGGAGATCGGCGTCTCCGATTCCTTCGTGGACATCACCACCCGTGCCATCCTTGGCTCCGCCCGCTCCGGAGAGGTGGGAGATGGAAAGGTGTTCGTCCTGGACGTCGAGCAGGTGCATCGCATCCGGACCGGCGAGCGGGATGAGGCCGCCGTCACACCCGCAGTGCCGGAGCCGGTCTAGAGCCGTCAGCCGTCTGCCATCAGCAAAAAGCCGTAGGCCTCGAGTGTTGGAACTCATGGCCTACGGCTTTTTCTAACGCGAACGGCTAACGGCTTCTACCCCTCACGCGTCATAGTACAGGAAGAACTCATACGGATGCGGCCGCAGTGAGACCGGTGCCACATCCTTCTCCCGCTTCATCGAGATCCAGGTATCGATCACGTCCGGCGTGAAGACGTCGCCCTCGAGGAGGAAGGCGTGATCCTTCTCCAGCGCGTCGAGGGCCTCGGAGAGCGAGCCGGGCACGGTCTTGATGGTCGCCTTCCGATCGTCATGCAGCTCGTAAAGATCCTCATCGATCGGCTTGGGCGGCTCGATCTTCCGCTTCACCCCATCCAGTCCGGCCATCAGCATCGCGGAGAAGGCGAGATAGGGATTGCAGGAGGGATCAGGGGCCCGGAACTCGACTCGCCGAGCCTTGGGGTTGTCGGAATAAGTCGGGATCCGGCAGATCGCGGACCGGTTCCGCTGCGAGTACATCAGGTTGACCGGCGCCTCGAAACCCGGCACCAGCCGCCGGTAGCTGTTGGTGGTGGGAGCGCAGAGGCCGAGTAGCGCCGGCGCGTGGGCGATGAGACCGCCGATATACCAGCGCGCCGTGTCGGAAAGGAGCGCGTAGCCCTTCTTGTCGAAGAACAGGGGAGTGCTGTCATTCCAGAGCGACTGATGGCAATGCATCCCTGAGCCGTTGTCGCCGAAGAGCGGTTTGGGCATGAACGTCGCCGTCAGACCCAGGTTGTGGCAGACGTTCTTGACGATGTACTTGTAGGTCAACAGCCGGTCGGCGGTCTGCACCAGCGGGCCAAAGCGGAAATCGATTTCCGCCTGGCCGGCGGTCCCCACCTCGTGATGCTGCACCTCGACCGGCACGCCCGCCGCGATCAGCGCCAACATGATCTTGCTGCGGACATCCTGGAGCCGGTCCACCGGCGGTACCGGGAAATAGCCTTCCTTGTGCCTCGGCCGGTGACCGGCATTCGGCGTTCCATTCCGGCCGGAGTTCCAGATGCCCTCATCCGAGTCGATGTGGTAGTAGCCTTCGTGCGCGTTCTGGTCGAACCGAACCGAGTTGAAGATGAAGAACTCGGCTTCGGGCCCCCAGTACGAGGCAGTCGCGATCCCCGTGGTCTTCAGGTACTCCTCGGCCTTGAAGGCGATGAAGCGCGGATCCCGCGAGTACGGCTCCAGGGTGATCGGGTCGTAGATGTCGCAGATGATCGAAAGTGTGGGCACCTCCAGCACCGGATCCACAAACGCGGTCGAGAGGTCCGGGATGAGCAGCATGTCGCTCTCGTTGATCGCCTGGAACCCGCGGATCGACGAACCGTCGAAACCCAGCCCCTCCCTCACCATGTCCTCGTCGAGCGTCTCCGCGGGAATCGAGAAATGCTGCCAGGTGCCTGGAAGGTCGGTGAACTTGACGTCGATGACCTTGATCCCGCGCTCTTTGATCAGGTCGGTGATGCGCTTCAGCTCGCCAGCCGAGCGAGGCTTGGCGGCTGTGGGTTTGGTGGTTGCGGCCATGGATGTCGTCCAGAGGTGGAGGGTACGCGGAAGTCGTTCGCCGATCCAGAAAAAAAGAATGCTCGCCCCAGCCAGCATCGTTGGGTGGTGACCTCCGATGCGGAGGTCGGGCGCGGGAGTGAAAGTCCCACGGCTCCGGAGAAAAATCTCAGGGTGTGACCCTCTTCCTTCCGCCTGGGTGTTAGAGTAACGATGGGTTTGCAAAGTGTCAAGCAAAACGTGCAGTTATTGCAAACTATTGACTCCACTTATGCACTTTTTGCTGAATATTTCCACAAATGTTGATGGGCTGAATGACAAAACCGCACCGGATGTCGGGTGCGGTTTCGGGTCATAGGTCGCCAACTCTGCCATGTGCCATCGAATAAATCGTGGCGCCGCAATGCGTTACATCGGTTAGACCCCCTGATCGGTCAAATGGTCCACGCTCCGGTCCCAATGCCACTCCATATAGTGCGCGGCTTCCTCCGCCAGCTCCTCGCCCAGGAGCCGCTCCACCACATGCAGCGCCATATCCACTCCGGCCGAGACTCCGGCTGCGGTGATCACCTTGCCGTTATCGATGAAACGCTCGCGGCCATCTACCCTGGTGGAGGGGGCGAGGTCCTGTAAGAGGTTGAGCGCACCATGATGAGTGGTGGCTGCGAGCCCGTCGAGCAATCCTGCCTTTGCGAGCAAGAGCGAGCCGGTACACACCGAGATCAGCAACTCGGCTTCAGCCGCGCGGCCTCTGATCCATCCCAGCAGGGCGTGGTTATCGAGCTCGCGTCGGGTGCCATATCCCCCGGGGATCAGCAGCACATCGATGTGAGGGACCGTGTGGATCGTGTACTTCGGCTCCACCATGAACCCACCCCGCATGGTGACGGCTCCCTTGCCGATTCCGACCAGCGACACGTTGAACGGTTGAATGCCGCTCCGGCGGCCGGCAATCGAGAACACCTCGAAGGGGCCGGCCACATCGAGCACCTCGGCCTCGTCGAAGACGAGCACACCTACGTGACGCTGGTCAGGCACAGCTGCTGTCCGCCTGCTCGATCGACTTCATGACGGTGCCACCATGAACCTTCCCGCCGAGGGTGAGCCGGTGCGGGCGCGCTGCGGTCATATCGCGAGCCACTGGAGAGGTGGTTTCAAATTACAGGCGACCGGTGACAGGCGACAAGCGACGTCGGGAGAGACAGCAGGCCGCCCTCCCTACCACCGACCGGCGCCCACCCCCAGATTCCAGTCTATGCCCCCTGAAATACCCTGTCCTACCTGTCGCACTCCTATCCCTGCGACGGCCAACTTCTGTCCCGGCTGTGGCAAGGGGCATCCAGGAGCAGCTGCAGCGGCGACGTCGTTCGCGACCGACGTGCCGGTACAGGAACGCCTCGCCCGGGCGCTGGGTCAGAAGTACGAGGTCCGCCGCCTGCTGGGGCAGGGTGGTTTCGCCGAGGTGTATGAAGTCTGGGACAAGGACCTCCAGCGGCGACTTGCGGTCAAGGTACTCAAGCCCGACATCGCATGGTCCGCCGGGATGCTGGACCGTTTCAAGCACGAGGCGCGAGCAATTGCTCGGCTCAATCACGCGAACATTCTGGCGATTCACTTCGTGGGAGATGGCGAGGGGCTGGTGTACTACGCCATGCCCTTCGTCGAGGGACAGTCCCTCGCCGAGTTGTTGCGAACCCGTGGGGCGCTGGATTCCGATCGCGCTCTCGCCCTGACCCGGCCCTTGCTCGATGCCCTGTCCCACGCTCACGAGAGCGGCCTGGTTCATCGGGACATCAAACCCGACAACGTGATGATCGAGGCCTCGAGCGGCCGCCCGCTGCTGGTGGACTTCGGGATTGCCAAGAGGGTGGACGGCGAGGTGGCGCACTTCACTCAGACCGGTTTCGTCGTGGGGACGCCGCAATACATGAGCCCGGAGCAGGCGCTGGGGCAGGGCGACGTGGACGCCCGGTCCGATCTCTATGCCATGGGCGCGGTCCTCTTCCAGATGGTCACCGGCACGCCGCCCTACGAAGGGGAATCGTCTCAGGAAATCGTCGGCAAGCACCTGAGCGAGCCGGTGCCGATCGCTACGACCAAGAACGCCCGGATCCCGATGTGGCTGTCCAACGTGATTGTACGGGCAATGGCTAAGCGTCCAGCCGACCGTTTCCAGTCGGCCACGGACATGACCGAAGCCCTCCACAGCGGACGGAGCACCGGACCACAGGGCACCGTGAGTGCCGAACGGGTTGTCAAGAAAATTCAGAATCAGGATTCAACCGTACTACTCACCAGCCACGAACGGCCGGCGGCAGGAGGCCCTACGGTCGTCAGCAAGCCTCCGGCAGCTCAGAGTGGACGGCGGTGGCCAGCGCTCCTGCTCCTGGTGCTCCTGCTTGGCGTGGCGGCACTCCTGGTGATTGCCCGCGGAGGCCCTGTTCTGGCGGTCGAGAATCAGCTGATCGAGCCGATCAACCTCGTGGTAGATGGCGCGACCTACAAGATTGCGCCCGGTGAGGTCTCGTCGGTCAGAATCCGCCGGGGGCGACCACTGGCGGCACAGTGGTTCCTGGTGCGTCCACAATCGGCGTCGGGGAAGCCGATGGGCGTGGATGTTCAGGGAACGATCACGGAGGCCAGGCCTCGCGGCCGGCTCAATCGGCTGGTCGACGCGGGCGCCGGAGCGATGCCGATGTTCGCCCCGCTGGTGACCAATATGACTTCGGGTGCTCTCGGTGTGACGATCAACGCTGGGTTGGCGGGCGCGGCCGACTGCAATTGCTCGATACCTCCCGGCACCACCCGAGCTCACGTCGGCTACTGGCCGCTCTTCCTGAATAGCACCGTGCAGGCCTACACCCCCACCGGGACCCGCGCCACCTTCCAGAACCTGGGGCCCGAAGCGGACCGGACTTCGGGAACCGTGGGGCTCCGTTTCGAGGCCAAAGACTTCCGCTAGCCTGCCTCAGGGATTCTCGAAGGTGCTCCGATCTCCCGGCAACGGAACGCGGCAGGCTTGGACGTTCCCGATTTCGCAGGCGCGGCGATACAGCGCGGCCGCGCGATCCGGATCGTGGTCTACTCCCCGCCCATTCTCGTACATGTTCCCCAGCAGCACACAGCCGTTGGCGTCGAGCTCCTGGCAAGCCTGGAGGTAGAGCGCCGCCGCTCGACCGCGATCCTGACTCACTCCCTGGCCATTTTCAAAGAGCGTACCCAGCTTCACGCAGGATGACTGGCGGCCGAGTCCGCAGGCCTGGCGATAGTAGGAAACCGCATTGGTGGAGTTCTGGATTACCCCGGTGCCTTGCTCGTAGGAGGTGCCAAGCCTGGCACATCCTTCGGCCGAGCCCATCTCACAACCGCGGCGAAAATAGGAATTGGCCCGTTCCCGGTTCGGGTTCATCTGAACACCTGACTCGTTCCAGATCCCCAGCTGAGTGCAGGCAGGTGCGTAGCCGTTGTCACAGGTTCCAGTCAGAATTCGCACCGCCTCGTCGTTGGATTGGGTCACTCCGCGCCCGCCCGAGAGCAAATCCGCATAGTGGACGCATTCCGGGTAATCACCAGCCTGACAGGCCTGCAAAATCTCCTGCGGTGTCAGCGCGAGCTGTGCCTGCGCCTCTGTCGTTGTTGCGGCCGCCAGCACCAGGCCCGCCAGAATCCATCTCATTCCCGCTCCTGTCTCCTGAGCGGCAGCGTTTCCGCCGTCGCTACTGCATCAAACCCGAACTTCTTCCTCACCTGATCTATCGCGGTGGTGAGTTCCCGCAATCTTGTACGCTCGACCGGCTCAAAGAGATCCTCGGTGGCCGATTCCACGATATTGGTCGCCGCGACACCGAGCAGCCGGACGCCCTTCTTCCTCCGTACCACGTCCTCAAACGCGCGATCGAACAACGCCCGGGCGGCGACCAGAATCTCCTTGTCCAGAGAAGTCGGTTCGTCCAGCGTGTGCCGGCGGGTGACGGTGTAGAAATCGCCGTGCCGCAACTTGAGGACCACGGTGCGCGCGGCGAGTCCTTCTTCCCGAAGCTGACCCGCTACCCGGCTCACAAAAAGCGCCAGCAGCGGATCGAGCCGGCCCTTGTCGGTGGCATCGCGGGAAAGGGTCGTCTCCCTGCTCACCGAGCGAGGGAGCCGATCCGCGCTGAGGCGGGAGGACCCATGTCCGTGTGCGCGGAGCTTAAGCTCGCGCGCACCGTCTCCCAGAATCCGCTGCAGGTTCTCCAGCTCCATTTCCTGGATCTGGCGGACTTCGGTGAGACCCAGGCCGGCCCAGCGCTCTGCCGTCTTGGGTCCTACGCCTGGCAACGCGCGAAGCGGGAGTCCTGCCAGGAATCCTTCTTCCCAACCCGCCCGAATCTCCATTAGTCCCCTCGGTTTGGCCTGATCCGAGGCCAGCTTGGCGATCATCCGATTGGTGCCGATCCCGATGCTGCTGTCGAGTCCGGTCTCCTGCTTCACCGCGTCCCGGATCCGCTCCGCTTCGGGCAACAGGGAGATCGGAAACATGCGTTCTGTCCCGGTGAAATCGAGATACGCCTCATCCAGAGAAGCCATTACCACCGTGGGCGAATACCTGCGGAGGACAGCAAGTACCGCCCGCGACGCGTCGCGGTAGTGACGGAAAGCCCCTCGGAAGAAGGTGGCTTGAGGACAGCGTCGCGCGGCTTCCGCGATCGGCATCCCCGCCCGCACTCCAAATTTCCGCGCCGCGTAGGAGGCTGACTGCACGACTCCCCGTTCTTCTCGCCGGCCTCCGACCACCAGGAACTCGACGTTTCGCAACTCCGGGTGACGCTGCCGGCACACCTCGACGAAGAAGGCGTCCAGATCCAAATGCAGCGTTCGTGCAGCCATCAGGCCTCCATGCTCCGACTCCCTACGGAAGCTTCACTTCCACAACACTCGCGCTCGAGTCGGTCGCTCCGGCGTTCGCCCCCCAGGGCATGTTGAGGTTCGCCAGATAGATTGCATTACCGGCCGCCTTGAGCTCGGCCGGGAAGTGCATCGGGCCACCCGGTCCATTGACCGCGATTTCGGTGATTTCTCCCGTCTGGGTCACTTTCACCAGTGCGTTTCGCATGTTGCAGGCGATCCAGAGGTTGTCCTGCCCGTCGACGATCACGCCGTCGGCACCCATCAGCCGGTCATCCTTCACGAAACTCTCGATCTTGCCCGGCTTGTAGTCGGGCTTGACCTCGAGCCGACTCACCTCGCCGGTTCCGGTGTTCACTGTGTAGACGAGCCCCTTGGAGTCCACTGCCACACCGTTCACCGTGTAGGACCGGACGCCTACAGTGGTGTCGGAATTCATCGGGGAGTAATCCTTCGCAAAGACCTGCGCCTTTCCCCCCTTCGGTCCTACATGGTAGAGGACGTGACTGTCTCCTCCACCAACCCAGAGATGTCCCGAACGGTCGAACGCGAGACCGTTGGCTCCCTTCGCGCCGGTGGCGAACTTCGTAACGTCCTTGGTGGCGCTGAAGTCCGACGCGCCAATCCGGTCTGCGGCGACCTTCAACACCAAGCCTGAATCGGGCACAGCGAAATAGAGATTTCCGGCGTCATCGGCCGCGACGCCGAGTATGCCGACGCCCGGTACCGGAAGCACGGCGACCCGGGTGGGCGCCGGATTCGCCGGATCAATGCGATAGACCGCGGCGTCCTTCCAGTCCGCCACGTATAGCTTCCCGCCATGTTCGGCGATTCCCTCGATATGGGAACCCGGACCCCCTATGACGGCCAGAGTCCGTGCGTTCGATTCCGCAGGCTCCTTGTTTTCTGCCTTCTCTGCGGCTTGCTGCTTCGGGGCACAGGCCAGGGCAAACGCCAGCAGCCCAAGCACCATCCCGCCGCTCAGAATTGACGACCTCACTTTTCCTCCAGGCGAATAGCGGTGAATTCCATTCCTCGGACATGGAAATCTACCCTCGGCCATTCACCCGGCTACCATGCCGGTGCCCCCGCACTTAGCCTTAGCCCACTTATGCGAATCTCCTTCCTCGGTCTGGGTGCGATCGGTCGCCCGATGGCGGCTCATTTGGCGCGCAGTCACGAGCTTACGGTATGGAATCGCACCGCGAGGCGGGCGGTCGAATTTGCTCAGCTGCATGCCGCGCGCGTGGCACAAACCCCGCAGATGGCGGCCGAGAATGCCGATGTCCTTCTCACTTGCCTGCCAAACTCGGGCGAGGTGCAACAAATCCTCGAAGGCCCCGAGGGAATACTGTCAGGAATTCAAACAGGCGCACTATTTCTTGACTGTACCTCTGGCGAGCCCGCTGCTTCGGTCCGCATCGCAGCACGGCTGGAGGCCCAGGGGGTGGACTTTGCCGATGCCCCGGTGAGCGGTGGTACGAACGGCGCAGAGGCGGGCACTCTGACGGTGATGGTCGGCGGCAGCGATGCGACGTTCGAGCGGGCCAAGCCGATTCTGGCCCAGTTTGCCAAGCGGATCGAGCATATGGGGCCGGTCGGTGCCGGTCACGCGATGAAGGCGATCAACAATGCGCTCCTTGCGGTCGGCATCCTTGCGTTCGGTGAGGGAATGGTAGGGCTGGTTAAGGGTGGTGTTCAGGCCAGGAAGGGGCTCGACGTCCTCAATGCATCGAGCGGGCGCAGTTTCGTGAGCGAGGTGCTGGTTCCCGACCGGGTAATGACCGGAGCATGGCCGGTGACGTTTCGCCTTGCGCTCTTGGCGAAGGACGTGGATATCGCCTGCCGATTCCTGGAGGAGCAGGGCATCAAGTCTCCGCTGCTGCACCGGGCGTCGGAACTGCTGAATGAGGCCCGTGCGCGTCTGGGCGAGGGTGCTGATTATATGGAAGCGATCCGCCTGCAGGAGCAGGACGCGGGCACCAAGATTCGAGGCTAGGAGGAGACAATGGCATCTACCCAGTGGGCGGCAACTGAAAGACAGCAGGTTCGGGTTCTGATGGTTGAGGGGATGTCCATCGACGGAGACCTCCACCTGCAGCCCAGCACCGCGCTCCACGAGTCGCGGGAGACCCCGCTCGAACTGCTCAATCGGGAGGAGAATTTCTTCCCGCTCTCGCTGCCCGGCGGCGACGTTGTCTTTCTGGCCAAAGCCCAGATCAGGGTTCTCGCCTACCAGGGTCCGAGGAGTCATGACCCGGAGCGGGAATCCGCCGCTCTCCACATTGGGCTCGAGGTCATCATGAGCGGCGGTGACGAGTATCGTGGCTTTGCCGCAACCGAGCTTCCGCCCAACCGGAGCCGTGCCTCCGATTACCTGAACGCGCCCGAACGCTTTTTCAGTCTTGTTGTCGGCGACACCACGGTTTGTCTGAACCGTAGCCATGTCCGCGCCGCCCGTCCCCAGAGCTGAGGATTTCAGTGCCCCGTCTCGACAAGTTCATCCAGGCCATGCATGAACACGGCGCCAAAAGCCTGGCGCTCCACGCCGGCAAGCCGGCCTCCCTAATGGTGGGAGACTCGACTCGCCCGGTCACCAAAGAACCGCTGACCGCGGCTCAGGTGACAATGCTGGTCAAAGAAATCGCGCCGAGTCAGCTCCAATCCAACGTTACCGACGGGGCGAGCTTCGCGTTCGGCTACCACTCGCCGAGCGGGAAGGTGGACGTCGAACTGACGAAGGGAAGCGCCACGATCCGCCCGCCTGACGGCACGGTTGCGCCCACCCTGACGCCGACCAACGGATCGGCCGCGGTGGCACCCGCACCCGCGCCCACCGCGGAGCCGAAGATCACGCCTTCGCTCCTGACTCAGCCGGCGTCTGACGCGCGTGCACGCATGGAGGCACTGCTCCGCCGAACTGTAGAAACCGGCTCGAGCGACCTGCACCTGCGCACCGGTGAACCTCCCATCTTCCGCCACGACGGCGACCTGGAGCGTCACGAAGGCCCGGAGCTCCGAGCCGAGGAAGTGGAGGCGATGCTGACCAGCATCATGGCCACGAGAGAGCTCGACGAATTCCGCGAGGGTGGTGACACCGATTGGGCGTATGAGCTTCCGAACACCGCGCGGTTCCGCGCCAACGCGGCGGTGGAGCGCCGCGGCCCGATGGGGGTCTTCCGGGTCATTCCCTCCCAGATCCAGACCGTCGAGCAGCTCGGCATCTCGGCAGAGATTCAGAAACTCTGCTACCTGCCGAAGGGACTGGTCCTGGTCACGGGCCCGACCGGCTCCGGCAAGTCGACGACACTTGCGGCGCTGGTGGATCTGATCAACCGTACCCGGACCGATCACATCCTGACCATCGAAGACCCGATCGAGTTCGTCCATTCGCCGCAGAAGTGCGTCGTGACCCAGCGGCAGGTCGGGTTCCATACCAAGTCCTTCAAGCAGGCGCTGCGCGCCGCGCTTCGAGAAGATCCCGACGTGATCATGGTGGGCGAGATGCGCGACCTGGAGACTGTCTCCATCGCGATCGAGACGGCCGAAACCGGACACCTGGTCTTAGGAACTCTACACACGACCACCGCCGCTTCGACGGTAGACCGGATCATCGACCAGTTCCCGGCTGACCGGCAGTCCCAGATCCGGGTGATGCTCTCCGAGTCGCTCAAGGGCGTCATTGCCCAGGTGCTCTGCCCGAAGGTGGGGGGCGGGCGGGTTGCCGCGAAGGAAGTGCTGCTCTCGATTCCGGCTATCGCCAACCTGATCCGGGAGGGGAAGACCTTCCAGATTCCCTCGATCATGCAGACCAATCGCAAGGCGGGAATGGTCACCCTGAATGATTCGCTGATCGAGCTGGTGGAGAAGACAGTGGTGGAGGCGAAAGACGCGTATGCCAAGTCGGCCGATAAGAGCGGATTTGCCGCGGCGCTCAAGGCGAAGCGCCTCGACACCTCGTTTCTAGGGGAGTGACACGGCGTGAGCCTGCAGGCGCCGGTGCTGGTGCTGGTCGAGCCTCAGGACGTGGTGAATATCGGCAGTGCGGTCCGGGTGGCGAAGAACTTTGCCCTGAGCCAGGTGCGGCTCGTTGCTCCGGCGATCTTCGACCCCTACCGCATCGAGGGGATCGCGCATAGCACGGCCGATTACGTGGACAGCATCAGCATCCACAACACGCTGCAGGAAGCGATAGAGGACTGTGTTTACGTCGTCGCTCTTACCGCACGGGAGCGCGCCGCCAAACGCACCGTAATTCGCCCCGGCGCCGCGGCCGCCGAGCTAATGGCCCACGCGGATCGTGGCACCGTCGCGATCGTAGCCGGTCGCGAGGACAAGGGCCTCACCAACGACGAGCTGGACCGCTGTCACGCCCTGGTCACCATCCCCACCAATCCGGCATACCGCTCGCTCAACCTGGCGCAGGCCGTGGCCATCATGTGCTACGAGATCCGCCTGGCGGCGGGGGGTGAGCGCCAACCCTTGAAGCCTCCCCGCAAACTCGTAGGCGCCCCGGAGTCCGGATTGCTCGAGCGGCTCTTCGCCGACTGGGAGCGGGCCCTCTGGGGCATCGATTTCTTCAAGACCCGCCAGGCCGAGCATGTGATGCGGTCTTTCCGCGAAATCATCTACCGGGCGGACCTGGACGGCCGGGAAGCGGCCCTGATCCGGGCGATGGGAATCGAGGTAGTCCGTTTTCTCGAACGCAGCGGCGTGGAGGTGCCGCCCTTGGATCACCCACCGGTCCCCGATTAGGTTTCTCGCCGAAGATTCACCTAAAGCCAACCGGGAGAGAACCACGTGGGCCGATCCGCCGCGTACTGGGCCGCCAATCTCTATCCCGAATCCCGCCAAGAACCCAAGCCCTCCGCCCCGTACCGGGATCTCCCCGGTCCGATCGGCGCGCGTTTCCGCAAGGTAAGGGAAGGTCTCCTGGCGCTTCAGGGCGTCTCCGAATCGGTCAAATTCATGGGCCCCAGTTGGCGTTGGGCCTGGGAGTATGCGGCCGGAAGCCGGAAGCTTTGCTGGCTCCACGTAATGCAGAACGGAGTAGGGGGAACCTTTACCCTCAGTGATGGCGAGGAGCGGAAGGCTCTCGCGATCTCCCGGCTCCCCTCCGTCATCAGCGACGCGATTCAGAGCGGTCACCGAACCGGCCCTCTTCGCTGGTGCAGCATCGAGATTACCGATCAGAAGGCAGCTGAGGTTTTCGTCGGCTTTGCCCGGCGCAAGCTGGCGTGGCTCACGGCCGAGACCCCCGCCGCTGTGCTGGCGCGGAGAACGCTGACCGGCTAGCACCAAAGTGCTGGTTGTTGAAGGGGCTGGACGCGCTATACTTGGCCCGCATGCCGGCCCTTGAAAATTCGTGAAATAATTCACAAACTTCTGGCTCCGCTGACTTGGACTTGGAACCGGTCGGCGGGCGACTCCTCTCCCGTTCCTGAGCGATCATGCGCAAGCTGGCCATTCTCGCAGCTGGGTCGGTTTTCCTCGCCCTGGGCGCGGCGGGCCTGTTGCAACGATCCGGGGGTGCTCAGCAGGGGAAACCTGCCCCCGACTCCCTGACTGCAACGGCAATTGCCGCCGGAGACACTTCAGACCTCTACGGTCCCCGCCAGCCCATCTTCTTTCGTCACGACATCCACGCCGGCCAGTACAAGATCCAGTGCCAGTACTGCCACTACAGCGTGAGCGTATCGAGTGAACCGGGTATCCCGAGCCTCCAGACCTGCATGGGCTGCCACATGGTCATCTCGGGGAGCGACAGCGGGGGCAAGACGGAAATCAAAAAGTTGCGCCAGTTCTGGGCCGACAAGAGCGATCCCGCCAAACCGCATCTGGAGTGGTCTCGCATTCACGCGCTGGCGAGGCACGTGCACTTCCCGCATAGCCGCCACATCCAGGCTCTGGGACCCAACGCCTGCAACACCTGCCACGGCGATGTCGCCCGCATGCCCCAGGTCTTCAAGGTCAATAACGTGACGAACATGGGCTTCTGCATCACTTGTCACACCGAGCGGAAGGTCAATCGGGATTGCACGGCGTGTCACTACTGAAGCCGTCCGCCGTTAGCCGTCAGACATCAGCTATAAGCTGTAAGCTGAGTGCCTCCGAGCTAATGGCTAACAGCTAAGAGCTGCAGGTTTAAGGGGAGTTCGAATGTCCGACGAAATACCCAAAGAAGGAATGGATCGCCGCCGCTTCCTCACCGTCCTCGGGGCGACGGGCGCTGGGGCGATGGCGGTTTCCGGCTGTTCGACTGAGCGGATAGAGAAGCTGGTTCCCTACCTGGTTCAATCCGAGGACCAGGTTCCGGGCATTCCCACCTACTACGCCAGCACCTGCACCGAATGCTCGGCGGGCTGCGGGCTGCACGTAAAGACTCGCGAAGGCCGGGCGATCAAGCTGGAAGGGAATCCCCAGCATCCGGTGAACGCGGGGAAGATGTGTTCCCAGGGAGAATCAGCACTTCAGGGACTGTACAACCCGGGACGGCTTACCGGGCCCAAGACCCGTCAGCCGGACGGCAGCTTCAAGGATGTGACGTGGGATGAAGCGATCGCCGCCCTCGCCGGGAAGCTGAGCGGCGCCGCCGGGAAGGTCGCGGTGATCTCGGGCGCCGGCCGCGGCACTTTCTCCGATTTCCTGGCCGAATGGACTGCCGCCGCAGGGGGCCGGGTAGTTCGCTACGAGCCCTTCGCGCACGAGGCGCTGCGGGCTGCCAATCTCCGCACCTTCGGTACCAACGAGCTGCCGGCCCACGATTTCTCGGCCGCGAAGTACATCGTCTCCTTCGGCGCCGACTTCCTGGAAAACTGGCTCTCGCCGCTGGAGAACCAGCGCGGATTCGCCAAGTCCCATGGCTACGACAATGGGAACATGGCGAAGCACGTCGCCTTCGCGCCGCGGATGTCCCTCACCGGGATGAATGCCGACGAGTGGCACCCTACCAAGCCCGGCGCAGACACCGCGATCGTGCTCGCGATGGCGAACGTGCTGCTGAGCGAACGGAGCGGCAATCCGGCCGATGCCAACGCGCTTCGCGGGGCGCTCGCGGCGTTCACCCCGGAGAAGGCGCAGGAAGCGAGCGGTGTCGGCGCCGAGGTGATTCGCCGAGTAGCGCGCGAGTTCGCCTCCGCCAAGCCCAGCCTTGCCGTAGCGGGCGGGATCGGGAACCAGCATCGCGCCGCCGTTGATCTTTGCGCCGCCGTCAACCTGCTCAATTACATCGCCGGGAATGTCGGAACCACGGTCAACTTCGGCTCCGACCTCGACGGTGGTGAAGGCTACGGCGCCCTCGAAGCCCTCGGCTCCGACATGGATGGCGGGCGGGTTTCGCTGGTGCTCGTCCACGAGGCCAACCCGGTCTACTCGCTGCCGGCCAAGGGCGGCTTCGCTGCGAAATTCAAGAAGGTTCCCTTCAAGATCTCGACCTCGCTCTACCTGGATGAGACCGCCGCGTTGTGCGACCTGCTGTTGCCCGGCTTGCACGCCCTGGAGCGCTGGGACGATCTCCGGCCTCGCCGCGGGGTCATCGGCCTGATGCAGCCAGTGATGCAGCCGGTCTTCAACGGGATGGCGACCGGCGATGTGCTGCTCAAGACGGCGCAGAAGGCCGGTGGCGCCTTCAGCCGCTTCAGCGCTCCTTCCTGGGAGGTCTACCTCAAGACCCAGTGGCAGACCGTGGCTCGGGCTCAAGGTTCGTCAGATACCGAGAGCTTCTGGCGCTCCGCGTTGCAGCGCGGCGGTGTCTACACCGAAGCACCGGTGACCCCGGTGCGCCTCGCGGCCAGCGCGGGTCAGATCGGTTCGACCCCGGCGTCTTTCGATGGCGGCGAGGGGGGAGACAGTTACTGGTTCGCGCCCTACGCCTCGGTTCTGGGCGACGGCCGTTTCGCCAACCGTCCCTGGCTGCTGGAGCTGTCTGATCCAGTCACCAAGATCACCTGGCACTCGTGGGTTGAGATTCACCCCGAACTGGCCAAGCGTCTCGATGTGCGGGAAGGGGAGATCCTCCGGCTCACTTCTCCCCACGGAAACATCGAGGCCCCAGTCTACATCTATCCCGGACTTCACCCGGACGTCGTCGCGGTCCCGCTCGGACTGGGACATACCGCCTTCGGCGATTTCGCCAAGGACCGCGGGGTCAACGCGCTGGACCTGCTCGATGCCAAGGACGGGAACGGATTCCTGCCGTATCTCGCGACTCGCGTCACGCTGAGCAAGACCGGACAGTACAAGAAGCTGGCGAAGACCGAAGGCACGACCCGCCAGCTGGGTCGTGGCATCGCAGACGCGATGACGCTGGAGCAGGCCAAGAAGGGCCTTACGCCAGCGCTCGCGCTCGAGGAACAGGGCCACGAGGAGCACGAGATCAATACCGAGCGCGAGGTCGAAGCGATCCATGGCTTCCGGGAAAGCCAGCTGGAGAAGCGGAAGCACGGCGCCTATGTCGGCGACCAGCCCATGTGGGGCATGGCGATCGACCTCGCCAAGTGCACCGGCTGCTCGGCCTGCGTCACCGCGTGTTACGCCGAGAACAACATCCCCCATGTGGGCGAGGATGAAGTCCGGCGGGGTCGCGAAATGACCTGGATCCGCATCGAGCGGTTCTGGGAGGGCGGGGGTGATACCGGCGATCCGCTGGAGACGCGGGTCATTCCTATGCTCTGCCAACACTGCGACGCGGCGCCCTGCGAGCCGGTCTGCCCGGTTTACGCCGCGTACCACACGCCGGACGGTCTGAACGGTCAGGTCTACAACCGCTGCGTGGGCACCCGATACTGCTCCAACAACTGTCCGTACAAGGTCCGCTATTTCAACTGGTTCGCCTACGCCAAGAAGGCGTTCCCGGAACCGCTCAACCTGCAGCTCAATCCCGACGTGACGGTCCGGGCCCGCGGCGTGATGGAGAAGTGCACAATGTGCATCCATCGGATCCGGGGCGCCCAGACTGCGGCGCGCCTGGAGGGCAGGGAGCTCAGGGAGGGCGATGTCAACACCGCCTGCGCTCAGGCCTGTCCGTCGGACGCCATCGTCTTCGGCAACATGAAGGATCCCGGCAGCAAGGTGATGGCGCTCAAGACCAACCACCGCGGCTACCATGTCTTCGAAGAGATCAACGTGCGGCCGGCGATTACGTATCTGGCCAAGGTTCTCCACCGGACGGAGGCCTGAGCGATGGCCGTCATAGCGCACGACCCGCAGCATCCGAATCAGACCCACGCCGAGGTCACCCGCGACGTTGTCAACACGCTGGGGACCGCGGACCGGGGTTATTTCATTGCGCTCGGTGTGGCGGTGCTCTGCTTCCTGGTGGGCATCGGCACTTTCACGATGCTTCTCAAGGATGGCCTGGGGCTGGCGGGCTACTCACCGCCGGTCATGTGGGCGGTCTACATCACCACCTTCGTATTCTGGATCGGTATCGGCCACGCCGGAACGCTGATTTCGGCGATCCTGTTCCTGTTCCGCTCCCCGTGGCGCACCGCGGTCTACCGCGCCACCGAGGCGATGACGGTGTTCGCCGTGATGACGGCGGGCCTCTTCCCGATCATTCATATCGGCCGGCAGTGGTTCTTCTACTGGCTGCTTCCGTATCCGAATGCCCGGTTCCTCTGGCCCAACTTCAAGTCGCCCCTGATCTGGGACGTCTTCGCGATCTCTACCTACCTCACGGTGTCCACCACGTTCCTGTGCGTGGGACTGGTGCCGGACATCGCCGCGGCGCGCGACAAGATGCGGGGATGGCGGCACAAGGTGTATTCGTTTTTCTCGCTGGGATGGAAAGGCACCGACAACCAGTGGCGGCACTACACCCGTGCCTACCTCTACCTCGCGGCGCTGGCGACTCCGCTGGTGCTGTCGGTGCACTCGGTGGTGTCCTGGGATTTCGCGATGAGCATCATCCCGGGATGGCACGGGACCATCTTCGCTCCCTATTTCGTCGCCGGGGCCATCTACTCCGGCGTTGGCATGGTGCTGACGATCCTGATCCCGCTCCGCAAGGCGCTCAAGATCGAGCACATGATCACCGATTATCACTTCGACAATCTGGCGAAGCTGACCCTGCTGACCGGGTCGATCCTGTTCTACGCCTACGCGATGGAATACTTCATCGCCTGGTATAGCGGCAACCCGTTCGAGCAGGAGACGTTCTGGCGCCGCGCGTTCGGCCCGATGTGGTGGGCCGGCTGGACCATGATCATCTGCAACGCGTTCGTGTCCCAGCTCTTCTGGTTCCGGAAGATCCGCACCAACCTGACGGCGCTCTTCGTCATTTCGATCTTCGTCAATATCGGGATGTGGTTCGAGCGGTACGTCATCATCGTCTCGAGTCTCAGCAACGACTATGACCCGTATGCCTGGGGCCAGATGACCCCGACCTGGGCCGACTGGGGCATCCTGCTCGGCTCCTTCGGCTGGTTCAGCATGTGGTTCCTCCTCTTTGCCCGGACCTTCCCGGTCGTGGCGATTCAGGAGTTGAAGGAGATGATTCCGATGCCGCGGTTGAGAAAGGGAGGCCACTGATGGCCAAACCCGTCCCCGGCGTCCTCGCGATCTTCGAGCACATCGACGCGGCTTGTGACGCCATCAAGTCGCTGCGGGCTCAGGGCAAGAGGAACTTCACGGTCTATTCCGCGGCGCCGAACCACGAGCTGGAGGAAGCCCTCGGCGTGACCAACAGTCCGGTACGCCTTTTCACCCTGATTGGCGGGATGACCGGTTGTCTTGCTGGTGTGGGCATGACCTTCTGGATGTCGCTCGACTGGCCTCTCCTGGTGGGCGGCAAGCCGATCGCGACCGTCCCGCCCTACGTGGTATTCATGTTCGAGCTGATGGTGTTGATCGGCGCACTCAGCACGGTCACCGGACTGGTACTGCTCAGTCTCACCAAGCGGACCACCGGCCTGGCCTATGATCCTTCCTTCTCCGACGACCGGATTGGCATCTTCGTGCCGGCCGGCGGCGAGACGGGTTCGGAAATCGAGCGGATCGTGCGAGACGCGGGTGCGGTGGAGGTGCGCAATGCGGCGTAAGACTCTGCGCGCCTCTGCCCTGATCCTGCTGGTGGGCCTCGGGGCGTCGTGCGACTTCTACTACAACGACGTGCCCTCGCCGGATGATGCCCTGCACCTGGTGCCCTGGTTCGACGCGATGATCTTCCAGCGCTCGATCTCTCCCTATCAGCGCGGCGACATTCCGCGTAACACCGTCCCCGGCACCGTGCCGGTCAGCGGTGGGGAAGAGAGCTGGCAGGTTGGAGACCCGCTGCAGCTGGCCTACGGTTTCGATCAGGCCGTGGCGGACAAGGTGGTGAATCCGCTCGCGGGACAGCCGGCTACTGCTGTGGGTGATACGCTCTACCACACCTATTGCAGCGTCTGTCACGGACCGGTCGGCGCGGGCGATGGACTGGTGGGGGTCAAGATTGGTGCGCCGTCACTGCTCACCGATCGAGCCAAGGGATACACCGACGGCTACATCTACAGCATCATCCGCTACGGACGAGGGGTCATGCCGCTCTACGGCGACAAGGTCCGCGGCGAAAACCGGTGGCAGATCGTGAACTTCGTTCGCCAGCTCCAGGGATCCGGGCCGGCTCCCGCCCCGGGAGGAGCGCAATAATGGCCAGCACAGTCGTACGGGAAACCCTGGGGATCCGGGCCCTCTCGGCGCGCTACAGTCTGTTCGTCGGCCTCGGAGCGGTGTTGAGCGTGGTCGGTCTGATCCTGCTCGGCATCTACCTTACCGGCACTGAGGCCGATCGAGCCTGGCACCTCTTTCACGTGAACTGGGTCTTCTTCACCAGCCTCACCGGGGGCAGCATGGCCTTCGTGGCGGTGCAGAAGGTGACCAAGGCCAAGTGGTCCGGCCTGATGATCCGGTTCTCCGAGGCCGCCGCCTTCCTGTTCTTCCCGATATCGCTCATTGGATTCCTGCTGATCTTCACCGTCGGCTACAGCCACATTTTCCCGGCGATGGAAGGGCTGGGTCACGCGAAAGAGCTCTGGCTATCGCACAACTTCATGTTCTGGCGGCTCTTCATCGGACTCTGCCTGCTCTACTACCTGGGCTACCGGCTGATCCGCGCGGACATGATACCCGACATGTTCGAGACCAAGGCCCTGCTCACCGGCCGGCGTCGCACCATGTACGATCGCTGGACCGCGGGCTATGACGACTCGCCCGAGGCCAGGGCGCGGAACGATCACACGATCTACACCCTCGCTCCGGCGTATGTGGTAGTCTATGCCATCGTCTTTACCTGGGTGGCATTCGACATGGTCATGGGCCTCCAGCCCCACTGGTTCTCCAACCTGTTCGGCGGCTGGTTCTTCATGGGCGCGTTCCTGGGAGCCCATACGCTCCTCGCGCTACTGATGCTCTACGGGCGCAACGAGGTGGGAATCGCCGCTTTCGTCTCTCCCAAGCAGCGCCACGACCTGGGCAAGCTCTGCTTCGGCTTCACGGTGTTCTGGGCTTACCTCATGTGGGCTCAGTTCCTGGTGATCTGGTACGGCAACCTTCCCGAGGAAACCGGATTTCTGTTTGCCAGGCTCTGGGGCCCCTGGCGGCCGATCGGCAGCATCGTGTTCCTCGGCATGTTCGTCATTCCCTTCTTCGGGCTGCTGGGTGTGCTGCCCAAGAAGGTGCCGTTTACCTTCGCGCTCTTCACCTCGATCAGTCTGGTGTCGCTCTGGCTGGAGCGCTATCTCGACGTCATGCCCTCGGTGACTCGAGAGCCAGGTCCGGTGTTCGGCATGCCGGAGCTTGCCTCGACCGCGGCTTTTCTGGGGCTGTTCCTGCTCTGCTACGGGATCTTTGCTCGCACCTTTCCGATGGTCTCCCCGCGGCTCGCCGAAATCACGCTGGATCGGGAACGCGGACATTCACATCAGGAAATAACCGGCGAGTTCGAGCATGAAGAGGCGCCGGGCGATTATGTGGCCGCGGACGTGATCGACCGGAGGCATAAGCAGCGGTAAAGCGGGAACGGGGAACAGGGAACGGTTGCTCGTAAAGCAACAGCCCTCCGTTGGCGCTTCGCCAAGGAGGGCTGTGATATTTTCGGCTGGCCCGTTCCCCGTTCCCCGGTAGTCTAGTATCTCCTCCGCACGCCCCCGCGCGAAATCATCAGGCTCCCGAGCACCTTCGAGGGCCCGGTCACGGCGAGCATCCGGTCGCCTTGGCGCAAAGTCAGGGTCATTTTGTCCGGCTGGTTGCCGTTGGCAGCGTCTGGTTGGTGGCTTGACGCGTTCTCCGCCTCCTGATTGGCAATCAGCGAGGAGACTTTGGCGGCCGGACCCTCAATCGTACGGATGAGCTGCCCGTCCTCCAACTGCTGATCAACCGCAGTGACTTCGGCACCTGCCTCGCCGGGCTGCACCTGCACCTGGATAACCGGCAACCCCGGAACGCGAGGGAGCTGGCCTGGAGTCGATTGCTCCAGCCCGTCTACGCCGACGTTGCGCCAGAAGCCCTGCAGGTTGCCCCCGCTCACCGCTGGCTGGCTCTCCACCGAGAATACTTCCTGAGACGCCTGGTCGGTTCCCTCCGGAGCCGGCGCGTAGGATGCCACCATCACCTCGGCGGATTCGTCCGCGACCTGGAACGCGGCCACCGGCAGACGGGCCGAAGTCGGCTCGCGGAGTGCCACGGCTTGCCTGGGACGGGTCGGCTGAGGCTTGGTGGTCTGGACGGCAGGAAGGGTGCTGGGTCGGGCGTCGGATGGGAGCGGGCGAATCGCGACCGGCGCGACGGCGATCGGCGCTTCCGTCTCGAGTCGGACCACTTGGGAGTGGACCCGTTGATTCACGCTCCAGCCGAGGCCGGCCGCCACGATCAGGCTGGCAGCCCAACCGGCCCGCACCGTCCACTGGCGGCGCCAGCGGCGTTCCGCTTCGTAGCGGTCGCTCAGAATGGCGAAGCTTGGCGGCACAATCGGTCCGGGACCTAGACGGGCGAGCAGGGCGGTAGTGCGATCCCTGAGCGCAGCCGTGTCATCCCGCAGCGCGCTACAGCCGGGACATTCGGCGAGGTGGCTCTCGATCTCCACGCACTGAGAACGGCTCAGCGCCTGGTCGAGATAGGCATGCAATTCTTCGTCAGGAATGTGCCGCACGGCTCTGCTGCTCCATTCGATCATATGCGTCGACCAATCGCTTCCGGGCCCGGGCCAACGTCGTGCCCACGGCTCCCAGAGCAAGGCCAGTTTGCTGGGCGATTTCGGGATAACTCATACCTGCGTCCCATAGCAGCAGCACCTCCCGGTCCCGCTTGGTGAGAGCTCCCAACGCCGCTTCGACCTTCGAGCGCCGTTCGTCCTGCTCGACCGTGTCTTCCGCCGAAGGCTGAATCGACGGGAGGGTTACCGGGTCGTCCTTCAACAGCGTCAGGTGCCGCTTGCGCCTCACCGCGGCGCGAGCTTCATCCCGCGCCAGGTTCGCCGCCACAGCAAACAACCAGGCCCGCGGCTTCTCCGGCCGGTGGGCCATGAGTCGCATGAATACCTCCTGGGCCAGATCCTGCGCTCTATCCGCGTCCCAGACCCGTCGGTACAGGAATCGTACGACGGTGGGATATGTAGTGCGGTAGAGTTCCTCCAGTTCATCCGCCATCGGCTTTTCTCCGGAAGTCCCGCGGCTCCAAGGTTGACGCGGAACTCCGTTTGACCCACACACTTGACTGTTTGTGCTGCTACAACTTTTTCTTTCTTTTCCGACCCGAGGAGGGCCCGAAAACACATCCCGGATGCAGCCCCTTACCCTTGGGGGGCCAGTCGCTGCACAGGTCGGGTTTGGCCGGACGGCCATCCTCCCTGGTGCGGCCGTGGAGCGAGCAATTCCGGGTGCCGGCCTCGAGATACCCGCAGGCCGAGATGATTTCGGCCTCCAGGGAGTGATCCCCCTCCCTGGTGACCTTACAAAGATAGGGGGAGCGACGTGAACGAACGAGGGCCTCCAGCTCCACGTCGCCCTTCTCGCACATGATTTCGACCTGGAGATCGCGACAGCAGGCGGCTCCAATCCGGTTGTCGGCCGTCCGGCAAGGTGCTGTCGCGCAAGGGTTATCGCCCTGAAGAACCGGCAGGCTGCGCCGCGGAAGTGTCAGGCGTTTTCGGACCGGCTTGTGGTCCTGAATCAGCTGAAACCGGTCCGAGCCGAGCTGTCTTGGCTGGGGAGCCCCGCCCGTTGCCGGGGGAACCGGTCCTTCGAAACCGTAGACCTGGCAGCGTGCCTCGCCGCTCATTCCGGCCTTCAGGTGCTTGCATGTGACGTGGAGCACCGCCGGGACGAGCAAATCCTGCCCCTTTATGCGAAGTTCACCGAAGGTGACCTGCGCTGTATGCCCCAGCAGCCAGGTTGATTCATGATCCAGCGAGTCGGGGCCTTCTTCGAGGCTTCCTATCTTGAGAAGCACAGGGACTTCACGACACTGTTTTCCCAGGCCGGAACACGAGGGCACAGCCCTCCCATTTTCAGACCGGCTCGCTATCTTTGTGCCCGAATTCACAAGCCCGCTCTCAAACACTCTGATGGAGGATGGTCGCAATGCGTGTGACTTCTCTCGCGGCGGGTCTGCTGCTCGCTGTTGCCGCGTGCGGTGGTGAAAAGAAGGCCCCGGAGCAGACCGCCGCGGCGGACACGGGTGCCGCCGTTGCTCAGACCCCGTCGGGCCAGCAGGCGATGGCCGCCTCCGGCAACACGGTTGACGTGAACATGGATTTCGACGGCAAGGTCGGCAAGTTCGATCCCGCGAATGTCACCATCAAGTCCGGCGACGTCGTGCGCTTTCATAATCACTCCGGCGGCCCGCACAACGTCGCCTTCGATAAGGATAGCATCCCGGCGGGCGGGCAGCCGGTTCTCGATAAGGCGATGAAGGACGTGATCGCTCCGTTGACGGGTCCGATGCTGGTCCAACCCGACCAGAGCTACGAGATCTCCTTCGCGGGCGCGCCGGCGGGGGTGTACCACGTCCACTGCACTCCTCACCTGGCCTTCAACATGCGGGGCACGATCACTGTTCAGTAGGTATGACGAGGAGTCAGGACTGAGGACTGAGGTTTTGAGAATCGAGGACTGAGTGTGAGGCGCGACGCCTCGCCTCGGTCCTCGATTCATTTTCCTCCCCGCCACGTTCCGCCCACCATCCGGGGCCGATAACCAGCAGCGCTACCGCTCCCCCGGCCAAGGCATCCACTCCGTAGTGCATCTGGCAGTAGACCACTCCGATACAAAGAAGGATCGACGGCACCGTCAGTACCCATCCAATCCATCGGGCTCCGAGAAATGCTGCCACTGTGGCAACGAGTGCGGCTGCCACGTGAGACGACGGGAACGCCGCGCCGTAGGAACTCCCCCGGGCAAGTGTCGCATAAACCAGCCTGGCCATTGGATTGTCCACGATCACGGGGTCGGGTCGCGGAAAATCGTAGTATGGTCCGGCTACCGGAACGGCAAGGAACAGGAGATAGCAGCCGAGGAATGTCCCCGTGAGCCACAGGACCGAGCGGCGGCAGGCTTCGATCCGCCCGGTGAACAGGAAGTACAGCACGGGGACCGCAACGATCGGGTAGTAGGCGAAGTAGGACGCGTGGAATACGGTCGAGAGAAACGGGCTGGGGTGCGCCTGCCACCATTCCCGCGAGACCTGGCCGCCGAACAACATCTGGTCGGCATGCATAGCCCACTCATCGTGGGTCGGGATAGCGCCGAAATTGTTGAGGATGTCCAGCGCACCGTACGTGGAGGTGAGCAGGACCAGGGGGAAGATCTCGCGGAGTCCCTTTCCGATCGTCCCCGGTTCCGCCCGCACGAACAGCACAATCAGCAGGAGGTAGAGCGCATTGGCCAACAACACCCAGGCACACGCCGGCTGATTCTCGAGACGGATCAAGGCCAGGACGCTGGTGATCACGAGATAACCGGCCACCAGGTACTCGACCGGACGGACGCGATGCCGGGCTTCTTCCCGCATCAAAGCCATCCTGCGTCCCGGTACCACTGCGCCGTGCCCGCAAGCCCGATTGCCAGATTCTGGGCCGGCATCCACGCGGTATCGCGCATTAGAGCGGCTGGATCTCCGGTCCAGGCCGGCTGGTAGAACTCGTGCGCCTTGTCCGGCGTCAGAATGGTGGGCTTGTGAGTGGCCCAGGCCCAGGCGCCGGTCGCGCCAAGGGCAACGACGGCGAGCCAGTTGGGCAGCTTGATTACCCGTACTTCGCGATGCATCGCGGCGGCAACGGCATGGGCAAATTGCTCACTGGTAAAGACCTCAGGGTGACAGGCGTAATAGGTCTTACCCACCGTTGCGGCGCTGCTGGCGGCGAGCATCAACGCCCGCCCGAGGTCGGGGCCGGTCACCGCAGAAAGCTCCTGTCGTCCATCTCCGAATACCGGGGTCAGTCCGCTGCGAACCAGCTTGAAGACCTTGAACACCTCTGTATCGCGCGGACCATAAACCATCGGCGGACGAATGATGGTCCATGGAAGCGCCGAAACCCGAACGACAGCCTCGCCGGCGAGCTTGCTTCGGCCATACGCGGTCACCGGACGGGGAGGTTCGTCTCCTCTGAGCGGCCGCCCCCGCTCCGAGGCGCCTCCCGCTGCCATGCTGGAGACGAGGACAAATCTCGGCGGCTCCCCGCCGCGATGGGAGGGCTCTGTCGAAAGAGATGAATGTACGGCAGCGAGGAGATTGTGGGTCCCATCTCGATTCGCGCGGAGGAAGTCCGCCTCGTTGCGCGCGGCGGTCACCCCGGCGACGTGGTAGATCACGTCCTGATCCCTTACCGCGTTAGCCAGGGCGGCCGTGTTGTACAGGTCGCCGGGGACCTGGCGAATCCCGAGTTGTGCGAGGAGTTTGGCTTTGCCGGGGGAGCGGACCAGCGCGGTGACTTCATCCCCATTCCCAACCAGTGCTTCGACGAGGTGACTCCCGACGAACCCCGTCGCCCCGGTCACCAACGCCTTCATACCGGTCGATCGTACATGCGGTAGGTCTTGTAGACGGTGAATTCCATCTTCTCGAGACCAGCATTCATGGCCGGGTTGTCCTCGAGGATCCACCCCGCCTCACCCCAGTAGATCTCGCGTTCCTTCGATTTGGTCCAGATCCAGTGATACAGCATCGCGTCCACTCCCTTGCCTCTCCATTCCGGCACGATGCCCAGGAGGAGGATGCGGAGCCGGCGGAGCCGGTTGAAGCGAAGGGTCAGGAGGAGGTCCGCCAGCAGCGCCGGCGTGAGCCGGCCGGATCGATGTCGCCGAAAGATCGCATTGAGATCGGGGAGGCAGAGGCCGAAGCCGATGATTTGCCCGTTGTGTTCGGCGAAGGGAATCAGTTCCGGTATGGCAATCGGTTTGAATTGGTCGGCCAGGTGGTCCAGCTCTTTGTCCGTCATGGGGACGAAGCCCCAATTCTTCTCCCAGGCCTGATTGTAGAGAACCTTGATCTTCTCTACTTCATTCTTGAAATCGGCCATGTTGAATGGCCGGAGGGTCACGCCCTGGCGTTGCCGGATC